>Ga0265332_10000123_pt1 | contig 65141 bp, 47 predicted proteins | sample 41926metaG_FD_202084 | JGI IMG/M metagenome (GOLD analysis project Ga0265332, IMG submission 202084) | Rhizosphere microbial communities from Carex aquatilis grown in University of Washington, Seatle, WA, United States - 4-19-26 metaG | ecosystem: Host-associated > Plants > Roots > Rhizosphere...
GTTCGAATCATCGACGAAGTTCCAGCCGCCTTCGCACCGGGTTCCCGCGAGATCGCTGCCGCGCGAGAATGGCCCCTTGTCGAAGCAGGCGATGCCCGTGTCGATCACGGCGACCGTCACGCCGCGTCCGCAGCTGTAGTGCCACGCGGCCTCCGCGCCCACGCGTTGCAGGTGCCACTGCTTGCTCGTATACAGCGGATCGTTCGGCACGTAGCTCGCGCGATAAACCGCCATGGGCTCGGCGTGCTCGATGCGCGGATCGCGCGCGAGCGCGTCGATGATCGCGGCTTCGCCGGATGCTGCGACCTCCGCTACTTCGATCTTGTCGTTCCCGGCGCTCCACCCGCTGTTCGGGCGCATGGCGATGCCATACTTGATCCCGATGTCGGCGAGGTCCGAGGCGGTCGCGTCGTCGCGCACGTCGACGGCAATCTCGCCGGGGATCGTGTCTCCTTCGCCGGCCTCGTCCGAGAACGTCGGCGCACCTTCGTCGAGGTCGGCCGCCCATGTGGCGGCCTGCGCTCCGGAGATCGTCCGGTCGACGGCCGGGGCCGGGCGAGACAGGAGCGCGATCGCAGCGATCGAGCCGACCGCGAGGGGAACGACGAAGGGGATTCGCATGGGGTCACCTGGAGCGGCTTGGGGCACCGACGAGAAGACGCGCGCATTGGCCCAGAAGCAGCGCGTGGACCAAGCAGACGCAGGCAAACGCGAGGATCGGGCGCAGCGCCGTCCACTCCAGCGCGACGCGTAGCCAGGGATGAACGAGCGACGGGGCGGCGGCCATCGCCCACGCCAGGAGCGCGCCCAGGCTGAGCAGGATGGAGCTGGCCAGCGCGTTCCATTTCGCGAGCCGCACGACCCGCTGCGAAAGGTGCTTGTCGCGCGCAAGAAGGCGAACGCCCAACGGGAGCAGTCGAACGGCCAGCGCGGACTGCGCGAGGGCCATCGTCCCCACCGCGACGGTGGCCGCGGCACCCAACGGACGACCGGCGCCGAGCGTGACTTGCAGATAGAGCAAGAACGCACACGCGGCCGGAACAAGCACCCAAAGGACCGCGATCTGCCCAACCGCGAAGCTCAACCAGGCGGTGATCCGAACGAGCGCAGGGGCGCGGCGGGATCGGGGCGAATCTCCCGCGGTGCCCCAGCTGAGGCGACCGCGTGGCTCGACGTACGCGTACAAGCACGTCGGTACAATCGTCGTGAGAAGCGCGGCGACGATAGCAACAATCGCGGTCGCGGTCGGCGCAATGGCGTTCGGCATCGTCACCCAACCCTAGCTTCGCATTTTGCATCGAACGCGCCACCGGAACGCGCTGGCTCTGCCGCGTCGCCCCGAGCACCGCGCTCGCGGCGCCTTCGACCCCGCGCTTGCCGCTCCCCTTGTCCCCGTTGTCGCGTTATCGCGTGCTGGGCCCGGCGATCGCGTGTGCGGGCGCCGCAGTGGAAGGAACGGCGAAAGCGGGTTTGCGAGACAGGGCGGGGCGAGTGTGCACGGCCGGCAGCTCCCAAACGGACACGACCGGCGGCTCGGACGCCGACGCCCAGCATGCGCCCGTGCTGGACGTCACATGCCCCGCGGACGACGAGACCGGCGACGCGCTGGCGAGCGCGCGGGCCACGATCGACGAACACACGTCGTCGGGGCCGCCTACGACGGCGCGCGCGTGCGACGAGCTCCCCGACCGCACCCAGCTCGCCGCCAGGACGCCGGCGATCAGCGTGGCCACGGCGGCGGCGCCCCAGAGAACGCGAGGGGAGCCGAGCGGAGGCAGCGAAAGGTTCCGGATTGGTAGGGGCGGGACGGATGCTCGTTCGAAGACCGGGGCCGCGGGTGCGGTCGGAGGCCACGAGGCCCTCGGGGGAGAAGGAATCGGCAAGCGGTGGACGGGCACAGGCGATGGCCACGACATCGGTCGCGGCGCGCGCAGCGCAAAGCGCTCGTTCGTGAGCGCTCCCTCGGCATCGGCTCTCGGCGCTGGTCGTTCCGTGTCCGCCGAAGGAGAGTGGCGCGTCGCCATTTTCGTACCATGCCACAGACTCGAATCCGCGGAGCGCGCATTCCGGCGCGGCGTGAGCCAAAACCGATGGGCCCTGTCGGCTCCGCCTCCGCCGAAATCCAGTAACAGCGTAGTGTCCGTGGATCGACCTTCGGAGCGCCCCCGCACGCGAGCGGGTCAATGATTCGGACGCATGCGCTCGATGATCTCCGCCAACTGGGTCACGAGGGCCGGCCCCTTCTCCAGCGAACGCACCCCGAGCTGTTGCAAGAGCTCGACGTCGGCCCGCGTCGCGCGACTGCTGATCGACACGATGAGACACGCGTCGCCCAGCCGCATCCCTCGGAGCAGCATGCACACTTCGATGCCGTTGATGTCCGGCAGATCCAAGTCGACCAGCAGCAAGTCGGGAACGCGGCGGCGCACTGCACGGATGGCGGTTCGGCCGTCCCCGATGGTTTCGATTTCGGCGCCCGGAGCCGCTGCGCGCACGTAGAGCGCGAGCGCCCGACGCATATCCCCGTCGTCGTCCACGATGAGCACCGAGAAGGGCCGCGCCTCGGTGCCCGCGCCGACCCTGGACCGGAGCGCGCGCAGCTGCCAGAGAACGGCCTCGGCTCCCTGCGGCCGTTCCTGGGGGTCGGGCGCCATCAGCTGTGCCACCAAGTCGCCGAGCGCCGCGGGAACATCGGGCCTGAGCCTCGACACCGGCGGGAGGGGCTTGCGGACTTTCGAACGGTAAACCTCGCGGCTGTCTCCGCCGTCGAAGGGCGCGATGCCGCAGAGAAGCTCGTACGCCAGGACGCCCACCGCGTAGACGTCGAGCAGCGCCGCCGCCCCCTCGACGATGTCGCCGCTCAGCGCCTCCGGACCCATGTATTGCAGCGAACCAGCGGCGGTACGGTGGCCGGCGCGATCGGCGTGGGGGAGAACGAGGCCGAAGTCCATGAGGACGACCCGCCCGCCCGGCGCGAGCATGACGTTGCCCGGCTTGACGTCGCGGTGCACGAGCCCCGCGCCGTGCACGACGCTCAGCGCGTCGGCGATCGCCACGAGAAGGTCCAGCGCTTCACCCACCGCGAACCGCTCGCCGCGCCCGCGGCGCTCATCGATCATCCGCTCGAGGCTAAGGCCGTACACGCGTTCGAGCACGAGGAATGCGAGCCCGCGATGCTTTCCGATCGTGTGGACCGTGACGACACCGGGGTGGCGGATCGCGGCGAGCGCCCGTCCCTCCCGTACGAGGTAATCGGGCGCGATGCCGGGGCGTGCCACCTTGAGCGCGACCCGCCGGTTGAGCGCGCGATCGTGCGCGTCGTACACCTCTCCCATGGCACCGGCGCCCAAGAGCGCTCGGACCTCGTAGACATCGGCCACGATCTCCCCGGGCTCGAACCATTGGGTCATCGGCCCGCTCGAGACGCATGCTCGGCCAGGGCGCAGAGCTCGCGAAGCTTCTCGCGGACGAGCGCCTGCTGCGCCGCATCGGGCGTCTCCTCGACACGAGAGAGAACGTCGTCCAATTCGGCCGCAGCGGCCCCGAGCTCGGCGAATCCGTACACGCCGGCCGATCCGCGGAGCTTGTGGGCCGCGCGTCGCGCGTCCTCCCACGCGCCGCAACTCACCAGGGCCTCCAGCGCGACCGCCTTGGAGACGAGTGTTCCCGCGAAGTCGGCTCGCGCGGCCGCGATGAGTGCCTCGACCGCGGGATCGCTTGCCCGAGTCATCGCCCCACTCCGTGCAACTCCGCTCGGCAGAAGATATCGCGGATGCGCGCCGGGAGAGCGACCAAGTCGAACGGCTTGGAAATGACGTCGGCCACGCCGAGGGCGAAGAGGCGCGCGATTTGGTCATCGCTCGACATCGCCGTCAGAAAGACGACCGGAACGCGCTCGGTGTCCGGGTCGGCGCGCAGCGCCGCGAGCATCGCCGGCCCGTCGGTTCCGGGCATCGAGACGTCGAGGAGCAACAGATCCGGAGGGGCTCGCTTCGCCAGCTCGAGAGCCCCTTCTGCGCTGGCAGCAAGAGACACGCGAAATCCGCCAATGCGCTCGAGCGACAGCGCCGTGATTCGCCGGATATCGGGGTCGTCGTCAACGACGAGGATGGTGCGGGGCCGCACAATCCAAAGGGTACACGGACGGCGACGCGCCGGCCTCGCCGGATCGCGACGAGCCCAGTGGCGCAATGGCCCACACGGCCTCTCGTGTACCTCCCTGTCGCGCGACGGCCGCCGGCTGGCCCGTGTCGGGATACGCCCCCCGGCAAACCATCGAAATGACTCGCACGACACCGCGGCATGGACCGTGATGGCTCGGCCTTCGCACCATGGAAGCGCCCTGCCCCATCTCCCCCGCCATCGCGCTCTTGGTAGTCGCGGTCGTTGCTTCCGCGTGCGCCGTAACAAACGAGCCGGGGCGGGAGCGCGATTCCGGAACGGCCAGCGGGAGCGCGAGCGCAGGGGGTGTTGGCGTCGACGCTAGCGCCCGATGGTTCCACGTGTCGACACTCTCCTTCGCGGTCGTCGGCGACACGCGCCCGGCCACTGTCGACGACACCGGCGGCTACCCGCTCGCCATCATTACGAAGATCTTCGAAGACATTCAGTCACTCCGCCCGGCACCACCCTTCGGAGTGTCCACCGGCGACTACATGTTTGCATCGCCCGGCGGCGGCCAGGCCGCCGCGCAGCTCGCGCTCTATCTGCATGCGCGAGCCGCCTTCTCCGGCACCATGTTCCCCGCGATGGGCAATCACGAGTGCACGGGGGCGACCGCGTCCAATTGCGGCTCCGGAAACGCCGACGGCATCACCGACAACTACGCTCAGTTTCTCGCCAAGATGGTGCAGCCGCTCGGGCAACCGCGTCCCTACTATTCGTTCGACGTCGATGCGTCGACCGGCGCGTGGACGGCCAAGTTCGTCATTGTGGCCGCAAACGCGTGGGACGACGTCCAGGCGCGCTGGCTCGAAGCGACGCTGGCTCGAGCGACGACGTACACGTTCATCGTGCGCCACGAGCCGGCGTCGGCCACAGCCGCACCGGGAGTCACGCCGGCCGAGCGGATCCAATCGCAACACCCCTACACGCTGTCGATCGTCGGCCACTCTCACACGGTCGAGAAGACCGGCCCGAGGGAGGTGGTTATCGGAAACGGGGGCGCGCCTCTCACGTCGAGTCGCGCCAACTACGGATTTGGTCTCGTGCAGCAGCGAGCCGACGGCAACGTCCAGGTTGACGTATTGGATTACGAGACGATGAAGCCCGACACGAGCTTCTCGTTCGCGGTCACGCCCGATGGGGCACCCGTACCGTAGGCTCGTTCGCCCGCCGAAGGGGCCAAGTCCTGCGAGGCAGGCGTGCCCAGCGGAGCTCGGTACCATTCAATGGGGCACTGCACTAAGGTTCTTCTATGTCGACTGCTCGCCGATACCGGCACACCTACGGCGAATACCTCCAGCTGGAGAAGGCATCGCCCCTGAAGCTGGAGTATTCGGACGGGGAGATTTTCGCCATGGCGGGAGGCACGCCGGAGCATGGTGCGCTGGCGATGCAGTTCGTGCGCCTCGTTTCGACCTCGCTGCCCAGGGAGTGCACGGTCTATTCGTCCGACGTCAAGATCCGCGTCGCCGCAACGGACCTTGCAACCTACCCGGACATTTCGATCGTTTGCGGCCCGACCGAACGCGCGATCGACGATGCCAACGCCGTGATCAATCCTCGCTTCCTGATAGAGGTGACGAGCCCGTCGACCGAGGAGTACGACCGAGGCGACAAGGTAAGCCAATACAAACAGCTTCGATCGGTCGAGGCGGTCCTGCTGATCTCTCACCGCCGCCGGCAGGTGACGGTCGTGAGCCGGAATGGACCAAGTTGGTCGGAGAGGGAAGTGCGGGCGGGCGAGCTCGTGGAGCTCGAAGGGATCGCCTTCGGCGTCACCGACCTTTACTCGGTCGTCGAGATCGGCGGATGACTGGTGAACCCTAGAGCACCGAACCGGGTGGCTCCCGTTGCTCTCCCCTCGGCAGATCCACGATGAACGTCGACCCGACTCCGGGGGTGCTCTCGACCGCGATCGCTCCGCCCGACGCTTGCACGATCTGACGTGCGATCCAGAGTCCGAGCCCGAAGCCGCCGTAGTGACGGGCGGAAGCGGCGCGCTCGAAGCGCTCGAAGATGCGCCGTTGATGCTCGGGCGCGATTCCGATCCCATGATCGCGCACGATCAGGCGCGCGCTTGCGCCGTAGCTCGCCAGCTCCACCTCGATCGGATTGCCCGAGCCGTACTTGATGGCGTTTGTGAGCAGGTTCGTCAGCACCTGGTCCATGCGCATTCGGTCCCACGAACCGAAGGAAGGGCGCTCGGCGCGAAACGAGATGCGGCTGCCGGCGCGCCGTGCCTCATCCGACATGCGCTCGATCGTTTCGTCGGCCAGCTTGGCCAAGTCGAACCGTTCCGGCTCGATGTGCAGTCGGCCGCCGCTGATTCGAGAGACGTCGAGGAGCTCGCTCACCAGCTTGGCCAGCCGCGTCACCTGACGAGACGCCACCTCAAGCTTCTCGCCCATCCGCCTCGCGGAGAACTGACCGCGACGCAGACTGTCGAGCTGCATCTTGAGCGGCGTGAGCGGGGTGTTGAGCTCGTGGCTCGCGATCGCGAGAAACTCGTCGCGCACGGCGACGGCCTCGGTGGCGCGCTTGAATAGACGCGCGTTGTCGACCGCCAGAGCGGCGCGACGCGCCAGCTCCTCCGCCATCGCGAGGTCGTCACCGTCGTACGCCGGACCCCGCGTACGCGCCAGCGACAGAACTCCGACCGTGCCCCCCCGCGTGATCAGAGGCGCGATGATGATCGACCGCAGCCCCAGTCGCGTGAGCGCCTCGAAGTGCCCGTCGCTGACAGCAAATTCGCGCAGCGCCTCGGGGGTCACGGTCCGGATGAGGACCGACGACCCCGATTCGAACGGGCCGCGCAGCGCGGGCGGGGGGCAGGCCGCGTCGCGGTACGGCTCGATGGCTCCGCGACTCGCCGCCTCGAGGGGCGCATCGGCCGCCGCCACTGCGATGGACACAACGCGCCCGTCCTCGAGCAAGTCCACCGCGCAGACATGGGAGAACCACTGCACCGCGAGGCGTGCCAGGGTCGTCAGCGTGGGGCCCACCTCGAGCGATTGGGCGAGCAGCGTGCCCGCGTCGGCGAGCAGGCGGAGGCGCTCGGTCGCGCGCAGCTGCCCTTCGAACAGCCGGGCTCTCTCGAACGCCACCGCGGCGCGATCGGCGATCTCGCTCACGAGGCTCAGCTCGTCGACCCCCAGAGCTTCGAAGTCCACGGCGCGAAACGCGCTCATGATGCCGATCGCGCGGCCCTGGACGAGGAGGGGTGCCACGATCAAGCTCCCGAGTCCGAGCTCGTCGGCGAACGTGGAGAACGGAGGCCGAAGCCGCTCTACGGCCGACGCGCCCAGCACTTGCGGCTCGCGGCGACGCAACACTTCTTCCGAGATCGTTCCCGGCTGGAGTCCGAGCGGGCGACCGATGAGGGGCTGCAGGCGCCGCTCGACGTTGTCGTCGATGGACGCGCACGCGCGGACCACGAACGAGCCTTCCGCGTCCGTGAGCGCGACGAGAATGCCGCACCGCATGACGCGCGCGATCGATCGTGCCACGCCCTCGACGTCGAGCTCTGCGGCGAGCGCGCGCGACGTGTCGGCGATGATGCGTAGGCGCCTGCGCTGCGCATCGGCGTCGCGGTACAAGTGCGCGTGCTCCACAGCCAGCGCGGCGCGTGAGGCGATCGATTCGACGATCTCGCGGTCCCATTCATCCGGTGCGCGCTGGGACCACCCCAGGGCGATGACCCCGAGAGTCTGTTCGCGCACTTTAAGCGGCGCGACGAACAGGTAGCGCGCGCCGAGCGCACGCAAAAGCTCCGCGTCTTGCGCTTCGCGGGCACCCCAGGCAAGCGTCTCGTCGTCCGCGAGCGTCTCGCTCAGGCCCGTGCGAGCGACCCGCGCCTGGATCCCGACGCTCCCCGTAGGGGACGGGCCGCGGGTCTCGCGCGCAGGCGCCTGCCTCTCGAGAGCGGGGCCGGCGGCAGCCACCGTCCGCAGCTCGCCGCCGTCGAGGAGCTGGATCGCGCACGCGTCGCCGAGGCTCGGGACCAGAGCCTGCCCGAGGTGCGCGAGGGTCTCACGGCAGTCGAGCGACTCTGAAAGGATCACGGTCGCGTCCGCCATCAGTCGCAGCGCCCGTTCCGCCCGCCTCAGGCGTGTCGTGTCGCGAGGGTGAACGGGGGACGGCGAGCGGGTCGGGAGCACGGCTGCCTTCATATAACGTGCTCACGAGGCGAACGGTCCGCACGCCTCGATGATTAAGAGCCGGCGCGGTCGGGCTCGCTGGGACACCCGCGCCGCACCGGCTCACCGAAGAGGCCCCTTGGCCTGACTCAGAACTGCTTGGATTCTGTCGAGCCCTCCAGCGCGAGCGTCGAGGCCCGGCCGCCGGAAATCACTTCGGTGATTTGGTCGAAGTACCCCGTGCCCACTTCGCGCTGATGCCGGGTGGCCGAGTACCCGTGCGCCTCGGCCGCGAACTCCGCTTGCTGCAGCTCGCTGTACGCGGCCATGCCTCGGTCTCGATACTTCCGGGCTAGCTCGAACATCGTCAGGTTGAGCGAGTGAAAGCCCGCGAGGGTGACGAACTGGAATTTGTACCCCATCGCCGCGAGCTCCCGTTGAAACCGGGCGATCGTGGCGTCGTCGAGGTGCTTCTTCCAGTTGAAGCTCGGCGAGCAATTGTACGCGAGGAGCTTCCCCGGATACTTCGCGTGCACGCCTTCGGCGAACTTCCGGGCTTCCCCGAGGTCGGGCGTGCTCGTCTCGCACCAGAGCATGTCCGCGTAGGGCGCGTAATGCACCGCGCGCGCGATCGCCGCGTCCACGCCGCTCTTGATTCGGAAGAAGCCCTCCGTTGTCCGCTTCTCGTCGATGAGAAACGGGCGGTCGCGATCGTCGACGTCGCTCGTGATGAGCTTAGCGCTGTCCGCGTCCGTACGGGCAACGACGATCGTCGGCACCCCGCACACGTCGGCGGCGAGACGCGCGGCCACGAGAGTACGGATGAATTGACTCGTCGGCACGAGCACCTTGCCGCCCATGTGGCCGCACTTCTTTTCGCTTGCGAGCTGATCCTCGAAGTGCACTCCGGCGGCGCCCGCTTCGATCATCGACTTCATGAGCTCGTAGGCGTTCAGAGGGCCACCGAAGCCGGCCTCCGCGTCGGCGAGGATAGGAGCGAACCAGTGCGCTCCACCCTTCCCCTCGGCGTGCTCGATTTGATCGGCGCGCTGGAGCGCGGCGTTGATCTTGCCGACGACGGTCGGGACGCTGTTGACCGGATAGAGCGACTGGTCCGGGTACATTTGACCAGACGTGTTCGCGTCCGCCGCCACCTGCCAGCCAGAGACGTAGACGGCCTTGAGGCCCGCCCGGACCATTTGAACCGCCTGGTTGCCCGTCAGAGCACCGAGCGCGCCGACGAACGGCTCCGTGTGCAGAAGCTCCCAGAGGCGCCTGGCGCCCATCGACGCGAGCGTGTGCTCGATATGAATCGACCCGCGGAGCCGGTCGACGTCGGCCTTCGCATAGGGGCGAATGACCCCCTCGTATCGGCGCGCGTGCAGACGTTCGTCACCGAGGTTGTCGAGCTTGATTGCGGCAGCGGTAGACATGTTGGCTTCCTCCTCCCTATTTGTTCTGCAAGAGGTCGTAAGCAGGCAGAGTCAGAAATTCCTCGAACCGCGCCGAAGTGCACATGCGCACGAAGAGCTCGCGGGCCTCGAGAAAACGCCCCGCCTGGAAGCGGGCGTCGCCGACCTCGCGTCGTACACGCTGCATCTCTTCGTCGACGACGCGCTCAAAGCGCTCCGAAGTCAGCGGCTCTCCTCCGACGGTCACTCCGTGGTGCAGCCACTGCCACACCTGCGCGCGCGATATCTCGGCGGTCGCCGCGTCTTCCATGAGCGAATAGAGCGGCACGCACCCGTTCCCGCGCAGCCAGGCTTCGATGTACTGCACCCCAACGCGAACGTTGTGCCGCAGGCCTTGTTCCGTGCGCGTCCCTTCGGGCACGGCGAGAAGGTCGGCGCGCGCCACCTCGACGTACTCGCGCTTGACGTCGATCTGGTTCGGGCCCGGCATGTGCGCGTCGAAGACGGCTTTAGCGACCGGGACGAGGCCGGGGTGCGCCACCCACGTCCCGTCGTGGCCCGCCTTCACCTCCCGCTGCTTGTCCGCTCGCACCCGGTCGAGCGCCACTTCGTTCGCCGCCGAATCTTCTTTGATTGGAATCTGCGCGGCCATGCCCCCCATGGCATGCACTCTGCGACGGTGGCACGTCCGGATGAGCAGCCTCACGTAGGCGGCGAGAAATCCCTTGTCCATGGTCACTTGGGACCGGTCCGGCAATACAGCCGATGGATCGGTCGCGCGCTTCTTGATAAACGAGAATATATAGTCCCAACGTCCGCAGTTGAGGCCGGCGGAGTGGTCGCGAAGCTCCCACAGAAACTCGTCCATTTCGAAGGCCGCCGGCAGCGTCTCGATGAGACAGGTGGCCTTGATGGTCCCCCTCGGGAGCCCCACGGCCGCCTGGGCGTGAACGAACACGTCGTTCCACAGCCGCGCTTCGAGGTAGCTCTCCATCTTCGGCAGATAGAAGTAGGGGCCCGTACCGCGAGCCACTTGCTCCTTCGCGTTGTGAAAAAAGAAGAGGCCGAAGTCGAAGAGCGCGCCGGGCGCGGGGCGGCCGTCGACGGTCAGGTGACGCTCGACGAGGTGCCAGCCGCGAGGCCGCACGAACAAGACCGCCACGCGCTCCTTCAGCGCGTACCGCTTCCCGGTCTCCGGGACGACCATCGAGATCGAACGGCGTACCGCGTCGAACAGGTTGAGCTGCCCGTCGACCAGATTGCTCCAGGTGGGGCTGTTGGCATCCTCGAAGTCGGCCATGAAGACGTTTGCGCCCGAGTTGAGGGCGTTGATGACCATCTTGCGGTCGGTCGGCCCCGTGATCTCCACGCGCCGATCGATCAGATCAGGCGGCAGCGGTGCGACGGTCCAATCCGCGGCGCGAACCCCGGAGGTCTCGTCGATGAAGTCCAGGGGCTCCCCCGCATCCAGAAGGGCCTGTCGCTCGCGGCGGCGCGCCAGGAGCTCATCCACGCGCGATCCAAACGTTCGGACCAGGTCGGCAACGAACGCCAGCGCCTCGGCGCTGAGTATGCGCTCGTACCCCGGGAGCATCGGGCCCGTACCGCTCACGCCGCTGGGCGTCGAAAACGTCGAGTCTTTGTGCATCACGGTTTACAATTGGGCAGCGCGTCAAAACTATCAAGTCATCGAAAAGCGGACGCAAGTAGGCCACGTTGAGAACTGTCAATGACAATGTGTAAACCAGTTGATCTTGGAAAATGAGGGAGCCCAGCCGCCATGAGCCAGCCCAATCGTGAGCTTCCGCGGCTCGGAGCCAAAGTGCGTGCGTTGCGCCGCCGCGAGGGATTGAGCCAAGTGCAGCTGGCGGAGCGACTCGGCGTCTCGGCGAGCTATCTGAACCTCATCGAATCGAATCGCCGGCCTCTGCCGGCCGCGTTGCTGATCAAGCTCGCCCAAATGTTCGGCGTCGACCTGCACGCTTTCGGCGACGACGACGAGGCACGACTGGTCAGCGACCTGATGGAGGCGTTCTCCGACGCGCTCTTCGACGCGTATCGGCTCACCTCGGCGGACCTGCGCGAGCTCGCCCTACACAGCCCGCTGGTCGCCCGGGCTGTCATCGCCCTCTACAGCTCCTACAAGGCGCAGCGCGACTCGAGCCAAGAGCTCGCCACTCGCCTGGAGGGCGGAGAGGGGGCCGGCTTGGACCGATCACGCCTGCCCTCCGAAGAGGTCGGTGACCTCGTTCAGATGCAGATGAACTACTTTCCCGAGCTCGAAGAGGCGGCGGAAGAGCTCTGGAAGAGAGCCCGGCTCGACGCGGAGGAGCTTTATCCGGGGCTCATCCGGTGGCTCGACAAGGAGCACGGCGTCCACGTGCGACTCGCGCGCGGCGGCGCAGAGCGCGGCGTTCTCCGGCGGTTCGACGTGGAGAAGAAGATCCTCACGTTGAGCGAGCTCCTTCCAACCCGCTCGCGAACGTTCCAGCTGGCGCACCAGCTGGCGCTCTTGACGCAGCGCCAGGTGATCGACCGCATCGTCGCCGACAGTCGCCTGACCACCGACGAGTCCCGGGCGATCGCACGGGTTGCGCTCGCAAACTATTTCGCCGGCGCGGTGCTGATGCCGTACGCCCCGTTTCTCGAGGCATGCCGCCACGAGCGCTACGACGTCGAGGTCGTCGGCCGCCGCTTCCGCGTCGGATTCGAGCAGGCATGCCACCGGTTCACGACCCTACGGCGGCCCGGCGCCGAGGGCGTGCCTTTTCACATGATCCGGATCGACGTGGCCGGGAACATCAGCAAGCGCTTCAGCGCCAGCGGCATTCGATTCGCGCGCTTCAGCGGGGCGTGCCCTCGATGGGGCGTGTTCGCGGCATTCATGACCCCCGGCATGATCCGAATTCAAGTATCCCGCTTCCCCGACGGTTCGGCGTACTTCTGCATCGCGCGCACGATCCTCAAAGACTCCGGCGGCTACCATTCGCAGCAACCGGTCCAGGCCCTGGGCCTCGGCTGCCGCCTCGAGCACGCTCGCGAGATGGTCTACTCCGACGGCATGGACCTCGACAGCCCGAAGATGGCGACGCCGGTCGGGGTCACCTGCCGCATCTGCGAGCGCACCGACTGCGAGCAGCGCGCCTTTCCGTCGATTCGACACCCGCTCCAGGTCGACGAGAACGTGCGCGGCGTGTCGCTCTACGCGCCGGTGCCACTACGGGTCCTCCAGTAGCTACCAGGACCAAACGAAGTCGGCGTAGTCCGCGGCGCTCTCGCTCCTGGTCGCGTCGCCGTCGCTCATCAGACCGACGCCCACGACCGGAGGTACGGCGGCGTCGGCTCGCCCGTCCCCGAAGTGCGCCCGGAACTGCGCCTGAAGATCGATCTCTTCGCTCTTCCAGGCGTTTGCGGAGTCACCCGATTCGAGGATGACGGTGTCCTGGGCGGAAAACGGGTTGCGCTTGCGATCGCACGTGGCCCCTTTGGGTCCGACCGAGCTCCACACGTACTTCAGCGTGTACCAGCGCCAGCCGCGCTTGTAGGTGACGTAGACCACCGCGGCCGAGTCTTGCTTCCCGTCGACGCATTCGTTGCCGTCGCGCGGCAGGGTCACGGCTCGCCACTTCCAGCGCAGCGTGCGGACCTGCGACCGTTCCCCGTCGGGAAGCTGGTAGCCAAGTACGGTGGTCTTCTGGGGGGGCCGGTACCGGCCGCGGATGAACGAGATACCCGGATCGTGGACGACCGCGTAATAGTCGTCGGGGCCAGATTCACGCGCGACGACCCGCCATTGGGCGGAGTCGATCACGCGCTCGTGTCCGGTCTGCGCTTCGGTCGCGCCCGCTCGATGGGAGTGCGCGAACCCAACCGCAACGACCGACGCAACGACGAACGCGCGCATATGCGTTTGCGTAGCGTGGCGGCGGACAGTCCGCCAAAGGCGCCAACCGACCGGCTCGCGGCCCGGAAACCGGGCAGGGCCTTCGCCGGGCGACGACGCAGCGCCAGCGCCAGAAGCACCCCCAGGATGACCCCCCCGGCGGCGCCATGGCCGTGGCGCGTTCGCCCCATCGCACATCCGTACTCCGGCGTCGGATCGGTGAAGCCGGGCCCGGAGCCGGCGGAAAATGACCCATCCGCCGAGCTCCCTCCGTCCGCCCCCGCCCCGTACGCTCGGTTGGGGTCTCGACATGCGATGAGGGCGTCGATGTCCGTGTCTCCGTCGCCGTCGCTATCGGTGTGCCCGGCCTTCGCTTGATCGAGCGCGCTCTTGAGCGACACGGAGCTCAGGGCCACCAATCCAAAGCCCATCATCGTGCGCCCGAACGGCGTGACCACCGTGCCAAGCCCGCCGTTGAGGTCGCGGTGGCAGATGGTGCATGCCGGCGGCTGCGCGCAGGTCGCGCCCAAGTCCTGATCGATGAGACCCGGAAAGACCGTCGAGGCGCGGGAGGCCGTCGAAGTCAGCGCGAGCGCAGCGACAATCGCCAGTACGAAAAGACGGGGGCGCATCGCATCTCCTCAGAGATACACGTGATACTGCAAGAGCAGCGAGAGAACGTTCGTGTCGCCCGCCGGGCTACCGATCACTTCGAAGACATTGTCGACGCGCAGGTCCATGTGCGACCAGAAGAACCACACGGCGGAGAACCATCCACTATACGAAGGCGGTTCGCCCACGCTGCCATGGTTCATGATCTCTGCGGTGGCCATTAGGTGAATCCCCTGCGCCGGCTCCACGTCCGCCTGGAGGAATCCCGCGTATCCGCCGCGGTGGCCGTGCCAGGTCAGCGATTGATAGACGGAGTCCATCTCCGCGAGGAGCACGAGCTGGTGGACAGGGGAGTAGCGCGCGAAGACGCCGTTCGCATACCGATAGTCGGTCACCCCGTAAACCACGTCACGCGTCGCGCGCGTAAATAAACTGCTGACCCCGAGAGCGAGCGCATTTTTTGGCGCGTATTCGAGATAGGCGCTGTAGCCGCGCTCGCGGAAGTCGTCCGGGCGGAGCTGAAAGTTGCCAATGATCCCCATGATCTCTGCGCGGATCCGGTCTTTGCTCAGAGACAACGCGGCGCCGTATTGCTGGGTCGCATCGACGTCCGTCCGGGTTAGCGCGCGGGCGAAGAGCGTGTGCTCGATGGCGCGAATACCGAACGGCAGCGCCATACGCCCGGCCCTCACGAGCCAGGCGCCGTCTTCGTCGAGCTCGTAGCCGAGCCAGTGGTCGCGCGAGATGAGGTTATTTTCCGGAAACCGAGTGAGCGACGCCGGGAGATCACCGGTGGGAGCAAACCCGATCGTACCCTCCGCGCGAAACCTGCCGATTTTGAAGTCGCCGAACAGGTCGGCCTGCATCGTGATGAAGCGTTGGTCCGACGGCGCCCCGTCGGGGTGCAGGCTGAACCATGCCTCGCGAAAGTCGCCCCCGAGGCGAAGCGCATCGTCGGTGTGCACGGTTCCCCACGCCAGCCCCGCGAGGGCGCTCGCCTCCTCGGAGGTGTCGCCGTAGCGCGTCTGGAGAAGAAGCTCGCCCTGCGCGCGGCCATAGGGCGTGAGGGGGCCGCCGCCGGACGGATCGGTGTGGCAGGGCGTGCAGCCCGCGTAGCCGTGTCGAATCATCCACGTGTACGCGTGGGCGCTCGACGCGCAGAAAAGGGGCAAGAACAAGCCGAGAGCGACGGAGACGGTCCATACGATCGCGCGCGGTGATCTCATCGAAGCGGCTCGGTCAATCTCACGCGCGACGGCCCTCGGGCCTCGCGCCGTGGGCTCAGCTCCCGGCGACGCGGAAGTTGGCGCTCACGTCGACGTCGGGCTTGACGGTCACGCCGAGGTACGTCGGCACGGTGATTCCAAAGTCGTTCATGTTGACGCGAAACGTGCCGCGGGAGAGAACGACGGTGGATCCGTCGCGCTTCGCTTCGTAATGAACGGTCACCTGCCGCGCTTGGCCGTGCAGGGTTACGGTGGATGGCACGTCCACCTCGACCTTGTCGCCGCCCGCGGGCAGCTTCAGCGCGCTTCGAGCCACGCTGAGCGTGGCCGCCGGATACTTCTGCACTTCAAGGTATTTCTCTTTCATGTGCCGGTCGCGCAGACCGATGCCGGTCGTCAGATTCGCGAGCGGAACGCTAATGACGAGGTTCTCGCCTTGATCGGCGAGGTCGAGCTCGGAGGTGGATCCTTCGATCTTCATGCCCGCGGGCCCGGACGCCACGAAGCTCACGTGCTTGTCTGTCGGCGACGAAAGGGCCGCATGCGCCAGCGCGCTGACCCCAAAGAGGCTCGTCGAAATGGCCGCGAACCAGAGGCTTCTCCGTGGCTTCATGCAACTCGACTCCATGGCCGTTCTCTTGAAACGACTTCCAATAGTTTCCAATGCCCCGGAGCGGCAAGAGTCTTTTTTGTTACGGTTGCGCGACGGGGACGCGGGGGGCGATCATCCTCGTCCGAAGCGGCGGATCAAGCCTAGCCAGCCGCGGGCGAGGTACAGGGCGCTCAGCCCGATCCAAACCCAGAAGTAAACGTCCATTCGGCCGACGATGGCCCAAAGCCACAGGTGGCTCGGGTAGTGGTTGATGAACCGCAGGAAGGTCGCGACAAGGCCTGCGACGATCGCAACACCGGTCGCGGGCGGCTTGTCCACGGCGTCATAGTGCGCTTCCACCGTCGTCGCGCGACCGCTCAGCTCTGGCCGCCGCACGAAGGTCGTGAGGGAAACGGCAGATGCCACGACCGTCACCCCCACTATCCCCGCCAGCAGGAAACGCGGGTCGCCCGGGGCCCACGCGAGCCCGTCCAAGCCGAGTCCCCCCGCGCGCCAGGCTCGCACGGCCAGCGCGCCGACCAGGAGCACCGCCTTGAGCTCGTCGGTGAAGAAGTCGAAAAGGTGGCCGGTCTTCGACGCCAGCTTCTTGAAGCGCGCGAGCATTCCGTCCGCGCAGTCCAAGCAGTAGCTCAGCTCGAGCACGGCGACCGACGCGATCCCTCCCCCCCACGAGGGCAGCCCCAGGAGCATCACCGCTCCGACGACGAAGACGGCCAGGTTGAGCAACGTCACCTGGTTGGGCGTCACGCTCGTGCGCGAAACCAGCGCGACGAAGACAGCGGCAATCGGCCGCATGACGTAGAGGTTGAAGACTTGGTCGTGCTTCTTGCGGGTCTCGCGGTAGACGCGCGCCGCGGTGGAGAACATGCCGCCGTCGAGCGTAGCAGCGCCGGGCTCGGCCTTGCGTCAGAAGGTGGCCCGAACCAACGCGCCCCCGCCGCCGGCCGTCATGAGCGGCGCCACCACCATCCCCATGCCCTTTGGATGGGAGGCGGACACAGTGAGAATCAGGCCCGTCGCAAGCGCGACGCCGCCCGCCGCGAAGGCGATCGTCGAACCCAGCGTGGCGCCGTTGTCGGGAGGCGCCGGGGCGCAGGACGAGAGGTTGGAGTTGGTTTGGTTCTTGTTCAAGACGATGGCCGTGCCGACGCCGATGCCCGTGGCCCCAAGACCCAGAAATCCGATTCCCAACCAGCGCCGCACGGCGCCGGAATCCGGGGGGGACGCCGTCTCGGAAGGGGGTGGCGGTGGAGGCGCCACGGGCGAGACAGTGGCCGCAGGCACGACAGCGACCGCCACGATGTCGTCGAGATGCACGACCGCCGTGCGACTGCCGGCTTCGACGTGGGCGGCGAGCATGCGCGGCTCGCGGCCGGCTACGCTCACGGTGATCACATGGTCGCCCGGATCGACCGCCATGCCCGCGTTCCACTCGTCGGGGGGAATACGCGCACCGTCGAGCAGGACCTCGGGGGCCGCGCGCGCCACCGCGGGAGGAACTGCGATCGTGAGACCGCTCAACTTCGGCTCGAGCGCCTCCTCTCGGGCGCGCGCGAGATCGGCGCGCTTGTCGTTGCGGTCGCGGGCGAGCCTCTCGGCTTTGCGGAACTCCGTCCACGCGCTCGCGGTTCGTCCGGTGCGCTCGTAGCAGTCGGCCAGGTACAGCGAGACGCCGACCCCGGGGGCCAAGTGACTGCTCTGCGCAAACTGCGGGATGGCGTCGGCATACTGCCCCGCGTCGCGGAGCTGCTTGCCGGCATTGAACAGCGCGTCGGCGCGCGCGACATCGTCGGGCGCTTGCGCCCAAGCGACGGCGGGAGCCAGAAGCGCGATCGCCACGGCGGTGACGCCGAGCGCGCCAGTTCGCGTCATTCACGTCCTCCGAACTCGTCGGACCCGGGCGCCACGCGCGTGCTCACGCGCAGAGCGGTGGGAACCGGCACGTCGGCGACCGCCGAGGCCGAAGCCGCGGGCGGTTGGACCGCTGCGCCGGCCTCGACCGACTGCGAGGCGATGACCACGTGGGGCTTTGGGGAGATCGGTCGGATCGGCTTGCTCTTGATGACCACCTTCGCCGTGATCGCCGGCGCCGGCATGCTCTCCGCCACCGCGGGAGGCGGCACTGCGGCGGGAGAAACCCTCGCCGCCGCCATCCCGTCGCTGCCCGGGGTGGAGTGGCCGGAGCGAAGGAGAAGCACCAAGAGGACGCCGGCGGCCGAAGCCGCGAACGTCGCCGCGGCCATCGAGGTCAGCCGCGGCGGTGCTCGGCGCGCTAGCGACGGCTTTCCGGGCGCCACCGAGGCGGTCGTCGGCGCAAAGCTCGGGCCGGCGGCCTGACGGGCGGCCGGGGGCGCCTGCGTGAAGACTGCGGGCTCATCGTAGATGGGCGGGGGCGAGGACGGAGCGACGGGCGCCGGCCGTGACGGCGCGCGGCTCGGCGACGGAGCCATTAGGATTCGCGCAGGGGCCTGCGGTGGCTCTCGATCGGGGATGACGCGGGTCAGCGTGGCGTCCTCGTCGATCAGGGCGTCGTCGTCGACGGTGGAGGACCCCGATTCGAGCGCCAGCCTCGTTTCCGCGTGCCGCCGTACGGCGGTCGCGTACAGGCCATGCAGGATGGCCGGGCGTTGCTGGACGAGCGCAGAGTATTCGTCGCGGGAAAGAAACAGCGCCGCTGTCGGGCGGACGGCCACGGCGTCGGCGTACGCCTGCCGGCAAAGCACGAGCTCCACTTCGCCGACGGTCTCCCCTGCCCCCAGGGTCGCGAGGAGAACCCGTTCGCTCCATTCGCGCGCCACGACCGCCACCTCGCCCGACACGATGAGGTGAAGGCCCTTGGCGTCTTCTCGGTCCCGAACCAACCGTTCGCCTCGCTCGAAGACGCGCATCTCCAGCCGCTCTACGAGCGACTCGCAGTCCTCCGTGCGCAGCGACGCGATCACCGGCGACGCCCATCCGAGATTGGTCAGCGAAGTGCGACGGCAGTGGGCAGCGAGCTGCGTGGCCACTTCGGGACGCCTCGTCGCAAGGGCCACCAGGGCGTCGCGCCGGCCGACCAACAGGATCGTGGGGCGGGTCGCGGTCGCCGTCGCAGCACTCGGCAGTCGTGACAGTAGCGCCATTTCGCCGAAGAACGCGCCGCTTCCCAGGCGGCCGACCGTGAGTCGAGGCTTGTTGTCTCCGTGCGCGGCGCGCCGAGACAACTCGACCTCTCCCTGAGCGACGACGTACGCCGCGGTCCCCTCCTCGCCCTCTCGGACAATCTGGTGCCCGGCCGGCACCGTGACCATCTGGAACGCGGAAAGAAGGTCGCGGAGCGATTCCCAGGAAAGGGCGCTGAAGAGCGGCCACGCTGCGAGAGGCGGAAGCTCGGCGCCGAGCGCCTCGTCGTGGGCTCGCCTGGCGGCCTGCAAGATCTGCGTCGCTCGCGACGCGAGCGGGGGACCGCTCAGGAATGGGCTGAGCGGCTCGACGAAGTCGCCGAACCGGGGTGGCGGCAGGGACGGGTGTCCGTGCCGCAGCCGTGGAGAGCCTCGGCCGAACGCAGCGGCCGCTTGGTCGAGCTGATCGCCCGCGTCAGCGCCAAGAATGCGCAGATCGTCGATCGCCGCCAGCGCGACGGGCAAGTCCCCCATTTCAATAGCCCGCTGGGAGGCCAGCCGAAGTCCGTCGGTGGCGGCCCGCGTGCGGCCCATCTGATCGAGCAGGCGCGATGTGATGATCAGCGCGCTCGGCGACAGCGGATCACGCTCGAGCGCGGCCGCGCCCCACCGCAGCGCCGCTTCGGTCTCGTCGGCCAAGAACAGAGTCAACGCATGATCGATGGGCGAGGCGCCGGGTCGATGGCCGACCAGGTTGCGAGGGGCGGGATGGGTGGGGAGAAAGGTGGACATCATTGCGATCCAGCACGGGGGTGTACGTCTCTACACGTGGAGGCGGGAAGGGGCGCTAGCCCGACACCCGCGGAGAATGGAGCGCGCGCAGTTACTTGGCCCAAATCACTGCCAATCGCAAGCGCTCGAGGACCCCGCAGGAGGGAGTCACCGGGTGTTAACTTTGCTGACACAAATGGGGGCGGGGGACGCGACACCGCCCCCGCATGAAGTGTGCTGCAGTAGCCCCTCGGGCGCAGTCGGTTACGGGGGCCGGACCTAGCAGAGGGGGGGGCTTCGCCGCCGGAGGATTTCGACGCGCGCGCGGGCAGCCAGGCAATCGGGCTCCGTTGGGCGGAGGGCTGCTGCGACGGCGACCGACGCGTCAAGCACAAGCTTCACCGGCGGCTCTCGATCAGGTCACACACCGCTTCGCCGGCCGGATCGCCGAGGCCCGCGAGCTCGTCGAGCAGCGCCTTGGCGCCCGCAGCGGTCATCGGCGTCGGCTTCGGGGGTTTCGGAGCGGCCACCGCGACCGGTACGATGGTGCAGCCGCGCCCGCTACTGCGTTCCCACGCAGGAGCTCACCGTGACGCTGGCGGGCTCAAATGGCTGGCACACGGGCCCCGTGTACATGAACGTCAGCGTGCTGTTTGTCGTTGTAGGACACGCGGGCGCCGAGCTCGCGCTCGTCAGTACCGGGCTGGCAAGCACCGAGGGCGCCACGGAGACGGGCGGCGGGGGCGTGAGGCTCACGGCACCACTTGGCTGAATCAAGAAGTCCACGGTTGCCGTCGCCGTGGCGGCGTTGCTGTTGCTCATGGCAAGCGTATGACCGCTCATTGTGTCGGCCTTGTACGGTCCCGCGCCGTTGGGGAGGCTGAGCACGGCACCGTTGAGCGTCCACGACACGGGAACGTTGAAGCTGATGAGCGTCGGCGCACCGACGGTGATCGACAGGTTGTCCGCATAGGACGCGGCGCCCCCGAGAACCCCATGGCCCGGAGCCACGGTGATCGGCGTGACCGTGACGAGCGCCACCCCGTTCGCCGGCAGCATGTCCGAGCCACCCACTCTGGCGGTGTAGTACTTGCCCAAGTTCAGCTTCAGGGTGAGCGGGTAGGTCTGGTTCGTGTTGTTGGTCAGCGTGATCGACTGGCCCGCGGGGGCCGCGCTTCCGCAATCCGTCGTCGGAAAGGCGAAACTGCCCGAGAGGGTCACCGGTGGGTTGCCGTTCGACGATCCCGAGAGACTGATCATCGGGTTTACCCATTGGGTCGGGAACGGCTCGCAACGGGCATCCGCGGCCAAAGCGAGAATGCCCTGATCGCTCCAGGCGCCGTTCGCCGAAGGGGGCGCAAACTGACCGACAATCGACGTCACGCCATTCGGAACTACGGTGGTCGGGTCGTTGCCGAGGCCGAAGATCGTCGGCTGAGCCAGGCCGCTGTCGGGAAGGCCGCCGTCGGCGAGGCCCGCAAAAGTCACCGAAGCGGGTGCGTTGCCGGTATTCGTGATCGTGCTGGTGAACGTGCCAATCGAACCGAAGCCGATCGTGCCGAAGCTCCACGTAGTCGTCAGGGGGGTGTTGGCGATGACCGCGCCGCGGGCCTGCATGACGAGGTTGACGGCGTGCGGAGCGTCGCCGGCAGCGTCGGTGGTCACCGTCAGCGTGTCGGAGAAAGGAGAAGGATCGTTGGGATTGGCCACGACGGCCGGAATCGGCTTCGGCGTTACGGTGACGGTCACGTAATCGCCGAAGTCCACCGTATCCGGGAACGCCACGGCCACCCCGGCGCTCGACGTGACCGCCGCCGTGAAATATGTCCCCGCCGCCGTCGTCGTGCTCGCGAACGTGGGCGCCGCCGGGATGGTGAACGGCTGATTGCCGACATTCGAGACCGTGAACGTCCGGACGGAACCGGTCGCTCCGCAGTTCACCAGGCCGTCGCTCGGATCCGTGCCGAAGGTGAGTGTCGTCGCCGAGACCGATACCTGCCCCGCGGTTCCCGTCCCAATGAGCTGAATGGGCGAGGGTACTTGCGTGCACTGCGTGTCGGTGTTGGCTGGAAGAAGGGCGATGGTCCCGGGATAGAGCGAGGCATTGGTGGGCGAAAACGCGACCGCTTCGGTGAGCGATGCTCCGGACGCCAGGCTCAAGGTCGACCAGGACGCCGGGGTGTAGGCGCTCTGCCCCGTGCCCTGAACGGCCAGTGTGAACGACGCGGAGGCCGATCCCGGGTTCGCGTTGTTCGTCACGGTGAACGACAGCGGAAGCGTCGTCGTCGATACAGGGACGCTTCCGAAACCGAGGCTCGTGGGCGAGAAGACCAGCTGATCGCCGATTGGAACTTCGTGAATCGAGATGACGTGGGGCAGGTCGTACGGAACGTCGGTCGCGACGGTGAGCTGCGCATCGAGCGCGGAGGCGCCGGTCACTCCCGAAGGAAGCACCTTGGCCGACACGGACACTGTCGCGGTGGCCCTCGGCGCGAGAAGCATCGGGGTCGTCGGTCCTGGGTTCGGCGCCGCCATCCCGTTGGGGCCCGTCGTGGAGACGGCGTACTGCGCGGTGCCGGGGCCGGTGATGTCGCCGGTCAGCCACCAATTCATGTCGAGCGTGCCATTGTTGGTCACGGTCACGACTTGCGCAGGGGGAGGTGTCGCGGAGCCACACTGGGCGCTGAACGAAAGCGACGTCGCCGAAAGACTCGGACCGCCGCCGATCCCGGTGCCCGCGAGGGGAATGGGTGCGGGGAGAACCGCGCACAGATACGTCTGCGTGCCCGCACCGGCGTCGAGATCCGGGGTGGGCACGCGCATCGCCAGCGATCCCGACGTACCCCCTGCCGCGACCGGCGAGAAAGTGACCGAATCGGTCGCCTCCGGCTGCTGCGACGGCGTCACGCTCATCAGCGGCGAGAGTTGCACTGTGAAGGGCGGCGGCGGCGCGCTCCCGGCCACCGTTGCGTCGGCCGCGCCCGCGTCGATCACGGCGCCCGCACCGTTCACGGTGGCGGTCAGGAACACCTCCGCGGGGGCGTTGCCCGTGTTCGTCACACCGAAGGTCTGCTTCTGCGGAGGCCCGAGAAGAACGGCGGCGCCGTAATTGCCAAACGATGTCGTCGAGGGCAAGCCGGTGGTGGCGGCCTTTGTGTCGAACGCCAAAATCGCGCCGGTCGGGTGCTCTCGGAGAGTGACCGACTGCCCGGCGCTCGAGGGGTCCGCGTCGGTGTGGACCATCAACGTCACGTCCACCGGCTTGGTGACGTCGGCCGGGCTGGCCACGGAAGGGGCGGTCACCGAGACCGGGAGCGTCCCTCCGTTGGCTGCGATCGACATCCCAGGCTGCACGTTGGTCGTGAAGCCCGCGCCCCCGGCAGGGACGAACGAGACGCCGGTCACGGTCGCGCCGACCGGGCCACTGTTTACGAGCGTGAACGCCTGAGGCGTCGGGGCGCTGCCGCCGCAGTTGGCGGCGCCGAAATCGATCCCCGAAGGCACCGCGCCGCCCGGAAGGGGGCCGGGCCAGCCCGTGATCTTTCCCGTGGTCCCGGCACCCGAGAACGTCAGCGACGATGGGCTCGTGCCGCAGACAACGCCGTTGACCGTGATGTTTGCTGTAGTCATCGATGGCGACGTACCCGCCGGCGTGAACTCTGCTGTGGCCGCCCATGCGCTGTGTGCGCTGAGCATCACCGACACGCCTCCGTCGGGCGCGCCATAGAGCGAGAACTGCTTGTCGGACGGCGCGGCGACCGTCACGATCGCCGCTGCGTTCCCCTGGTTAATGAGCTCGAATGCAACGGGGATCGCAGGCGTGCTCACGCGCGCCGAAGCGAAGCTGACGGAGCTCAGCGGCTGTCCGTTCTGATCGGCGAGGGCGATCGTCGCGCCCGTCGGCGTGGCCGACAGGGCAATGGCCAGGTTCGCGTTCCTGGGGTCGTTGGTGAAGAGGTTGAGCGACCCGCTGACCGCGGCCCCCGCCTTGGCCGAGGTCGGGACGGCAACCGAGACCGTGACCGCCGTGGAGCCGCCGGCAGGTACGGTGACGTTCGTCGGAGACACCGAGAACCCCGAGCCGGTCGTCGTGGCGGAGACGACCAGCGGACCCGTGCCCGAATTGCCGACGGTCAACGTTCTCGTCACCGCGGCCGCGCCGCAGCCGACCGCGCCGAGATCGATCGCGCTGGTCGAGCTGATCAACACCGCCGCGGACCCGCCGTCCCCGTTGGGCGCGCCGGTGTCGCCGGGGCTCCCGTCCTGTACGGTCGAGTCAGCGCCGGGAGCGTCCTTCGGGGCGTCGGATGCGCCGCTGGAGGTCGCGTCCGAGGCCTTCGCCGCGTCGCCACCGGTGGACGCGTCGGGCGCGCGGGCGTCGCCAGCGTCGATGGGGGCGATGGGAGGCGCGTTGTCGTCTCCCCCGCCGACCGCGCAGCCGCCCGCGAACCCCGTGCTTACCGCGGCGACGGCGAGCCGAACGAACGCGAACGCCAGGCGACTTTCAGTACCCACCAATCGACGCGTCATGTCCTAGGCGCTCCGGTTCCGTCTAGCCGCCGCTCCGTAAACACACGCGGCGCGGGCACTCTTGGCCGAAATGAGGGGCTGCTGCAACGCGGGTGCGAAAGCGGTCCGAACATGTCACGGGGTGTTTACGTGGTCGACACGAACGGCGGACGGAGTTGTTTCCCGATCGATCACGACGCCTGGGAGGCGGGGGTCGGCAGAGGCGGCGATCGCCGACGCATCGCGAGAACGATCAACGTCGCCCCCAAGACCAATAGCGCCCCGCCGCCGACGACGAGGAGCTGAATCTTCCGATGCTGGGACTGATCCCGCGCCGTCTCGCGCTCCATGGCCTCGAGCCCGACCGGCTTCATTGAAGTCGACTTGGCTCGATCGATGATCTTCTGCGCCTCGTCGAACTGGCCGCGCACCATCGCCAGCGCCCACTCGTACGTCAGCGTTCTGGCGTCCTTGGGATTGACCGAGGCGAGCGCAGTGATGCATTGCTGCAACTTCGACGCGTCGCGCAGCTTTACGGCGATGTCGCACTCCATCGGCACGGCGGCCAGGTCACCCCCGTTCGGGTCTTCCCGCACGTGCTGGACGACCTCTGCCAGGGTCGCCACTTCTTTCTCGTTCAGTCGGTCGGGTTTGGCCAATACGAGATGCACGAGCCGCTCGTAGTCGCTCAGGAGCACGCCGGATCGGGTGATCGCCGCCGAACAAGCGAGAAGGGCTGCGTCCCGTTTCCCGAGCGCCTCGTACTCGGCGCAGAGCCTGCCGAACGAAACGGCCCTGTCGGGAACGGCCTTCGCCAGCGCCTTGAAGTACTTGACCGCTTTCTCGTGATCGCCCTCTTCCGAGGCTTTGACACCACGAGCGGTGACATCCTGGAGCCAATACCCGAATTCAAGCGGGTTCCGGTTACGGGCTCCTTCACCGGGGATGTTGGTATCCGGAGAGTCGTCGTTGACGGTCCATTCCGTGCCCAGATCGTCGGGATTGTGGCGCGGGGACGGTGGACCGGCCGGCTGCGCCGATGGCGCCGGCTCAGCCGACGCCGGGGACGGATCGTCTGCGCGCGCGACCGTGGCCGAGAACGACGCGGCCAGCAGGACGAGGCTCACCACCGCAGCCCGCTCCGGGCGACGCCGCGGCCGGAGCGCCGCGCTCCACAGCGCGTGGGCCAGCGTGGCCACCGCCGAAAGAGCGATCGCGAGCCAGCCCGCTCCCACCCACCAGGGCGAATGGAGCTCGGCAAGAACGCGGCGGGTGGTCGGATCGTTCGGGGCCATACGAAGAAGGTTCTCGGAGCAATACTGCAGCATGGCTTCGTCTCCCAGACGCTCGCCGACATCGCACAATGCCGCGTATCCCCACGGCTCGTCGGGCCGCTGCCGGCGCTCGATTCCCCCGAGCTGCATGGCCTGCGCAAGGTCCCTCGCCGAAGGCGGGTCTGTCCCTGCGAGGAGCGCTCGCACCGTCGCGCGGAAGTTCAACGGGATCGGCGAGTATTGCATCGCGTCGCGGCATGCTTTGACCGCTTCTTCGCGCCGTCCGAGCACAGTCAGCGCTTCGCACTGGCGGCGCTTGACCAATCCGCTGTACGCGTATTCGTCGAATGCCTGCTTGAACATCGCCAGCGCCTGCGTCATGTCGCCCGCCACCGCGAGCGCCTCGCCGCGCTCGACCAGATCGACGACGTGCGGGTACTGTGGCTTGAGCCGAGCTATCTCCGCTTGGTCGACCGGATAGCGCGCCAGCGCCGGCCGCGCGCCGCCGGCGCCCGGTTCCTGCGCCATCGCGGCTCCCGACCCGCCCATCACCGCAACCGCAACCGCAACCGCGACCGGCCACGGGGCGCACGGCACATGGCCGCACGCGAGCGGCCTACCCAACGCGAGAAACTTCGGCATCGAACGTGAGCTTCCCAGTGGTTTGCCGTTCTTCCTCATCGGCCCACCCGAGTCAATGGAAGCAAGTGGGGCATTTGGCGGCCGATGGGGGCGTGGCGGGAGCGGTCAGCGCGCAGTTGAGGATCGCAAGACCGACAGCCCCCGGGCTGTAGGTCGTGTCGGTGAAGTGCTCGAGGACCGTCGTCGGGTCCGTGCTTCCGATGTCCGCGGCGATGCTCGTTGCACACACGCCGACCGCGGAGGCCGGCGAAGCCAGGCACAATGACCCGATGTTCGCCCCGCAGTAGCAATTGCTGACGCTCGGCGGCAGCTGGCTGTGGGTGCAGTTGGAGGCGGAGCCATTGCTCGTGAGCGCGCACGTGAGCGCGTCGAAGCACTGGGCCACGTTGGTTCGCGAGACGTTGGGGTTGTCGAATGGCGCATTGGCGCCCGCTCCATTGGGATCCCCGCACTCGGAGTTCGAGACGTCTGTCCCTGAGCCGTTGCCGGCCGGCGGAGTCCCGTTGCCGGAGCCGTCCAGGCAGGCGTTCGCGATCATGCACGTGTAGCAACTCGCGGGAAGGTTCACCCCGGGACCCTGGGCGTTGTTCGCGATGTCGTAGTTGACGATGAGCGCCTCGGTCGGGGTGCAGACGTGCTGGGGACTCGCTTCGCAATGCACGCTGTTCGGACCGCTCGCCGCGCACGGGGCAGTCGTGCAAGGGGTCGGGCCGCCGCCAGAGTCCTGGCCCTGCACCGAGCCCGTGTCGCTGCCCGCATCTGCGATTCCCGCTTCGCCGCCGCCCGAATCGGGCCCACCGGCGTCGGGCGCGCCGCCCTCCTGAATGCTCGCATCAAACATGCTTCCATCCAACGTGGAATCGGCTCCGCCGGCGTCGTTCGGGCCCGCCTCCGGGATGCTGGCGTCGACCGCGCCGCCGTCCGACGTGCCCGCATCCACGGTCGCGGGGACCGTTCCGCCGCCTTCCGCAGGCGGAGATATGCCGCCGCCCCCAGTATCCGGGACGGGGGAGACCACGCCGCCCGCGTCTTGCGCACCCGGGCCCGGGGTGCCCGAATCCAACGTACCGGTGTCCACGACCGTTGAATCGGCGCGCGAGGAATCCCCGCTGCCGGTTTCCGCCGCGGTCGAATCTCCTTGGGAGCCGCCCTCGTCGGCGGACCCGGCTTCGCCTGGGGCAGAGTCCCCGCCGCTCTGGTTTGCGTCGCTTCCGGCGCCGGGGGACCCATCGGCGGTCGCGTCGTCGCCGGCGCCCGGCACCGCCGAGCTGTCGCCGACGTCGCTGCAAGCGAGCAGCGCTCCGCCAAGGACCATCAGCATACCCGCCCAGCCCCATGCGCTGTTTCGCTTCATGTTCCCATCTCGACCGGGCACTACGCGCGTCTGCATCCGTCAACCGCCGTCGACGCCGCCACTCGGGAAACACATGTCACAACGCGGGCTCGCGACTTGTGCGCAATCGAAGAGGGTCATCACCTCGCTGCCCGCGTAGCCGGTTTGAAGCGACAGGTCGGTGAGGTGGCCCAGAATATCGGGAATAGGCGTCGTGGGCTCGGCTTGAAAGGCCTCTTCGATCTCTTTCTTGCAAAGCCCGTCGGCCACGCCCGGCTGCAGACACGCCGCACCCAGCGCCGTTCCGCAATAGCAATTCTGAACGATGGGGGGATACGACGACGTGTAGCAACCGGTGCTCTCTACACATTCGAAGAGTTTCCCACAAAGCGAAAAGAGCGACGCGCCGGCACCCTGGCCGTGCGCCGCGGTTCCTGCTTCTCGGAGGTCGCTGCAGGGGGGCAATACCCCGCTCGTAAGGCCCAGAGCGCTCGTCGAGATGCCCAGACCGCAGGCGTTGACCCTCAGGCACTGATCGCAGGTCAGCCCGCCGCCGTCCTTGGCACCCGACCCGGCGGCCTTCGGATACGTGCGCGTCCAGGAGTAAGTCGAGCAGGAGCCCGAATCGAACCCCGCGTCATCCGCGGACTCGCCCGTGAGGTCCCCGCTGTCGTCCGTAATCGGCTTGTCGGGAGCGCACGGAGGCCAAAGGTCCCATGGGCTGGGGGCCGGGGCGACACCCCCTTCGCCAACGACGGGTGCGGTTCCCAAGTCCGGCAGCCGCGCGGCGTCGGCGTACTGGATGTCCGCGTCGAACGTTCCGTCGACCGCCCCTGCATCGAGGCCGGTCGGGCTCACACCGAGATCCGGCGATCCTGCGTCGCCGATGGGGAGCGCCGAATCCCCGCCGGCCAATCCTCCGTCGGCGGCGGAGACGGTCGCGTCGGCGCTGCTGTCGCTGGAGCTCGCGTCCAGCCCGGGCTGCGGAAGACCCTCAAGGCCGCTCGTGCCGCCGCATGCCAGGAACGAGTCGGCCACCGACATGACGAACACGAGCCCTGCCCAGAGCCCACGTCGACGGGAGGCTCCCTCGCAAGACGAGATAGTCATCCACTCACTCCGGCGGCACTCTTATCAAAAGCCCGGCTAGTGGATTGTGACGGTTGTAGGACAACTCGAAGGCGAAACCGGTCAAGTCGCGACGGGGCTGACTTGACGCGTGCACCACTCGCGCCAGACCCGCCGATACTGGCGCTCGAGGTTCTTCGCGAACCGCGCGCCGTCCATCAACGGCGACGCCTCCATCCGCGTTCGCAGGCCCGCCCGAAGCGCGCTCAGACGCGGGAGACCGTGGCTCAAGCCGACGGCGATGCGAACGTACTCTTGCGGGGTCGTCGCGATGAGCTCCGGCAGCCCCAGGTTGGTCGAGATGCAAACTCCCGCGCGCCCGATGACCGTTCGACCGGCGAGCGTGACCACCGGCACGCCCATCCAAGACGAGTCCATGCTGGTCGTGTGACCCGGACACGGGAACGGATCGAGCGACACGTCGATGCCCTGGTACATCGCCAGGTATCGATCGCGCGGCAACCGATCCGTGAACGCGACGCGCGCCGCCTCGACGCCATGCTTCTCGAGAACGCTCAGCACGTGACGACGGGGGTCTCCCGAGGGGGCGAGAAGGACGAGCCTCGACCCGGCCACCTCGCGCATCACCTGCGCCCAGAGCTCGAGCACCGGCGCGTTCACTTTGCAAAAGTTGTTCAGGCAGCCGAATGTGATTCGGCCTTCGGCCAGCGCGGGGAGCGGCGTCACGGGGGGCGTGCTCGTTCGGGGCGAGTAACACCAGAACGAGTCGGGCAAAACCAGGGAGCGCTCGGCGTAGACCGACGGGTCGACCCCCGGCGGGTCCAGATAGGGGTCGGTGATGCGGTAGTCCATCGCGGAGAGACCCGTCGTTCCCGGGTACGCGAGCCAGCACACTTGGATCGGCGCCGGTCTGCGCGCGAACACGAGAAGGCGGCCGTTTTGCGTGTGCATGGTCAAGTCGACCAGGATGTCGATGCGGTCGCGGCGAACGAGATCGGCCATGGTGTCGTCGTCCATCGCGACCGTATCGCGCCACACGTCGGCGAAGCCCCGGAAGCGGCTCGTCTGCCCGTCCGGTTGCGCGACGTCGGAGTAGAGGAAAAAATCGAAGGATTGCCGGTCGTGGTGCAAAAAGAGCGGCTCGAGGAAGAACCCGTGCGCGTGCTCGCGGAAGGAAGGCGACACGTACCCGACTCGCAACCTTCGGTCGGGTGCGCGGTCGTTGTCGACCGGCTTGACCTTGGCGGCAAGGGGCGCCGCATACTCCCGTTCCCAAACGCGCGCCTCCTCCAGAATCGCAGCGTCGTCGTACCCCGGAAGATAGGGCAGGGTGAGCACGAGCAAGCTGCGCAGGGACGGTGCACTCTTGATCTCCAAGCAACGACGGAGAAGACCAACGGCCTCGTCCAGTCGACAAGACGCCTGAAGCAACGCGAGAAGGCGGGCCAATGCCTCCAGGTTGTCGGGCTCGATCGCAAGCCCCAGACGCAGACGTTCAGCCGCCTCGTCCGTCGACCCCGCATCGGCCAAGGCTTCGGCCAGACGAAGAAGAGTGGGGACGTGGCGCGGATCACGCTCGAGCGCGCGCCGGCACAGAGCCACGGCTTCGTCGTGGCGCCCGATGGATCGCTGCGCGCCCGCGAGCGCGAGCCATGCCTGGATCACCAGAGTGCCGGAGTCCGGTCTTAGGGCGGGGCCGGCGCGCTTCAAGAGTGCCTCGCGGGCGTCCTCGAGCTGGCGAGCGATCGCCGCGCTTTGCGGCTTCGTCTCCGCAGCGCGCTCAAAACACGCGATCGCGACTTCGATCTCCCCGGCCTGCTGCATGAGGAGGCCCAGATTGAAGACGGGCTCCGGAAGATCGGGCTGAAGGGACATCGCCTTCTCGAACGACGCGACGGATTGCGCGGAGCGCCCGAGCCGGCGATAGGCCTCTGCCAGGTTGGCGTGGTAGGCGGCGTTCGTGGGCTCGAGCCGGGTCGCGCGTAGCAATGGCTCGACGGCCGCGTCCGCCCGCCCGGAGCCCAGGACGATGGCCCCCAGCAAGAACGCCGCGTTCGCATGCGCCGGGTCTCGCGAGAGAACCCTGCGATAGAGCTTCTCGGCTTCGTCGATGCGTCCCGCGCGGTGTCGCTCCACTGCCCGCTGAAACTCGTCGATCGCCATCGCCGGGTTCGCCTAGCACATGGGACCGACGCCGGGTGCGACGTCCTTGTGACCGTGAATTCCCCGGAGAACTACGGAGATAGCCACAAAAGAAGAAAGGCTCGCCCCTCGCGGAGCGCGCCTCCTTCCCGTTTTTGCACGGCCTTTCAGACACCTCGTCGCCTATGCCCTGGCCAACGGGACCAGGGCATCGGCGCGAGTGGCGTCACGGCAAGCAGGTGGGGGCTTGCGTCTGGCCGTAGAGGTAGCAGTGGCCGTTGGTGACGCCGTCGGAGCGCACGCAGGCCGTGCCCGCGGGCGTCGCGTTGGTGCAGGGCAACGTGCCCGGGTCAATCGGGGCGGCGGCGCCCGTCCAGCGGCAGGTCGTGGAGCAGGGCCACGATGTCGTTCCGTGGCCGTTGCCTCCGTTGAATGCCGTGTACGTGTTGGGCGATCCCGTGGCTCCGAACGTGCCGTCGTCGCAGTCCTCGTAGGGGTCCAGAACGCCGTTGCCGCAGATCGTTCCGGCGGACGGAATCGGAGACGCATTGCCCGTGGTGGCGACCGTATTCGCGGTCGAAGCGGCCGGTGCTTGGGTCGTGCAGATCATCGGCTCGTTGAAGTCTTCCGCGAACGGGTTGCCCGCGTTGGGGGCGGAGCCCGGCGCGAAGTTGACGAAGTTCCGGTTGGTGAGGATCGGGCCGATGAACGCTTCGCTGGCTTCGCACTGCGCGAGGCCAAGCTCCGCTGGGCCCCACGTCGCGTCGTTCGGCACGATGTTCCCCCAGCCGACGAGGGTATCGAGGTAGAGCTTGCGCGAGAGTGCGTAGTCGAAGCTCTGCACGCACGCGGCGAGCGGGAGCACCTGGTTGACCTTGAGCGCCACGGTCGACCCGGGTGTAGCCGACGCGGAGTCCCACTGGTCAGCCGTTCTTCCCGCGTAGCCGATGCTGCAAGGGCTGGCTTGCACGAGGCAGCCGATCTGGAGGGTCGCGTCCGACTGCAAGCACTTGGTGCCGGTGGCTCCCGCGAGCGTATGGGCCGAGTGGAGTCGGTACCAGGAGCCGACGATGGATCGGCCGAATGTGTCGGCCTGGTACGTCGCCGTCGCCGCCGGACCGGTCAGAAGGTGCGAGTTGTACACGCGCGCGTCGGCCGCGCCCGGTGCGATGCCATTGACGGCCGCGGGGTTGAACGCGAAAGGCACGTTGCCCGTTCCGTTCAAGCAATTCGTATTGCCGGACGCGTCGACCGGCACGACGCACAAGTTGCCGCCGTGCTGCGGTTCTCCGTTGGGGCAAGCGACTTTGACGGCAAACCCGGTGTTCGGGTCGGTGACCGTCGTGCCGGCGACCGAAAAGTTCGTGGCCACGCAGGTCGTGGTCGGATACTGGGCGGCGACGGATCCCAGGAAGTCGGTGGGCACGATCGCCAACACGAGCCCGAGGTTGCCGTCTCGATTGCAGACGTCTTCCTTGGCCGTGATGCCGCTCGCGCACGGCCGCCGGATGGGATCGAGCTCGCGGTAGTCGGTCGGAATCGGCGAGGTCAGGAGGCCCGGCGGAGGAGGCAGGAGCACCTCTGCGTAGCTACCGACCGCGGCGCCGTTGCCCGCGACGGTGCCGTCTTTGGCGACCGTGAAATTCAGGCCGTCGATGACGGTCACGGTCAGGTTGTTCCCGTTGGCGGCAGTGTTGCCCGCGGCCGTGCCGGTGCCGGCGATCTGGGTGTTGTCGATGTTCTTGCCGACGCCAACGATCGTGACCACCTGGCCCGAGGTGAGCCCGTGCGGGATGAGCGTCGTGATCTGGACTGGGTTGGCGGCCGTCGCGGTCTTCACGCCCACTTCGTTGACGTTGCAGTACGGGCTCGTGCCGAAGTTGCGGTTCGACCCGCTGGTCGGCGCGGGGCTCATACCGATGAGCTGCTGGAAGATGTCGGAGGTGCCCGATCCATCGTCGCGTCGGAACGCGTGCTGGAGAATCGTACAACCGGCGCCGGTGCCCGAGCTGGCGCAGCTCGGATTCTGGAACAGGCTACCCCAGTTGTTGGCGAGCGCGTGGCGAACGTTGCTGTTGCAGCCCGAGTCGCCCGTGGCCGTATTCTGGCTCGCGTTGCTCTGGCCCGCGTAGAGGACCGACAGGACGTCCTTCCAGCTCGTGAACGTGTACGTGTACGCTGGAATTATGGACGGTGCGACGGGCGGCACCGAGATCGACCCGGAGAACACGACGCCGGTCGACTCAGGAGCGCAAGTCGTCGAGTTGGAACCGTTGCACGCAGCGGCTCCTGTGTCCGCCTTCGACCCAAGGACCGAAACGCCATCCAGGCCGATGACCAGGCCCTGCGCAGTCTGGAGCTCGGCAAGTCCGCCCGCGACCCCGCAGACGTTGCTGCCCAAGAAACGAGACATGGGCGCGATGGCTTGCGTGCCCTTGACCATCGCGGTCTCGCCGTTTCCCGAGCCCGTGCCGTTGTAGATCAGCGTGTTGGCCGGTGCGCCGCAGCCCACAATGGCGTCGGTCGTGACTTGAAACAACGTGTCCGAGCCGAGGAAGTTCGGCAGGGTCGCCGCAGCAGCGCTCGCAGCGGCTCCGCCAACCGCGACGAGCGCGGCGATGGCTAACGATTTCTTCATGGTTGGGTCCTCCGATGACGGTGTCAGTCCGCGCGTCGGTGCCTCGTGGCAGGACGCGAACTGTCGGGACCCAAGTACAAGGATTGGGCCTTCCGGCCGGGAACCCAGCAACCCAGAAGGGTTGTGGCAAAACCATCTACCTTTTATGGCTTTGTAACAACCTCGTTACGGCGATTCGGGCGACGCGCGCGCTCCGGTTATCGGAATCTCCCTCCGATTCTCGAAGGCACGCGCCGCCCGCGGCCGTCCCCGTTACGGCAGGCAGGTCGGGCCCGACGTCACCACGTAGCACTTGCCGGGGGTGACCGCGTCCGACCGCACGCACGCCGTGCCCGGCGGCGTCGCGTTGGTGCACGGAAGGATGCCCGGATCGATCGGCGCGGGGTTGCCCGCCCACCGGCACGTGGCCGTGCACGGCCACGCCGACGTGCCATGGCCGTTGCCGCCGTTGATCGGCGTGTAGGTATTGGGCGAGCCCGTGGCGCCGAAGGTGCCGTCGTCGCAGTCTTCGTACGGGTCCAAGTTACCGTCGCCGCAGGTGGTTCCGATGTTCGGAATCGGAGCGGTGTTCGAGGTGTACGCCACGACGTTCGCGGTCGTCGCGGCCGGGGCCTGGGTGGTGCAGATCTCCGGCTCGTTGAAGTCCTCCGCGAACGGAGCCCCGTTGTTCGGAGGTGAGCTTGCCGCGAACGTGAAGAAGCCGGCGTTCGACAAGATCGGCCCGATGAACGCTTGGCTGGACTCGCATTGCGCAAGCGCAAGCTCCGCGGGGCCCCACGTCGGGTCCGACGCCGCCACGTTACCCCAGCCGACGAGAGTGGTCAGGTACAGCTTGCGCGAAAGCGGGTAGTCGAAGCTCTGCACGCAGGCCGTGAGCGCCGGGATCTGGTTGATCTTGAGGGCAACCGTGGATCCGGGGGTCGCCGACAGCGCGTCCCAGTCCGTGGCCGCGTGCCCTTCGAACCCGATGCTGCACGGGCTGGCCTGGGCGAGGCAGCCCATGAGCTGCGTCGTGTCGGTCTGCGTGCACTTCGTGGCCGCCGCGCCGGCGAGCGTGTGGGCGGAGTGGATTCGATACCATGCGCCGACGATCGATCGGCCCAATGTGTCGGCCTGGTACGTGGCCGTCGCCGCGGGGCCCGTGAGAAGGTGCGAGTTGTACACGCGCGCGTCGGCCGCGCCCGGCGCAATTCCGTTGACGGCGGCTGGGTTGAACGCGAAGGGCACGTTCCCTGTGCCATTGAGGCAGTTCGTGTTACCCGACGCGTCGACGGGCACCACGCACAAGTTGCCACCGTGCTGCGGCTCACCGTTGGGGCACGCCACTTTGACGGCGAAGCCCGTGTTCGGATCCGTGACGGTCGTCCCCGCGACGGAGAAGTTGGTGGCCACGCAGTTCGTGGTCGGGAACTGCGCTGCCTGCGAGCCCAGATTTTGGGTCGGCACGACCGACAGGACGAGCCCCAGATTGCCGTCTCGATTGCAGACGTCTTCCTTTGCGGTAATGCCCGAGGCGCAGGGCCGCCGAATCGGGTCGAGCTCGCGGTAGTCCGTGGGAATCGGCGACGTCAGCAGTCCGGGCGGTGGTGGGAGAAGGACGTTGGCGTAGCTACCCACGGCGGTCCCATTTCCGGCGACAGTGCCGTCTTTGGCGATCGTGAAGTTGAGGCCGTCGACGACTGTGACCGTCAGGTTGTTTCCGTCGGCGGCCGTGTTCCCCGCGGGCGGCCCCGCGATTTGCGTGTTGTCGATATTCTTGCCCACGCCCACGATCGTGACCACTTGGCCCGTGGTCAGCCCGTGCGGAATGCTCGTCGTAATCTTGATAGGATTGGCGGCCGTCGCAGCCTTCACGCCCACTTCGTTGACGTTGCAAAACGGGCTGGTGCCGAAGGTGCGGTTCGACGTACTGGTCGGCGACGGCGAAGCGCCGATGAGCGCCAGAAAGACGTTGGCCGTGGTGGCCGCGTCGTCGCGACGGAACGCGTGCTGCAGAACCGTGCAGGTGCCCGCGCTGCCGCAGGCCGGATTCTGGAACAGCGTTCCCCAGTTGTTCGCAAGCGTATTGCGAATGTCGCTGTTGCAGCCCGAGTCCCCGGTAGCCGTGTTCTGTGAGGTGTTGCTCTGGCCGGTGTAAAGGACCAACAGCACGTCTTTCCAGCTCGCAAACGTATACGTGTACGTCGGGTGGATGTGCGACGTCGTGCTCACCGCTGTCGAGAAGGCAAGACCCGCGGCCTCCGGAACACAGGTCGTGTTGTTCGCCCCGTTGCAGGCGACCGCTCCCGTGTCGGCCTTCGATCCAAGGACCGAGAGGCCGTCGAGGCCGATGACGAGCCCTTGGCTCGTTTGAAGCTCGGCGACGCCCCCCGCGACCGTGCATACGTTGGCGCTAATTTGAGCCGTTGCAGGATTGATGGCCTGGGTGCCGTGTATCATCGCGGTCTCGCCATTTCCCGTGCCCGTGCCGAGAAAGACGAGACCGGCCGCCCCAGGGCAGGCCGCGATGGCTTGAAGGGTGACCGGATACAGCGTGTCCGAGCCCAGAAACTGGGGGAGAGTGGCTGCTGCGGCGCCGACGGCGCCTGCGCCAGCGGCTATGCCCGCGGCGATCGCTAACGATATTCTCATGATGGGGTCTTCCTCCGGGTTGCTTTCCGAGTTCTTTGACAGCAGCTTCTCATATTAAGAACCACTGTCTGCTATCAAAGAATGTGCTGAACGCAAGAACAAAAAGCGCGAGCCGACGCGGGCCCACGGTCACGATCGCGACGAAAGCGCCGTGAGGCAGCGATTTCCGCGGACTCACCCCATTTCCGTGATCCTACGATTCCCGTAGAGACCCTTCCGATTATCGAATGATGCGCCCGAGGCGCCCGTTCGGTTCGACGGACACACCTAAGCGCACTGGAACGTCCGCCTGCCCGGCTTTGTGGGCAACAGCCATAGGCCGCAAGTTCCCGCAAGGGCCCTGAAGCATTGCCCGCGGCGGCTTCTATGGTGGCGAATCCGTTTCGAACGATGTCACGAAACGCGGCGGCAATGTGGACGCGCGCGGCCACACGATGGCTGCCATCAGGATCAGCGCCAGGATGACAGCGCCAGCGAATGTCACGTAAAGCCCCGGGGGACTGCCGTGTCGCAGGTTCGGCATCAGAGCCCGTTTCCTTCCAAAGGCGCGCGGGGCGGGGTCGCGCTCTCCGTGCCCGGAGGCGGTGGGCGCGTTTGCTTCGGGGGAGCGTTCAAGCATTTTGAGATGCCCTCCTCGAGCGGACGGCGATCGATGCCCTCGACGTGCAAGACGGTTCCAATGGCGTCCAGCGCCGTCAGCGCGCGATGCCAATCGGCGCGGCCGTCGATGTGCGAGCCAACGAGAAACCATTGCGCCCGTGCCTGCACGCCCCCGAGCGGCACGCCCCCCCCTCGCCCCTCGTTCCAGGCTCGCGAATCGACGCTATTGCTGCGGTTGTCGCCGAGAACGAACACTTCGCCCGGCTGGACGACGTACTCCCCGGGAAACGCTTTCGACCCGGCGTGCACAGTGAGGTAGGCGCGGTCGTCGAGAAACTCGACCAGCAACCGACCCTGGAACGCGCCGCCCTGCCCGTCGGGCAGCGGATAAATGTACGCGCCGACGTCACAAGTCGGCACTTGCCATCCGTTGATGATGGGCAATCCCGCCTGCATTCGGATGCGATCCCCCGGCACGCCGATCACCCGTTTGACGAGCACCGGTGGAGCATCGGGCGTGGCCAATGCAACCGCGGCCGATCGGAAGACGATCACGTCGCCCCGCCGAGGCACCCGCGATGCGGCGCCCCGGTACGCGAGCTTGCTGCCGATGATCTGGTCGCCCGGCTCGAGCGTGGGCAACATCGACGCGCTCAAGACGCTGTAGGGCTCGGCGACCTCGGCGCGCCCGACCAGGGCGGCCCCCGCGGCAAGCGCAACGCTGACCACAACCGCGGTCGCCTCGCGGCGCCGCCGCGCCGTCAGCGCAGGAGCCGCAAGCTCTTGGAGCGCGCGAACCGTCCCCTGCACCGCCGGATCGTCGCCCGCCTCGAGCCATGCCCAAAGATCGCCGACGCGCGCATCGATCTCGGCGCTGCGCTCGGCGCCCACCGTTCGGTGCAACCGGCGCCGCGTCGCGGGAGCGTCCAGCCAACGGCCCAGGGACGCCGCGGCCGCGCGCTCGGACAACCGCTCGGGCGCCAAGCCGGCCGCGAGATTCGCGGGGAGCTCCGAGACGTAGCGCCATCCTGGGAGGTGAGAGCGCCAGTAGCGTGCGAGACCTGAGAACACGAGGAAAAGCGCCACGCCCAGCAGCACGGGGTAGCCGTGACCGACACGCGCGATGACGGCGAGCGGGCCTTCGAGCCCCGGCACGCTCCTGGGAACGAAAAACTTCACGCCAAGCATGGCCAAGAGCGCCGGGATCGCGACAAAGTACAGACCCCGCAAGGCGACCTGGCCGCCATTCGTTGCGTTTCGGCCGCTAGGGAAGCGTTTCGCACTGATCATAGGTCGGCTTTGGAGATTTGCCCTTCGAGAGATCGTTCACCAGGCTCTCGACATACGTGAAGACCGCTAGCCCCGCGTTGATCGCTCCGCGCGTGGCCCACAGATCCATTCGGTCGGCGCTCCAGCACGGCGCCGGCGCGCCGCCCCCGTCCGGAGCATCCGTGGCGCACCCGCGGATCGGTATGGGGCAGATGGGGAGATGGCTCGCCAGCAAGTATGCCTTCGCCGAGGCGGGATCGATGCCCGCGTCCGAAGCGACGCACCACGGAAAATAGTTGGACGCGGTGAGCGCGCCCTGCGGGCCATTCTGATCGCCCACCGGGTTCTGACCGTAGGCGCTCGGATCGATGAGGGAACCAGGGCCCGATGCCCCCGAGGCCACCGACAGGTAGGGGGGAGGATTTGCGAATGCTCCCGCGTAAAGGGCTCGAATGGGCGGCGGGTTGTTCATGCTGCACAACCGCAGCCAAAGCTCGGCGTCTCCGTTGTTCGGGATCAAGAAGGGAAAGTTCTTCAAATGGCCGGGCTTGTCGAGGTCGAACCATCCGATCGTCCAATTGAACTGGATGGGGAGACCCGCAAAGCTGTTCTGCAGAAAACCGGCGCAAATCGCTTTGGCTGCGGAGAGCATGTTGGCGGAGATGGCGTTCGATGGCAGCACCCGCTTCTCCCCGAGAACCCGCGTGTCTCCGACGACGGTGAGAATCGACAAAGGAATCTGCACTTCGGTTCCGCCGAGCGCCATCAGCGAGAGGTACCGCGATGCCCGGTCGTCCACGGTTGCGCTCGTCCAGCTCGTGCCTGCGCTTGCGGGAAGCATCGACGTCGCGAAGGCCTCGTTCTTGTGGAGCCCGGGCGAGTCGAGAGGGCCGAAGAGGCCGTCCTTGAAGTCCGCCACAATCGCGTTGCCGCCGGTCATCGTGGCCAGGTTGTCCGAGAGGCGCCCATGCGCGTCTGCGCTCGGGCCGTGGCAGTTGATGCAGATCATCCCGAAGACAGCCGCGCCCGGCGATGCCATGTACACCGGATCGCTCGGCGCCAGGTTCGGGACCTGCCCCATCCAGAGGGGTCGAGCGCTCCCCGTGAAGGAACCGGCAGTCGGCACGGAGGAGAATTTGCAGCCGGCCTTCTTCTCCCAAAGTCCGAACGGGACCTCGGTCGTGGCATAGGTGCGAAACGGGTCGTTCGGATCGTCGAGATACACGCTCTGAAGGAGCGCCACGGTCTTCTTAACCTCGTTTTGTGCCGTGACGGCGTCGGCCAACGAGCCGCCACAAGCCGGCTCGGGATCCGGGAACGTCTGCTGCACGAGGGTCTGCGGCCAATCCGTCCGCCGCACGGCAAACGTGCCTGGCGCCTGCGGGGCCTGGGTCAGGTCCGTATTCACCCAGTGGGGGCGGGCCGGGGTGACGCTCGAGAGGACACTGGAGGTGTCCGGCGTGGGCACCGGGTGGCAAACGGGATCCAGAGTCACCGCCGGATCGACGAGGTCAGAGGTATTCGGGCAGTAGGAGTACACGCTGTACGTGGAGTCGGCGGCGACGCCCGGGTTCACACCGCTGTGCAGGATGGCGAGGCGCTGCTGAGCGGCGCGACTGGCATCCTGGTATCCCGGATTTCCGGGGGGTACCTCGACGTAAGGTTGCGGGTTGAGGTCGAGCGTCGAGCCGCCGACGAGCTTGTTGGGGGCGGCCGCAAACGCGTACTCGGGTATCTCAGGATCCTTTCGGATGGCTGGGATGCTCACCATCCAGTCGCTCAGGACCTGCTTGGCACGGCAGTCGTAGCCAGGCGTATTCATGGGCATGTGCGGAAAGAGAGCGAGGTTCGTCTCGTAGGCGAAGGGGGTGTCCACGTTGCGATAGATCAAGCTCCGCCACGGACCGTAGAGAATGTAATTGACCCCCACGTCGGTCCCGCTGGCGATGTTGAAAAAGTAGTCGTCTCCACCCGAGACGCTGCCGTCCCAGTTCGACGAGGGCTGATCCATGAGCGACGGCGTGATGTACGGGATGGGCGTTCCTCCGCCGGGGCCCCGGCCGATCCGCGGACTGAAGCGTTCCAACGGGAACTGGAAGATCCCGCCGGTAGGTCCCGGCAAGAAGTTGAGAATGTCGACCAAGACGGGGTTGTTGACGGAGGGGAAGCCGCGCGGGTTGTGACAGTGGGCGCAGTTGCCCGCCAGGTATCCTTGCGCGGTGAGCTCTTGGTCGTTGCGGGGGGCGCGGTTGCCCTCGGATCGTTCGAGAGGCAGCACATCGTCGGGCGAGGAGATTCCCGTGATGACGCCGTAGTCGATGAGGCGCTGAAGCTGTGTCAATTCATCGGCGCCAGGTGGACTCTGACCCGGCTCGGGGAGGGTTCCCCCCTCCCCAGCGGCGCGACGCCGAATCTGGACCGGGCGAAAACCCAGAATGAAGCTCGCGCTGTTGCTCCCCATGTGGCACTGAATGCACCGGTCGCTTGACGGAATCGCGTAGTGACGGGCCGCCCCCAGTTCGAGCAGCTGCTCGAATGGACGCCCGGGGTTCGACGCAAGAATGTCGGCAGCGAGCTGCTCGTCGGTCGTGTATTGAAGCAGCGTGTCCGCGAACGGAAGGCCATCGCGAAGCGGCGTTTCGAGGAGGGTCGCGTCGGTCTCGCCCGCGTTCCACTGATAGGTACCGAAGAGCGCGGTCGGAGTACTGCTGCCGTCCGGGTTTCGCTGGTCGGGCCGTGACACGATGAGGCGCGTCTCGATCTTGCGAAACCGGTAGCTGCCGTCCGTGTCGATGATCTTCTTCAAGAATGTCTTGTAGAAGCGGGTATTCGGCGGAATCGTGAATTCTTGCGTGCTCTTGTCGAACTGGATGGATTGCCCGCGCGGAACGCGGACATAGCGGAGCTTGCCGGCATCGTCGGACCAGAGCGGGTAGGTCGGCTGAAACGCCACGACGCCGTATTGGGCAAGCTGCGCGGTGTCCAGCGTGACGAGGTCGGTCTCGGAGAGGTGCTCTGGAAGGCCGATGAGATCTTTGGGAGCGGCCCCGGAGCCCGGACTCGCCTTCGTCAGGGCCGCAAACATGGCGTCGCGGTTCACGCTGGCGTCTTGCTCGACGGCGAACAGGGTCTTGTCAGGAATGCACGTCCCCAGGTTCGTCATCGTGTCGCCGAGGAGCGGCGACATCAGATATTGGCTCGGCGAGGCACCTGCCTCTGCGCCGCCGTCCTGACCCGGGCCGCCCGCGCTCGGCGGGGAAAACGACTGCGGGCTTCCCGATGCGAGCCATGCCGCGACCAGATCCGCAAACTGCTTCACCGGGTCGGTCGGGGGCCGCTTCGAATACGGACCGCCGTTTGGGCTGCTGAACGGCGGCATCGGGTCGTTCGGATCCGTCGCCGGGTGAGCGGGGTCGGTGGCGCCGTCGGACTGGACGTGCTTCAGCACGGCCGGCGTCATCGCGGTCAGGAAGCTGTTCTCCGACTGGATCTGGTACCCGCCGAGGCCCGGCGGGTCCACCTCGGGCCCGTGGCACGATCCGCACACGGACTTGAAGCGCTCGAAAAGGTCGGAGACGTAGACGAGGTTGCTTCCGACCGCAGAGGCCGTGGCCGACATCACGACGAGCCGCGCCGGCAATGGCTGGGCGGCAGCCGGACGGCAAACGCCGTGCACCGACGCCGAGGGCGATGCTCCCCCACTCGAGCCGGATGGCGATCCTTGCGACAGCCCGGAATCCCCCCCCCCGCCTTGGGCAGCCGACGCGTCGATTTCCGGATGCTGCGCCATCCAGAGAGCCAGCGGATAGTCCTCTTGGGCGCAACCTACCAGGGCGGAGGCGAGGACGATTAACGCCGGGACCGAGGATCGAACGAGCGCCGCGAATTCCTTGGCCTTGTCCTTCGCATCCTGCATTGGAAATACACAAGTCCTGAGCGTTTCGGCGTCGCGCGATTCGGGGTCGTGTAGCACGGGCTTGCGTGCACATTTGGCGACAAGATTGTGAACTCTTCCGTGGCGAGCTCCACACGCGCTCGCGATCGCCTATGGTGCCGGAAATCGGAGGTCATCTCCGACATTCGGTTGGTGGCTCGGGCCAGGAGAAGTAGCGCAAAGTCCAATTCACTCGGCCTTTCTGCCCTCCCCGCCGCATTGGCCCGGGTCTTGTGTGTAGGTGCCGCAGAAACTGCCTTTGTTCCCCGGGAACTCGGGCATCCGACAACACTTTTTTGGAGGTATCTCGATGAAACTCATTAGGAACGTATTTGCCGCCAGCATCGCCGTCGCGGCGATAGCGGTCGCCGCATGTTCGAGCCATGGCTCGAACAGTACCGGCGGCGGCAGCAGCAATACCAACCCCGGTCACGTGGGAAGCCTCGGGGGCAACGCGGGGAACACAGGCACCGTCGGCGCCCATCTGTCGATCGGCGCGGGCGTCAGTGTGACGGCCCTCAGCTGGACGATCAGCAACGGCACCAACACGTACACGGGAACGGCCAACATCGGCGACGCGCAGTCGGTCGAGTGGGTTGCCGGCGGCATCCTCGCGGGCGGGGGCTACACGCTGACGGTCACGGGCACCGATAGCAACGGGGATCCGTGCACCGGAAGCACCACGACGTCGTTCACGGTCCTGGCAGGCGCGACCGTGCAAGTGACCTTGGCCATCACTTGCGTGATCCCGCCGGACGGCTCGGTCGCGGCCGATGTCAACACGGGGTCGGTCGAAGTCGACGCGTCCGTCACGCTCGTAGGCACCCCGCCCCTGCCCTGCCCGGGCATCACGTCTCTGTCGATCAATCCCGCCGAGCAGGTGGCCGGCGTGCCGGTGCAGCTCAACCTGGCGACCACGGGCCCGACCCCGCTCATCACATGGAGCGTGACCCCGGCGGGAGACGGCAACTTCTCCAACGTGAACGCGGCGAACCCGACGTTCACGTGCACCAACGCAACGCAAAACCCGCTGACGATCACGGCGACCGTCGCCCTCCAAGACAGCGGCCTTTGCAGCGGCCAGACGTTCACCACGCTCTCGGCCCTCTTCAACTGCGAGTCGGGTGTGCTCACCTGCGCCCAGATCAACCCGGCCCTGCCGAACTCCTGCCCCGGCGCCGACGGTGGCCCGACGTGCGTCAACACCAATACCGACGCGAACAACTGCGGTACCTGCGGACATGTCTGCGGCGTGGCCGCCCCGGTCTGCCAGGCCGGAGTCTGCATCGCGCAGCCGCCGACGGCCTGCACCGTGGCGCCTTGCGCCGCGAGCGGTCCGAACAGCGTCCGTTGCCAGGCCAGCACAAACGGCGTCTGCACGCCGACCGAGGCGGTCATCGTCGCGCACGACATCCTGAAGAACGGGCAGGGTCCGGGCGTGAACACCAACGGCAGCTGCTACACCTGCCTCATCGCGAACGCGTGCCTCGACGGCTCGGGCGCAGGCCCTGCTCCGGCTGGCAACGGCTCCGGCTTGGCAGTGACGAACTCCGAGTGCGGAGACCCGAACGGCGTGGGCCTCAATCCGCCCTTCGACAACCCCAACGCGTCGACGAGCAATCCGGCGAACTGCCTCAGCGCGCTCACCTGCGCGCTCACGAGCAACAGCGCGAATCCGGCCAGCGAATGCTCGCTCAGCCAGCTGCCGGCCAGCGTCAGCAACTGCTATTGCGGTGCGAACACCGGCTCCTTGTGCCTCTCGTCGCCCGCTTCGGCGATCGGCGTTTGCGCATCGACCATCGACACCGACATCGGCTCGACGGATCCGACCACCGTCCTGTCGCACTTCACCGACCCGACGTTCAGCCCCGGCGGCGTCGGCCTCGCGATCCTGAACTGCGGCCTCACGGCCCCCGCGACGCCCCCCGCGGCCGCGAAGTGCCCCACCTGCTTCAACTGAAGCTGAGTCGCTCTTCGTAAGGGGTAATGGAAAAGAGGGCGCTGGCCGCGAGGCTGGCGCCCTTTTCTTTTTGGTTGGTGGTCGCGCTTCTTTAGGGGCGACAACGTTGCAGTCGACCCGAGATTCGCGTACGTAATGAGATGGCGGGGGCCGTCGCGATGGACCTATTTCGCAACGCATTCGCAGCCAGCTCGGTCGCCGCGGCATTTCTGTTGTTCAATTGCTCGACCCTTGGTGCGCGGAGCACGGGCGACGGCATGAGCGGCAATTCGCCCACCGGTCATGTGGGAGTCGTCGGGGGCACGGCCGGAAGCACCGGCATCGTCGGAGCCTTTCTATCGATAGGCGCGGGCGTCAGCCTGACTTCTCTCGACTGGAGGATCGGCAACGGCGGCACGCCGTACACGGGTACCGTGAACATCGGCGACGCCCAGTCGGTCGAATGGGTCGCCGGGGGAATCCAAGCGGGCAGCGGCTACACGCTGACCGTCACGGGCACCGACAACCAAGGCGACCCGTGCAACGGCAGCACCGCGCTCTTTACCGTGCTCGCGGGTGCGACCGTTCAAGTGTCCTTGTCCGTCACGTGCGTGGTTCCCACCGACGCCACGGTTGCGGCAGACATCGAGACGGGCTCCGTCGAAGTCGACGCGTCGGTGACCCTCATGGGAACGCCTCCGGTCGCCTGTCCGGGCATCACGTCGCTTTCGATCAACCCCGCCGAGCAAATGGCCGGCGTACCGGTGCAGCTCAACCTGATGACGACCGGTCCTGCTCCGCTCATCACGTGGAGCGTGAGCCCGCCCGGGGACGGCACCTTTTCCAACGTGAACGCCCCCAACCCGACGTTCACGTGCACGAACGCGACCCAGAACCCGCTGACCATCACGGCGACCGTCGGACTTCCGGATAGTGGGCTCTGCGTCGGGCAGAGTGTGACGACGCTATCGGCGTTCTTCAACTGCGAGTCCGGCGCGCTGAGTTGCGCCCAGATCAACTCTGCCCTTCCGAACGCCTGCCCCGGCGCCGACGGCGGAACGACTTGTGTCGATACCCAGAGCGACCCGAACAACTGCGGCGGCTGCGGGCATGTCTGCCCACCCGCCTTCGGCGCGACTTGCTGTCATGGTTCTTGTTTGGGGGGGCCGCCGACCGCCTGTACCGTGGCGCCGTGCGGCGTGTGCGGCCCGAACAGCGTCCAGTGCGCTGCCAGCCCGAACGGTGTCTGCACGCCGACCGAGGCGCTGATCGTCGCGCACGACGTCATCAAGAACGGCCAGGGTCCGGGCATCAACACCAACGGCAGCTGCTACACGTGCCTCGTCGCGAACGCATGCCTGGACAGCTCCGGCAGCGGACCGCCCCCGGCCGGCAACGGCTCAGGCATTGCGGTCACGAGCTCCGAGTGCGGCGACCCCAACGGCGCGGGCGTCAATCCGCCGTTCGACAACCCCAACGCGTCGACGAGCAACCCGGCGAGCTGCCTCAGCGCGCTCTCCTGCGCGCTCACGAGCAACGGCGCGAATCCCGCCAGCGAGTGCTCGCTCAGCCAGCTGCCGGCCAGCGTCAGCAACTGCTACTGCGGCGCGAACACGGGCTCCTCGTGCCTCTCGTCGCCCGCCGCTCCGATCGGCGCGTGCGCATCGATCATCGACACCGACATCGGCTCGACGGATCCGACGACCGTCCTGTCGCACTTCACGGACCCGACCTTCAGCCCCGGCGGCGTCGGCCTCGCGATCCTGAGCTGCGGCCTCACCGCGCCCGCGACGCCCCCCGCCGCCGCGAAGTGCCCCACCTGCTTCAACTGAGCGGGTTCGCCAGCTCGTCCCTCGGCGCGATCGCGTCCATCGCGTGATCGGCGTGTGACGTATTGACCCGGCGCGCACGGTGACCTTGCCGTCGACGCGCGTTCGCGGCAAAACACCGTCGTCGCGTCGATGAGACTCCACGGCCGAGCGATGCTTGTTGCCCTGGCCGCCCTCGGCCCGCCCTGCGTGGCTTGCGTTCCCGACAGCCCCGGTGGGAACGACGCGGCGCTCGGGGACGACAGCGCGAGTAACGACGGCGCGGGCGACGACGCCGCGACCGACGACGGTCCGGGCGACGACTCCGTCGCGCAAGACGCTCCTTCGGACGCGGCGTCGGATGCCGCTCCGCTCGATGCGGCCGCCGGCGAGGCCTCCCCGCGGGACAGCGCGCCGGAAACGAGCCCTTCCCAAGACGCGACCGCCCCGTCCCCCGACGGCGCTCCCGGTGCCACGCTCGGAACCGTTGTCGTGACGGCCGATGCCTCGCTGACGACGACGACCTTGGGCGGCGCATGCGCGGCTGCCAATTCATTGGTGGCCGCTCCCAACGAGACCCACGTCGGCGGAACGATCCATCTGACCGCCTCGGGTATCGACCCGGCCAACCAGAGCTCCGACGTGACATTGACGTGGACAGCCAACGGAACCACCGGATCGCTGGCGACGACCACGGGGACGTCGAACACCTTCACATGCGCCAGTGCCGGCACCGAAGTGGTCATCGTGACCGCCTCGATTTCGGAGGGCGGCGCCTCGTGCGCCGCGAACGGGTCGCTGACGGCCCAGCTCGGGTGCAGCGCGCCCTGACGGTCGCACCCGCCCGCATGCGCCTGACGTGAATTCTTTGTTTCAATCGAGAAACGTGCGCGCCTTTCGTGCACGCAGCAACTAAAGAACATCCGCCCCGAGGGAGCAGCCATGAAGCATGTTCGCAACGCGGTTCTCTTCAGCCTCGCCGTCGGTGCGGTGTCCGTGGTCGGCTGCTCGTCTCGGAGCTCGCCCGGCGTGGCGGCGAATCCGGCCGATGATCTGGGGGACCGCACGGGCGTGGTGGGCGGGGGAGCGCCGGGAGGTTCGTCCGACACGGGGACGGTCACGTTGCAACTGCAGCTCGGCGGGGGGATCACCCTCAGCACGGTGCAGTACGTCATCACGAACGCCGCCCTCGCCGGCTTCTCCCCGATCACGGGATCGGTAGACGTGAGCGGGAGCCAAACCGTCGGCTTTTCGGTGACTTTGCCCGTGGCCGGTGGGTATTCGCTGTCCCTCAACGCCACCGACGGCAACAACGACCCCTGCGTCGCAGGCCCGGCGTCCTTCGCCGTCCTGGCCGGCCAGAGCAACACGGTTGCGCTGACGCTGAGCTGCTCGGAGACGGTCGACGGCGGGGTGAGCGCGCCGGACGTCAACGTGGGGACGGTCGTCGTCATAGCAGACGCGTCGCTCGAGGCGAACGTCGTCGGCGGCTCGTGCGCCGCGGCGACCTCTCTTCTGGCAGCGCCCAACGAGACCACCATCGGCAAAGCGATCAGCCTGACGGCGGCGGGAATCGACCCCGGCTACCAGAGCTCCGACGTGACCCTCACGTGGACGGAAACCGGCGGGTTCGGGTCGCTGGCGTCGACCACGGGCGGATCGAACACATTCACGTGCAAAGCCGCAGGAACCGACACGGTCACCGTGACCGCCTCGATTTCGGACGGGGGCGCGTCGTGTCCCACCATCGGGTCACTGACGGTGATTGTCCGGTGCGACGCGGTCGTCGAAGCGGGGGCTCCCGAGGTCGGACCCGACACGGGTGCGGAGACGGGGTCCGGCGGCGCGCCGACTCCGTGCACCACGGCTCCATGCGCAGCGAGCGGTCCGAACAGCGTCCAGTGCGCCGCGAGCCCCAACGGCGTGTGCACTCCGACCGAGGCGATCATCGTCGCGCACGACATCTTGAAGAATGGCCAGGGTCCGGGCGTGAACACGAACGGCAGCTGCTACACCTGCCTTGTGGCCAACGCCTGCCTCGACGGCTCCGGCAATGGCCCGCCCCCAGCCGGCAACGGCTCGGGAATCGCGGTCACGAGCTCCGAGTGCGGAGACCCCAACGGTGCGGGCTCGAATCCACCGTTCGACAATCCCAACGTGTCGAGCACGAACGTCGCCCACTGCCTCGACGCGCTCACGTGCACGCTCACCAGCAGCGGCGCGAACTCGCCGAGCGAGTGCTCCCTCAGTCAGCTCCCGGCCAGCGTCAGCAACTGCTTCTGCGGCGCGCACACGGGCTCGACGTGCCTGTCGTCTCCGGCCGCGGCGATCGGCGTGTGCGCGTCGAGCATCGCCACGGACATCGGATCGACCGATCCGACGACGGTCCTCTCTCACTTCACCGACCCGACGTACAGCCCGGGCGGCGTCGGCCTCGCGATCCTGAACTGCGGGCTCACTGCCCCGGCGACGCCCCCCGCGGCCGCGAAGTGCCCGAGTTGCTTCAACTGACAAACGTCACCGAGATGTAACGAACGAAAGGCGCCTGCTGCGGGCAGGCGCCGTCTCTCGCTTCTGCCAGCCGTTGCGGGGGCTTCGTTTCTCGCCGCCGGGCGGGCCTCTCCAACGCATTTGCGCATTGAAACGTGGTAAGGAGCCCGCGCGACCATGTGGCGCTTGCATTCTCCGCGGCCGCGCGAATCCGCCGTCCTCGCCGCATTCGCCGCTCTTGCAGCCTCGTCGTGGTCAGGACCTGCGCACGCGTCCTGCCGCGAGGTCGCCGCGAGCCCACCATCGGCGTACAACCCGGCGACTTCGGGCTGTTTCGGCGTCCCGATGGGCCTGCCGACTCTCTTCTGGCGAAACCAATGCGTCAGCTTCAGCATCCAGGCCGGCGGGAGCAAGTACGCCTCCGTTTCCGACGCAACCAGCGTCGCCACCCAGGCCTTCAATGCGTGGAGCAGCGCCCAGTGCCCGGGCGGGGGCACGCCGAGCATTTTCCCGTCTTCATTTCCCCCGGTGCAGTGCAACGCCGTTCCGTCGCAGGCGCACAACAATCCCATCATCTTCCGCGACAACATGTGGCCGTACGACGATTCGGCCAACGCGATAGGCTACACGACACTCACGGTCAATCTCGATACCGGCGAGATCCTCGGCGCCGCCGTCGAGATCAATACGGCCTATTACCACGTGGTCGTGAACGGAGCGCCGGGGCCGGGCGAATACGATCTCGCCACCATATTGACTCACGAGGCGGGCCACTTCCTCGGCCTGGCGCACTCCGGAGACCCGAACGCCGTCATGTACGCGCTCTACAAAGCGGGCTCCACCACCCTCACGCCCGACGACGTCGCGGGGATCTGCGGCATCTATTCACCCGACGGGTCGCGCATGACGGTGAGCGGCCCTGTCTCGGCGACCACGTGCCATCCGGAGCCGCTCAACGGATTCCTCCCGGAGTGTGGATCGCTCGACGCGGGGGCGTTGAGCTCGGTCGCGTCGGGCCCGGAGATGTCTATCCCTGCCGACGGCGGCGCGATGCCGTGTTCGACCGACTCGACCAGCTGCTCGATCGGCCGGGGCGCGGGCTCCCGCGGCGGGGGGCTCGGCGCGCCTTTCGCTCTCGTCGCTGTTGGAGCGCTGGTGCGCCGCGCGAGGCGCGCGAACAAGCGGCGCGGCGCCGCGCTCGCCCTCGTGCTCGCGCTCGGGTGGTTGGGCGCGGACGCAACCTTCGCGCGGGATGCGAAGGCAAGCGTGTCGGTCACTGCGCTCTTTGGAGAGCTCGTCGAGAAATCGAACGCGGTCGCCGTGATCACGCCTCTCGAGCAAACCGCTGGGTGGGAAGACGGCCGTATCGCGACGTACACACGCGCGCGGGTGGACCGGCTCGTCGCGGGGAAGCTCGGCTCCGAAGTCTGGGTGCGAACCATCGGCGGGCACGTCGGGCGCATCGCTCAGATCGTCGAAGGGGAGCCGGCGTTCGCGCTCGGCATGCCCTCGCTCGTGTTCCTGCGATCGCACCTGGATCCGATCACCGGGCAGCCCGCGGGCATCTTCGGAGTGGCCGAGGGCGCGCAGGGCCAGTTTCCGATCGCGGGCGGCGAAGGGCGGCAGCGGCTCACTCTGGCGCGCGACGTGGGCGCGCTGGTGCCGCCTCACCCGGCGAGCGCGGGAAACGATGCGCGGCCCGCACGCGACGTGCTCGCGGACCGTGCGCTCGGCGATGCGGCGGGGGAGATCGCGGCCGTGTGGACGCTGACCCACGCGCGGTGAGCGCGGCGCAGACCATCACTGCGAAATGACCGTGCAGTTCGATAGTGGGCAGACGGTTCCGGCGTTGTCGATGCACTGCACGAGGCTCGCCGCCCCGCCGGCACCAGCCACCGCGCCGACGGCGACCACTGTCAACACGCTGCCCGCCGCCGCCGAGACATTCTTCGCGACCGCCGTGTCCTGGACCGAACCGTCGGGCGCGAGGGCGCCGTGCACCTCCGCAGCCAGTGAAACCGACGTCATCGCCGACCGCGACAAGTAGCCGTTCGAATCGACGGAAGCCGCTCCTCCGTCGGCCCCGACCGCCGTCTTCGCGGTTTGCCCGAAGGCGACGTTGGAGAACACCGCCTTGAAGGACGAGCCGGACCCGGTGCCGAAGTCGAGCGCGGAGAAGGCGGGCGCCGCCTGAATGAACCGCAACGCGATCGCCCCCACCGGGGCCGGGTCGTCCGAGAATCCTGCGAGCTGCAACCCGGGGGCGGTCGCGCTGGCTCGATTGAGCTCACCCAGGAGGGCGACCGTCTCGAACCCTCCGGCCACGATGGCCGGCAAGCTGGTGGCGTCGGCTACCCCGGCGGCACAGCTGGTCGCCCCAGCCACCACCAGCCGCACGTCGTATTGGCCCGCCTGGACCAGCGCATACGAGCTGACTTGCGGGAAGGGGAGCCCGAACGTACTCGCCGGGCACGACGACCCGGCGTTTGGCAGCGCCAGCGCCTGGGCCGCCACCATCGGTCCGTGAAACTGACCGGTTCCGTGCGGGGCCACGCAGAAGTCGACGGCGGGCGCGTCCGGGGACCAGTTTGCCACGCGAATGGAGGCCAGGGTGGTGGGCGCCGTGGTGGTCGACCCGGCATCGGCCGCGGCGCTTGCGGTGCTCATCGCCGCGTCGGAGGCAGCGGCCGCTGCGTCGCCCACGGTCCGATCCGCGATTGGCGCGTCCGAGAGAGACGATTCCACCGACGGTGAATCGCCTAGGGAGGAGTCCCCGGGCGACGAATTATCCAGCGACGAATCGCTGGCGGACGAATCCTTCACCGGCAAGTCGCCGGAGGACGCGTCACGGAAAGCACTGTTCGCATCGCTCCCGCCGTCGGCCATCGCGTCGCCGAAGGACGCGTCGTCGCACGCCGTGCCGCCGTTATCGTCGGCGGTGCACCCGAGCAGCGACTGGGCAGCGCCCGCGGCGATGACGGCAATCCAGGGTGAGGCTGATCTCATGACCGGTGCTTGATGCCGTGGAGCTCGCGATGGCGAGCTTCCGTCGTGGCCTGTACCACGAGACCGGCCAGACGACGCGCGACGTCTTGGTGACAGCTCGGATGCGCCGCTGTCTCACGCCGCGACGAAGCTGGCTTCCTCCGCCTGCGGCCCGTTGCTCAACCCAACGCGCGGGCGCTGCCCGGAAGGCCGGTCGCTGAAACGGTACCCGACCCCGCGCACGCTCTGGACGAACCGCTCCGCGCTGCGAAGCTTGCCGCGAAGGCGTTTGATGTGGGTGTCCACCGTGCGGGTCTTGCTTTGCGGGTGGAGGCCCCAAACGTCCGCGAGAAGGGCTTCGCGCGTTTGAACCCGATCTTTGCGGTCAGCCAGTGCAACGAGGAGCTTGAACTCGATGTTGGTCAGCGCGATGTCCTCGCCGTCGACGGTCACCCGATGGCAGTCTCGGTCGATGTACAGGCCGTTGAGGTCGATCGCGCCCGCGGGGTCGGGGGCCTTTGCGCGCACGAGGACAGCGTCGAGCTGAACCGTGAGCTCGCGCACGATCCGCTCGCGTTCTTCCGCGCTGGCCACCACGACGACGATCGGAACCAGCTGAGCGCGCCGGTCACCGAGAAGCTGGTCGGCCGCGACCCCGCCGAGGGCGTCGATGGCGAGCCGCTCTCGTTGGCCAGCGGTGACCAGCGAAAGCACCCCTTCTGTACGGCTTCGATCTTCAGGGACCAACGATTGCTTTGCTACGGGAATCATCTTCGTTTCTCCTCTTGAGGTCCAGGCGAGCGGACAAAAGCAAACGAGGCCCAGCCACCTTTTTCAGGTGGTGAGCCCCGATCCGCCGGATCTGCGTCTCATGACGTCGCCGACGGACCGGTGCCCGCTGCTCGACGACAGCCGCGACCGGCCTGTCGCGGAGACAAGCCGATCGATCGACGCATACTCATTGCCCTCATCCGCATTGGATGAGTATTGTCCGCTTTACGAGACACAGTCAAGCGAAACGAGCGCGACGAGCGCGCGACGGCGCGACGAGCCTCAGTGCTTGACGATCGGCCGCCCCGCCTGAATCCGCAGCAGCGCCGCGACGAGCGCGTCGATGTCCTCGCAGGTATTGTACGGAGCGAGCGACGCGCGGACGCTGCTCTCGAGGCCGAAGCGGCGCAAGATCGGCTGGGCGCAATGGTGCCCGGAGCGGACCGCGATCCCCTCTTGATCGAGCGCCGCGCCGACGTCCTCCGTTCGAACCCCATCGAGCACGAACGACAGCACCCCCGCCTTCTCGGGTGCGGTGCCGATCATTCGCAAACCGGGAACCCGCGCCAGGCCTTCGGTCGCATAGACGAGCAGCTCGTGCTCGTATCGGCTGACGTTCTCCTGGCCCAGCGCCGTCACGTAGTCGAGCGCCGCCCCGAGCCCCACGGCGTCCGCGATGCTGCCCGTGCCCGCTTCGAAGCGCATCGGGGCCGGCTGGTAGGTGGTCTTCTCGAAGGTCACGTCGGAGATCATGTTCCCTCCGCCTTGCCACGGGGGCATTGCGTCGAGAATCGCCCGTTTGCCGTACAAGACGCCGATGCCCGTAGGAGCGAAGATCTTGTGACCCGAGAAGCAATAGAAGTCGCAATCGAGCGACTGCACGTCCACCTTCATGTGCGAGACCGCTTGCGCACCGTCGACGACCGCGAGGGCGCCGTGGCGGTGGGCCATCTGGATCATCTCCCGCACCGGCACGATCGTGCCGAGGGCATTCGACACCTGGCTGACCGAGACCAGGCGTGTCTTCGGACCCAGGAGCTTCTCGTACTCTTCGAGGATCACTTGTCCCCGGTCGTCCACCGGGGCCACGCGCAGGCAGGCTCCGGTCTCGGCGCACAGCTGCTGCCAGGGCACGATGTTGGCGTGGTGCTCGAGCCAAGTGATGACGATCTCATCGCCCTTGGCGACGTTGCGTCGCCCCCAGCTCTTGGCGATGAGGTTGATGGCCTCGGTCGTGCCGCGCAAAAAGACGACCTCTTGCGCCGACGGCGCGTTGAGAAAGCGTCGCACTGTATCGCGTGCGGACTCGTAGGCATCGGTAGCGCGGGCCGCCAGGGCATGGGCGGCGCGGTGGACGTTCGAGTTTTCGTGCTCGTAGTAGTAAGAGATGCGGTCGATCACGACCTGCGGCTTCTGCGTCGTCGCCGCGTTGTCGAGCCAGACGATGGGCCGACCGTGCACGCGCTCCTGCAAGATCGGAAAGTCTTTCTTGATGGTCGCGCCGTCGAAGACGCGCCCAGTGGACGGCGAATCCGCAACGAGGTCCGGGTAATAGCCATACGCGGGCGCGGCCGAGTCGGCCCCGCGCTGCCCTTCGAGACCGGGAGTCGCTGTGGCGGCTGGCTCGGCGTCCGTTCGCGGCAAACCGGGAAAGCCCCCGGGAACCGCCGCCGCGGATGCGGGTACGGAGAGCGGGATCGATGGCCCCGAAGGCACTCCTGGGGAGCCCGGAGCCGCCCACGGCGAGGAAGCCAAAGGCGGCACGCCTGGGGTCGCCGTGGAGGCCACGGTGGACGGCGCAGGTGGCCCGGCCAGATCGAGGAAGTACGGCGTCGACGAGGCAGGCTCGGCCGACGATCCCGCGCGGCCCGCCGGCAAGACGCCGCTCGTGCCGCTTCGCGGGATCGCGGGAGCGGACCAAGGGTCGCCTTCCCACACCGGCAGTTGCCCAGGCAGTCCCGACGATGGCTCTGAGAGGGCTCCCCTCTGCGGCGACCCGGCGAGCGCCGAGGGCGCGCCACCGGGAAGCGGCGGTCCGCCGGGAAGCGACGGGCCGCCGGCAGCTGAGAAGCCCGCCAGCGGGATGAAGTACGGCTGCTCTTGAACCGGCTCGGGCGCGGTCGACAGGGAGGCCGGCGAGGGCAACCCGAGGGTCTCGGACAAGATCGCCGGAATGGCGCGGAGATCGCTCTCCTTCGGAAGTGGCGCCACCGAGAGCGGCGGCTGCTTCACGAATCCGGGAGCCGGCGGTGCCGTCACGGCGGGCGACGCGCCCCCGCCGCCCACGGCAAGCGCGTGCGGGCCGAAGCGCGGCGGCGCGAGCGCGCTCGGAGAGCCCAAGGCCGCCGGTGAAGGGGCGGCATGGACCCCGGTGCTCGGTAATGCGGAAGCCGGAAGGGCGGACGCCGCGGGAGGCGCTGCGGTAACGGTCCCGGGCACGCCCGAAAAAAGCTGATTCGCCAAACGCCCAATCTCTACGCCGAGAGCGAGCGCCCCCTCGGAGCCCAGGTCACCGGACGAAGCAGGCGACGGCGCGCGGTCACTTGTACTCATGGTAGCGGCCGACGTCGACGTTCTCGAGAACTCCGATCGCGTCGTCGGTCAGAATCGCCGCCGAGCAGTACAGCGAAATGAGGTACGACGCCGCGCCTCTCTGGTTGATGCCCATCAACCGAACGGAAAGACTCGGGGTGACTTCGCCGGGCAGACCGGGCTGAAACAGCCCGACGACGCCTCGCTTTTTCTCGCCGGTGCGAAGGAGCAAGATGCTCGTCTTGTTGTCCGCGCCGATACGAAGCTTGTCCGTGGGGATGAGCGGGATCCCGCGCCACGTGATGAAAGACGACCCGAAGATGGTCACCGTCGGCGGCGGAACGCCGCGCCAGGTGCACTCGCGTCCGAACGCGGCGATCGCGCGCGGGTGCGCCAGGAAGAACGCCGGCTCCTTCCACACTTTCGCGATCAGCTCGTCGACGTCGTCCGGGGTGGGACCGGCCTTCGTGCCGATCCGCATCCAAGGGACGACGTTGCTGAGCAAGCCATAATTGGCGTTGTTGATAATCTCGTCTTCTTGGCGCTCTTTTACCATTTCGATGAGGACGCCGAGCTGCTCGCGCACCTGATCCATCGGGCTGCGATAGAGATCCGAAATGCGTGTCTGCACCTCGATAGTCGTCGTGACCGTGCTCAGCGTGTATTCGCGCGGCTGCTCTTCGTAGTCGATGAATGCCTCGGGAAGATCGTTGCTGTCGCTCGGACTGCACTCGATTCGAATCTGCGACTGACCCCCCTCTTTGACTTTGTTGACCCGGTAGGTTCCGGCTTCGACCGGCGTCCAGGGCAAGAGACCCACCAGCCATCGCGGTGTGACGCCAATCCATTGCGGAGGCGTCTTCGTCGTGTTGGCGAGTTGCCGAGCTGCTTGCGCGCCCAGAGTGGGATGCGCTGCGCTTGATTCTGTCATTTGGCTCAATCTCCAGTAAGTCGTGAGGCGTGTCGGGAATCTTTCGGGCCGACCGTAGCGGCCGAAGGAGGGCCGCGCAATGGCCGCGGAAGCCTTCCCCGCCACATGCCGCCGTTTCCTCCGCTTGAGCGGATCTTCTGTCGAAGATGAGGGAGCGTGGACCCCCTTTTTGTCGAATTCCCGCTATCCGTCCGAAACGAGCCTTCTACCGATGCTCGTCGTTGTACGTCATGACGAGATACATCCGCAGTGGATTGGTCCCCTCGTTCCAGTACTCGTGCGCCACGTCTGCGTCGAAGAAGATGGCGTCGCCGGCCCCGAGGTGATGGCGCTTGCCCGCGATAACCATCCCGAGATTCCCCTCGGCGACCGTGAGGTTCTCCTTGGTGCCCGCCGGGTGGGGCTCGGCTCTTTCCACCGCGCTGGGCGACAGCCGAAGCTCGTAGAACTCGACGACCCGGGGCGCGTCGAAAGGAAAGAGAGCGCGCGACTGGAAGGTACCGTCGTGCGACGTGAGGACCTTCGCGGTCAACGCGCGCATCACCGTGGGTTGCCCGTCCGTCGGATCGGTGATGAGCGCCGAGAACGGGACGTCGAGAGCGCGCGAGATCTTCCACAGCACGTTGATGGTCGGCGTGCTCTTGCCAAGCTCGACTTGACTGAGCATCGCGCGGCTCACCCCCGACGCTCGCGAAAGCGCCTCGAGAGCGAGCCCCCGCTTCGTTCGCAAGCGGCGCAAGTTCCGGCCGACGACTGGCGTGAGGCTCGGAGAGGCCTCAGGAGACGCGACCTCTCCCGCAGCCGGCGGAACGCTGCCGGGCCGAGCCGCGCGAGAGCCCATCTCGCTCGTCACCCTCTCTGCGACCATGGCACGGTCCCGTCCGCCTGTAGGTCACGCTCAAAAAGGGTGCCGTCGACGCGCGCCCAGGCGAGCGCTGGACGAAGGGCCACGAGCTCGCCGTCCCTCATTGTGGAACAAACGTCTACCCGACCGATGCGATCCTTGCAACGGCTCTGGACGAGGCAAAGGTGTGTCATTCTCGTGCGCGCCCCTGACCCATCCTCGACCCTTTCCGAGGGCCTTGCGCGAAACGAAAACTCCATTATAGTAGACACATGATCCATGCGCTCACTCCCCACCAGGCCCATGCGCTCATTGCCAGCGGCGAGCTCGACGTCGTCGACGTTCGGGAGCCCGGCGAATGGTCCAGCGGACATCTGCCAGGGGCACGCCACGTTCCGCTCGATCGGCTGCGGTCCAGCGTGAAGGCCGAGCTTCCCCGCGACGGAGTCATCTTCGTCTGCGCGGCGGGGGTCCGAAGTCAGACCGCGGCGCGGCTCGCCGAGGCGCACGGCCTGAAGAAGCTTTACAACCTCAGCGGAGGAACCCGAAGCTGGACGGTTGCGGGACTGCCGCTCGTCCACGACTGACCGGGTCGCCGCCCGGGTTTGGTGACGGCTCGGGAAACAGCTCGTGACATCCGCACGGTTCGTCGCCGGCTCACTTTCCAAACCAGCGTGCGCGTCTTATAAAGTGGACAAGAGAGACGATTGGAGGTCCTCATGGCCGCTTCCCCAGGCAACATCCTCGCACTCGATTATCCCTCCGTGCGCATCGACGAGTCGTCGACGACGAATCGCGAGGGTTGTCGGGCAGAGGGGCCGACGTCGCCGCCGCCTGGATTTTCTGCCGCGCGCGCCGACGCTGCGCTGCGCGACGCAAAAAGCGTGGTGGCCCGTGCGCGCGACAGCGAGCATGTGCGGCGAGCCATCCAGGTGATGCTGCGGGGCCTCGAGTGGCTCCCGGGCACCGAAGACGTAGTCCAGCTGCGAGAGCAGGGCGAAACACTACTGGCCGACGTGGCCGGTTGGACCCTCGAACCGCCGTCCCCGCAGGTCCGCGAAGGCGCGATGCGCCGGGTCGCGTCGATGCATCTCCGTGCGGTATCGGCAATGCGAGCCGCGCGTGAGCACCGATGAGCGAACGACGCCGTATTGCGTTCATCGGCGGGATCGACCGCATCGAACGCCAGATCGTGACATTCGGCGAACAGCTCGGCGTCGAGGTAGAGGTGCACAACGGCAGAACCGGCGGGAGCGGCATCACCCGCCTCGAGAAGCTGGTCCAGCGCACCGACTTCGTCGTCATTGTCACGGGCACCAATAGCCACAACGCGGTGCAGATCGCCAAGCGCGAGGCCGCCAAGGCCGGGGTGCCCTTCCGAATTCTGACCTTCTGCGGCGCCGCCGCGGCACGTGCCGCCGTGGCGAGCGTCGCCGGCGGCGCACGCGCACCTCAGATGACGTAGTCCGAGACGAACAGCTTCGGCTCTTCGATGTCGACGAAGACCTTGTCGCCGACCGCGAGGGTCATTGAATCGGCCTCTCTGCGCGAGAGCTCCACCGTGACGCATTCGTTCGAATGCAACGAAAGCTGAAGCTTGACGTGCGCGCCCAGGCCCACCAGACGCGTGATCGTCCCAACCGACCGCCCGGCCGCGGTCGCGTCGTTCCTCTCGAGCCGGACGTTGTGAGGCCGAATGATCGCTTGCACTTCCGCCCCGTGCCGGGCCCCCGACGGGGCAGGAACCGACAAAGACCCGAGCGTGGCCCTCGTTCCGTCGACGCGACCGCGCAGCACGTTCCCCGTGCCCACGAACGATGCCACGAACGGCGTCGTCGGCCGATCGTACACCTCGCCTGGTGTGCCCACCTGAACGACCCGCCCACGGTCCATCACGACGATCCGCTCCGAGAGCTCGAGAGCCTCGTCTTGGTCGTGAGTCACGAGGAGCGTGGTCAGCCGCGTGGTCGCGTGCAACTGCGTGAGCCACTCGCGAAGCTCGACCCGGACGCGCGTGTCGAGCGCGCCGAATGGTTCGTCCAGAAGCAAGATCTGCGGCCTACACGCGAGCGCCCGCGCAAACCCTACACGCTGCCGCTGACCCCCGGAAAGCTGCAACGGATACCGGTCGCCGTACCCTTCGAGCTGCACGAGCGCGAGCAGCTCGTCGATGCGCGCTCGCTTTGCTTCTTCCGATACCCCGCGCACCTCCAGCGCGTAGGCGACATTGCGCCGGACCGTCATATGGTTGAAGAGGGCAAACGCCTGAAACACGAATCCGATCCCTCGCGACCGCACAGGCACGCGCGTCACGTCGCGGTCGTCGAAGAGAACCTGCCCCTGATCGGCGACTTCGAGCCCGGCGATCACCCGAAGAAGCGTCGTCTTTCCAGAGCCCGATGGTCCGAGAAGAGTCGTGATCCCCCCAGACGTAGCCGTGAACGAGGCGTCGAACACCGCTGGGGTGCCCTTCGCCGTGAAGTACTTCGTGATGCCCTTCACCGAGACGTTCATCTGCGAACCTGCCTTGCTTCGATGAGCTTCTTGGCAACCAGCGTCGCCAGAGCGAGAACCATCAACAACGATGCGAGCGTGAACGCCCCGACGCTGTCGTACTCGTTGTAGAGAATCTCCACCTGAAGAGGCATCGTGTTCGTTTGACCGCGGACGTGCCCCGAGACGACCGAGACCGCGCCGAACTCGCCCATCGCACGCGCGTTGCAAAGGATGATCCCGTAGAGCATCCCCCACTTGATCTTCGGAAGCGTCACTTGCCAGAAGATGCGAAAGCCCCCTGCCCCCAGCGTGAGCGCTGCTTCCTCTTCGTCGTTGCCCTGGTCCTGCATCAGGGGAAGCACCTCGCGGGCGACGAACGGAAACGTGACGAAGATGGTGGCCAGAACGATGCCCGGTGTCGCGAAGATGATGTGGATGCCGTGCGCCGCGAGCCACGGACCGAGAACGCCGCGGCCGCCGAACATCAAAACGAAAATGAGCCCCGAGACGACGGGGGACACGCTGAACGGCAGATCGATCAGCGTGATGAGCAGGCTCTTTCCGACGAATCGGTACTTGGAGATGAGCCACGCCGCCGACACGCCGAAGACGACGTTGAGCGGAACCGCAATCGAAGCGGTGAAAAGGGTCAAACGGATCGCGGCCAGCGTGTCGGGCTCCGAGAGCTTCGCCACGCAAGGACCGAGACCCTGGGCGAGCGCCCCGGCGAAGACGGCAAGGATCGGCAAAGCAACGAACAACCCCAAGAACCCGAGCGCAAAGGCGATGAGCAGGACGCGGACCGGCAACGACTCGGTCGTCGCCGCGGTCGGCGCGCCGGCGGGCGCAACCGTTATGGGCATGTCTTGCGTCACGGCGTTAGCCATGGCGCCCTCGGCGGGTCCACGCCTGCAATGCGTTGACGATCATCAGCAGAGCAAAAGATCCCGTCAGCATCACGACCGCGAGCGAGGTGGCGCCCGTATAGTCGTATTGATCCAGCTTGGTGACGATGAGAAGGGGCACGATCTCCGTCCTGAGCGGCATGTTTCCGGAAATGAACACGATCGAGCCATATTCGCCGACCGCCCGCGCAAAGGCGAGGGCGAAGCCGGTCATCAGCGAAGGGAGCAACGTCGGAAAAATGACCTTCCAGAACGTCTGGAGTCGCGTGGCCCCCAGGATCGCCGACGCTTCCTCCGTTTGCGCGTCGAAGTCGAGCAGCACCGGCTGCACGCTCCGTACGACGAACGGCAGACCCACGAAGATCATGGCCACAACGACGCCAGCGGGCGCGAACGCCACTTGGATCCCGTGCGGCTCGAGGCGGCTGCCAATCCACCCGTTCCGGGCGTAGATGGCGGTGAGGGCGATCCCCGCGACCGAAGTCGGGAGGGCGAGCGGCAGATCGACGAGCGCGTCGGCGAGGCGCTTGCCAGGGAATCGGTACCGCACGAGAACCCACGCGACGATCAGTCCGCACACGGCGTTGACGAGCGCCGCGAGAAGCGCTCCGCCGAAGCTGAGGCGATACGTCGCGAGCGCACGCGGCCCGGAGATCGTCTGCCAGAACTCCGACCAGCGAAGCTCGGACGTCTTGAGCACGAGGCCCGCGAGCGGGATGAGGACGATGAGGCTCAGGTACGTGAGCGTGATGCCGAGTGTCGGCTTGAAGCCCGGAAGGACCCCGGGAACCCACCCCCGGCGCGGGAGTCCCGTGGTCGGAATCACGCCCGGCTCTGCCGCCGTCATTTCGTCGCTACGTAGATTTGGTCGAAGACCGCGCCGTCCGCAAAGTGCGTGGCCTGGGCCTTGTGCCACCCTCCGAATACCTGGTCGACCGTAAAACGGCGGATCGGGGGGAAGCTGCCCGCGTATTTTTTCGCCACTTCCTCCGAGAATGGGCGGAAGTAGTGCTTGGCCGCGATCTCCTGACCTTCTTCCGAGAAGAGATATTCGAGGTACCCCTTGGCGACCTCGGTCGCGGCGTGCTTGCTCGCGTTCGCGTCGACGACGGCGACCGTCGTTTCGGCCAAAACGCTCACCGACGGATAGATGAGCTCCACCTTGTCGCCAAGCTCTTTGGTGAGCAGAATGGCGTCGTTTTCCCAATTGACGAGGACGTCGCCGATGCCGCGTTCGGCGAACGTCGTCGTCGTGGCCCGCGCCCCCGCGTCGAGGACGGGGGCGTTCTTGTAGAAGCGGCTCACGAAGTCTTTGGCCTTGTCGTCGCTGCCGTATTTCTCGAGGGCGTAGCCGTAGGCGGCCAGGTACACCCATCGCGCTCCGCCCGAAGTCTTGGGGTTTCCGGGGACCACCGCCACCCCCGGCTTGACCACGTCGTCCCAGTCCCGGATCTGCTTTGGGTTGCCCTTGCGGACGACGAAGACGATCGTGGACGTATAGGGCGAGCTGTTATGTGGGAGCCGGCCCTGCCAATCTTTGGGGAGGAGCCCCGCCTTCTCGGCGATGGCGTCCACGTCGGCGGCCATGGCCAACGTGACCACGTCGGCAGGCAAGCCGTCGATCACCGCGCGAGCCTGCTTCGAGGACCCGCCGTGAGACTGGCTGATCTTCACGTCGTCACCGGTCTTGGCCTTCCAGTACTTCGCGAACGCCGTGTTGAAGTCCACATAGAGCTCGCGGGTCGGATCGTAGGACACGTTGAGAAGACTGACTTCCTTCGGCGCCGCCGCGCTGGCTGGCCCCCCGGTCGCCACTCCCTCGTCCCGCTTGCACGCGAGTGCCCCGAGAAGCGCGAGCGCGATGAGAACAACCGCAGCCGGGCCGTGGGCCGAATTCTTTGGTTTGTCCATGAAATCTTCGCTCCCGGAGGTAGCAGACGATCGTCTGTTCGACAAGAGATGCCCCACGCGTCACTCGCCCTTCATGCCGTCGCGGCCGATCCTCCGCCTCTTGACTTGTTCCCTCGAGCAGACATATTTCCTATCGCCCTTTTCGGTCGAAGCAATGAATAAGGCCTTCAAACGACCGGCCGTCCCCGAGGCCCCTTCCGGCTCGGACGGCCGCGCCCCCGCCCTCTCGAGCTCGGGCCGCTGCTTCGTCATCCACGCGGAGGGCGCCGCCCACGATGACCGCGAGCGGGTCGTGCATTCTGTCATCGAGCGCATCGAGTCGGTACTAAATCGCGTGGGGGAGCCAGGTGTCATCGAAGTGGGCGAGCTTCGCATCGAGCTCGACGCGCATCGCGTGACTGTGGGGGGCGACGAGGTCTGTCTGACGGTACTCGAGTTCAAGCTGCTCGTCATGCTGGCCTCGCGGCGAGGTCGCGTCCAAAACCGCGCGGCGCTGCTCGCGGGCGTCTGGGGGGTTCACGTGACGACCCGCGCGGTGGACGTTCAAGTAAAGCGTCTGCGCGACAAGATGGGGAGCGCGCGCGGGTTCATCCAAAGCGTACGCGGCGTGGGTTACATGTTCAGCGAGAGGCCGCGGGTCAGCCCGCAGGGCCGCCGTCAGGTCAAAGCGTTGTGACCTCCGACGAACCGAGCCCCGATGCCACCGCGAATGCGGCGGCACCGGGGCTCTTTGCGGTGCAGTGTTTGGCTCAGCGCGCTCGAATCACGGGCTGACCGGCGTCACTTCCGACCGACCAATCTCCTGCCCGGCGTGATCTCTGGCCACGACAACGACGGACTGGACGGCCTCGTCGACCGCAATGGTCGTGTCGAGGCCATTCCACGGAGCCGACGCCACGCGCCGGCGATCGTCTCGATCGCGCGATGGCTCGACCACGTCCCAGCGCGCGACTTCCGTCGCGCCGTTCCAGACAGCGTGCACGACCACGCCGCCGTCGCTGGTCCTCTGAGTGGTAGCCGTCGGGCGGGTGTCTGGCTCACCGACCCATTCATGCCGATAGGCGCGGTAGCTGTTGTACCCCGTCGGAAGCTCCGCATCGAAGAGGAGCTTGTTGTCCTGGTCGAACTCGGAAAAGCGCGGAAGCTGCCCCCACCCGACGAACGTGTCGCCGTTCTCGAGTCCCTGCGCGTTGCCCTGGGACGCCGCCGACAACCCGTCCGGATGCTTCAGCCACCGCTCGAGCGTGGCCGTCTTCTTCGCGTCGTCGTGACGCACCCAGATGACCCGTGAATACGGCAAGACCGCGGGGCCCGCCTCGTTGTCGAAGATTCGGATCAAGCCGTGCTCGTCGACGGCGGTCGGATTGTGTTGCCAGGCAAACGCCACGTTCGGACCGAGCGCGAAGTCCGATTTCGTTCCCCCGAGTCGCCATATGACCGCTCCGGTGTGCCTGTTCAGGCGGTAGGCCGCCCACGTGTTTCGGGCGTCCACGAGCAAGTTGCCGTCCTCGTCGACGCTCACCGCGTTGAGGTGAAAATAGTCCCACGCGACTGCGCTGGACGTGGGCGGCGGCGCGTGGCTCTCGTCGAGGCCGATGTGGTCCAGGCTGTGCCACTCGAAGAGAACGTGCCCATTGGCCACGTCGATCTCCTGAACGACCCCCTCCGTGACCAGACCGGCCGCGGGCCCACCCGCCGACGACAGATCCCGAGCGACCGTGTTGTAGATCGTGATGAGCGCCGTGCCCTCGCGAGTGAGGTGGAATTCGTGGATGTCTGCCGTAAGCCCATTGCCCGCATTGACCGTCGCAATCACTTTGTAGTGCCGATCTGCGATGACGTTGGTGGTGGGCCCGGTCGAAAACGGACCCTGGCTCTGGATCCACGTGAGGACCGGCTCCCGGTGATACTGCTGCACGCGAAAATCGTACGCGCTTAGCCCAGTCGGCAGTTGGTCGAACCAAACGGCACGACCCTGCCCGTCCACGATCTCCGCCCCGTGAACGCCCGTCGTCGCGTTCGGCGTGAGAAAGATGAGCCCCGGCGCCGTCTTCGGGCTCGATGCGAGGATCGTAACGGCAATCGGTTGCAAGGGAGCGGCAGGCGCGCCGCCGTCGGGAGCGTCCGCGAAGGCCATCGTGCTGAAGAAGGACAGAACGAACGCTCCGACGCCGGTATTAGAGAATGCTCGGATGGACAGTTTCATGACATCGAACCTCCAGTTGGGAGTGGGAACAGCGCCATGCGCCGCATCCCCGGGTGCCATGTCCGATGCCGTTTCCGTCCGACAACTGCCCGCTGCGACGCATCGTGATGCTTCTCCGGTGCCCGAGGGGCGCGCGACGCGCGCCCCTCTCCGTTGTCAGTTATCCCGCCCGCGACTCTTGAGCACAGCCAGTCCGTGCGGTCGCGCTGGACCCGTGGGTATGTCGCGGTTGAAATCGAGATCGAACCGCGGGTCGGCGACGAGCTTGTCGCCCTCCACCTTGACCACGTGAATCTTGTGATCCCCTTCGACCTGGACGACACCCCCGGGGGCGAGGTCTTCGACGAGGAAGTAGTCCGAAACGATCACGCGATCCTCGTCCGGGCTCAGGCTGATATAGTGAGGCCCGGACTTCTTGCCCAAAGAGACGGCGCTCAGCAGCCGTGGACGGGCCGGGTCCTCGATGTCGAGCAGCACCACCTTGCCGTCGTTGCCTTGGTAGTTCAGGTCGATGAACAACCGCGTGCCGGCGCGGTTGATTCGGAACAAGTGAGGCCACACATTGGGCGCCTCTGGCGTCGCGAATGGCGTGAAGTCGACACCGGGCTCGCCGATCCACCCTGCGTGTCGACGAGGTAGAGCTTTCCGTCCGTGACGCCGCCGACGTACGCGCGCAACTTCGCGTCGTGCGGAATGAGCTCCACGTTGATCGTCCCGGGCGGGTTCGCCGGATCGCCTACCGTGATGGTTCTGAGAATCTCGCGCTTCGCAAAGTCCCAAACGCGGACACTGCCGCGAAAGCGCGCGCCACCGCCTCCGGGAATCAGCAGAGTATGCGCCGGGCAGATGAAATCGCTCGTGACGATCAGGTTGTGCGCCTCGTCGATGGCGATTCCGTGGGGGTTGAAGTTGCCATCGGTGGGCGGCGTGTCCGGCCACGAATGAACGTAATTCGACTTGCCGTCGTACTCTACGACGCGCCCGGGCTGGCTACCGGACGCGCCGCCCATGAAAGTGACGAGGAATCCGCCGTTCGAAAGCGGTTCGAATTCGTCGGTGATCGACGCGTCGGACGGGTTGTCGGCTTTGACGAATTTCGGGAACCGCCGATCGGTCACGTCGAAGAAAAACGACTGGTTTTGGCCGCGAAGCACGCTGAGCAATCCGCCCGCCGCGAACGTCCGACCGTCCTTCGATAAGCCGATATGATGGGGCTCGTTGCCGATCGCGCCAGTGCTGTTCGCCACGCTGGTGGGCAGCGACAGCGGCAAGGGTACGGTGCGGAGAACGGTCCCGTACTTCGGCGAGCGTTGGTCGAAGTCCACGACGGCGACGAAATCAGGA
>Ga0265332_10000125_pt1 | contig 63932 bp, 61 predicted proteins | sample 41926metaG_FD_202084 | JGI IMG/M metagenome (GOLD analysis project Ga0265332, IMG submission 202084) | Rhizosphere microbial communities from Carex aquatilis grown in University of Washington, Seatle, WA, United States - 4-19-26 metaG | ecosystem: Host-associated > Plants > Roots > Rhizosphere...
CGTGAACGGTGATTCCGGTCACTAGCCAAAAACGTTCACGATCGGCCGGAATCCCTGTTCACGATAAATCGGAATCGGTGTTCACGTTCCGCCGGAATCACCGTTCACGGTCGACCGGAATACCCACCACGTCCAACAGTAACTGTAAGCACAGTCAAATCACCATAGCCTGGTAGCAGCCTCCACGACCGCTGCGTGCCCCGCGGTTTCCTCCCTGGGTGCTTGTACGACTCCTGACCTTCAGTCTCACGTCACTCATGTGTGGGCAGCTGCACGGTCAGGCGTCCTACAACCCTTAACCAAGCCGGGTTCTCAGTCTTTGGCTGTTCACTGGACGATAAGCACCATCAGAGCGGGCAGCGATTCCCGGCAGCTTCACTTCATCGCCCAGGACAACCCCTTGGCTTTACCCCAGCAAGTCAGATGCACCTTTGTATGGGATCGGTGGCGGGGAGGCCATCAGCAGTAGACCTCCTTTGACCGGATGAGTCCAGGCCTCACTCTCTAAGCGTCGATTGAGCTGATTTTTCTGCCCAGCGTTGGCGGGCGAGTTGTTCGACTTTCGTTGGGCGACCGCGTGGTCGCTTCTTCGGAGGCGGGTCGGCCGGGCGGGTTGAATTGATCCAGGTAAGCACCTCGTGCTCATACCAGCAGAGGCGACGGCTGTTCGGAAGCTTAAACGGCCTGGGGATCAGATGCGCGTACTTGCCATTTGTCGCGCAGGTGCGGATCGTGGTTGCAGACTTCCCGATGAGGGCGGATAACTGTTCGATGAACAGAATCTTGGGGAAGTCGCCAATTCTGGCGACCAAAGGTGAATTGGGCATAGAACCTCACAAGCATCGCGCTTGTGAGAGCCGATCTGTTGACACAGTGTTTCAAGTGAATGGCTGTATCCACTTGAAAAACATTACTGCGCCTCACGGGGCCATGATCACTTAGGTTCGATAGCCGATGACGGTTACGCTTACGCCCCGGGCCATCTCCACCCTGGCGGTTTTCTTCGCCGAGCGTTGATTTACTCTCTACGATCAGGTTATCTCTCTCATTGGCCTGATCTCACCTGTCCGCGCGCCTTGGGCGACACAGCGTTTTATATGGCGCTAGACAGGTTCGCTGTTACGTTCACCCATACATAGCAGTATAGATAAACGCACATGGCTTGACAAGCAGTAAGCAGTGCTTGCGAGTCATAACGACATCGAGTGGCCGGGACAACCCTGGGACAACGACCGGGAAAATTTATCTTGTATCGGCATGAATAACGATTCAAAGCAAAAAGCCTAAGTGGTTGATTCACTTAGGCTTTTGGTTGAAAAGTTTGGTCGGGGTGAGAGGATTCGAACCTCCGGCCTCTACGTCCCGAACGTAGCGCTCTACCAGGCTAAGCTACACCCCGTTTGACAGGGCTGAACCGCACAGGCAGTCAGTGATTTCTGTCCAACAATTGAGATGCCAATTGTACCAAACAGTCGGTGTGGGGTCCGCCGGGTAGTTGCAGGGCGGCGGCGATGGCGCGCTTGGCCTCCTGTTGAGCGGCGCTACGCGCCACATCCAGCGAGCCGGTCTTGCGGACAATGGCGATGACCGCATCCAGCATGTCCACATTACCCGTTTCGATGGCGTTCTGGATGGTCTCGCGTTCTGCCTGCGTGCCGCGTTGCATGGCTGCAATCAATGGGAGAGTGGCCTTGCCCTCTCGCAGATCATCACCCAGATTCTTGCCCATGATGGTTGCATCGCCGGTGTAATCCAGCACGTCGTCAATTACCTGGAATGCAGTGCCCAGCGCCTGGCCATATTCGGCGCATAGCTCTTCCTGAGCTGGGGCCGCCTTCGACAGGATGGCGCCGACGCGGGCACTGGCCTCAAACAGCTTGGCGGTCTTCGAGCGGATGACCTGCAGGTAGCCAGCCTCGTCCAGGCCGGCGTTGTGCATGTTCATCAACTGCATCACTTCGCCTTCGGCAATGATGTTGGTGGCGTTGGCCAGTACTTCCATGATGCGCATGCTCTGCGAGTCGACCATCATCTGGAAGGCACGGGAATACAGGAAGTCGCCCACCAGCACGCTGGCCGGGTTGCCAAACTTGGCATTGGCCGTTGCGCTGCCGCGTCGCAGGGCGGAGTCGTCGACCACGTCGTCGTGCAGCAGTGTGGCGGTGTGTATGAATTCCACAACGGCAGCCATGTTGAAGCGCTGGTCACCCTTGAATCCCAGGGCGCCGCAGCACAGCAGCAGCAATGCCGGGCGCAGGCGTTTGCCTCCGGCAGAAATGATGTAGTGGGACACGCTGCCAACCAGGGGGACGCCAGAGTCCAGTCTGCGCGCGATGACCTGATCGACCTGGAGCATGTCCTGTTCGACGATGGAAAGCCCGGTCGATGAGCCGGTTGTTGTGGCTTGCAAGGCAGTAAAGCGGTTGGTTAGTTGCCGGATTGTATAGAAAGCCAGGCTCTGCTTTTGGGCGCATGTGGGTCGATTTGCTACAAAATCGTTCAGGTGCTATAATTTTGGGCTCTACGGAAATTCGTCCGTGGGATCAAGTCCGCTGGCCTTTGGGGCAGCGGGGTCAAGATTAAAGAGGTCAACATGTACGCGGTCATAAAAACCGGTGGCAAGCAATATCGGGTTGCTGCTGGCGAAAAAATTAAAGTAGAACAGATTGCTGCGGACGTAGGCCAAGAGATCGTGATCGACCAGGTTCTGGCTGTCGGAAACGGCGCTGAACTGAAGGTTGGCACACCCTTGGTGTCCGGCGCGACCGTTACGGTCACAGTAATTTCTCATGGCAAGCACGACAAAGTGCGCATTTTCAAGATGCGCCGTCGTAAGCATTACCAGAAACGTCAAGGGCACCGCCAGCAGTTCACCGAACTGCAAATCGGCGCTATTACTGCATAAGGACACAAGGTCATGGCACAGAAAAAAGGCGGCGGCTCAACGCGAAACGGGCGCGATTCCAAGCCCAAGATGCTCGGTGTGAAAACATTTGGCGGCGAATTGGTCAGCGCTGGCGCGATCATCGTGCGCCAACGTGGCACCAAGTTCCACCCCGGCACGAATGTCGGTATCGGCAAGGATCACACCTTGTTCGCTCTGACGGAAGGTCACGTTTCGTTCGAGACCAAGGGTGCTCTGAACAAACATACGGTGAACGTGACTGCAGCCTGAGTCTTGCGGTAATGTTGCCACCGAAACCCTGCGCCGAAAGCGCGGGGTTTTTCGTTTATAACCACGTATAAATCATGAAGTTCGTTGACGAAGCCTATATTGACATCTCTGCTGGAGACGGCGGGGCGGGCTGTGTCTCGTTCCGTCATGAAAAATACAAGGAGTTTGGGGGGCCCAACGGGGGCGACGGTGGCCGCGGTGGTCACGTGTTTGCCGTGGCGGACCCGAATCTCAACACCCTGGTGGACTACCGCTTCTCGCGTCGCCATGACGCCAAGCGCGGCGAGCACGGCATGGGTTCCGACATGTTCGGCGCCGCCGGTGATGACATCACACTCAAGATGCCGGTGGGCACCATCATCACCGACGCCGAAACCGGCGAAGTGCTGTATGAACTGCTCAAGCCGGGCGAGGTGATCACCATCGCCAAGGGCGGTGACGGCGGCTTTGGCAACCTGCGCTTCAAGAGCGCCATCAACCGCGCGCCGCGTCAGAAGACGCCCGGCTGGCCCGGCGAGAAAAAGAACCTCAAACTTGAATTGAAGGTTCTGGCCGACGTCGGCTTGCTGGGCATGCCCAATGCGGGCAAGTCCACGTTCATCACAGCCATTTCCAACGCCCGTCCGCGGATTGCCGATTACCCGTTTACTACCCTGCACCCCAATCTGGGTGTGGTGCGCGTGGGCCCAGAGCAGAGCTTCGTGGTGGCGGACTTGCCGGGTCTGATCGAAGGCGCCTCGGAAGGCGCCGGTCTGGGGCATCTGTTCCTGCGCCACTTGCAGCGCACGCGTTTGCTGCTGCACATTGTGGACGTGGCACCGTTTGACGACAACGTGGACACCGTGGCGCAGGCCAAGGCCATCGTCAACGAACTCAAGAAATACGACCAGGCGCTGTACAAGAAGCCACGCTGGCTGGTGCTCAACAAGCTGGACATGGTGGCGCCTGACCAGCGCGAAGCACTGGTCAAGGACTTTGTGAAGCGCTTCAAGTGGAAGGGGCCGGTGTTTGAAATCTCGGCCCTGACCCGCGAGGGCTGCGAGCCGCTGATCAAGGAAATCTACAAGCACGTCAAGGCACAACAGGTGTCCGAGCAGGCGCCGGAGGCGGTTGATCCGCGTTTCGTAGACGCTCCGGACGCCTAATTTGCTATAAATTCAGTAGCGGTCTACGCAATGTGGACGAGGGCTACCACTTCATTTTGCTGAATATGTCTCGTTCTACCGTTTTGCGCAATGCGCGCAGGGTCGTGGTCAAGGTTGGTTCCAGTCTGGTCACCAACGACGGCCGCGGCCTGGATGAAGTCGCCATCGGCGAATGGTGCCGCCAGATGGCGCACTTGATTCGCGACGGCCGCGAGGTCATCATGGTTTCCAGTGGTGCCATTGCTGAGGGCATGAAGCGCCTGGGCTGGACGACGCGCCCCAAGGCCGTGCAGGAGTTGCAGGCCGCCGCCGCCGTGGGCCAGATGGGCCTGGCCCAGATGTACGAGACCAAGCTCAAGCTCAATGGCCTGGGCAGCGCGCAGGTGCTGCTGACCCATGCCGACCTGGCCGATCGCGAGCGCTACCTCAACGCCCGCTCCACGCTGCTGACCCTGCTCAAGCTGGGCGTGGTGCCGGTCATCAACGAAAACGACACGGTGGTCAACGACGAAATCAAGTTCGGCGACAACGACACCCTGGGTGCTCTGGTGGCCAACCTAGTGGAAGCCGATGCCCTGATCATCCTGACCGACCAGAAGGGCCTCTTCACCGCCGATCCGCGCAAGGACCCGGCCGCCGAATTTGTCCACGAGGCCCGCGCGGGCGACCCGGCACTGGAAGCCATGGCCGGTGGCGCTGGCTCCAGCATCGGGCGCGGCGGCATGATTACCAAGATCCTGGCGGCCAAGCGGGCGGCGGGCTCCGGCGCGTCAACGGTCATTGCCTGGGGGCGCGAAACGGACGCCCTGATTCGCCTGACCCAGGGTGAGGCGATTGGCACGTTGCTCATTGCCCAGACGCAGAAAAACCAGGCACGCAAGCAGTGGATGGCCGACCATCTGCAACTGCGCGGTGCCGTGGTGGTGGACGACGGCGCCGTTGCCAAAGTGCGTGATGAAGGCAAGAGCCTGCTGCCCATTGGCATGGTGGCGGTGGAGGGCGAGTTTTCGCGCGGCGACGTGATTGCCGTGCGCGATGGCGCCGGCCAGGAAATCGCCCGCGGCCTTGCCAACTACGCCAGTGCCGAGGCGCGGCTGTTGTGCCGCAAACCTTCTAGCGAATTCGAGAAACTATTGGGCTACGCGGCCGAACCCGAGATGCTGCACCGGGACAACCTAGTTCTTACCCGTTAAAACCAGTGGGCAAGCCAGCTGGCTGACTCACTTGTACGACTTCTGGCCCCACTTGAGCGTGTCGATGATGTCTGCGCGCTTGGCCGCTGCGCCGCCATCACAGACCCCTTGTTTGGACAGGGCGTAGGCGTGGCGCGAGGGCAGGTTGTCGGTCATGCCACGCCACTGTGGTTGTTCGACTGGCACCCACTTGCCCGAAGTGCCCGCACGGGCATAGGTCTTGACCTCGCCGTTGGCGCACTGAATGCCCTCATAGGCGGCGTTGACCGATCCCGACGCATTGCGCATGACGACCACATAGCGGACGACGCCATCGGCACCCACCACCAGCGTGTTTGGGTCGATTCCGATCTTGAGTGTCACATAGGGCGGCATCTCGATGGGAATGAGTTTGTCCGCAGAGTAGGCGGGCGGCGGCGGGGCGGCCCCCTCAACCCACTCAGGGGCATCGACCGGAGTCTGCGCGCATGCGGCAGCCGCAGCCAGCGCCATACCCATTGCGAAAATGCGTCTAGTGGCCATGGTTGCGTCCGTGGTGGGGGGGGATGTTGGCACTGGGTGCGGCCTCCAGCGAGGCACCTGGCGGCAATTCCAGTCCGCCCTGGGCAGCATCTGGTTGATCGTTACCCAACTCATGCGGCCGGTGGGCGTGACGCAGGAACCGGTTGCGCGGTTCATGGCGCGGCAGGTAGCGGGACAGCTCGGTCAGGGCGGTCTCGTAGACCCCCCGTTTGAACTCGACAACAGCATCCAGCGGCACCCAATAGTCGTTCCAGCGCCAGGCGTCAAATTCAGGATGGTCGGTGGCACGCAGGTTCAGGTCCCAGTCATGCCCCAGCAGTTTGAGCAGGAACCAGATTTGCTTCTGGCCCTTGTAGTGGCCGCGTGCGTCGCGGCGAATGTAACGATCCGGCACCTCATAGCGCAACCAGTCTCGGGTACGGGCAACAATGCTGACATGCTCCGGGTGGAGTCCCACCTCCTCGTGCAATTCACGGATCATGGCCTGCTCGGGGGTCTCCCCCCGGTCAATGCCACCCTGCGGAAACTGCCACGAGTGGGTGCGAATGCGCTTGCCCCAAAATACCTGATTTTTGTGGTTGAGCAGGATGATGCCGACATTGGGCCGAAAGCCGTCCCGGTCAAGCATAATCAAACCCCAATTTTTAAACTTCGTTCATTATGCACAGCACTTGCGCTGTATCAAGTAGCGAAGACCCAGGAAGTTCACGAGTCAGCCCATGAAAGCATCCCAATTTCTCATTTCCACCCTGAAAGAGGCGCCTACCGATGCGGAAGTGGCCAGTCACAAGCTGATGACCCGCGCCGGCATGATCAAGAAACTGGGCGCCGGCATCTACACCTACATGCCCATGGGGCTACGGGTGATCCGCAAGGTGGAAGCCATCGTGCGCGAGGAAATGAACCGCGCTGGCTCGGTGGAACTGACCATGCCCGTCATCCAGCCGGCCGAGCTGTGGCAGGAAACCGGCCGCTTCACGACCAACGGCCCCGAGCTGCTGCGCATCAAGGATCGTCACGATCGCGATTACGTGGTGCAGCCAACCAGCGAGGAAGTGATCACTGACATTGCACGCCAGGAAATCAAGAGCTACAAGCAGTTACCCAAGAACCTGTACCAGATCCAGACCAAGTTCCGCGATGAGCGCCGCCCACGCTTTGGCCTGATGCGTGGCCGCGAGTTCATCATGAAGGACGCTTACAGCTTTGACCGCGACCAGGACAGCGCCAAGGCCAGCTACCAGGTCATGGCCGGCGCCTACCGCAAGATCTTTGACCGCTTTGGCCTGCGCTACCGTGCCGTGGCGGCCGACAGCGGTGCCATCGGTGGTGATCTGAGCGAAGAGTTTCAGGTCATCGCCGCAACCGGCGAAGACGCCATCATCTACTGCCCCACCAGCGACTACGCCGCCAACATCGAGAAGGCCGAGGCGCTGGCACCCACCGCCCCGCGCGGTGCCGCTACCCAGGCGCTGACCAAGACCCCGACACCGGGCAAGAGCACCTGCGAGGACGTGGCCGCGCTGCTGAACGTGCCGTTGGCGACCACCGTCAAGTCCCTGGTGCTGGCCACCGACACGCTGGACGACAAGGGCGTGGTCACCAAGACTCAGGTCTGGCTGCTGCTGGTGCGCGGCGACCACGACATGAACGAGGTCAAGGTCGGAAAACTGCCCGGACTGACCAATTTCCGCTTTGCGACGCTGGACGAGATCGAGCAGCACTTTGGCTGCAAGCCCGGTTACCTGGGGCCCATCGGCCTGAAGCAGCCGCTGAAGATCATCGCCGACCGCGACGTCGCCGTCATGGCCGACTGGATCTGTGGTGCCAACGCAGAAGACTTCCACATGACCGGCGCCAACTGGGGCCGCGACCTGCCCGAACCCGATCTGGTGGCCGACATCCGCAATGTGGTTGCCGGTGACCTGTCGCCGGACGGCAAGGGTGTGTTGGCCATCGAGCGCGGCATCGAGGTCGGCCACGTGTTTTACCTGGGCACCAAGTACAGCAAGGCCATGAACGCCACTTTCCTGGACGTCAACGGCAAACCCCAGTTCATGGAAATGGGGTGCTACGGCATCGGCATCACGCGCCTGCCAGCCGCCGCGATTGAGCAGAACCACGACGACAAGGGCATCATCTGGCCCGACGCTTTGGCGCCCTTCACCGTGGTGCTGTGCCCGATCAGCCCGGACCGCTTCCCCGAGGTCAAGGCCGCCGCCGATGCGCTGTACGCCGAACTGCTGGCCGCCGGTGTGGACGTGATGCTGGACGACCGTTGTGAGCGCCCCGGCGCCATGTTTGCCGACTGGGAGCTGATTGGCGTGCCGCACCGCGTCACCATTGGCGACCGAGCCCTCAAGGAAGGCGTGGTCGAGTACCAGCACCGCCGGGACACCGCGGCCACCAAGGTTCCTGTGGTTGATATTGCGGCGCTGATCCGCGCCAAACTGACGGCATGACGCAGTACGCGGGGCCGTTAGGCGCCAGCGTAACTCGGCGAACATGCCTTTTGCCCTCGTTGGTTGGGCTTGGGTTGCTATCGATTCAGGAGCATTCCTGGGCTGGCGGGCAGATCGAGGAACCGCTGATCGACTCCGTGCGCACGGCGCTGAGCAATGCCGTCCACAACGCCGCGCCGCCGATCCCTGAGTTTGCCAACACCGAGTCTCGCTTGCGCTACCTGCGCTGGCTGGGTGCCATGGGCGATCGGCTGAAAAAGAAGAAGGCCGACTTCCAGACCCGCAAGGACTTTTTGCAAACCGTCTGGTACGAAAGCAAGCGCGCCGGGCTGGATGTAGGCCTGGTGCTGGGGCTGATCCAGGTGGAGAGCAATTTCCGCAAATATGCCGTGTCCATCGTGGGTGCCCGCGGCTACATGCAGGTGATGCCGTTCTGGACCCGCAGCCTGGGTGACGGAGACGCCGCCAAGCTGTTTCACATGCAGACCAATCTGCGCTTTGGCTGCGTGATCCTGCGCCACTACCTGGACCGCGAAAACGGTGACCTGTTCATGGCGCTGGGCCGCTACAACGGCTCACGCGGCAAGCCGCAGTACCCCGACGCGGTGCTCGGGGCCAAGCGGCTGTGGGAATACAAGCCGAGCTGATCAGGCCGCTGTCGTGCCCAGGGCCTGTTGCAGTTCTCCGCTTTCGTACATCTCCATCATGATGTCCGAGCCGCCAATGAACTCGCCCTTGACGTAGAGCTGGGGGATGGTGGGCCAGTTGCTGTAGTCCTTGATGCCGGCGCGGATGGCGTCATCTTCCAGCACGTTGACCGTCTTGATGGCCTTGGGGTCTACGCCGCAGGCCTTCAGGATCTGGATGGCGCGCCCGGAGAAGCCGCACTGCGGAAAGCTGGCGTTGCCCTTCATGAACAGCAGAACTGCATTGTTCTTGACCAACTCATCGATGCGTTGTTGTGTGTCGCTCATCGCAAAAAACTCCATTGATTCAGGCCGGATCGGCCCGGTACTTACCCTAGTCCCGCATTATCCCAGACCTTACTCCGAGTGCGGCCTTGTGGGGCCGGGTGGACCGAAAGCTGACCCATATCAATTGGGGCTGGCGCCTTCGGTGCGAGCATGAGAATATTGGTTATTTTCCGCACGCCCAAACATGATCGAACCCGACATCGAACTGCCCCACGACGTCTTGCTCAGTGATGAATTTGCACACAAGGGGTCGCGTGCGGGTGATTGGGCTGAACGCGACACTGCACCCGCGCCGCTGTCCGGTGACACGCCCGAGATTTCGCCGTTGCGTATGGGGGTCGCCCGCAGCATGGATGATCTGCACCACTTGTTGCACCATGGCGGTTTTCGGGTGCTGCCCGTGGAGAGTACGAGTCCCCTGGAGCGCGGCGCAGGCCATGCCTGCCTGGTGGAGGCATTCCGTGGGCGCACCCAACACCCCATGGATGATGCTGCCGAACTGGTGGCACGCCTGGTGACGCAGCTATCGCATGATGGGCATGAACAAAAAGACGTCGGACAGGCCATGCATGTGGCCGAGGTGCTTTGCCACGTGCCTGTGATCGAACTGGCGGGCATCGAGCCCCATATTGCCGCACTGGAGTGTCTGCACGCTGACATGGCGGCACGCCTGAACGTGTTGCCGTTGATGCGTGAAGGTGATGTTTTGATGGTGGCCCTGTCCGACGCATTGGATGCAGAGCAGCAGCACCTGATCCGCTTTGTGACCCAGTGCCGGGTGGTAGCGGTGCTGGCCGCGGCCGATGACATTCGCCAGGCCATTGCACATTGCTATTCATCCAGCAACGATGCGGCGGAGCTGGAGTCGTTGGCCATCAGCGAGATGGAGACCGGTAGCGAGGAAGAAGAAGCGCGGGTCTGGAGCGAGGCCGAGTTGCTGGCCCGCCAGGCACCCATCGTCCGCCTGGTCAACCACCTGCTGGCCGATGCCGTCAGTCGGCGCGCGTCCGACATCCACATCCGCCCCGGGCAGAAGACCTTTGAGGTGCTGTTTCGCATCAATGGCACGCTGGTGTCGGTGCGCCGCCTGCGCCGCGCGCTGCTGCCGCCGGTGGTGGGGCGCATCAAGATTCTGGCCAGCATGAACAGCGCCGAGCACCGCCTGCCGCAGGACGGACGCATCCGCATCACTGAGAACAATGCCGGCATCGACCTGCGCATCTCCATCATCCCTTCGCAGTTTGGTGAGAGCGTGGTGATCCGCGTGCTGGCCCGCACGGCCGACATGCGCAGCCTGGATTCCATCGGCTTTGAAAACCATGACCTGGCCCGCCTGCGTGACCTGTTGCGCCGTAGCATGGGCATCGTGCTGGTGACTGGCCCCACCGGTTCGGGCAAGACCACCACGCTGTACGCTGCGTTGCAGGAGGTGGTGCGCCAGAACGTCAACATCATCACGGTGGAAGATCCGATTGAGTACGAGCTGGAAAACGTGATCCAGATCCAGGTCAACCCGGTCATCGACTTTAATTTCCCCAAGGCCCTGCGCCACATCCTGCGCCATGACCCGGACGTGATCCTGATCGGCGAGATGCGTGATTTTGAAACCGCCAAGATCGCCGTGGAAAGCGCACTCACCGGCCACCTGGTGTTTTCCACGCTGCACACCAACGACGCGCCCAGCGCGCTGGTGCGGCTGATTGAAATGGGGGTCGAACCCTACCTGATCCGCTCGGCGGTGATTGGCGTGCTGGCCCAGCGCCTGGTGCGCACCAACTGCCCGCATTGCCGCGAGGTGGAGCCGGTGGACGCCCTGATGCGCACCAACCTGGATGTCGGGCCGGAGGAAGTGTTCTGGCGCGGTGCCGGTTGCGACCACTGCCACAGCACCGGTTTCTCGGGGCGCCAGGCGATTTATGAATTGCTGGTCATGGACAAGCAATTGGCGGAGCGGGTGGAGGTGGGTGTCTCGGCCGATGTCTACCGCGACAGCGCGCTGGCCAGCCGCATGTTCAGCCTGTCGGCCAATGGCATCAAGCTGGCGCGCACCGGGGCAGTGTCCTTGGCCGAGGTGTACCGGGCCTGCATGTAGGCTCTGGAGCCAGATGGTGGCTGGCTACAGCAGGCCCACCACCTGGGCTGCCGGCCTGGGAACCGTGGAGTGGCCGAACATCAGGTGCTCCAGCAGCACCAGCGCCACGCAGCACAGCAGGAACACCGGCAGCTTGGCCGTGTCCCAGCGGTCCAGGCGCCACTCCTTCTCCAGCGTCAGCCACCAGTCGGCCGAGGTCCACAGACGCAAGGCCTCCATGAAGCCATCCCAATCGCGGAAGATGATGCGCCCCAGTCCCAGGTAGACCGGGATGTTGACCAGTGCCAGGAGGAGCCAGTGGGCGCTCTGCGGATTCACGACTGCCTCATCAGGCCTTTTTCAGGAAGCAGGCCTTCAGCATGAAGCTGCCGCCGTCCATTTTGCAGTCCACCTCGTGGTCGCCACCGACCAGGCGGATGCTCTTGACCTTGGTACCCATCTTCAGCACCGTGGACGAGCCCTTGACCTTCAGGTCCTTGATCAGCACCACGGCATCGCCGTCCTGCAGCACCTGGCCATTGGAGTCCCTGACAACGGCATCATCCTCGTCATCGGATGCGGCCGCTTCGGCCATGGGCCATTCAAAGCCGCAGTCGGCGCAGACAAAGTTGGTTCCGTCGGGGTAGGTGTTTTCCAGGGTGCACTGGGGGCAGGCGGGGGTGGAGTTGGACATGGTGATGAAAGTTTAGTTGCTACCAAAATAATAGCTGTTTGCGCATATTCTACGAGGGCTGGAGCCACTTTCCGCCACTGCAGCGTTCGATGCCGGCCAGGTCGCGGCGCGACTGGGCATCCTGGAAGCCGGCGTGCGTCAGCAGGGCGCGCACGGCATCGGCCTGGTCGTAGCCATGCTCCAGCAGCAGCCAGCCGCCGCTGCGCAGATGCCCAGGCGCCTGGCGGACGATGGTGCGGATGTCGTCCAGCCCGTCGACACCGCTGGTCAATGCCGACAGCGGTTCATGGGTTAGGGCCTCCAGATGGTGGTCGGCGGCGGCGATGTAGGGCGGGTTGGAGACGATGGCGTCAAACGGGCCTGTCATGGCGTCCAGCCAGTTGCCTTGTGCAAACGCCACATCCAGGTGCAACCGTTGCGCGTTGGTCCGGGCCACATCCAGGGCTCCAACGCTGGCATCCACGGCGCTGACCCGCAGGTCGGCGCGTACGTGTTTCAGCGCCAGCGCAATCGCACCGCTGCCAGTACCCAGGTCGATGACGTTGGCAGACGGCGCCAGCACCTTCAGCGCCCAGTCCACCAGGGTTTCGGTGTCGGGGCGCGGCACCAGCACGCGGGCGTCTACGGCCAGGTCCAGACCGTAAAACTCCTTGTGGCCGGTGATGTAGGCCAGGGGTTCTCCGGCGGCGCGGCGCGGCACGGTGGCTTGTAGCGTGGCCTGGGCAGTGTCGGGAAGGGCGTCGCTGTCATGCGCCAGCAGCCAGGCCCGTTCCTGCGCGTCACGACCCAGCGCGTGCAGCGCCAGCAACTGGGCATCCAGCCGATCCAGCCCCCGGGCCTGCGCCCAGGCCAGTGCCTGGACCACGGTGGCCGGTGCTTGTGGTGTCTTCATATGCTATGAAAATAGTAGCTGTCCACGCAGATTTTACGGGGTCTGGAGGCCATAATGGCTTATACCATCCCCAGCTCCAGCGCCGCCAACTGCTCGGCGGCCTCGTAGGCCTGCAGGGCCTGCACCACGTCGTCCAGGTCGCCTTCCATGATCTGCAGCAGCTTGTACAGCGTCAGGTTGATGCGGTGGTCGGTCAGCCGCCCCTGCGGGAAGTTGTAGGTCCGAATCCGGTCGCTTCTATCCCCACTGCCGACCAGGCTCTTGCGCTCGGCGGCATCCTTGGCGGCGCGTTCGCTGCGCTCCTTTTCGTGGATGCGGGCGGTTAGCACTTTCAGCGCCTGCGCCTTGTTGCTGTGCTGGCTGCGCCCGTCCTGGCACTCGGCCACGATCCCGGTGGGGATGTGGGTGATGCGCACCGCCGAGTCGGTCTTGTTGATGTGCTGGCCGCCGGCGCCGCTGGCGCGGTAGGTGTCGATGCGCAGATCCGACGGGTTGATCTTGATCGCTTCGGCCTCGTCCTGCTCGGCCAGCACGGCAATCGTGCAGGCGCTGGTGTGGATGCGGCCCTGGGTCTCCGTGGCGGGCACGCGCTGCACACGGTGGCCGCCGGATTCAAACTTGAGTGCGCCATAGGCGCCGGTGCCATTGTGGAAGCCCTCCATGCGCACCACGACTTCCTTGTAGCCGCCCAGTTCGCTGGGCGACTCACTGACGATCTCGCTCTTCCAGCCGCAGCGGTCGGCATAGCGCATGTACATGCGCAGCAGGTCGCCGGCAAACAGCGCGGATTCGTCGCCGCCCGTGCCGGCGCGGATTTCGACAAACGCGGGGCGCTCATCATCCGGGTCTTTGGGCAGCAGCATGCGCTGCAGCTCGGTTTCCAGTTGCGCCAGTTCGGCGGTGGCGCTTTCGATTTCCTCCTCGGCCATTTCTGCCATGTCCGGATCGCTCTTCATCTCCTGGGCACTGGCGAGGTCGGCCTCGCGTTGCTGGTAGCGCGCCCAGCGGGTGGCTACGGCGGCCACGTCGGTGTGCTCGCGTGAGAGTTTAAGGAACTGTTCCATGTCCTTCATGATGTCCTCGCGGGACAGCAGGAACTCCAGCTCGGCCTGGCGGTCGGTGTAGCGGGCCAGTTGTTGACGGAAGAAGGCTTTCATGGGGCGCAGGCAATCGGGTCGGAAAACAGGAAAGGGGACACAGGCCGCATCGGACCCGTAGCGGATGTGCGGCCCGGGCCGCTAACGCGAGGTATTGCGCAGGAAGAAGTGCGAGATCGCCGTGCTGGCGCGCTCGCGCGCCAGGGCGTCGCCGGCGTGCAGTTCGGCCATCGCGCCGTGCAGCATCTTTTGTGTCAGGCCCTTGGACAGGGCCTCCAGCACGGCGTCCACCGGTTCGCCCTTGGCCAGCAGCTTGCGGGCACGGGCCAGTTCGGCGGCGCGCCAGGCATCGGCCTGGGCGTTGAGCTGCTGGATCAGCGGCACCGAGTTGCGCTGGTCGATCCAGTGCATGAAGCTTTGCACGCCGGCATCCACAATGGCCTCGGCCTGGGCCACGGCGGCCTGGCGGCTGGCCTGGGCGGTCTGCACCACGGTAGCCAGATCGTCGACGGTGTACAGGTACACGTCTTCCAGCGCCTTCACCTCGATCTCGATATCGCGCGGCACGGCCAGGTCCACCATGAACATGGGACGGTGGCGGCGCTTCTTGACGGCGCGCTCCACGGCACCCAGGCCGATGATGGGCAAGGTGCTGGCGGTGCAGCTGATGACGGCGTCAAACTCGTGCAGGCGATCGGGCACGTCGGCCAGACGCATGACCTCGCCGCCAAAGCGGCTGGCCAGCTTTTCGCCGCGCTCCAGCGTGCGGTTGGCAATCGCCAGGCTCTTGGGGTTCTTGGCGGCAAAGTGCGTGGCGCACAGCTCGATCATCTCGCCCGCACCCACAAACAGCACCTTGACCTTGGTGAGGTCTTCAAACAAATTGCCGGCCAGGCGCACGGCGGCGGCGGCCATGCTAATGGAGTGGGCGCCGATTTCGGTGGAAGTGCGCACTTCTTTGGCGACAGCAAACGAGCGCTGGAACAGCTGCGACAGCGTGGTGCCCAGGGCGCCGGCGGCATCGGCGGCACGCACGGCGTCCTTCAACTGGCCCAGGATCTGCGGCTCGCCCAGCACCATGGAGTCCAGTCCACTGGCCACGCGGAAGGCGTGGCGTGCCGCCAGGCCATCCTGCAGGCTGTAGGTGTGGGAACGCAGCGCGTCCGGTGAAATGCCGGCCGAGTTGGCCAGCCAGCCCAGCGTGGACTCCAGTTCGGTCTGCTCGCCGGCACAGTAAATCTCGGTGCGGTTGCAGGTCGAGACGATGGCCGCCTCGGGCGTGCGGTTGAGCGACTGGCGCAGGCCGTGCAGGTGGGGCGCGATCTGGTCCATGGCGAACGCAAACCGGCCGCGCACGTCCAGTGGCGCGGTGGTGTGGTTGATGCCTAAGGTCCAGACTGCCATGTCATTCTTTGGATTTAATGCCCGATTATAAAATCGCCGCTACGTGAACCAACCCGAAGGCCCTGATGGGCCAGCCGCATGGGCCCTCTGGACCAACTCTATCACCTCGCCAATTTCCTCGCACCCGCCATTGCCGTGGGCGTGCTGCTGGCCGTTGCGGGCCCTCTTGTGAACAAAAAAAACCCTGCAGCCCTCGGATACATTGCGCAGGCAGCTATCAATTGTATAGCTTGCGCGGTGGCGCTGGGACTCGGTCTGTGGTTCTTTGGCCGCGACGGCAAGATGGCCAGCTATGCCGCACTCTTGGTTTTCGCGGCCACCAGCCAGTGGGCCGGTGGGCGCGGCTGGCGCTAATTCGGGCTGAACAGGTCCACTCGGTCGGTGATGATGCCGTCCGTTCCCAGGGCTATCAGCCGCTGTGCAGCCCACTCATCGTTCACCGTATAGCTCAGGGTTCTAAAGCCAGCACTCTTGGCTTGCGTGACCGAACTGGTGTCCCACAGCGCGTGGTTGCAGACGATGGCCTGGCAGCCCAGCGTCAGCGCGGTTTCCAGCCAGCCGGTCCACAGCGTGTCCAGCAGCAGGCCGCGCGGTAACTCGGGCTGTGCTTCCATGGCGCCGCGCAGGGCGTCGGGCTCGAACGAGGTCAGCAGTGGCGGCACGGCCTGCCCGACCCACAGGCGGGCCGCCTCGCGGGCGACGACTTCGCCAGTGTTCCGGGCCGTACCGGGTGTCGGCTTGATTTCGATGTTCAGGAAATGGCCGTTGCGGATGCAAAACGCTGCAATGGCGTCCAGCGTCGGCAATGGTTCCCCGGCAAAGGCGCGGCTGTGCCAGGCGCCGGCGTCCAGCCGGGACAGCACGCCCCAGGGCCAGTCGCCACCGACCAGGCTGTTGGTCTTTGCTATCGATTCAGGAGCGTTTCGTGCATATTCCACGAGGGCTGGAAGCACTTTTGATGCATTGGTCGTGCGCGAGAGCGTGGTGTCGTGCATCAGGAAGGGCACGCCGTCGGCGCTGAGCTTCACATCGCACTCGAACATGCGGTAGCCGTAGCTGGCCCCCAGGCGAAAGGCGGCCAGCGTGTTTTCAGGCGCCAGCTTGCCGGCACCGCGGTGCGCGACCCAGCGCGGGTAGGGCCAATTCTTCATAGGCGTTTTCCGGTGGCGGCGTCAAAGTGGTGGATGCGGTCCGGCCGTGGCGTGGCATGGATGGTGGTGCCCAGCGCTGGCACGGCATGGGCCTCTTCGGTGCGGATGATGACCAGCTCGTCGGTCGCGCTGTGGGCCCAGCGGCCATAGACCAGGCGTTCGGCGCCCAGCATTTCCACGGCTTCCACCTGCAGCGCCCAGCCAGCAGGGCTGATGTCCAGGTGTTCGGGGCGGATGCCGGTGATGACGCCGGGCTTGGCATCGGGCGCATCCTTGAGCAGGTTCATCGGTGGCGAGCCAATGAAGCTGGCCACAAAGGTGGTGGCGGGGCGGGTGTAGACCTCTTCGGGCGTGCCGAACTGCTCCATGACGCCGCCATTCATGACGATCATGCGCTGGGCCAGCGTCATGGCCTCCACCTGATCGTGGGTGACGAACAGGCTGGTGATGCCCAGCTCACGGTGCAGTTTCTGGATTTCCAACCGCGTCTGGGCGCGCAGCTTGGCGTCCAGGTTGGAGAGGGGTTCGTCAAACAAAAACACCTGCGGCTGGCGCACGATGGCGCGGCCCATGGCCACGCGCTGGCGCTGGCCACCGGAGAGTTCGCGCGGCTTGCGCTGCAGGAAGGCCCCGATCTCCAGAATCCTGGCGGCCTTGTCGACGCGGGCCTTGATTTCGTCCACCGGCACCTTGGCGATCTTCAGGCCATAGGCCATGTTGTCGAACACGCTCATGTGGGGGTAGAGCGCGTAGTTCTGGAACACCATGGCGATGTCGCGCTCGGCCGGCTCCAGGTTGTTGACCACGCGCGGGCCGATCGAAATCTCGCCCTCGCTGATTTCCTCCAGCCCGGCGACCATACGCAGGAGCGTGGACTTTCCGCAGCCCGAGGGGCCGACGATGACGATGAATTCGCCGTCGGCAATTTGCGCATTGACGCCGTGGATCACCGGGTTGACGTGCTTGCCGGAGCCGTAGCGCTTGACGACGTTGTTGAGTGTGATGGAAGCCATTTATTTCTCAGTATCTACCAGACCTTTGACAAACCACTTTTGCATCAAGACAACGACCAGTGCCGGTGGCAGCATGGCCAGAATGGCGGTGGCCATGACGACGTTCCACTCAACGTTGGATTCGCCACCGCCCAGCATTTGCTTGATGCCAATGACGACCGGATACATATCCTCGCTGGTAGCGGCGATCAGCGGCCACAGGTACTGATTCCAGCCATAGATGAACTGGATCACGAACAGTGCGGCGATGCTGGTGGCTGACAGCGGCAGCAGCACGTCCTTGAAAAAGCGCATGGGGCCGGCACCATCCATGCGCGCGGCCTCGACCAGTTCGTCGGGCACGGTCAGAAAGAATTGGCGAAACAGGAAGGTGGCGGTGGCTGAGGCGATCAGCGGGATGGACAGCCCGGCGTAGGTGTTGATCAGCCCCAGGTCGGCCACCACCTGGTAGGTCGGGCCAATGCGCACTTCCACCGGCAGCATCAGTGTGATGAAAATGAGCCAGAAGCACAGGTTGCGCAGTGGAAAACGGAAATAGACGATGGCAAAGGCCGACAGCAGGGAGATGCTGATCTTGCCGAATGTGATGATGAAGGTGATGACAAAACTCACCCAGATCATGCGCGCCACTGGCATTCGCGCGCTGGCTTTTCCAGTGCCCATCAAGGCGGTCTGGTAGCTTTCCCAGAAATGGCTGCCTGGCCACAATGGCATGGGCGATTGCATGACTTCCTGGGCACTGTGGGTGGAGGCCACAAATGCCAGATAGATCGGGAAAGCGACTAGCAGGGCACCGATGATCATGATCGCGTGGGCCAGTAGCCCGAGGGCGGGGCGGCGTTCAACCATGGCGGGGCTCCATCAATAGTTCACTTTCTTTTCGATGAATTTGAACTGCACCACCGTCAGCGCAATCACGATCACCATCAGCACCACCGACTGGGCTGCGGCGCCACCAAAGTCCATGCCCCTGAAACCGTCAAAGTAGACGCGGTACACCAGCGTGGCCGTATCCTTGCCGGGGCCGCCCTGCGTGGTGGCGTCGATGATGGCAAAGGTGTCGAAGAAGGCGTACACCATGTTGATCACCAATAGGAAGAACGTGGTCGGCGAGAGTAGCGGGAATTGGATGGTCCAGAAGCGGCGCATGGGACCTGCGCCGTCGATGGCTGCCGCTTCAATCAGGGATTTGGGGATGGAGTTGAGTCCGGCGAGGAAAAACAGGAAGTTGTAGGAAATCTGCTTCCATACCGCCGCCATCACCACCAGGGCCATCGCATCGTTGCCATTGAGCAGGTGGTTCCAGTGCACTCCGATCTGGTGCAAACCATAGGTCACGACACCGTTCGAGGTGGAGAACATGAAGGCCCAGAGCAAGCCCGTGACGACTGGAGCCACGGCGTACGGCAGGATCAGCACGGTTTTGTAAAAGGTGGCGCCCTTGATGATGCGATCAGCAAACACCGCCAGCAGCAAGGCAATGCTCAAGCCCAGCACCGTCACCAGGACGGAAAAAATCAAGGTGGTCTGGAACGATGCCAGATAGGTTTCATCGTTGAGCAACGTTCTGAAATTGTCCAGTCCCACCCAGGTGATTGAGTTGCCGAAGGCATCCTGTTGCTGCACGGACTGGATGAGCGCTTGGCCTGCGGGCCAGAAAAAGAACACGCCGACCACGAGCAACTGCGGGGCAAGCAGTAGCCAGGGTAACCACGTGGAACGGAACAGAACACGTTTTTCCATGGATCAGCGTCAGTCAAACAAAAAGGCTGCGGCGCTTCGATAAGCGCCGCAGGTGGATGGGCTTGGTGCCGGCTTACTTGTTGGCGGCCTGGAACTTGGCCAGCAGTTCGTTGCCGCGCTTGACGCCGTCATCCAGTGCCTGCTTGGCGGTCTTTTTGCCGGCCCAGATTTGTTCGGTTTCCTCGTCCAGGATGGCACGGATTTGCACAAAGTTGCCCAGGCGCACGCCGCGCGATTTGTCGGTGGTCTTGCGGATCATCTGGTTCACGGCCACGTCGGTGCCGGGATTTTTTTTGTAGAAACCGGATTCCTCGGTCAGCTTGTATGCCGCCGTGGTGATGGGCAGATAGCCGGTGCGCATGTGGCTGGCGGACTGGACCTTGGGGTCGGACAGGAAGTTGAAGAACGTTGCTACGCCCTTGTAGTGGTCAACCGGCTTGCCGGCGAAGACCCACAGGCTGGCGCCACCGATGATGGTGTTTTGCGGTGCGCCTGGAACGTCTGGGTAATAGGGCAGAGTCGACTCGGCGAACTTGAACTTGGCATCGCGCGTGATGGTGGCATAGCTGCCAGAGGAACCCACGAACATGGCGCATTCACCCGAGGTAAACGAGGTAATGGCTTTGCCGGCACGCCCCTTGTAGACAAACAATCCTTGCTTGGACATATTGCCCAGGTTTTCAAAGTGGCGCACGTGCAGTGGCGAGTTGAACTCCAGGCGGGCATCCAGTCCGCCAAAGCCGTTGTTCTTGCTGGCGTAGGGGGTGTTGTGCCAGGTGGAGAAGCTCTCCAACTGCGCCCACGTCATCCACGAGGTGGTGAACGGGCACTGGCTGCCGGTGGCCTTGAGCTTGGCGGCGATGGAAACCACCTCAGGCCAGGTGGTGGGCGCCTTTTCGGGGTCCAGGCCGGCTGCCTTGAAGGCGTCCTTGTTGTAATAGAAGACCGTGGTCGAACTGTTGAACGGAAAGCTCAGCATTTGGCCGTTGGGGGCCGTGTAGTAACCGGCGACGGCGGGAATATAGGCCTTGGAGTCGAATGGGACGCCGCCTTCCTTCATGACGTCGGCCACGGGCTTGATTGCGCCCTTGGAATACATCATCGTGGCGGTGCCAACCTCAAACACCTGCAGGATGTCGGGCGCATTGCCGGCACGGTAGGCGGCAATGCCGGCGGCGACGGACTGGTCGTACTCGCCCTTGTAGGTGGGAACGACCTTGTAGGCGGTCTGGCTGGCGTTGAATTGTTTGGCCAGGTCGTTCACCCAGTCGTTCAGGGCGCCATCCATGGAATGCCACCACTGGATTTCCGTTTGGGCCTGGGCGGAGAGGGACAGCGCGGAGAGTAGCGCCAGTGCGGCGATTTTCAGTTTCATGGATGCTCCTGGTGAAAGTAAACGTTCAATAATAGGGCGGCTGTGTGTCAAAGTGATTAAAACGGATGGATCAGATCAAAACGCTCAGTGATTTCCATTAGAGGCCGCGCACCAGCGAGTTTGCCACTCCTGGGGGCAGGTGATTGCTGCACTGCGGTAATATCTTCCTTCTGCCCAAAGCGGCCTCCAAGGCTGCCCAGACTGCAAACTACTGTCCGATGAACGCTCCCACCTCGCTCCAACACCTCCTGTCAGCGCCCGGCCAGCCGCCGCATGTGCACGAACGTATCCGCGAAATCCCATACAACTACACCTCGTTTTCCGACCGGGAAATTGTGATCCGTTTGCTGGGGGCGCGCGCCTGGGGCCTGCTCAACCAGTTGCGCGGCGAGCGCCGCACCGGCCGCTCGGCCCGCATGCTGTACGAGGTGCTGGGCGACATCTGGGTGGTGCAGCGCAACCCCTATCTGCAGGACGACCTGCTGGACAACCCGCGCCGCCGCGGCCTGCTGGTCGATGCGCTCAAGCACCGCCTGCATGAAGTGGAGAAGCGCCGCACGCCGGACACCGATCCCGAGCGCGACGCCATGGTGGGCGAACTGTTGGTGGCGGCCCGCGCCGCCGTTGCGGCCTTTGACACCAGTTGGGTGGAAATGGGCGCGCTACGCAAAAAGACCCAGCGCGCGCTGCTCAGGCTCACCGCCAAGGACAACATCAAGTTCGACGGCCTCTCGCGCGTCTCGCACGTGACCGACGCCACCGACTGGCGCGTGGAATACCCGTTCGTGGTGCTGACGCCGGACTCCGAAGCCGAAATGGCCGGCCTGGTCAAGGGTTGTATCGAACTGGGGCTGACCATCATCCCGCGCGGCGGCGGCACCGGCTACACCGGCGGTGCGATTCCGCTGACCTGGAAGTCGGCCGTCATCAACACCGAAAAGCTCGAAGCCATGACCGAGGTCGAGATGCGCACGCTGCCCGGCATGAACCGGGAGGTTGCCACGATCTGGACCGAAGCCGGCGTGGTGACGCAGCGCGTGGCCGATGCGGCCGAGCGCGGCGGCTACGTATTTGCGGTCGACCCCACCAGTGCCGAGGCATCGTGCATTGGCGGCAACATCGCGATGAACGCCGGCGGCAAGAAGGCCGTGCTGTGGGGCACCGCGCTGGACAACCTGGCCAGCTGGCGCATGGTGACACCGCAGGCCGAATGGCTGGAGGTGACACGCGTGGGCCACAACATGGGCAAGATCCATGACGCAGAGGTGGCCAGCTTCGAGCTGCAGTATTTCAAGGCCGACGGCAAATCGAAGCTGCGCACCGAGCGCCTGGACATTCCCGGCCGGTCCTTCCGCAAGGAGGGACTGGGCAAGGACGTGACCGACAAGTTCCTCAGCGGCCTGCCCGGCATCCAGAAGGAAGGCTGCGACGGCCTGATCACCAGTGCGCGCTGGGTGGTGCACAAGATGCCCCAGCACACGCGCACCGTGTGCCTGGAGTTTTTCGGCAACGCCAAGGACGCCGTGCCCAGCATCGTCGAGATCATCGACTTCATGTTCGCCGAGCAGAAGCGCAGTGGCGTGGTGCTGGCCGGCCTGGAACACCTGGACGACCGTTACCTGAAGGCGGTGGGCTACGCCACCAAGAGCAAGCGCGGCGGAAGCCCGAAGATGGCGCTGTTTGGCGACATTGCCGGTGACGATGCCGACGCCGTGGCCCGCGCCACCAGCGAGGTGGTGCGCATTGCCAATTCGCGCAGCGGCGAAGGTTTCATTGCCATCAGCCCGGAGGCGCGCAAGAAATTCTGGTTGGACCGCAAGAAGACGGCCGCCATTTCCCGCCACACCAACGCCTTCAAGATCAATGAGGACGTGGTGATCCCGCTGCCACGCATGGCCGAGTACACCGACGGCATCGAGCGCATCAACATCGAGCTGAGCCTCAGCAACAAGCTGGCCCTGTGCGACGCGCTGAGCGAATTCTTTGCCGGCGGCAACCTGCCGCTGGGCAAGACCGACGACGCCAACGACATTCCCTCGGCCGAGCTGCTGGAAGACCGCGTGGCCCAGGCCCAGGCGCTGATCACCGAGGTCCGCGCCCAATGGCAGGGCTGGCTGGACGGCGTGGAGGGCCTGTTTACCGAACTGCAGGACCACAGCCTGCGTGCCAGCTGGAAGACGCAACTGCGTGCCCCGCTGCAGGGCATCTTCACCGGAGCCGCGTTTGAAGCCATTCTGAAAGAGTGCACCGCCATCCACCAGCGCGTGCTCAAGGGCCGGGTCTGGGTGGCGTTGCACATGCATGCCGGCGACGGCAATGTGCACACCAACATTCCCGTGAACAGCGATGACTACGACATGCTGCAGGCCGCCCACGGTGCGGTCAAGCGCATCATGGCGCTGGCGCGTTCGCTGGACGGCGTGATTTCGGGCGAGCACGGCATCGGCATTACCAAGCTGGAGTTTCTGAGCGACGAGGAACTGCGTCCGTTCACCGACTACAAGGCCAAGGTCGATCCCGAGGGGCGCTTCAACAAGGGTAAGTTGCTACGAAATCAGGAGCTTGTCACGCAGTCTCCACGAGGGCTTGCGGGTCATTCGGCTCGTAACGACGTGTCCTACGCCGACCTGACCAACGCCTACACACCGTCCTTCGGCCTGATGGGCCACGAGTCGCTGATCATGCAGCAGAGCGACATTGGCGCCATTGCCGATTCGGTCAAGGACTGCCTGCGCTGCGGCAAGTGCAAGCCGGTGTGCAGCACTCACGTGCCGCGGGCCAACCTGCTGTACAGCCCGCGCAACAAGATCCTGGCGACCTCGCTGCTGGTTGAGGCCTTCCTGTACGAGGAGCAGACGCGCCGCGGCATCTCCATCAAGCATTGGGAAGAGTTCGAGGACGTGGCCGACCACTGCACGGTCTGCCACAAGTGCCTGTCGCCCTGCCCGGTGAAGATCGACTTCGGTGACGTGTCCATGAACATGCGCAACCTGCTGCGCAAGATGGGCAAGAAGAGCTGGCGCCCGATGGCGGCGTTCCAGGCCTGGTTCATCGGCACGCAAAGCATTGGCGGCATCCAGTTCGCCCATGCGCTGACCAACCTGAGCTTCAAGGGCCAGCGCCTGGGCAACCGCCTGATGTCGCTGGTAGCACGCAAGCAGACGAATGCGCCGCCGGCCACCGTGGGCACCGCGCCGATCAAGGAACAGGTCATCCACTTCATCAACAAGAAGATGCCCGGTGGTCTGCCCAAGAAGACCTCGCGCGCCCTGATGGACATCGAGGACCCGGATTACGTGCCCATCATCCGCAATCCGCAGACCACCACGGCCGAGACCGAGGCGGTGTTCTACTTCCCCGGCTGCGGCTCCGAGCGCCTGTTCAGCCAGGTCGGCCTGGCCACCCAGGCCATGCTGTGGCACGCCGGCGTGCAGACCGTGCTGCCGCCGGGTTACCTGTGCTGTGGCTACCCGCAGCGCGGCAACGGCCAGTTCGAGAAGGCCGAGAAGATGATCACCGACAACCGGGTGCTGTTCCACCGCGTGGCCAACACGCTGAACTACCTGGACATCAAGACCGTGGTGGTGAGCTGTGGCACCTGCTACGACCAGCTGCAGGGCTACCAGTTCGACAAGATATTCCCCGGCAGCCGCATCATCGACATCCATGAATACCTGCTGGAGAAGGGCATCACGCTGCCGGCCGGCCAGGGCGGCTTCCTGTACCACGAGCCCTGCCACAACCCGATGAAGCTGGGTGACTCAATGAAGACCGTCAAGGCGCTGGTCGGTGACAAGGTCCTCAAGAGCGACCGTTGCTGCGGCGAGAGCGGCAGCCTGGCGGTGTCGCGCCCCGACGTGTCGACCCAGGTGCGCTTCCGCAAGGAAGAGGAAATCCGCAAGGGCGAAGCCCAGTTGCGCAGCACCGGCGCGGTGGAGGCCACTCAGAACGTGAAGATCCTCACCTCGTGCCCGAGTTGCCTGATGGGTCTGAACCGCTACCAGGATGACGTCAAGACCGGCTTGCTGGAGGCCGACTACATCGTCGTCGAAATGGCCAACCAGATTCTGGGCAAGGACTGGATGCCGCAGTACGTGGCAACCGTCAACGCCGGAGGCATCGAGCGCGTGCTGGTCTAGGCGCAGGGGACTCGGCCCGGAACGCTGGCAAACGCCAGTGTTCTGGCGCATCATTGGCTTTTGATTGATCGGGCAGTAAACACCATGGCAGGATTGACATCGGGCGCTCCGACGCCCCAGGAATTGACCGTGCACAGCCAGTCGCGCGTGCTGGAGGTTTCGTTTTCGGATGGCGCGCGCTTTCGCATTCCGTTCGAGCTGATGCGCATCTACTCACCGTCGGCCGAGGTGCAGGGCCATGGTCCGGGCCAGGAAGTCCTGCAGACCGGCAAGCGTGAGGTCACGCTGGACGCGCTGGACCCGGTGGGCAACTACGCCGTGCAACCGCGCTTTTCCGATGGGCATGATTCCGGCATCTTCTCCTGGGACTACCTGTATTTTCTGGGCGATCAGCAGGACCGCCTGTGGCAGGACTATGCCGACCGGTTGAAGACCGCCAACACCGACCGCGATGCACCGATGGCCACCAAGGCCAGCACGGGTTGCGCCAGTCACTGAACTGGATGCGCTATTGAATTTATAGCGCCCTGTGCACTGTTTGCGAGGGCTGAACACTATTTTTATCGAGTAAAATTCGCGCCATGAGTACCACCCATTTTGGCTTCCAGTCGGTCGATGAAACAGAAAAAGCCCGCCATGTGCGCGGCGTTTTCGACTCCGTCGCGCCCAAATACGACCTGATGAATGACCTGATGTCCATGGGTTTGCATCGCGCCTGGAAGGCCTACACCGTGATGGTGGCCAACCTGCAGGAAGGCGACAAGGCGCTGGACATCGCCGGCGGGACTGGCGACCTGGCGTTGGCGTTTTCCAAGAAGGTTGGCAAGACCGGCCAGGTGGTGCATACCGACATCAACGAAGCCATGCTGCGCACCGGGCGCAACCGCCTGCTGGACGCGGGCGTGGCGCTGCCCACGATGGTGTGCGATGCCGAAAAGCTGCCGTTCCCCGACAACCACTTTGACCTGGTCAGCGTCGCCTTTGGCCTGCGCAACATGACCCACAAGGACGTGGCGCTGGCCGAGATGAACCGCGTGCTCAAGCCCGGCGGCAAGCTGCTGGTGCTGGAGTTTTCCAAGGTGGCTGCGCCGCTGGAAAAGGTCTACGACTGGTATTCGTTCAAGATCCTGCCGCAACTGGGCAAGCTGGTGGCCGGTGATGACTCCAGCTACCGCTACCTGGCCGAGTCCATCCGCATGCACCCCGGTCAGGCCGAACTCAAAGCCATGATGCACAAAGGGGGTTTTGGCCATGTGGACTACCACAACATGACCGGCGGCGTGGTGGCATTGCATGTTGGAATCAAGTGCTGAGGCTCGTGAACGCGCTGAATTGCCTCACCTTCGGTATTCCTTTGGAGTTGTTATGAAAATCTGGACTGTTTTGCTCGTTGCTGCCCTGACCCTGACCGGGTTCAATGCCGAGGCCGCCCGGCGGCTGGGCGGGGGCAAGTCCATCGGGCAGCAATCCTCCAACGTCACACAGCGGCAAGCGGCTCCGGCCACGCCGGCTGCTCCTGCACAAAACGCCACCAATGCCGCGCCCAAGCCGGCACCGGCTGCAGCTCCCGCACCCAAGCGCCCCTGGGGCGCCATGCTGGGTGGCCTGGCCGCCGGTCTGGGTCTTGCGTGGCTGGCCCATTCGCTGGGCATGGGTGAGGGCATGGGGCAGTTCCTGATGTTTGCCCTGCTGGCTATGGCAGTCATGATGGGCATGAGCTGGTTCATGCGTCGCCGCACTGCCGCTGCTGCACCGCAGACCCCGTTCGCCTTCCAGGGCGCCGGTGGCAGCACTGTGCCGGTGACTGAGGCCAAGCCCTACCGCCCCGAGAACGTCGGCAACGACGCGTCGGCCCGTCCCTGGGAGCGCAGCAGCATGGCGTTTGACGCCTCCAGCACCGCCGGCGGCTCCATGATCGGCTCGGCCCTGACGGGCTCGCAGAGCTGGGGCATCCCGGCCGGCTTTGACACCGAAGGCTTCCTGACTGCCGCCAAGACCAATTTTGTGACGCTGCAGGTGGCCTGGGACAAGTCGGACATCACAACCCTGCGTTCCATGATGACCGACGGCATGCTGGGCGAAATCCAGGCACAGTTGGCCGAGCGCGAATCACATCCTGGCGCCAGCCCGAACCGCACCGATGTGGTCATGCTGGAAGCGCGCCTGCTGGGCATCGAGGAAACCAGCGACGAATACCTGGCCAGCGTGGAGTTCTCCGGCATGATCCGCGAAGAACCTTCCGCCGGTCCCAGCCCGTTCCGCGAAGTCTGGAACATGACCAAGCCGGTCAACGGCAGCCGCGGCTGGCTGGTGGCTGGCGTGCAGGCCCTGCAATAGCGCTGGCGCTGGTGCATTCGCTGGGATAATGGGGACTATGGCAACACAGTCCCCTTTTTCATTGTTGGAGAACCTTCTCCAGAACTTCAATGTGCCCCTGGAGCCGCCCGCCTGGGCGATTGAAGAGACGCATCGGCGCATCGTCCTGCTGCTTAACCATGTGCTGATGCAGGAGCCCCAGGCCATGGAACGCCTGATCCGGCAAAAGGGGCGCGTGGTGCGCATGCAGTGGCGCAGCTTCACGTTCAAGGTGCTGGTCACGCCGGCCGGTCTGCTGGATGTGGCGCCGCAGGCCGCGCAGGCCGATCTGTCCCTGGTCATCACCGAGGAGTCCCCGTTGGCCATTGCCCAGGAGCTGATGCAGGGCGGCAAACCCGCCGTGCGCATCGAGGGTGATGTGCAATTGGCCGCCGAAGTGAGCTGGCTGATCGACCATGTGCGCTGGGACCTGGAAGAAGACCTGGCCCGATTGATGGGTGATGCCCCGGCACATGCGCTGGTGCAAGCTGTGCGCAACATGGCGCAGGCGGTGCAGCAGTTTGTTGGCCGCAGTGGCAGCCGCTCTGACGGGCCTGCCGCATGAGGCGGCTGCACCGCGGTTTTTTCATTGCCTGGGTGGTCTTCCGCTTTGGACTGGATGAGCTGGTCCTGAGCAGTTTTGACAACCCCTGGCTGCGGCGTCTGACGCGCCTGCTGACGCTGGGGCGCTCACTGACGGCACCGCGCGGCCAGCGTCTGCGCGAGGCACTGGAGTGCCTGGGGCCGATTTTCGTGAAATTCGGCCAGGTGCTGTCGACCCGGCGCGACCTGCTGCCGGTGGACATTGCCGACGAACTTGCCAGGCTGCAGGATCAGGTGCCACCGTTTGATTCCGGTGTCGCCATCGCTATCATCGAGCGCGAACTGCGCAAGCCGGTCGGCGAGGTCTTTGTTTCGTTCGAGCGCCAGCCGGTGGCCAGTGCTTCCATCGCCCAGGTGCACTTTGCCGTGCTGCGCGACCGCAATGGCCAGCAACGCGAAGTCGCGGTCAAGGTCCTGCGCCCGGGCATGCACGTGGCCATCGAGAAGGACCTGCGCCTGCTGCACATGATGGCCTCCTGGGTGGAAAGCCTGTCGGCCGATGGCAAGCGCCTGCGCCCGCGTGAGGTGGTGGCCGAGTTTGACAAGTACCTGCACGATGAGCTGGACCTGGTGCGCGAAGCGGCCAACGCGGCCCAGTTGCGCCGCAACATGGAGAGCCTGCAACTGGTGCTGGTGCCCGAAATCCTCTGGGACTACTGCACCACCGAGGTGATGGTGATGGAGCGCATGTACGGTGTTCCGGTCAGTCAGGTGGACCGGCTGAAGGAGGCCGGGGTCGACATTCCCAAGTTGGCACGCGACGGCGTCACGATCTTTTTCACCCAGGTGTTTCGGGACGGCTTCTTCCACGCTGACATGCACCCTGGCAATATCCAGGTCAGCATCGATCCGAAAACTTTTGGCCGCTATATCTCGCTGGACTTTGGGATTGTCGGCACGCTCACCGAGTCCGACAAGGACTACCTGGCGCAGAACTTCACGGCCTTCTTCCGGCGTGACTACAAGCGCGTGGCGGAGTTGCACATTGAGTCCGGCTGGGTGCCGCGCAGCACCCGGGTGGATGAGCTGGAGGCCGGCATCCGATCGGTGTGCGAGCCGTATTTCGACCGGCCGCTGAAGGAAATTTCGCTGGGCATGCTGCTGATGCGCCTGTTCCAGACCTCGCGGCGTTTTCAGGTCGAGATCCAGCCGCAACTGGTGCTGCTGCAAAAAACCCTGCTCAACATCGAGGGGTTGGGGCGCCAACTGGACCCGGATCTGGACCTGTGGGCCACGGCCAAGCCATTCCTGGAGCAGTGGATGCTGGGCCAGGTCGGCCCGCAAAAGCTGCTGGAGCAGATCACGGCCCAGGCGCCGCACTATGCCAAGTTGCTGCCCGAATTGCCGGCGCTGTTGCACAGTTTCCTGCGCAATGGTCGCGCTGATTCCAGCCAGGCGCTGGAGAACCTGCTGCTGGAGCAACGGCGTACCAACCGCCTGCTGCAGGGGCTGACCTACGCCCTGATCGGCTTTGCGCTGGGCATGGTGGCCATGCAATTTGTGATCCGCGTTCGGCTGTTTTAGCCGCCCGCCTATAATTGAAGGCTTTGCAACTCGACGTCAGAGCTTTCATTCATGCCGATATACGCCTATAAATGCGAGTCCTGCGGGTTTGCCAAGGACGTATTGCAGAAGATGTCCGACGCACCGCTGGACGTTTGCCCCTCCTGCTCCCAGCCAACCTTCAAGAAGCAGCTCACCGCAGCCGGCTTCCAGCTGAAGGGCACTGGCTGGTACGCCACCGACTTCAAGGGCGGTGGTGGTGCCGCATCGGCCCCGGCCTCGGTGCCTGCGGAGTCGTCCTCTTCCACCGGAGATGCTGGCGCGTCCAAGGCGGATACGCCGGCCGCTGCACCACCGGCACCACCCGCCACGGGCACCTGAGTAGCCTGCCCCGGACACCGGAATGAATCTGCCCTTCAAAAAATACATGCTGACCGGCCTGATGGTCTGGTTGCCGCTGGCCATCACCATCTGGGTGCTGTCCTGGCTGGTCAACTCGCTGGACGGCGTGCTGGGGGGCGTGCTGTCCGGTCTGGCAGCGGTCACGCCCCAGAGCGTGGCCCCGCTGATCGAGCGTCTGCGCTCCATCCCCGGCCTGGGCGTGCTGATGGTGGCCGGCTTCATGCTAATTACCGGTGCGCTGGTGTCCAATGTGGCTGGCCGCTGGTGGCTGCAGCAGTGGGACCGGCTGTTCACCACCATCCCCATTGTCAAATCCATCTACAACAGCGTCAAGAAAGTCTCGGACACGCTGTTTTCCAGCAATGGCAATGCCTTTCGCACGGCCCTGCTGGTGCAGTATCCCCGGGCCGGCAGCTGGACGATTGCGTTCCAGACCGGAACGCCCGGTGGCGAGGTGGCGGATCACCTGGGCGCCGACTATGTCAGCGTCTATGTGCCAACCACGCCGAACCCGACCAGCGGCTTCTTTTTGATGCTGCCGCGCGCAGATGTGATCGAGTTGAACATGAGTGTGGATCAGGCGCTGACCTATGTGATCTCCATGGGGTCGGTGCCGCCGTCCGTTTCACCCCATCCTGTGACAACTCCCGAATAACCGATTTACGAAACCCGCTGCCCACACGGCAGCGTCTTGAAAGCAAGCAATGGCCATGCGTTCTCATTACTGCGGTCTGGTGACCGAAGCCCAGATGGGCGAAACCGTTTCCCTGTGCGGCTGGGTCAACCGCCGCCGCGACCACGGCGGCGTGATCTTTGTCGATCTGCGTGACCGTGAAGGCTACGTGCAGGTGGTGTGCGATCCCGACCGGGCCGAGATGTTCAAGGCCGCCGAAGGCCTGCGCAACGAGTTCTGCATCCAGGTCAAGGGCCTGGTGCGCGCCCGTCCGGAAGGCACGACCAACGACGGTCTGAAGAGCGGCAAGATCGAGGTGCTGTGCCACGAACTGGTGGTGCTCAACCCGTCCGTGACCCCACCGTTCCAGCTCGACGAAGACAACCTGTCGGAAACCACGCGCCTGACGCACCGCGTGCTGGACCTGCGCCGCCCCTACATGCAGAACAACCTGATGCTGCGCTACCGCGTGTCCATGGAAGTGCGTAAGTTCCTCGACGCCAACGGCTTTGTCGATATCGAAACCCCGATGCTGACCAAGAGCACCCCCGAAGGTGCGCGCGACTACCTGGTGCCCAGCCGCGTGCATGACGGCATGTTCTTCGCGCTGCCGCAAAGCCCCCAGTTGTTCAAGCAACTGTTGATGGTGGCCGGCTTTGACCGCTACTACCAGATCACCAAGTGCTTCCGCGACGAAGACCTGCGCGCCGACCGCCAGCCCGAATTCACCCAGATCGATATCGAAACCTCGTTCCTGGGCGAAGAAGAAATCCGCGACATCTTCCAGGGCATGATCAAGACGGTGTTCAAGAACACCATCAACGTCGATCTGGGCGAGTTCCCGGTCATGACTTACCAGGAAGCCATGCACCGCTACGGCTCCGACAAGCCGGACCTGCGCGTGAAGCTGGAATTCACCGAAGTGACGGACGTCATGGCCGATGTGGACTTCAAGGTCTTCTCCGGCGCCGCGACGATGAAGGGCGGCCGTGTGGTGGCCCTGCGTGTGCCCGGTGGTTCGATGGAAGGCGGCGGCATCAGCCGTGGCGAGATCGATGCCTACACGGAATTCGTCAAGATCTACGGCGCCAAGGGCCTGGCCTATATTCGTGTGAACGACATTGCAGCGGGCGAAGGAACCAAAGAGAAACCTTGGCCTGGTCTGCAAAGCCCCATCGTCAAGAACATTCATAGCAAAGCATTGCAGGCCGTGCTGGAACGCACGGGCGCGCAAAACGGCGACCTGATTTTCTTCGGCGCCGACAAGGCCAAGATCGTCAACGACGCCATCGGTGCACTGCGCCTGAAGGTCGGCCACAGCGATTTCGGCAAGAAGAACGGTTTGTTCGAAAAAGGCTGGCGCCCGATGTGGGTGGTCGACTTCCCGATGTTCGAGTTTGACGAGGAAGCCCAGCGCTACACCGCGACCCACCACCCCTTTACCGCGCCCAAGGACGGTCACGAGGACTGGATGGTCACGGCTCCCGAGAAGTGCATCTCCAAGGGTTACGACATGGTTCTGAACGGTTGGGAAATGGGTGGCGGCTCGGTCCGTATCCACCGTGCTGACGTGCAGCAGAAGGTCTTTGATGCGCTGAAGATCACGCCGGAAGAAGCCCAGCTCAAGTTCGGCTTCCTGCTGGATGCCCTGCAGTACGGTGCGCCCCCGCACGGTGGCCTGGCCTTCGGTCTGGACCGCATCGTCACGCTGATGACCGGCGCCGAGTCTATCCGTGATGTGATTGCCTTCCCCAAGACCCAGCGCGCCCAGTGTCTGCTGACCCAGGCACCGTCTCCCGTGGATGAGAAGCAGTTGCGCGAACTGCACATTCGTCTACGTACCCCCGAAGCCGCCAAGACCGCCGGCTAGTCGGGTCTGGTGCACAATGAAAGGGCGCTCGGGTAGCGCCCTTTTTTATGTCCACGTCCTACAAAATTCCCCAATCCGTGCTGGTGGTCATCTACACGCCGGCGCTGGACGTGCTGCTGATCCGGCGCGCCGACGGTGCGGACCTGGGGGCCGAGTACTGGCAGTCGGTCACCGGCAGTAAAGACACGCTGATTGAGCCCTGGGCACTGACCGCGCAACGCGAAGTGCTGGAAGAAACCGGCATTGACTGTGCCCCCGGCTCGCCGCAAGGCCTGCTGGGGGACTGGCATCTGGAAAACATCTACGGGATTTACCCCCAGTGGCTGCACCGCTATGCTCCGGGTGTGACGCACAACACAGAACATCTATTCGGCCTGCAGGTGGCGCCGGGCTGCCCGGTCCGGCTCAACCCGCGTGAACACACGGCCTACCAGTGGTTGCCTTACCAGCAGGCGGCCGATGCCTGCTTTTCTCCATCGAATGCGGAGGCCATACTGCAATTGCCGCGTCTGGCCTGTCTGCATGCGGCACAGAAGGATGCCGCATGACGCTATTGCGCGTGGCCACCTACAACATCCACAAGGGCGTGCAGGGCATCGGCCCGGTGCGCCGGCTGGAGATCCACAACCTCGGCCACGCGGTGGAGCAACTGGACGCCGACATCGTCTGCCTGCAGGAGGTGCGCAAACTGCACCGCCGCGAGGCCGAGTACTTCCCCCACTGGCCTGAGCAGCCGCAGGCTGACTTTCTGGCGCCCGAAGGCTACACCGCGATCTACCGCACCAATGCCCGTACCCGGCACGGCGAACATGGCAACGCCATGCTGACACGCTGGCCCGTGGTGTCGCACCAGCACGAGGATATGTCGGACCATCGGTTCGAGCAGCGCGGCCTGCTGCACGCCGAGGTGTTGGTGCACGGTCGCGTGGTGCATGTGCTGGTTGTGCACCTGGGGCTGATCAAGGCCAGTCGGGTGCGGCAATTGGCGCAAATCCAGCGTTTCATTGCGCGTGAGGTTCCCGCGTACGCGCCACTGGTGGTGGCAGGGGACTTCAATGATTGGGGTTCCACGGTGCAGAGCACCCTGAGTGCGGCCGGGCTGGAGGCATTTGGCCAGGAGCGCAAGGCCACATTTCCTTCGCGTCTGCCGGTGGTGCAACTGGACCATGTTTACGCCCGGGGCATGACCCCGCTGGGTCTTTACGTGCCGCGTGGACGCATCTGGGGGCGCATGTCGGACCACCTGCCACTGATCGCTGAGTTTGACTTGCCGGTGGACGTGAATTGACGACGACGCCTTTGAGTGCCGGCCACCACCTGCAGTTGCTGCAGGGCGGTGCGGATTTCTTCCCATCGCTGGTGACGGCGATCGATGCCGCGGTGCAGGAAGTTCGGCTGGAAACCTATATCTTCTGCTTCGATACCAGTGGCGAAGCGGTAGCGGCGGCGCTGGAACGCGCAGCGCTGCGGGGCGTGGCCGTGTACCTGGTCATGGACGGCATCGGCACGCCGGTGGTGCCTGCTGAGTGGATCAAACGGTTTGAGCAGGTCGGTGTGCGCTGGCACCGGTTTTCCCCGCTGGGGCGCTGGGGCCTGCTGATTCCGGTGGGATGGCGGCGCCTGCACCGCAAGCTGTGCGTGGTGGATGCACAGGTGGTGTTTTGTGGCGGCATCAATATCCTTGATGATTTTTTTGACCCCGCCTTTGGCAGCCTGGAGTCGCCCCGCTACGACTTTGCCGTGCGGGCCACGGGGCCGCTGGTGGCCGTGGCGCACCGCACCATGGTGCAGTTCTGGAGTCGTCTGCAGCTCACGCGCCAACTGGAAACTTTGAAATTCGGCGGTGTGCGCCAGACCTGGAAGGACTCCGCGCTGTCGGTGGGGCACCCGGACGGGTCAGCGTCGGGCCGTGCTTTCAATGGTCACGGCGGCGTCAATGCGGCCCTGGTGCTGCGGGACAACGTGCGCAACCGCAACCGCATTGAGCGCGCCTACCGCAAGGCTATTGCCGATGCCCGCCATGAGGTGCTGATTGCCAGCGCCTATTTTCTGCCCGGTGGCAAGCTGCGCCGGGCGCTGATCCATGCTGCGCGGCGCGGTGTGCGGGTGCGCCTGCTGCTGCAGGGCCGCTACGAGTATTTCATGCAATACCACGGCGCGCGGCCGGTGTTCGGCGTGCTGCTGGCGGCGGGCGTCGAAATCCATGAGTATTCGGCCGGCTTCCTGCATGCCAAGGTTGCCGTGGTGGACAGCCGCTGGGCCACGGTGGGATCAAGCAACCTCGACCCCTTGAGCCTGTTGTTGGCGCGTGAGGCCAATGTGGTGGTGGAAGATGCGTCGTTTGCTCGCACGCTGCGCGCCAGCCTGCTCAACGCCATGCAGACCCAGGGCGTGCAACTGGACGCGCAGGCTTACGCACAGCGCCCCTGGCGCCAGCGCTTTTTGGAGCGGCTGGCCTTCGGGGTAATGCGGTTGGCACTGTTCTTGACCGGTCGTTGCTATTGATTTTATAGCACGCCACGCAATTGACACGAGGGCTGGTGGCCAAAAACCCTACAAGGCAAAGACTGGTAGTATTCTCGGATGTTAATGAAAAATCAGAGCACCATGAATCCAACGGATGAAGAGCAGGGAACACCGGTTTCCGTCAAGATTCGCGAGCGCTTGCTGGCTGCCCGCAAGCGGTTCCATGCCAACGACAATATTGCCGAGTTTGTGACACCGGCCGAACTGGAACTTTTGCTGGACGAAGTGGAAGTCAAGATGCAGGGTGTGCTCGACAGCCTGGTGATCGACACCGCCAACGACCACAACACCGACAACACGGCCCGCCGTGTGGCCAAGATGTACGTGCAGGAAGTGTTCCGCGGACGCTATGTGCAAGGCCCGAACATCACCGAATTCCCCAATGTGGGTCACCTCAACGAGCTGATGATCGTCGGCCCCATCACCGTGCGTAGCGCCTGCAGCCACCATTTCTGCCCGGTCATCGGCAAGATCTGGATCGGCGTCATGCCCAACGAGCACACCAACGTCATCGGCCTGTCCAAGTACGCACGCCTGGCCGAGTGGATCATGGGTCGCCCCCAGATCCAGGAAGAGGCCGTGGTGCAACTGGCCGACCTGATCCAGGAAAAGACCCAGCCCGACGGTCTGGCCATCGTCATGGAGGCCAGCCACTACTGCATGGCCTGGCGCGGCGTGAAGGACATGGACAGCAAGATGATCAACTCGGTCATGCGCGGCGTGTTCCTCAAGGACTCCAACCTGCGCCGCGAATTCCTGTCTCTCATTCCCCGGAAAGGCTAAGCCATGTTGGTCCGTCTGTTGTATGCCAGCCGCGCGGTGGACCCGAGTGCGGATGCGATTGAAACCATTCTGGCCAAGTCCCGCCAGTACAACCCGACCTGCGGCATCACTGGCATCCTGTGCTATGGCGGGGGCATCTTTTTGCAGGCCATAGAGGGCGGGCGCATGGCGGTGAGCGAGCTGTATGGCCACATCCAGAAGGATGTGCGGCACAAGGACGTGGTGCTGCTGCACTACGAGGAAATTTTCGAACGCCGCTTTGGTGGCTGGACCATGGGCCAGGTGAACATGTCCAAGATCAACCACAGCATCCTGCTGAAATACGCCGAGAAGCCCGAGCTGGACCCGTACTCGGTGTCGGGCCAGGTGTCGCTGGCCCTGCTCGAAGAACTGATGGCCACCGCGTCCATCATCGGTCGGGTCTAGAGATGTTGCCCCCACGCTCCGCCGCTGCGCGGGTCGCTGCCCCCCGAGGGGGCTAATTTTTCTTGGGGCGGCCCGGCGAAAAATTGGCCCCGTTGTCGTAAATGCCTGCATCCGCTCTTGCGCTGGTCATCCTCGCCGGTCTGATCCACGCCTGCTGGAACATCGCCGCCAAGAAGGCCGGCGGTGATGTGCGCTTTTCCTTTTTCTCGTCCGTCGTCATGATGGTGGTGTGGGCGCCGGTCGGTCTGTGGCTGGGTTGGCAGCAGGTGCCGTCCTGGGGGGTGCTGGAGTGGGCGTTGATCGCGACCAGCGGCCTCATTCATGCGGTGTATTTCGTCGTGCTGCTGCGAGGCTACCGCAAGGCGGACCTGACCGTGGTCTACCCGCTGGCACGCGGCTCGGGGCCGCTGCTGTCGTCCCTGGTGGCGATCCTGTTTCTGGGCGAGCAGATTTCCGCACTGGGGGGCGGCGGCATTCTTGCCGTGGTGGCCGGGGTGTTCCTCGTTGCCGGAGGCCCCGGACTGTTTCGCAATACCCACGGTGCCGAGAAACGCCAGCGCATCCACAAGGGCATGTTGTACGGCCTGCTGACCGGGGTCTTCATCGCCAGCTACACCGTGGTGGACGGCTATGCGGTCAAGGTGGTGCTGGTCTCACCGATCCTGGTGGATTACTTCGGCAACTTTGTGCGTCTGGCCTTTCTGCTGCCCAGCGTGCTGCGCGATCCGGTGCAGGCGCGCAGCCTGTGGCGGGTGCAGTGGAAGTATGCGGCCGTGGTCGGCATCATCAGTCCGGTGTCGTATGTGTTGGTGCTGTACGCCATGCAGGTGGCGCCGCTGAGCCATGTGGCGCCGGCGCGCGAGGTGTCCATGCTGTTTGCCGCGCTGCTGGGTGGGCAATTGCTGGGGGAGGGGGATCGCATCGTGCGTTTCTTCGGTGCTGCCTGCATCGGCGTCGGTGTCATGGCCCTGGCCCTGGGTTGAGCGACGATGCTGCATTTGCTCGGTTGTGATTTCTCCAGTAGTCCCACGGTGCGCAAGCCCATCGTGGTGGCCTGGGGCCATCTGCGTGGCAGTGTGCTCGTGCTGGAGCGGCTGGAATCGCTGACTTCGCTGGTGGCCTTTGAGCAGTGGCTGGCGCAGCCGCGGGCCTGGGTGGGCGGCTTTGATATGCCATTCGGTTTGCCGCGGGAACTGGTGCAAGTTCTAAATTGGCCGCTGGATTGGGAACCATGTCTGCGCCACTACGCCAGCCTGAGCCGGGACGAAATCCGAACCACGTTTGCGGCCTTTTGCGACGCGCGACCGGTGGGTGGCAAGTTTGCGCACCGCGCCTGTGACATTCCGGCGGGCTCCAGCCCGTCGATGAAATGGGTCAATCCTCCTGTGGCCTTCATGCTGCACGCGGGCGTGCCGCGCTTGCTGGATGCCGGGGTCGAACTGCCGGGCTTGCATATACCGCGGACCGCGGGGACCGTGGAAACGCGGCGCGTTGCCCTGGAGGCCTACCCGGGTCTGCTGGCGCGTGAGGTGTTGGGGCGGCGCAGCTACAAGAGCGATGAGCGCGCCAAACAGACACCAGAGCGCCTGATTGCCCGCAAGGACCTGCTCAACGCTTTGGAGTTGGGCCACACCCGCCTGGGATTGCACCTGAAGCTCAGCCACTCGCAGCGCGACACATTGGTGGATGACGCGTCGGGCGACGCACTGGATGCCGTGCTGTGTCTGCTGCAGGCTGCATGGGGGCAGCGGCACCACGCCTTGGGTGATTCGCTCTATGGACTGCCGCCGGACTTGGACCCGCTGGAAGGCTGGATTCTGGGCGCCTGAGTGCGCGGTCAGCGGTTGGGTGTGATCACGCTGTTTTCCAGCTTGAGCGCCAACTGTGAAATGGCCATTGCGGCCGGGCAACTGGGTGTTGTCTGCATCAGCAACTGGCGGCGCATGACGGCCTGGCGCACGGATGTATCGGCCGGAATATCGCCCATGTGCACCAGCTTGACCGGGCGCGCCGGGTCGGTGGCAACAAAACGGTCCAGCACCTGCTGCAATTGCACGGTGATGGCGCGGCCGTCACCGAGCCGGGCCGTCTGGTTGATCACCATGCGGATGGTCTGGCGCTTTTGCTGGCCCACCAGCACCTTGATGGTGGCGTAGGCATCGGTCAGCGAGGTGGGTTCGGGTGTCGCCACGACGAGCACTTCGGAGGCCAGCGACACGGCAAACAGCACTACGTCCGAAATGCCGGCACCGGTGTCCAGCAGAACGACGTCGTAATGGGGCACCAAGCCGTTCATGATGCGCAGGAAGTCGTCGCGCACCTCTGGCGTCAGGCGGGAGTACTCCACCATGCCCGAGCCGGCCAGCAGAACGGAAAAACCGCCCGGCGCACGGATGATGGCCTCTTCCAGTTTGGCCTTGCCGGTGAACACATCATGCAGCGTGATCTTGGGGTACAGGTTCAGCACCACGTCCAGATTGGCCAGGCCAAGGTCGGCATCCAGCACCAGCACGCGCAGACCCAGTTTGGCCAGGGCCGCTGCCAGATTGGCCGATACAAAGGTCTTGCCAACGCCGCCCTTGCCGCTGGTCACGGCAATGACCTTGCCAATGGGTTTGAGAGGCACCGCGGCGGGGCTCTCGTTCGATTCAGGTGGATTCACTACGTCAGACATCAATTCACCCTCTGTGCGGAACCAAGCGCCGTCGCGCCGGGCACTTCGCCGGAAACACTTTCAATCCACGCGGGCTCGCCCAGCGCAAGATGTCCAAACAAAAGATTCTTTTCCTCGGCGCTCACATAGATTTCCTGTTGATGATCCAGACACACGCGGTTGCGGCCCTCGGTCTTGGCCCGGTACAACTGCAGGTCAGCACGCTCCGTCCACAGGGATGCCGTGGAGCGCACCCATTCCGGAGCGTAGGCACCACCTACGCTGGCGGTCACCTGGATGTTGAGGCTGGGAGAAATCGGTATCACCAGGGCCTCGACCGTTGCGCGTATGCGCTCGGCCACTGTAGCGCCGAAGGAGGTATGGCAATTCGGCAGGACGATGGCAAATTCTTCGCCGCCATAGCGCGCCACGGTGTCCATGGGGCGGACACAGCTGGCGATGGATTTGCCAATGGCCTGCAAGACGACATCGCCCGCCTGATGGCCGTAGGTGTCGTTCACGCGCTTGAAGTAGTCCACGTCCAGCATCAGCAGCAGGGCGGGGTCGCCCGAGCGGGCCACGCCATCGATCGTGCGGTCCAGCACGGCCATGAAGTGTCTGCGGTTGCCCAGCCCGGTCAGCGGGTCCTTGAGCGACAACTCGCACAGGCCATCAATCAGACCCTGCAGGTAGCTTGCGGGTGAGTCTTGCAGTGGCGGCAGGGCCACCAGCATGTTGTGGTCCAGCAAGGCACACGCATTGTCCAATTGCAGTTGTTGCAAGGCAATGGAAGGGCTGGGAGTTTTGGTTGCCACGGGATGGGTCAAAGTTTGCTGGTCAAGCATAACAGGAACTGGGTTGATGATGGCACGGCGCGCGCACGTGCGTGCCGACATTTGCAGCGCATTCACCGGTCATTTGTAGGCTTCCTGCTCGGGGAGCTGCTTCGCACCGTGGTCACTCAGGCTGGCAACGATTTCTGCGTCGGTGCGGTAGAGCTGCAGCAGCTTGTCGCCCTGCAACTGCCCGGCACGCAGCAACACCTGCTCGACCGGGAGTTTCATCCCGCTGATGTGCAGGGTAATGCCCTGTGCCGCCAGGGACATCCGCAGCGCCGCAAAGATCTCGACGCCAGTAGCGTCAATGCGGTTGATGGGCTGCGCGAACAGGCAGACGTGGCGGGTGTCCGGATGGGCGATCAGATGCTCGGAAATATTGCGCTCGAAGCTGCTGGCGGCCGCAAAGTCCAGCTCCGCATCCATGCGCAGGGCGTACAGGTGTTCCGCCAGCGGTGGGAGTTTCCACAGATGGCGGTCGCGCAGGCTGCCATCGGGATGCAGTCCGACTTCGATGATGCGCGGATGCAGGCGCTGGTGCAGGAATGCAACCAAGCTGGCCATGACGCCCGCCAGAACCCCCCAATAGATGCGTGGCGCTGTGACCAGCGTCACCGCAAACGTCACGCCCATGGTGAACGCTTCCACGGGCAGTATCCGCCACAGGCGGACAAAGCGCGCGGGCTGGAACAGGCTGCTCACGGCGGCCACCACCACGGCGGCCAGCACCGGGGACGGCACGTAATACAACGCCGGTGTGAGCCACAGCAGCACGGCCAGCACCATCAGCACGGTGACCAGGGTGGCCCAGCCGGTCTTGGCGCCCGCATAGAGGTTGATGGCCGATCGCGAGAAGGAGGAGCTGGTGGGAAAACTGCCGGTCAGCCCGGAAGCCAGCTTGGCCAGCCCTTGGGCGATCAGGTCCTGGTTGTCATTCCAGGGTTTGCGTTCAATCTGGTTTTCGACCTTGGCACTCGATGCGGTCTCCAGAAAGCTGACCAGGGTGATGACCATGGCCGGCACTACCAGGGCGCCCAGCATGCTCCAGCCGGGTGTGCCGGGCCAGTACAGGCTGGGCAAGCCGGATGGCAAACTGCCGACCACCGCACCACCATGCGCGGCGTATCCGCTGAAATAGCTGATGGCACCGGCACCGACGACGACCAGCATCACGGTGGGCACGCGCGGCGCCAGCGAACGGCCTGCCACCAGCAGCACCAGGCTGCCCAGCCCAAACGCCGCAGCGGTGGTATCCACCTGGGGGGACTGGATCACACGGGTCCAACTGCCTTGCAGGCCGGTCAGCGGTGGCAGCTGTGAGAGCACGATCAGCACCGTAGCCGCCTGCGTGAAGCCGGACAACACGGGGGCGCTGACCAGGTTCAGGATCCACGCAAAACGCCAAATGCCCAGCGCCAACTGCATCAGCCCGCTGAGCAGGGCCAGCCAGACGGCCATGGCGACCCATGGGGCGCTGCCCGGTTCGGCCAGTCCGGACAGGGAGGCTGCGACCAGCAGGCTGGTCAGGGCGGTGGGGCCGACCGAGAGCCGCGGTGATCCGCTCCACAGCACAGCCACCAGGGCCGGCAGGAAGGAGGCATAGATGCCGGTGACCAGCGGCATGCCGGCCAGCGCGGCATAGGCCACGGACTGCGGCACGATGATCAGCGACACCGTCAGCCCGGCCAGGATTTCGCCGCGCATCAGGTGCGCATCAGGCCGCGGCCAAGCCAGGAATGGAAGCCAGCGGGCTAGCGCTGCGCTCATGGATGCGCTGTGCCGCACACCGGGCACAGCGGGTTGCGTGGCAGGCGGATGTCAGACCAGGTCATGTCGCGCCCATCGAGCATCAACAGGCGTCCCACCGCCGGCTCGCCCGCACCACTGAGCAGCTTCAGGGCTTCGGCGGCCTGCATGCTGCCAATGATGCCGACCAGCGGGGCGAATACGCCCATGGTGGCACAGCGGGTTTCTTCGAACAGGGTGTCGGGTGGGAATACGCAGGCATAGCAGGGAGACTGGTCATGGCGCGGGTCGTAGACGGCCAACTGGCCGTCGAAGCGGATGGCTGCACCAGAGACCAGTGGCACACCGTGGCGCACGCAGGCCGCATTCAGGGCCTGACGGGTGGAAAAGTTGTCGCTGCAATCGAGTACCACATCGGCGTCGGCCACCAGGGTGTCCAGCCGCTGCGCATCGGCGCGCTCGGCCAGCGTGGTGATCTGCAGCTCCGGGTTGATGGCCAGCAGGGCCTGGCGCGCGGACTCCACCTTGGGTTGGCCCACCCGGGCTTGTGTGTGGGTAATCTGGCGCTGCAGGTTGGTCAGGTCCACGGTGTCGTGGTCGACCAGGGTCAGGTGACCGACGCCTGCCGTAGCCAGGTACAGCGCGGCGGGCGAACCCAGGCCGCCCACACCAATGACCAGCACCCGGCCCTGCATGATGCGCTCCTGGCCCTCCACACCCAGCTCGTTGAGCAGGATGTGGCGCGAGTACCGCAGCAACTGCGAGTCATCCATGGCAGGGTTTCGCCGCTGGGTCTAGTTGTTGTCCTTGACTTCTTCCTTGCGTTCCACCTGGGTCTTGCTCACCAGCACGGGGCGACCCTTCAACTGGTTCAGGGCCTGGGTGAGCTGGAAGTCTTTTTCCGACCCGAACTCGGGCGGGCGACGCTCGGACGCCGGCTTGTGGGCTTCTTCTTCCAGGCGCTTCAAGGCTTCATCGCGGGCTTTTTCTCGTGCCGCATCCTTGACTTCTTCACCTTGGCCACTGGTCAGGTGCTTGCCCAGGTCTGCCTCGCGCATGCGCAGGGCGGCATAGGGGCTGCCTTCTTCGGAGTCGTCTACCATCACATCCGGCACGATACCCTTGGCCTGGATGGACTTGCCACTGGGCGTGTAGTAGCGAGAAGTGGTGATTTTCAGGCCGGTATCCGGTCCCAGGGGCCGGAAGGTCTGCACCGAGCCCTTGCCAAAGGTCTGGCTTCCCATCAGGGTGGCGCGTTTGTGATCCTGCAGGGCCCCGGCGACGATTTCACTGGCCGACGCGGAGCCTTCATTGACCAGCACCACCAGCGGAACCTTCTTCAGGCCGGCTGGCAGCTTTTTCAACGGGTCGGCGCCATCGCGGCCCAGGTAGTCACGCACCGAAGCCTTGAGCACCTGCTTGCTGTCGGCCGTCTGGCCATTAGTCGAGACCACGGTCACGCCTTCGGGCAGAAAGGTGGCCGATACCGCAACCGCCGCATTCAGCAGGCCGCCGGGATCGTTGCGCAGGTCCAGCACCAGACCCTTGAGATTGGGGTCCTGCTTGTAGATTTCTTCCAGTTTGCGGGCGAAGTCCTCGACCGTGCGCTCCTGGAACTGGCTGACGCGTATCCACGCATAGCCGGGTTCCAGCACCTTGCCGCGTACTGATTGCTGCTGGATTTCCTCACGGACGATGGTTACCGGGAAGGTCCGGTTTTCATCCTTGCGGAATATGGTGAGCACCACCTTGGTGTTGGGTTCGCCGCGCATGCGCTTGACGGCCTCGTTCAGGCTCAGTCCCTTGACGGCGGTTTCGTCCACGCGGGTGATCAGGTCATTGGTCTTGATGCCGGCGCGAAAGGCTGGTGAGCCCTCGATGGGGGATACCACCTTGACCAGGCCGTCTTCCTGCGTGATTTCGATGCCCACGCCGACAAAGCGGCCGGAGGTGCCTTCCTTGAATTCCTTGAACGACTTCTTGTCAAAGTACTGCGAGTGCGGGTCCAGGCTGGATACCATGCCGGAAATGGCCTCGGTGATCAGCTTCTTTTCGTCCACCGGTTCGACATAGTCGCTCTTGATGATGCCGAATGCGGCTGCCAGCTGTTGCAACTCTTCCAGCGGCAGCGGCGCCATGGTGTTGCGCGCCACGGTCTGGAGCGAGACCGTGGTCAGCGCTCCGGCTACGACGCCCAATCCGATCCATCCCGCAATTTTCAGTTTTTGACCCATAAATATTCCAGTGCCACTTCAATATACACCTCGGATGGGGGTGTCCGGGGGCGATGTTTCAGGCCTTGCCCTGCGAGGCCACCGCCGCAGCCGCCTTGGCTGCTGCTTCGGCATCGCCCAGGTAGTAGTGGCGGATGGGCTTGAGGTCGGCATCCAGCTCGTACACCAGCGGAATGCCATTGGGGATGTTCAGGCCGACGATGTCGTCGTCGCCAATGTTGTCCAGGTACTTGACCAGGGCACGGATGGAGTTGCCGTGGGCGGCCACCACGATGCGCTTGCCGGACTTGATGGTGGGTGCCATGGTGTCGTTCCAGAACGGGATGACGCGGGCCACGGTGTCCTTCAGGCACTCGGTCAGCGGCACGTCGCTGGGCACCAGATCGGCGTAGCGGCGGTCGCCGCGTTCACTGCGGGCATCGGTGGGCTCCAGTGCCGGCGGGGGGGTGTCGTAGCTTCGGCGCCACACCAGCACCTGGGCGTCGCCGTATTGCTTGGCCATGTCCGCCTTGTTCAGGCCCTGCAAGGCGCCATAGTGGCGCTCGTTCAGGCGCCAGTTCTTGACCACGGGCAGCCAGGTGCAGTCCATCTCGTCCAGCGCGTACCACAGGGTGTGGATGGCGCGCTTGAGCACGCTGGTGTAGGCCAGATCAAAGGCATAGCCTTCGGCTTTGAGCAACTTGCCGGCGGACATGGCCTGCGAGACGCCGGTGGGGGTCAGGTCCACGTCGGTCCAGCCGGTGAAGCGGTTTTCGAGATTCCAGGTGGATTCGCCATGGCGAATGAGAACGATTTTGTACATGGGTGGGAAAGGAAAGGGGTTAGCGGGGGCTTGCTCTGCAGCAAAATACCCACCATTCTAAAATGGCAGACTCAATGCGTCGAAACTAACAAGGAATAAAGTGAAGTTCATTCTCGATAACTGGATGTTGATTGCCATTGCGGTGGCCTCGGGTTCGATGCTGCTGTTGCCGGTGATTCAGGGGGCGGCCACCGCCGGGCTGGACACCAATGGCGCGGTGCTGTTGATCAACCGTGAAAAGGCCGTGGTCATTGACGTCTGTGAACCCAACGAATTTGCGGCCGGCCACATCGGTGGCGCCAAGAACGTGCCTTTGGGGGAACTGGAGGCCAAACTGGCGGGCGTAGTCAAGAACAAATCCCTGCCGCTGATCCTGGTGTGCCAGTCCGGCATGCGTTCGGGGCGCGCCGTGGCCATTGCCAAGAAGCTGGGCTACGAGCAGGCGCAGTCACTGGGCGGTGGTCTGGCGGCCTGGAAGTCGGCCAACCTGCCGGTTGAAAAGGCTTGAACCCATGCAGCCCGTGAAGATGTATACCACCGCAGTCTGCCCTTACTGCGTGCAGGCCAAACGCATCCTGCGCTCCAAGGGCGTGGAGCAGATCGAGGAAATCCGGGTCGATAGCCAACCGCAGGAGCGCATCGCGATGATGGAGCTGACCGGGCGGCGCACGGTGCCGCAGATTTTCATCGGCTCCACCCACGTTGGTGGCTGTGACGACCTGATGGCGCTGGACAGCCAGGGCGGTTTGCTGCCCCTGCTCAACGCGGCGTAAATGCCCGGGTCGGAAGTGCTTGCCGGCCTGACATAATTCGCGTTCAACGAAATTCCCGTTTTGCGCCCACCCGGAGTTTTCGGGTGGGCATTGTTTTACTTAGAAAGACTGTTGTATGTCAGACCAGACCCCCGTTTTCCAGATTCAGCGCGTCTACCTGAAGGAGTCGTCGCTCGAACAACCCAACTCGCCCGCCATCCTGCTGGAACAGGAACAACCCAGCGTGGACATCCAGTTGGGCGTGGAAGCCGCTCCCGTGGCCGATGGCGTGTATGAAGTCAGCGTGACCGCCACCGTGCACACCAAGATCAAGGACAAGACCGTGTTCCTGGTCGAAGCCAAGCAAGCTGGCATCTTTGAAATCCGCAACGTGCCGGAAGACCAGATGGGCCAGATCATGGGCATCGCCTGCCCGCAGATCGTCTACCCCTACCTGCGCGGCAATGTGGCCGATCTGGTGCAACGTGCAGGTTTCCCACCCGTGCACCTGACGGAAATCAACTTCCAGTCCATGTACGAGCAGCAACAGCAGGCCCGCGCCGCTGGCACCCCCGAAGGCGCTCTGCCCCAGTAAGTTCTGGGCTAAATAGCCCTCTAGCCCTCGTGAATAGTGCGTAAGCTGCTATGAAAATCGTAGTAATCGGGGGTGGTGCCTGGGGCACGGCCGTGGCCATCAGCGCTAGCCGCAACCCCTTGGCGCAGCATGACGTCACCCTGTGGGTGCGTGATGCGGCGCAGGGATTGGCCATGCAGCAGAGCCGGGAAAACCGGCGCTACCTGCCGGGCGTGTCTCTGCCGCCCAGTCTGCGCATCAGCACCCAGGCCTTGTCGGAGTTGCTGGCCGATTTGGAGCGCCGCGATTTGGTGATCGTGGCCTCACCCATGGCCGGCCTGCGCGGGCTTCTCTCCCAGATGCGGGACTGCAACGCCGCCGTGGCCTGGCTGTGCAAGGGATTCGAGGCCGGTATCGGCGCCGAGCCCGGCCTGATGGGTCACGAAATCCAGCATCAGGTGACCCCAAGCCTGCGGGCCGGTGTGCTCAGCGGCCCCAGCTTTGCACAGGAAGTGGCACTCGGCCAACCCACAGCGCTGGTGGCGGCCAGTGCGCACCCGGATGTGCGTGACGCGCTGGTGGCGGCCTTCCACAGCCCGACCCTGCGCGTGTATGCCAATGACGATGTGGTCGGTGTCGAGGTTGGTGGTGCGGTCAAGAATGTGCTGGCCATTGCCACCGGGCTGTGCGATGGGCTGCAACTGGGCCTGAACGCCCGTGCGGCGCTGATCACCCGTGGCCTGGCGGAAATGACACGGCTCGGTGTGGCGCTGGGCGCCAAGTCCGAAACCTTCATGGGCCTCAGCGGTCTGGGTGACCTGGTGCTGACCGCCACCGGTGACCTCTCGCGTAACCGCCGCGTCGGCATGGCCATGGCGCAGGGCAAGACCCTGCAGCAGGCCATCGAGGCCCTGGGGCATGTCGCAGAAGGCGTCTACAGCGCCCGCACCGTCGTGCAACGGGCGCAGACCCTGGGTGTGGCGATGCCGATTGCCCTGGGCGTGGTGGATTTGCTGGATGGCCGCCTGCAGGCTACCGAGGCGGTGGCCGCGCTGATGGGGCGCGAGCCGACCGCCGAAGGCCGCTGAAGTAAGGCCCCCACGCTCCCCACTGTGTGTGGTTCGCTGCCCCCGAGGGGGCGTGTTTCGCCTTGGGGCGGCCCGGCGGCGAAACCGGCCACGCGCGGGGTATCAGCCCTTGGCCACTCGTGCGGCGATGTGGGCCATGGCTTCCTCGACCTGGTCGACCAGGATCAGGCACAGCTCACCCTTGGTCAGCTTGTCCATGGCCGTGTCGATGGCCAGAAACTCCCCCTTGATCTCGCTGGACTGCGTCGTGCGCCGCGCATTCATCAGGCCCTGGCGCAGCAAGGCAACCACCTCACCATCCTGGCGGCCGCGCTGGCACTGGTCCTCGTAGAGGATGACTTCATCGAACGCATCGCCCAGGATTTCTGTCTGCTGGCGGATGTCCTGGTCGCGCCGGTCGCCGGCACCGCTGATGACCACCGAACGGCGTGTGGCCGGCATGGCTTCCACGGCCTGCACCAGGGCCAGCATGGCGTCCGGGTTGTGCCCGTAGTCGGCAATTACCGTCGCACCGCGGTACTTGAACAGGTTGAAGCGCCCCTGCGCGTTGTTGAGGTCGTTGGAGAAGTTGCTCAAACCGCGGCGAATGGTGTCCCAGTCCAGACCGAGCGCCCAGGCGGCTGCCACCGATGCCATGACGTTTTCGACCTGGAACGGGATCATGCCGCCCATGGTCAGCGGAATGTCCGCCAGGGCCATGGTCTGCTGGAAGACCCCCTTACTGGCCACGATGTGGCCGTTTTCCACATACACCACGGCCTGCCCTTGTGCACGGTGCGTGGCCATGACGGGGTGGAACTTGTCGACGGCGAAGAAGGTCACCGAGCCACGGCACTTGCTGGCCATTGCCGCTACAGTGGGGTCGCTGGCGTTGAGTACGGCCACGCCAGTGGGTGACACGTTTTGCACGATGACCCGCTTGAGCACCGCCAGGTCCTGCACCGTGGTGATGTAGTTCAGGCCCAGGTGGTCGCCACTGCCGACATTGGTCACCACGGCCACATCGCAGCGGTCAAAGGCCAGGCCTTCGCGCAGCACGCCGCCGCGGGCGGTTTCCAGCACGGCGGCGTCCACGTCCGGGTGCAGCAGCACGCTCTTGGCGCTTTTGGGGCCGCTGCAGTCGCCGGTGTCGATGCACTGGCCACCGACGTATACACCGTCTGTGTTGGTCATGCCAACGCACAGGCCGTTCTGCGTCAGCAGATGCGAAATCAGGCGCACCGTGGTGGTCTTGCCGTTGGTGCCGGTGACGGCCACGATCGGGATACGCCCGGTCTCGCCGTTCTTGAACATGCTGGCGATGATGGCCTCGCCCACAGCGCGGCCCTTGCCGAACGAGGGACTCAGATGCATGCGCAGTCCAGGCGCAGCGTTGACTTCGACAATGCCGCCGCCCGCCTCTTCGATTGGGCGCAGGATGCTGTCAGCCACCAAATCCACGCCGCAGATGTCCAGCCCCACCATGTGGGCGGCGGCCACGGCGCGCGCGGCCACATCGGGGTGCACGTCATCGGTGACGTCGGTGGCGGAGCCGCCGGTGGACAGGTTGGCGTTGTTGCGCAGGTTGACGCGCTGGCCCTTGGCCGGCACGTCGTCGGCCTTGAAGCCCTGGTTGGCCAGGCAGACGTGGGCAATGTCGTCGATGCGGATCTTGGTCAGCGAGGTGGAGTGACCCGAGCCACGGCGCGGGTCCTGGTTGACCAGGGCCACCAGCTCGGCAATGGTGTGCTCGCCGTCACCGACGACCTTGGGCGGATCGCGCCGGGCCGCGGCGACCAGTTTGTTACCCACCACCAGCAAGCGGAAATCGTTGCCGGGCATGTAGCGTTCCACCAGGATGTCGTCGCGAAATTCGGTGGCGGTGGCATAGGCCTTCTGCAGATGCTCCTTGGTCGTGATATTGACCGTGACGCCCTTGCCCTGGTTGCCGTCGCGTGGCTTGACCACGACCGGCAGGCCAATCTCGCAGGCCGCCTTCCAGGCATCTTCGGGGTCGGTCACCGCGCGGCCTTGCGGCACGGGCACGCCGGCGGCGGCCAGCAGCTTCTTGGTCAGTTCCTTGTCCTGGGCAATGGATTCGGAAATGGCGCTGGTGATGTCCATTTCGGCGGCCTGGATGCGGCGCTGCTTGCTGCCCCAGCCAAAGCGCACCATGCTGCCTTCGGTCATGCGGCTGAACGGGATGTTGCGGGCCACGGCGGCGTCGACGATGCAGCCGGTACTCGGCCCCAGGCGCACGTCTTCGTCCAGGTCACGCAACTGCGCCAGCGCGCCGGCCAGATCGAACGGCGTGTCGTCCAGCGCGGACTGGCACAGCGCCTGCGCCAGATCCATGGACAGGCGGCCCACGGCCTCCTCGCTGTACTCCACCACCAGTTGGTAGACATCGGCGTCGACGGTAGGGGTGGTGCAACTGAAGGTCACCGGGCAACCGGCCTGGGCCTGCAGGCCCAGCGCGGCCAGTTCCAGCACATGCACCATCGGGATCGAGTCGTCGTGGCCGGTCGGCTGGAACGGGCCGATCTCGGGGAAGCGTGCCCGCAGGCGGGATTCAAAACCATTGATCTTGCCAATTGAACGTTCGATGCCGTTGCAGGACACGATGGACTGTATGGCCGTGTGGTGGCTCCACAGATTGGGTCCACGCAGGGCTCGGATACGGGTTACTTCCATGGTGTGCGATCAGTACGGGGTTTTCTTGGGGTTGGATTCAAAGGTGCGCAAGCCGGCACCAATCAATTCCGGGGGAATGTTCAAGGCCCAGGCGGCGGCCACAGCGGCCATCACCATTTCGGGCTGCGATGCCTTGGCGGGCTTGAGTGAGGCCAGCGGCAGCATGGCAATGTCCTGGGCGCCATGCGACAGCACGATTTGGTTGTCGCGCACGTAGACCACGCGCTCGCCCGCATCGCGGTGCCTGGACATGACGGGCGACTTCGGGTCCATGCCGTAGAAAATGACAGCGCCATCGCACAGTTCAGCCATTTCCACCACCTGAGGGTCGGCAGAATTCAGCACAGCGGTGCCGGTCGGCAGGATCACGTCCACCTGGGTGCGCGTGACCTTGTAGGTCTGCTCCGCGTCGAGGATGTCGAATTCGTCCAGTTCCTCTTGCCAGCCCACATCGGTGACGACACCGACCGAGCACTTGTCGTAGGCCAGGCCTTCGGCCAGGATGGTTTTGCTGCCGTTTTCAAACACGGCGGCCTGGACAGAGCGGTTGATCAGCAGGCGCTGGCCGGCTTCCCAGTGGGCGCAATCCTTGGCTTCCACCTGACGGCCATCGAGGTACAGCCCCTCGCTGCAGGCCAGGCCCACATGCTTGCCGCTGATGTGGGCCAGCCAGGCAATCAGGCGCGCAATGCGGCCGGTCTTTTGCGTGCCGGTGATGCCGACGATGGGGATGCGGCCATCCCGGTCGGTCTTGAACAGGTGCTCGATGATGGCCTTGCCCACCTGACGGCCCTGGCCCTCAGCGGGCTTGATGTGGGCCAGCAGGCCGGGGCTGGCATTGACCTCGATGATGGCGGCGCGTTGCGTGTGCAGGGGCTTGGAAGCATCCTCCAGCACCATGTCCACACCGGCAATGTCCAGGCCCACCACACGCGCCGCCAGCGCCGCCGCTGCGGCCACGCTGGGATGCACCTGGTCGGTGATGTCAAATGCCACGTTGCCATTGGACTGGATCAGTACCTTCTGGTCCTTGGCGGGGATGGATAGTGGTGTCAGCCCGGCGCGTTCCAGTTCCAGAATCACTTCACCACTCTCGCTGGGAATGACGATGTTGAGGGGAAATTCCTCGCCCGCGCCACGACGTGGGTCGATGTTGATTTGTGTGTGGGCCAACTGGTCGATGGTGGATACGCCGTCACCCACCACCCACAGCGTTTCGCCGCGGGCCACGGCGACAACCTGGCGGCCCACCACCAGCGCGCGGTGCTCGGTGCCGGCAATGTACTGCTCCACAATCACGCTGCTGCCGCCGCCCTTGCGGTGGGCCAGCGCATAGGCCCCTTCCACATCGCTTTGCGTGATCAGGTTCAGCGACACGCCGCGGCCATGGTTGCCGTCATAGGGCTTGAGCACCACGGGTACACCAATGTCTTGCGCGGCTTCCCAGGCGGCTTCGGCGCTCTTGACCAGCGCCCCCTCGGGCACCGGTACGCCGCAGGACTTGAGCAGCGACTTGGTCAGGTCCTTGTCGCTGGCAATTTCCTCGGCAATGGCCGAGGTCTGGTCGGTTTCGGCGGTCCAGATGCGGCGCTGGTTGATGCCGTAGCCCAGTTGCACCAGGTTGCCTTCGGTCAGGCGGATGGATGGGATCTTGCGGTCAGTGGCTGCGTCCACGATGTGGGCCGTGCTCGGTCCCAGGCACAGGTCGTCAACACGTTCCTGCAAGACGGCTACGGTGGCAGCCACGTCATAGGGGGTGTTGTTGATCGCGGCCACGACCAGATCGCGTGCGGCGAACAGGGCCTCACGTCCGACCTGCTCCTGGCGGGTGCGAAAGGCGATCTTGTACACGCCGCGTTTGGATGTCTGGCGCGCCTTGCCAAAGCCGGTGCGCATGCCGGCCAGGTTCTGCAACTCCAGCGTTACATGCTCGACGATGTGGGCTGCATAGGTGCCATCCCGCACGCGTTGCAGGAAGCCACCGCGTACGCCGGGGCTGCAGTGGTGTTCAATCAGGCTGGGCAAAAATCCGGTCAGACGCTCGTAAAAGCCGTCCAGGGTGTTGGAGGGGAAGTCTTCCAGGGAACCAATGTCCACCCAGGCTTCTATCACGGGCCGGTAGGTCCAGATGTTGGGTCCGCGCAGGTGGGTCACCTGCAAAATGTCTATCTTTTTCTGGTCCGTCATGGCTGCAGTTCAGTTGGGCCGTCCACCAATGTGGCGTTTGCCGCGTTGTGTATTCTCGCTCACCCAGGCCTGTGGCCCCGGGTGATAGTGCTTCCAGCTTAGTATCGTAAAGTATGGCGCTTGCTGCAATCGGGTTGCACCCGGCCCCCTGTGCCCAAGTAATTGACAAATCTGTTGTACCAAATGACCCCTGCTGTATCCGTTGAGACGCCTTTGCCGGGCGAACTGTCTGCCGCCTGGCGTGGAGATGTGCAATCACAGCTCACTGCACAGGAGAACGTTCTGGCGGCTCTGGAGGTTGACCTCGATACCCGTTTGCACTTTGTCCGCGGGCTGGTGGTGGTCACCAACCAGCGCCTGCTGAGCCGCAACGGCAACGAAACCCAGTGGAAGCAATGGGTGTTCCGCGAGGGGCTGGAACTGCGCCACCACGACCACGCTGGTGTGGGGCACCTCAATCTGGTGGATGCCAATGGCCTGCTGGCCACCTGGCGCTTCACGCTGGGCCAGAACCTGCACGCCATTCGCCTGGTGGACCAGTTTCAGACGCAGATGGATAGCCAGGTGCATGGCAAGCCTCTGGTGCAAGCCCTGTACAACGTCTGCCCCAATTGCAAGGCACCCCTGGAGCCAGACCAGGAAGAATGTCCGATCTGTACCAAGGTGGTTCACACACCACCGTCCACCTGGACCCTGTTTCGCCTGTGGCGCTTTGCCAAACCCTACAAGGGCCAGTTGCTGTTGGGCTTTATCCTGATGCTTCTGGGCACCGCAGCCAACCAGGTGCCACCCTATCTGACGGCGCCTCTGGTCGACAAGGTGCTGATTCCCCTGCAGGGCGGCCAGCATGTGGAGCCGAGCACGATCGCCCTCTATCTGTCGGCGCTGGTGGGCGCATCGCTGCTGGCCTGGGTTCTGAGTTGGGGAAAAACCTATGTGTTGGCACTGGTGTCCGAGCGCATCGCCGCCGATTTGCGCACCACCACCTACGAACATTTGCTGCGCCTCTCACTGGAATATTTTGGCGGCAAGCGCACAGGCGATTTGCTGTCCCGCGTGGGTAGCGAGAGCGACCGCATCGCCGTCTACCTGTCCCTGCATCTGACGGACTTTGCCAGTGACGTGATCATGATCGTGATGACCGCCGGTGTCCTGTTCACGATGGACCCGTCGCTAGCCTTGATGACACTGGTGCCGCTGCCCTTCATCGGCTGGATGATCCATTTTGTGCGTTACCGGCTGCGCACCGGTTTCGAGAAGATCGACCGCGTCTGGGGCGAGGTCACCAATGTGCTGGCCGACACCATTCCCGGCATTCGCGTGGTCAAGGCCTTTGCCCAGGAACAGCGCGAAGCCAAGCGCTTTCGCGATGCGAACCGGCACAACCTGCTGGTCAACGACCGTATCAACAAAATCTGGTCACTGTTCTCGCCCAGCGTGTCGCTGTTGACGGAGATCGGCCTGCTCGTGGTGTGGGCCTTCGGCATCTGGCAGGTGTCCAAGGGCACGATCACGGTGGGCATGCTGCTGATGGCAATTGCCTACATCGGCCGCTTCTACGGGCGCCTGGATTCCATGAGCCGCATCGTATCGGTGACGCAAAAGTCCGCCTCGGCCGCCAAGCGCATCTTTGACATTCTGGACCACGTCTCCAGCGTGCCCGAGCCCGCCAACCCGGTGCCTATGGGCAAGGTACAGGGCCGCATCCAGGTGCGCGACGTGGGCTTTCGCTATGGCAACCGCGAGGTCAACCGCGGCATCAACCTGAACATTGCACCGGGCGAGATGATTGGTCTGGTCGGCCACAGCGGCTCGGGCAAGAGCACGCTGGTCAACCTGATCTGCCGCTTCTATGACGTCAGCGAAGGTGCCATCCTGGTGGACGGCGTGGACATCCGCTCCTACGCCATCTCGGACTACCGCCAGAACATTGGCCTGGTGTTGCAGGAACCCTTCCTGTTCTTCGGCACGATTGCCGAGAACATTGCCTACGGCAAGCCACACGCTACGCGTGACGAGATCATTGCCGCTGCCCGCGCCGCACATGCGCACGAGTTCATCCTGCGGCTGCCGCAGGGCTATGACTCCATGGTGGGTGAACGCGGTCAGGGCCTCTCCGGCGGCGAGCGCCAACGCATCTCGATTGCGCGCGCACTGCTGATCGATCCGCGCATCCTGATTCTCGACGAGGCCACTTCGTCGGTGGACTCCGAGACCGAAAAGGAAATCCAGAAGGCACTGGAAAACCTGGTGCAAGGCCGCACCACCATCGCCATCGCGCACCGCCTGTCCACGCTGCACCGCGCCAACCGCCTGGTCGTGCTGGACCGCGGCAAGGTGGTGGAGGAGGGCTCGCACGATGCGCTGATGGCCAAGGAAGGCGCTTACTTCAACCTGTACCAGGCACAGGCCCGCAATATGGACGTTGATATGGATGCTTCGCAATGAGTGCGCACAATTTGGTAACCCAGGGTGGATGGACGCTGCAGCGGGATCCGTTTGGCAAGCTGGTCCTGACCAACGAACAGGGGGATCGCTTCGTCGGTGTGGTGCCGGTGCGCGCCTTCCCCATCCAGTCACCCGAAGTGGGCATCGCGCTGGTCAATACCGACGGTCAGGAGGTCGCCTGGATCGAAGCGCTTGACGCCATCACCGAACCTGCGCGAACGCTGATCCGCGATGAATTGGGCACCCGTGAGTTCATGCCGATGATCGGCACGATTGTGGACGTGACCAGTTTCTCCACACCCTGCACCTGGACCGTCGAAACCGACCGCGGGCAGACGCAATTCGTGCTGCGCGGCGACGAAGACATTCGCCGTATCGGCACCGAGGGCTGCCTGCTGGTGGCCGATTCCCACGGCATCCAGTACCTGATCCGTGACCACCTAGCGCTGGACGCCCACAGTCGCAAGATTCTGGATCGGTTCCTGTAGGTTGCCAGCCGGCGGTGTGCCTATTTGCATACCCAATCCGTTGGCGGAACCCAGCGGCAGTTGGACATCAGGCCGGATGGACGGGGCGCGTCCGGTGCCTTGGGCGAAGGAGCCTGGACCACCGGAGGTGGGGCAACAACTGTCGTTGTCGTCAACTCGCGCAGGATGCCGCCGCCCGCCACACTGCCTTCGGTTCTGCCTTTGCCCTGGATGCGGGCAATGCAATCTGTCTTGTCATCACCTTTGTGAACATCACAGCGCAACACGGCATTCTTGGTGAAGTCCGATGACTGCCAGGACTCATTCATCTTGCCACGCTTGATTTCGGCCAGCGTGTTCCTGGCTTCTTTCACGCAGTTGTCGTTGTTCACAACCGGATGCGTCACAGCGCAATTTGCAACTTCTTCCTTGTACCTGGCCTGCGCCGCAGCCACGTCATTCGGAGTCTGGGCAAAAGACTGGGCTGCCAGCAGGCTGACCAGAATGGTGAAGGTTTTGAGTGGATGGGTCATGTTGGACAATCCGGCTGGTGGAAGGGGTGGCGGACCCTAATGTACCAAACCATTTCGAACCGCGTAAAGTACTAACTCGGCAGTGCTGGACACGCCGAGTTTCTCCATCAGGTTCATCCGGTGTGTGTTGACCGTCTTGGCGCTGATCATCATTTCCTCGCCAATCTCGGTTTGCGCCATGCCCTTGATCAGCATCAGCATGATCTGGTGTTCGCGTACCGACAGGCGCTGGTGGGCCGGTCGACTGTCCTGGCCACTGAGCTGGTCATTGATCTGTTTGGCGGCGTTGGCGCTGAGGTATTGTCCACCGCTCGCCACCTGGCGGATGGCGAGTACCAGTTCGCTGGGCTCCGCATCCTTGGAAATATAGCCCTTTGCCCCGCCTTGGACAGCAATCAGGGCGTACTGCTCCTCTGGGTACATCGATAGCATCAGGACCGGTGGGCTATTGCTCAGGTTGCGGATGGAGGCAAGAATTTCCAGGCCGCTACGCCCCTCCATGTTGATGTCCAAGAGCACCAGGTCAAACGACTGCACCCCAAGTAGCTTGATGGCCTCCGGACCATTGCTCGCCTCGGCTGCCACGCACATGTCCACTTCATCCAGCAGCAGTCGGCGAATGCCGGAACGGAAAATGGTGTGGTCGTCGACGACGAGAATCTGGATCATTTTTTAGAGCAAGGGTACCGTCAAGGTCAGTCGAGCCCCGCAACCGGGGGATGAGTCAATCTTCAACAGCGCGGCGATATCGCGCGACCGCTCGACCATGCTCAGCAAGCCCAGCGAAGTGCCTGCTAGGGTTGCGCTATCGAAGCCAACGCCATCGTCATACAGATCCAGCACGAACTGATTGCCTTCCGTCTTCAATTGCACTTCCACACGGGTCGCATCCGCATGCCGGGCCACATTGGTCATGGCCTCGTGGAAGATCCGGTATATCGCCGTGGCTCGGCGAGGGGATAGTCGCAGCGTGGGTGCACCGGCTTTCAAGGAATGTGCGACACCGAATCGCTCGGAAAATTCCCGCAACTCGCGCCGGATGGCGGTTGCCAAATCCAGGTGATCGAGTTCGCTGGGGCGCAGCTCCTGCGAAATTTCCTTGACGGTCTCAATCGTCTTCTGGGTCAGATCAATGAGGCCCCGCGTCAGCTCCTGCAATTCAGGCGTATCGACGCGTCGCATCACTCGGGTGGCATCCATCTTGATGGAGGTCAGCATCCCGCCCAACAGGTCATGGATGTCGCGTGCAAATACCAACCGTTGCTCCTCCAGTTTGGCATTGGTATAGGCTGTCAGCGCCTGGAGTTGTTCACGCGAATGCTTCAACTCCTGTTCATTGCGTAGCCGCTCCGTTACGTCCACGCCCACGCCCATGACTGCTGGGCGATCCCGGTAGATGATGCGGGTCCCGTGGACCTCAATGCGCAACTCATGCCCCAGTCGATGCAGTCCATGCGTGATGAAGTGAATGCTCGGCGGGTCAGCCTTCAGGCGAAGGTAATACTTGTGCAGCACTTCATCCAGGAAGTCCGCAGGCACCAGCTTGTTGAGGTGCCAGCCGTGTATCTCTTGTGCTGTGTAGCCCAACATCTCCGCCCAGCGCTGGTTGCAGTAGACAAAGCGCTCGTCCTGAATGACATAGATCCCGGCAACGGCCTGCTCAACGATCGCATCGAAGGGAATCTCTGCTGATGTCAGACGCGGGTCGGTGTTTGGCATGGGGCATTTTTGGCAGTCCGTTTCATGATAGCGGCATGCGTTCAGTGAAGTGTCAGGAATAGAGCCGATTCGGGTCAATTGCGGGTTTACCCGAGTGCTCTGCCGGAGAAGTCTGATGGTGTAAGCGGTGTGCAAAACCTACGATCACGCTTCACAGGGCTTCAGTGTCTCTGTGTACAACATTCAGAAATCATCAGGAGACAAACGGTGACTCAATTCAAATATCAATTCCTCGCGGCCACTGCGCTCACAGCCCTATTGGCAGCCTGTGGTGGTTCGGGCGGCACCGCTGCCTCGGTAACCGAGCGCCAGACGGTCTATGGCGCCATTGAAGGCGTCGACAACTCTGCGGCCAACGGCACGTATGCCTGGTTGGGTGTCCCATTTGCCAAACCGCCGGTTGGGTCGCTGCGCTGGAAGTCTCCGGTCGAACCGGCAGCATGGTCGAGCAAACTGACAACCAAAAGCTTTGGCAATGCCTGTCTGCAAAATGGTCGTATCTATGGACCTGGCAGCAACAATACATACGATGCCACCATTGGGACCACACTCAACACGCCCGTTGGCAGCGAAGATTGCCTGACATTGAACATCTGGCGGCCGGCCAGTGCCGACACCAATCTGCCAGTGCTGTTCTTCATTTATGGTGGCAGCGACATCTCGGGTTACACGGCTGATCCGGTGTACAACGGCGCCGCATTGGCCAAGAGTGCCAATGCGGTGGTCGTGACCGCCAACTACCGTGTCGGTCCGTTGGGATTCTTCAATCTGCCGCAACTCAAAACCGGGGCTGGTGCGAATGATGCATCGGGGAATTTCACGTTACTGGACAACATCCAGGCGCTGAAATTTGTGAACCAGAATATCGGTAATTTTGGCGGCAATGCCGGCAATGTGACCGTGATGGGGCAGTCTGCTGGTGCCATCAACACGTGGGCGCTGATGACTTCGCCACTGACGGTGGGACTGTTCCACAAGGCCATTCCCATCAGTGGCGGCATCTCTCTGGCCAGCAACCTGCCAGCCGGCAGCTTGCCGACGCTCAACCCAGCCAGCACGTACCTGACGCAAGCCAATTCTCTGCTGTACAGCCTGCTGATTGCCGACGGCAAAGCCACCGACGCCGCTTCGGCCCAAGCCTATGTGGCAACGCAGACCGATGCACAGATTGCGGATTACATGCGCGCCAAGGATGGTGGCACGCTTCTGAGCACGTTGCTAGCCAAAGGGCTGACCGGCTCAGGCCCGATCCCGGACGGTACCGTCATCCCGACCGACCCGATTGGAGCCATCGCCGCTGGCAACTACCGCAAGATGCCGGTGCTGGCCGGCAACACCTCGGATGAGGGCAAGTTGTTTGCGCCTTTCCTAGCGTTACTGGGCGGGCCTGCTGGCATGATCGTGACCGACGCAACACGCTTCAACATGATGTACACGTTCAACCCGGACGCGGCTCCCACGTTGACCACGGCCGACATCCTGAATCCCGCCTATCTGCCGGTGACTACGCCCAGCACGGGTTACAACGTCAAGACGGCATTGCTGGCCTCCGTGTTCACCACGGCCAGCCGTAACAACGTCCTTAATACGCTGAAGACCCAGCAGCCCAATGTCTGGTTCTACCGCTTTGACTGGGCCAATGAGCCGGCTCCCTGGAACGATGTCTATGGTGCAGCCCATGCGTTTGATCTGCCGTTCATTTTCGGCAACTTCGGCCCCTCGCTGTTTTCGAATGCGGTCAACAGCACGGCCAACAAACCGGGTCGTGTGGCGTTGTCCAACGCCATGATGGGAACCATCGGTGCATTCATGCGCAATGGTGATCCCAACAATGCCGGCTTGGGTGTGACCTGGCCCGCATGGCCATCGACTTTGCTGTTCAATGCCACCAATAGCGCGGCACAGATCAGCGTCCAATAACCACCGTACGTACGACCAGTGGGCAGGTGCCAACACCTTGCCCACTCCTTGAACCCAATTCGGAGAGAGTCATGGATAAGTTCGCGCGCGTTTTCATCGTGCTGGTGGGTCTCGTACTATGCCTGTTGGCCTTCGCGGCAAAGGCGTCTGAAATTGGCGTGTCCGATCAGGAGATTGTTCTGGGGCAATCATTGGGCGTCACCGGACCGTTGGCGCAAATGGCACCCGACATTGTCAATGGCGGCAAGGTGTACTTTGATGCGGTCAACGCCAATGGTGGTATCCATGGCCGCAAGGTCCGGACCGTGGTGCTGGACGATGGCTACGATCCTGCCCGCACGCTGAAGACGGCGCGCCAACTGATCGAAGACGAAAAGGTATTTGCTTTCTACAACCTCACGGGGACGGCCAATGTTGCGGCGATTCTTCCCATGCTGGCAACCGAAGCACAGCCAGTGCCACTGGTCGGATCATTGACCGGAGCAGACGGTATTCGCAATCCCAGGATGGGGAATGTATTTCATGTTCGCGCAAGCTACGAAGACGAACTGGAGAAGCTGGTTGAGCACCTGACTACCGTTGGCATCAAGCGGATGGGCGTGCTGTGGATCAACAATGGCATGGGCAAAGACGGCATGACCGGGATCGAGAAGGCCATGAAGCGCCATGGAATTGCCTCCTATGCCAGTGTCTCCATCCAGCCGGACGGGTCTGACGCCGACAAGGCCATTGCCGCCCTGCGCGAAAAGGAGCCGCAGGCCATCATCATGATCACGACTGGCACCGCCACGGTGAGCTTCATCAAGGGGTTCAACAAGGTTAAAAAAGGCATGCGCTTTTACGCGTTGTCGGTCATGGGCACACAATCCGCCGTGAAGGCGCTGGGGCCGGATGGCATTGGCGTGGTCGTGACCTCGGTGGTGCCCTTTCCGTGGAGCAATAGCAACCCCTTGGCAAAGGAATACCAGGCTGCGATGCGCAAGGCCGGTTACGACAACCTGTCATTCCTGGGGTTCGAGGCATACATCAATGCCAAGGTCGTGGCCGAAGCCATCCGGCGTGCCGGCAAGGACCTGACCCGGGCCAAGTTCAATACTGCTATGGAGAGCATGCGGGACCTGGATCTGGGCGGCTTTCATCTGAGCTTCAGCAAGAACCAGCACCAGGGAAGCCGCTTCGTGGAACTCACCATCATCCGCGACGGCGAACGGTTCACCAAATAGACAACTTTCAACCCAAAAAAGGAAAATCCATGAAAACGATTCAAAAAATTGCCATCGCCAGCATTGCCCTGGCCTGCGCCGGTGCCGCACAGGCGCAAAAAGGTGAGACCGTCAAGATGGTTCGCATTGACCCTCTGACGGGTCTGCTCGGCCCGGTGGGCATCAACCAGCAGAAGACCTACCAGTTCTTTGCCGAGAAGTTCAATGCCAGCAACCCGGCCGGTGTGAAGTTCGAGATATCTTTCATCGACAACAAGCTCTCTCCCACCGAGAGTCTCAACTCCCTGAAGACTGCCATTGACCAGGGCGCGCGCTACATCATCCAGGGCGATGGTTCGTCGGTGGCGCTGGCCTTATCCGACGCTGTCAGCAAGCACAACGAGCGCAACCCCGGCAAGGAGGTCATCTACATCAACGACTCAGCAGTGGACCCGGATCTGACCAACAGCAAGTGCAGCTATTGGCACTTCCGTTTTGATGCCGACACTTCCATGAAGATGGAAGCACTTTCCAGCTACCTGGTCGACCAGAAAGATGTGAAGAAGGTCTACCTGCTGAACCAGAACTACTCGCACGGGCAGCAGGTCGCCAAGTACGCCAAGGAGACCATTGGCCGCAAGCGTCCCGACATCCAGTTCGTGGGTGAAGACCTGCATCCTTTGGCGCAAGTTCGCGATTTCGCACCCTACATCGCCAAGATCAAGGCTTCTGGCGCGGATACGGTGATAACCGGCAACTGGGGTTCGGACTTGTCGCTGCTGGTCAAGGCCGCCAATGAAGGCGGCTACACCGGCAAGTTCTTCACTTACTACCTGCAGTTTTCGGGTACCCCCACCGCCTTGGGCGCTGGTGCTGCCGGGCGTGTGTACCAGATCGGTACGGGCCACCACAACATGGGTGGTCAGATGGCCAAGTGGATGGAAGAATTCCGCACCAAGTACCACGATGACCTGACCAGCGTGAACTTTGCCCACGTGTTTGAAACCCTGAGCGCAGCCATGGTAGCGGCCAAGTCCACCGATCCGGTCAAGGTGGCCGCAGCGATGGAAGGCATCAAGGTCAAGACCTTCAACGGTGAGACGGAGATGCGCAAGGCCGACCACCAGTTGCAACAACCCCTGTACATGGGCCGTTGGCAGAAGGTGGATGCCAAGAATACCTACAACGCCGAGAACACCGGCATGACGCTGGCATCCGTCAAGGAATACCCCAACTATGTCTCCAGCACACCGACCAGTTGCCAGATGAAGCGCCCATAAGGCGCAACTGCTCCGAAGGTCGCGGGGATACTCCTTCCGCGTCCTTCGGAAATCCATTCGCTGCGATCACTGGGGTCGCGGCTCTCCCGGGTTCGAATCGGACGCCGCGGGAGACTCACTCAATTCGTTTTGGAAGGTCGTTGGACCATGGAATTCTTCATCATCTCGATGCTGAATGGGCTTAGCTATGGGCTATTGCTTTTCATGCTCAGCTCGGGACTCACGCTGATCTTCAGCATGATGGGCGTGCTGAACTTTGCACACGCATCGTTTTACATGGTCGGAGCCTATGTGGGTTACAGCGTCTCCAGGGTCGTGGGCTTCTGGCCGGCATTGCTCATTGCTCCCTTGGCGGTTGGTGCCATGGGTGCTGTCTTCGAGCGGGTGTGTTTGCGCAGGGTGCACAAATATGGCCATGTGGCGGAACTGCTGATTACCTTTGGTCTGTCCTACGTTATTCTGGAACTGGTGCAACTGGTTTGGGGGCGCATCGCTGTCGAGTTTCACCCGCCGGAAGTGCTCCAGGGCCCTGCATTCACGCTGCTGAACCATTCCGTCAACGGCCTGAGTGTCCTGTGGGGCGTGGCGCCGCCGGAGCTCTGTAGTTCTGCCGATGAAACAGTGCGCATTGTCTGCTCGCCTTTCCCGGCCGCCCGTGGCTTCATGATGCTGGTGGCTCTGGTCATGCTGGTCAGCGTGTGGTTGCTGCTCACCCGCACCCGCATCGGGCTGGTCATCCAGTCTGCACTGACCCATCCGGAAGCTGTGGAGGCACTGGGCCACAACGTCCCGAAGATTTTCATGCTGGTCTTTGGGGCTGGGGCGGCGCTCGCTGGTCTGGCCGGTGTCATCGGCGGCAGCACCTTTCTGACGGAACCCGCCATGGCTGCGACGGTGGGTTCGGTCATCTTTGTGGTGGTCGTGGTCGGCGGCATGGGCTCGTTGTCGGGGGCGTTTTTGGCATCGGTGCTCATCGGGGTCATTCAGACGTTTGCGGTGGCCTTTGACGTCTCCGTTGCCTCGGCTGCCCATCAACTGGGTCTGCAGTTGGGTTCCAGTTCCCTCGTGAATTTGACCCTCTCCCAAATCGCGCCCATTCTGCCTTACCTGTTTCTGGTTCTCATCCTGATCTTCCGCCCCAAGGGACTGCTGGGCACGCGGGAAGGATAACGACATGTCTGCAACTACCAAACTATCCTTGTTTCACGTTGGTCGCCTGATGACCTGGGGGCTGTTCGCTCTCGTTTTGCTGCTGGCGCCCATGGTGTTTACCAGCGGTCTTGGCATGACGGTGCTGTCCCAAATGGGGATTGCGATCATTGCCTGCCTGTCCTACAACATGCTGTTGGGCCAAGGCGGCATGCTGAGCTTCGGCCATGCCGTGTACACCGGCCTGGGCGCCTTCGTGGCCATCCATGCACTCAATGCGATCGGGGGCGGAACACTGCCAATTCCGGTCTCCTTGGTTCCCGTGGTGGGCGCCCTGGCGGGCATGGGCTTTGCCGTGCTATTTGGCTATGTAACCACCCGCAAATCGGGCACCACCTTTGCCATGATCACGCTGGGTTTGGGTGAGCTGGTGTTCTCCATGGCCCTGATGGTGCCCGAGTTCTTTGGCGGCGAAGGCGGCGTCGCCAGCAACCGCGTGATCGGAAACGGCGTCATGGGGATCACCTTTGGCCCGGCCATTCAGATCTACTACCTGATCGCCATTTACACCTTTGTCGCGGTGCTGGCCATGTTTGCCTTCACCCAGACTCCGCTGGGCCGGATGCTCAACGCCGTGCGCGACAACCCGGAGCGCGTCGAGTTCGTGGGCTACAACACCCAGCTGGTTCGCTACATCTCCTTCATCATTGCCGGCTTCTTTGCCGGGATGGCGGGGGGACTTTCCGCGTTGAACTTCGAAATGGTCACCGGAGAAGTCGTCAGCTCGGCCCGCTCTGGCGCCTATCTGCTGTTCACCTTCCTTGGTGGCTCGACCTATTTCTTTGGCCCCATCATCGGCGCCGTGTTGATGGTTCTGGCCTTTGTATTGTTCAGCGAATTCACCAAGGCCTGGCTGCTGTACCTGGGTCTGATCTTCCTGTTCATGGTGATGTATGCGCCAGGCGGCATTGCCAGCCTGATCATGATGAATGCCCGGGTGGCACAGTTTGGCAAGCTGAAGCAACTCTTGACCAGCTACCTGTCTCTCGCGGTTACTTTCGTACCGGCGATGGCCGGTGCCGCGGCCATCGTTGAGATGACCTACCACCTGCAATTGAACGCCTCGCAAGGCGGTGAGTTGAACTTCCTGGGTGTCGCGCTCAACGTTATGAACCCTTCCAGCTGGATCGGCGCCACCGTTCTCCTGCTGGTTGGTGCCGGCCTGTTTGAATTCGCACGCCGCCGATTCGCAGTCCAGTGGAAGTCGGTTCAGGAAGCCATTGAAAAACAACTGCACCCCGAGGACGCAGCATGAGCCAGCAATTCCCCTACGCACTGGAAATCAAGGGCTTGCGCAAGAGCTTTGGAAAGACCGAGATCATCCGCGGCATTGACCTCGCGGTACGCCATGGGGAGCGGGTTGCCGTGATTGGCCCCAACGGCGCTGGCAAGTCCACGCTGTTCAACCTGATCAGCGG
>Ga0265332_10000128_pt1 | contig 63543 bp, 59 predicted proteins | sample 41926metaG_FD_202084 | JGI IMG/M metagenome (GOLD analysis project Ga0265332, IMG submission 202084) | Rhizosphere microbial communities from Carex aquatilis grown in University of Washington, Seatle, WA, United States - 4-19-26 metaG | ecosystem: Host-associated > Plants > Roots > Rhizosphere...
GCGTGTACTGCGCACGCACTTGCTTGTCTGTCATCTCTTGACTCCTTGTCGGTATTTTCAACAAGGCTAAGAACTCCATTTTTCAGGGGCAGGTTCAGTTCGGTGGTCGAGATTGTGCAGAGTCTGCAGTGTGTGGCAATCGTGGTCGATTGAATGTGCAATGGCGAACACACAGCCCAAATATTTTGTCGCATTACCAGCACCGTCCAGCAAAAATGGTACTTTAGGAGGATGCTGTTGCAATGAATTTGCTATGAAATATGTAGTTGCATGTGTAAATTCCACGAGGGCTTCCGCCATATTCCTCTCTGATTCATTCGACCAAACGCGCCATCCCCTAAACTACCCTCCCCTTCACTCCCAACCCCACCATGCACCACCGCACACTCGGCCCCTTCCCAGTCTCCGCCATCGGTCTGGGCTGCATGAACCTCAGCCACGCGTATGGCGCGCCGATTGCGCCCGAGCAGGGGGAGCGCGTGCTGCTGTCCGCGCTGGATGCGGGGGTGACGCTGTTCGACACAGCCGCGCTCTACGGCTTTGGTGCCAACGAAACGCTGGTTGGGCGCGTGCTCAAACCGCACCGGAGCAGGATCACGCTGGCCAGCAAGTGCGGCATGCAGGGCGTGGATATGAATGGCGATGGCAAACTGGTGCGCGTCATCGACGGCCGGCCCGCCACACTGCGCAAGACCTGTGAAGACAGCCTGCGCCGACTGCAGACGGATGTGATCGACCTGTATTACCTGCACCGCTGGGACAAGCAGGTGCCCATTGAGGAGAGCGTGGGTGCCTTGGGCGAACTGGTGCGCAAGGGCCATATCCGCAGCATTGGCCTGTCCGAGGTATCGGCCGCCACACTGCGCCGCGCGCATGCCGAGCACCCGATTGCCGCGCTACAGACCGAGTATTCGCTGTGGACGCGCAACGCCGAGATCGCCGTGCTGGATGCCTGCAAGGAACTGGGCATTGCCTTTGTGGCCTTCAGCCCGGTGGCACGCGGCTTCCTGTGCAACACGCTGACCGAGGTGGACACGCTGGACGCCAAGGACATTCGCCGTGCCATGCCGCGCTTTGCGCCGGACAACTATGCCGCCAACCGCAAGCTGCTGCCAGCGTACGCACAAGTGGCGCGTGAGGTGGGTTGCACGTCCGCGCAGCTGGCCATTGCCTGGCTGCTGCAGCGTGGCGAGAACATCATTCCCATCCCCGGAACCACCAGCGTGTCGCACCTGATGGAGGACCTGGGCGCGCTCGATGTGCGCCTGAGCCCGGAGGTGATGGCCACACTGGACGGCCTGATCAACCAGGCTACTGTGGTGGGTGCGCGCTACAACCCGCAGAACGCGCAGGAAGTGGACACCGAGGCGTTTGCCTGACCCCGGCCCCTAACCCAAACCAATGGGCGCTGGCGCCTTGGTCACGATGCGGGTAAACAGCTGGTCATAGACCGGGTCGCGCGGGTATTTGCCGGTGAGCGGATCACAGTTGGTCGCAAAGGCGGCGTCCAGCTCCTTCCAGTCGGCCTCGCTGAGCACCTTCATCGCGGCGGGCAGGATCACCGTTTCTTCCAGGCGCATGTGCTCCAGGTAGAAGCCCAGGTAGCGCTTGACCGCTTCTTCAAACGCGGCGCGGCGGGACTCACCCAGCAGCTCCCACGCCATCAACTGGTGCTGCAGGGCGCGGACGTTGGCCTCGCCCTTGCGGTGATCGTCGTCCAGCCGGGCAATCAGCTCACGCGTCTCGGGCACCAGGCGCGCCACCGGGGGAAACAGCAGCTCGGTTTCCTTGGGGTGGTGCAGGCGCTCGGGAAACTCGTCGATGTAGAACAGCATAGCGCCCAACACCTCGAAGAAGCCCTTGCGATCGTCCATGGGGCCACGCTCCACCATCATGCCCAGCGAGCGCAACATGGCGGCCAGTGTGGCGTGTTCGTCGCGGATGATGTGAAGGCTGGTGGGCTCCATGGAGCGTCTCCTGTAATGTTTAGTGACCGAAGTCCAGTGGCAATCCGACGTAGTTTTCGGCAATGGTACGCGACCCCGCCTCGCTGTGGATCAGATAGTCCAGCTCGGCCTCCTGGAACTTGGCCACAATCGCGCCGTCATCGGGGAAGCGGTGCATCAGCTGCGTGAACCACCACGAAAAACGCTCGCCCTTCCAGATGCGCTTGAGGCACTTCTCGGAATAGGTGTCAATGCCGGCCTCGCTCTTGTCCTGGTAGAACTCGATGAGGCCGTTGGCCAGGTATTTGACATCGGTGGCCGCCAGGTTCAACCCCTTGGCGCCGGTGGGCGGCACGATGTGGCCGGCGTCCCCGGCCAGGAACATGCGGCCAAAGCGCATGGGCTCGGTAATGAAGCTGCGCAGCGGCGCGATGCTCTTCTCGATGCTGGGGCCGGTGATGAGTTTCTCACGGCCCTCTTCGTCCAAGCGCAACTTCAACTCCTGCCAGAAGGCCTCGTCACTCCACTCGTCCACCGTGTTGGTCAGCGGCACCTGCAGGTAGTAGCGGCTGCGCGTCTTGCTGCGCTGCGAGCACAGTGCGAAGCCGCGCGGGCTGTTGATGTAGATGAGCTCGTCGTGCACCGGCGGCGTGTCGGACAGCAGACCCAGCCAGCCGAAGGGATAGACCTTCTCAAACTCCTTGATCGCACCGCGCGGTGCGCTGGCACGGCACACGCCGTGGAAGCCGTCGCAGCCAGCGATGAAGTCACACTCGATCTGGAACTGCTTGCCGTCCTTCTCGTAGGTGACGCGGGGGTTCTTGGTGTCGAAGTCGTGGATGGCCACGTTCTGCGCTTCATACACGGTGGGCAGGCCGGCTGCGGTGCGTGCATCCATCAGGTCCTTGGTCAGGTCGGTCTGGCCGTAGACCATGACGTTCTTGCCGCCGGTGAGCTTGTTCATGTCGATGCGGTGGCGCTGGCCGTTGTACAGCATCTCGAAGCCGCCATGTACCAGACCCTTCTCGTGCATGCGCTGGCCGACGCCGGCCTCGTCCAGCAGGTCGATGCAGACCTGCTCCAGAATGCCGGCGCGGATGCGCGTCAGCACATAGTCGCCGGTGTGGCGTTCCAGAATGATGGCGTCAATGCCGGCCTTGTGCAACAGTTGACCGAGAAGAAGACCGGATGGGCCGGCACCGATGATGGCTACCTGTGTACGCATGGGAATGTGCTCCTGTTTGTTATGCCCGCAACTTTAGGTGCTGCACCGGTTTTTGCCCAGCCGTCTCTCCAGCATTTGTGCGATCATTGCACTCAGTGCGCGATGATCGCGCAGCAATTGAGAGAAGAACATGTCCATTGCCAAGGCGGATTTCATAGAGGGCATGGCCAAGGGCCTGGCCGTGCTGGAGAGCTTTGATACGGAGCGCCAGCGGCTCAACGCCACGCTGGCAGCGGAACGCGCCGGCATCACCCGCGCTGCGGCCCGGCGGCACCTGCTCACGCTGGCCCACCTGGGGTATCTGGAGACCGATGGCAGCTACTTCTGGCTGTCGGCCAAGGTGCTGCGCTTTTCGGGCAGCTACCTGGCCTCCAGCCGGTTGCCGCGCGCCATCCAGCCCACGCTGAACCGCCTGGCCGTGCAGGCGCAGGAGTCGTTCTCGGCCGCCGTGCTGGACGCCGATGAAGTGGTGGCCGTGGCGCGCGCCGGCATTGACCGCAATCCGTCCGTGTCGCCAACTGGGCGAGTCACGGCCTATGGCCTGCACCTGGGTGCGCGCCTGCCGGCCCACGCCACCTCCACCGGGCGTGTACTGCTGGCGGCCAAGAACCGCACCGAATTTGCGGCCTGGATGAAGGGCCGCCAGTTGCCCCGCCTGACGCCGATGACCACCACCGACCTCAAGGAATTCCGTGCCGTGATTGACGCGGTGCGCAAGCAGGACTTTTGCCTGAACAGCGAGGAGCACGAGCTGGGCGTCCACGCGCTGGCTGTGCCGCTGCGCAACAGCCAGGGCGCAACCGTGGCGGCGCTGAATGTGGTGGCCTCGCCCAGCCGGCTGTCCACACAGGCCATGCAGCGCGATCTATTGCCGCTGCTGTTTGAAGCCGCGCGCGAGCTGCGCGCCCTGCTGTAGCGCAAGTCCGTGAGCAGGCGATCCTGCATAGTCCTGCCACGCCGACAAACACGACCGGTTGCAAAAGGCCATCACGGCTCCTTGCTACAGCAATATGGAATAGCTCACCGCCTCCAGCTCCGTGCGCAACCAACGGTGGGACGCGTTGAGCTGGTGGCGCATGTGCCAGATCATGTACATGGGCATGGTCGGGCATGGCACCGGCACCGGTGCATTGGCCAGGCCTTGCATCAGCTGGGAGCGTAGGCGCTGCGGCGCGGTGGCCAGCAACTGGCTGCCGCGCAGGAACGGCGGTAGGCCGGCAAAGCCCGGCACCATGACCGTGAAGCGCCGCTGGATACCTTTGGCCAGCAGGTACTGGTCCAGGTCCAGCGCCCGACGCGGCTCGTAGACCACGGTGACGTGGTCCGCTTCGAGGTAGTCCTCCGGCGTGCGGGGGGCATCACGCTGGCTGGCGTCATAAAACACGCGGTACTCGTCCTCGAACAAGCGCTTTTGCAGGATGTCGGAGCCATCCGGCGGGCGCGGGCTGATGACCAGTTGGCACTGCTCCTGGCGCAGCATCTCCAGGCTGGGCACGTCGGACGGAATCACCCGCAGCTTGACTCCTGGCGCCTGGGTGCGCAGCCGTGCCATCAGTGGCGGCAGCAACAGATCGCGCTGGAAGTCGTTGGCGGCGATGGTGAAGGTGGTGCGCCACTGCGCTGGCACAAACTCGGCCGAGGTGGCAAAGCGCTCCAGGCTGGAGAGCAGCTCCCGCGCCTGCTCCGCCAGGTGCTGCGCATGGGCCGTGGCGACGATGCCGCGCCCGGATTTGACGAACAGCGGGTCGCCGGTGATGGCACGCAGCTTGTCCAGCAGGTGGCTCACCGCAGATTGGGTCACGCCCAGGCGCTGCGCAGCGCCGGTGATGGAACCCACCTCCACCACGGCCACCAACAACTGCAGCAAGTGGCCATCCAGGTCCGAATAATCGAATTTGCTCATGGGTTACATAATGATTCATGTATTTATCTTTGGCAATGGGCATTGAATACTGGCGGCCAACCCCGTCAACATCAGGAGACAAACCGTGGCTTCCAGCACCCCCCTACCGCCCATCCCGGGCACCACCCCCTTCGATGCCGAGCAGGCCAAGAAGGGCTACGCACTCAACAAGATGTGCTTTTCGTTCAACTCGGCCGACAACCGCGCCGCATTCCTGAAGGACGAAGAGGCCTACATGCGCCAATACGGCCTGACCGAGGCGCAGGCCGCAGCCATCCGCGCCAAGAACGTGCTGCAACTGATCGCGGCTGGCGGCAACGCCTATTACCTGGCCAAGTTCGCCGGCATCTTCGGCCTGGACATGCAGGACATCGGCGCCCAGCAGACCGGCATGACCAAGGAACAGTTCAAGGCCAAGCTCGTCGCCGCCGGCAAATAACCCGAATCCACTGAAAAGAGACACAACACCATGGCACAACTCATAGGCTGCATCGGCACCTCCCACATCCCAGCCATTGGCGGCGCCATCCATAAGGGCCTGCAGCAGGACCCGTACTGGAAACCGTTTTTTGACGGCTTCCCGCCGATTCGCCAGTGGCTGGGCGAGAAGAAGCCCGATGTCATCGTCATCTTCTACAACGACCACGGGCTGAACTTCTTCCTGGACAAGATGCCCACGTTTGCCGTCGGCGCCGCGCCCGAGTATTTGAACTCGGACGAAGGCTGGGGCATTCCGTCGCTGGAGCCGCTCAAGGGCGAGGCGGACCTGTCTTGGCACATCATCAACACGTTGATCGACCAGGAGTTCGACATCGTCTCCTGCCAGGAAATGCTGGTGGACCACGCCTGCTCGCTGCCGCTGAAACTGCTCTACCCCGAGGGCAACTACCCCGTGACCGTGGTGCCCATCTGCATCAACACTGTGCAGTTCCCGCTGCCCAAGGCCAGCCGCGTCTATGCCATGGGCAAGGCCGTAGGCGAGGCCATTGCCTCCTGGGACAGCAGCAAGACCGTGGCCGTGATTGGCTCCGGGGGCTTAAGCCACCAGTTGGATGGCGAGCGCGCCGGCCACATCAACAAGGCGTTTGACCTTCAGTTCATGGAAAGCCTGCTGACCAACCCCGAGTGGGCCACCCAGTTCAGCATCCACGAACTGGTGGAAAAGACCGGCACACAAGGCGTGGAACTGCTGATGTGGCTGGCCATGCGTGCCGCACTCACTGCTGGCACTAGCCCCGGCGTGCGCAAGGTGCACAGCAATTACCACATCCCGATTTCCAACACCGCCACCGGCCTGTTGGCACTGGAAAAGATCGACTAGGGCTCAAGTCCCCATTTGCGCCCAAGCCTTGTCCAGGCGCTTGACGCTGACGGGCTGGGGCGTTCGCAGCTCCTGGGCGAAGAAGCTGACGCGCAGCTCCTCCAGCAGCCAGCGGAACTCCTGCATGCGCTCATCCACCGCGCCCTTGCGCTCGGCTACCAGGCGCCAGTAGCGTTGCTCCAGCGGGCGCAACTCACTGAGGCGGCTGGCGTCCCGGGCCGGGTCGGCGCGGTACTTGTCCAGACGCAGCGTGATGGCCTTCAGGTAGCGGGCCAGATGCTGCAGGCGCGGCCACGGTGCGGCCTGCAGGAAGCGCTTGGGCACCAGGCGGTTGAGCTGCTGGGCGCAATCCGCCACGGCGTCGAGGGCGTTCTTCGTGTCCTTGATCTTGCGTGCCGCCGCTGCGTGCTCCAGCAGGATGGTGCCGGCCAGGCGCGCCACCTCGTTGGCGATCAGCGTCAGGCGCCCACGGCCCTCCTCCACACGCTTCTTGAAGGCAAATTCGTCGGTCGGCAGCGGGTCGAGCAGGAAGGCCCGCTCCAGCGCCACGGCGATGATCTGCTCGCGCAACTCCTCCAGCGTGCCTCCGCCACTGCCGTTGTCGGCCTTGCCCACGTTCATGTAGGCCACGGCCATTTTCTGCAGGTCGGGGATGTTCTTTTCCAGGTACTTCAGCGCGTCCTTGATCTGCAGCGCGAACAGGCGGCGCAGGCCGGCACGGTGTTTGGCGGCCGATACTTCAGGTTCGTCAAACACTTCGATGGTGACGGCATCACCCTGGTCGATCAGCGCCGGAAAACCGATCAGCGTCTGGCCGCCCTTGCGGATTTCCAGCAGCTCTGGCAGCTCGCCAAAGGTCCAGGCGGTGTGGCGCTGTTCGGTGACTGCGGACTGCGGCGGCTTGGCGGCAGCTAGATTAGCTACGTTTTTGATAGCTGTCTGCGCTTTCTCCACGAGGGCTGGAGCCTGATTTGACTGTGAAGCATTCCCTGGAACCGACTGCGCAGCGCCGGTCTGCGCCAGCTTGATCCCCGCCAGCGCCTGGAACGCGCCACGTGCCTGCGCGCCCAGCTCGGCCTTGAGCGCGCCCAAGTTGCGCCCGTGGCCGAGTTGGCGGCCGTGTTCGTCCACCACGCGGAAGTTCATGAAGAAGTGCGGCGTGAGCATGTCGGCCTTGATGTCGGCGCGCGCAATGTCCAGCGAAGTGGCTTCACGTACCAGTTTGAGCACGGCATCGATCAGGCCACCCTGGCCAAAACGTTCGGGCGCGTTCAGCGCCTCGGCAAATTTGCTGGCGGTGTCCGGCAGCGGCACCAGGCGCGAACGGGGTCGCTGGTGCAGGGTTTTGAGCAGGGCCTGCACTTTCTCCTTCAGCATGCCGGGCACCAGCCATTCGCAGCGCTCGTCATTGACCTGGTTCAGCACAAACAGCGGCACGGTCACGGTCAGGCCGTCGCGGGCATCACCGGGTTCGTGCAGATAGGTGGCGGCGCAGTCCACACCACCCAGGCGAATGGTTTTGGGGAAGGCCGCAGTGGTGATACCAGCGGCCTCGTGGCGCATCAGCTCTTCGCGGCTCAGCTTGAGGAGGTTGGGCTGCTTCTTCACCTCTTCGCGGTACCAGCGCTCCAGCGAATAGCCGCTGCACACGTCGGCCGGCAACTGCTGGTCGTAGAAGGCGTAGATCAGCTCCTCGTCCACCAGCACGTCCTGTCGGCGGGCCTTATGTTCCAGTTCCTCCACCTGGCGCACCAGCTTCTGGTTGGCCGCCAGAAACGGCAACGGCGTCTCCCACTCCCCGGCGACCAGCGCCTGGCGGATGAAGATCTCGCGCGCACCGGCCATGTCGACGCGGCTGTAGTTGCTGCGCCGACCGTTGTAGATGACGATGCCGTAGAGCGTGGCCCGTTCCAGCGCTACCACCTCAGCCGCCTTCTTTTCCCAATGCGGGTCCAGCAACTGCTTTTTCAGCAAATGCCCACCGACCTGCTCCAGCCACTGCGGCTCGATGGCCGCAATGCCCCGGCCAAACAGGCGCGTGGTTTCCACCAATTCGGCCGCCACAATCCAGCGCCCCGGCTTCTTGGTCAGGTGGGCACCGGGGTGGGCAAAGAACTTGATGCCGCGCGCACCGAGGTATTCGCCGCCCGAGCCCGGCTTGCTGTCGCCTTCGCTCTCGACCTTGCAACCGATATTGCCCAACAGACCGGACAGCATGGACAGGTGCAACTGCTCGTAGCTGGCCGGCAGCGTATTGAGCCGCCATTTGTGCTCGGCCACCACGGTGTGGAGCTGACTGTGGATGTCCTTCCACTCGCGCACGCGGCGGATGTTGACAAAGTTCTGGCGCAGCAACTGTTCGTATTGGCGGTTGCTGAGCTTGTGCGCACCCTCCCCGCCACGCGCATCGTGAATCCACTTCCACAGCTTGAGGTAGCCGGTGAACTCGCTCTTCTCGTCATCAAACTTCTTGTGCGCCGTATCCGCCTGCTGCTGCGCCTCCATCGGACGGTCGCGTACATCCTGCACGGACAGTGCCGATGCGATCACCAACGCTTCGTCCAGGGCTTCCCGCGAACGGGCTTCGAGCAACATCCGGCCCACACGCGGGTCCAGCGGCAGCTTCGACAGTTCCACGCCCAAAGGCGTCAGCTCATTCGCATCGTCCACCGCACCCAGCTCATTGAGCAACTGGTAGCCATCGGCAATGGCACGGCCCGTGGGGCGCTCCAGGAACGGAAAGTCCTCGACGATGCCCAGGTGCAGCGACTTCATGCGCAGGATGACACCTGCCAATGAACTGCGCAGGATTTCCGGATCGGTAAACCGGTCCCGACCGTTGAAATCCTTTTCGTCATATAGGCGCAAACAGATGCCGTTGGCTACGCGCCCGCAGCGCCCGCTGCGCTGGTTGGCGGCGGCCTGGCTGATGGGCTCGACGAGCAACTGTTCCACCTTGCTGCGAAAGCTGTAGCGCTTGACGCGCGCCGTGCCGGCGTCGATCACATAGCGAATGCCGGGCACGGTCAACGAGGTCTCTGCCACGTTGGTCGCCAGCACCACGCGCCGCCCGGTGTGGTCGTCGAAAATACGGTCCTGCTCGGCAGGACTCAGGCGGGCAAACAGCGGCAGCACCTCGGCGTTGCGCATCACCGGCTGGTGGCTCAAGTGCTTGCGCAGATGGTCGGCCGCCTCGCGGATCTCGCGCTCGCCGGGCAGGAAGACAAGGATGTCGCCCTGGTTGTGCACATCGCGCCAGAGCTCATCCACGCCGTCGGCTATTGCCGAGTTCAGGTCGTATTCACGACTCTCCTCAAATGGCCGGTAGCGTGTCTCCACCGGGAACATGCGCCCGGAAACCATGATGACCGGCGCCGGCCCCTTGCTGGATTTGAAATGGTCGGCAAAGCGCTGGGCGTCAATCGTCGCGGAGGTCACCACAATCTTCAGGTCCGGGCGGCGCGGCAGGATCTGGCGCAGGTAGCCCAGCAGGAAATCGATGTTCAGGCTGCGTTCGTGCGCCTCGTCAATGATGATGGTGTCGTAGGCATTGAGCAGTGGGTCGGTCTGCGTCTCGGCCAGCAAAATGCCGTCGGTCATCAGCTTGACGGACGCGTCCTTCGACAGGCGGTCCTGGAAACGCACCTTGAAGCCCACCACCTCCCCCAGCGGCGTCTTCAACTCCTCGGCAATACGCTTGGCCACGCTGCTGGCGGCAATGCGGCGCGGCTGCGTGTGGCCAATTAGTTTGGCGCGCTGGCCCGCCGGGTAGTTGAGCTTGCCCCGCCCCATGGCCAATGCAATCTTCGGGAGCTGGGTGGTCTTGCCGGAACCGGTCTCACCGCAGACGATGATGACCTGGTGGGCCGCCATGGCGGCCATGATTTCTTCGCGTTTGCCCGATACGGGCAGCGATTCCGGAAAGTCGATTTGCAGGGAGCTGGAGGTCAAGGTACTAACTTCGTAGAGAATTGCGGATTATCCCCGCCCTGCCACTCAATGCCTTCCCTGATCAGCGTGCCATGACCACTGTCTTTAATTTCACCTTCGTGCCCTGGTTCCGCTCGGTCGCACCGTATATCCACAAGTTCCGCAACCAGACCTTTGTGGTGGGCATTGCCGGTGAAGCCATTGCGGCCGGCAAACTGCAATTTCTGGCCCAGGACCTGGCCATGATCCAGAGCATGGGTGTGAAGATCGTGCTGGTGCATGGTTTTCGGCCCCAGGTCAATGAGCAGCTTCGCGCCAAGGGCCATGCCGGCAAGTATTCGCACGGCATGCGCATCACCGACGAGGTGGCACTGGACTGTGCCCAGGAGGCCGCCGGCCAGTTGCGCTATGAGATTGAGGCGGCCTTCAGCCAGGGCTTGCCCAATACGCCAATGGCCGACTCCACGGTGCGCGTCATCTCGGGCAACTTCATCACCGCGCGCCCAGTTGGCATCGTGGACGGCGTCGATTTCCAGCACTCCGGGCTGGTGCGCAAGGTGGACACGGCGGGCATCAGCCGCGTGCTCGACATGGGCGCCATGCTGCTGCTGTCTCCCTTTGGCTTCTCACCCACCGGCGAGGCTTTCAACCTGGCCATGGAAGAAGTAGCCACGTCAGTGGCCACGGCCCTGCAGGCTGACAAGCTGATTTTCGTGACCGAGGTGCCCGGCGTCCGCATGCGCCCGCTGGAGCCGGCTTCCGAAGACAACCCCATTGACACCGAACTACCGCTGGCAGCGGCCGAGCAGTTGCTGGCCCGGTTGCCGGCAGCGAATCTGCCAACCGACACCGCGTTTTACCTGCAGCACTGCGTCAAGGCCTGCAAGAACGGCGTGGAGCGCAGCCACATCATTCCGTTTTCCGTGGATGGCTCCATCCTGCTGGAGGTCTATGTGCACGACGGCATCGGCACCATGGTCGTGGACGAAAAACTGGAGGAGCTGCGCGAGGCCTCGGTCGACGACGTAGGCGGCATCCTGCAACTGATTGAGCCGTTTGAAAAGGATGGCACGCTGGTCAAGCGCAGTCGTACCGAGATTGAGCGCGACGTGGGGAACTACACCATCATCGAGCACGACGGCGTGATCTTCGCCTGCGCGGCGCTGTATGCCTACCCGGAGGCGCGCACCGCCGAGATGGCAGCGCTGACCGTGTCACCCGATGTGCAGGGTCAGGGTGACGGCGAGCGGGTGCTCAAACGCATTGAGCAGCGCGCCAAGGCCGCAGGCCTGGACAGCATCTTCGTGCTGACCACCCGCACCATGCACTGGTTCATCAAGCGCGGTTTTGTGCAGGTGGAGCCCGAGTGGCTGCCCGAAGCCCGCAAGCGCAAGTACAACTGGGACCGCAAGAGCCAGGTGCTGGTCAAGAAGTTGACTTGACGGTGCGGCGCCACACCAGCAGCGTGCCCACCAGCGCCATGGCGCTGAACCACAGGAACGACCAGTTGGCGATGGAGCCGCCCAGGAAGGTCCAATCCACCTTGGTGCAATCCCCTCCGCCCTTGAAGATCATCGGAATGGCGCGTTGCAGGGGGAAGGTTTCAATCATGCCGTAGAGGTCACGCCCGCAGGACACCACTTCGGGCGGATACCACTGCAACCAGCTCTGGCGCGCGGCCACATAGGCGCCCGCGACGGCCAGCACCACCAGCAGTGCACCACCCCAGACGTGCGCGGACTTCTTGCCGCTAGCCCCCGTCAAGCCTGCGCAGAGTGCTACTAAAACAAGAGCATAGCGTTGCACAATGCACATCGGACAGGGTTCCAGTCCGACTACCTGTTGCAGGTAGACACCGAATGCCAGCAGCCCCAGGCAGGAGAGGCAGATCATCGCCAGAACACGCCGCGGCGCGGCATCGAATGGGGCCAATACAGAGTTCAAAATCGCAATTCCTGTCAAAAAAATGCGCCGGTGATGGCGCTTTGCATAGGTTGGTGCCGATTTTCCCCATGAAGTTCCCCGTTCGGGCCTGTGGGATTGCCGCCCCGGGCCCGGCAAACCGAATAAGATTCAGCCTATTGGCTCGCAATGAGCCCCATTCATTCAATCTCGAGGTTTTTCTCCATGGCACGCACCGTCAACTGTATCAAGCTGGGCAAAGAAGCTGAAGGGCTGGACTTTCCGCCCTATCCCGGCGAACTGGGCAAACGCATCTGGGAAAGCGTCAGTAAACAAGCTTGGGCCGACTGGCTCAAGCACCAGACCATGCTGGTCAACGAAAACCGCCTGAATCTGGCCGACGCCCGCGCCCGCCAGTACCTGGCCCGCCAGATGGAAAACCATTTCTTTGGCTCCGGCGCCGACGCCGCCCAGGGCTACGTTCCTCCATCCGCCTGAGCCCATGCTCCACCATGGCCTGCCAGGTGCCTGGGCGGGTCGTCTCGCATGGACGGTACTGGACGCGGACTTTGGAGACGGTGACCGCTTCTTAAGCATTTGGCGCGCCTGGCAACAGGATGCCCGGCGGCCACGCATGCTGCATTACGTGGGTGTCGCTGCCGATGCTGTCCGTTTATGCACCCAGGCCTCACTGGCGGATGTCTGCGCCCATCTTGGCCCGGGCTTTCATCGCATCCTACTCGACGATGGCAGGGTGTCGCTGACGCTGTGTCTGGGAGAAACGCAGGCGATGCTGGGTGAACAAACCTTTCAGGCCGACACGGTGTTCGCCACAGCACCAGCAGACAAATGGGCTGCGCAATTGCTGGCAAGGCGCTGCAAACGTGGGACCCGGTTGTGTGTGGCGTTGTCAGCGCACGCATCACCCGAGACACACACAACGGCCCTGTTGCAAGCGGCAGGGTTTGTGCTCGATGGCCCGGCTGCCGAGCCAACAACACTCTCGGGCAGCTTCAATCCACACTGGGAATTGTCCAGCACCCGCACACCGACGACCCATGTCGCACCCATGCTGGCACGCTGCGCCGTCATCGGTGCTGGTCTGGCGGGCGCCAGTGTGGCACAGGCGCTGGCCGTGCGCGGCTGGCAGGTCAGCGTGCTGGATCAGGAGACGACGCCTGCTGCAGGCGCCTCGGGCCTGCCGGTCGGCCTTGCCGTGCCCCATGTCTCGGCCGATGACAACCCTCGCTCACGACTGACCCGTAGCGGTACACGAATCCTGGCACAGCATGCGGACCATCTGCTGGCGCGTGGTGAGGACTGGGAGCCCTGTGGTGTGCGCGAACTCCACCCGGATGGCGGTTCCGTCTGGCACCCGCAAGCATTCTGGATCAAACCCGCCGCGCTGGTACAGGCCTGGCTGAACGATCCCGGTATCCACTTTGTGCCCCATGCCAAGGTGACAAGGATGCTGCGCGTCGAGGGTGTCTGGCAGTTGCTCAGTGGACAGGGCGAGCAACTGGGCTGCTTTGAAGTGGTAGTGCTGGCCAATGCCATGGGCTGTGTGCCACTGCTGCGCACCGGCCTGCACGCCAACACACAACTGCCGCGCGAACTGCAGGACAAGCTGACCGCCTTGCACGCGGTGCACGGAACGCTGAGCTACGGCACCTACGCCGAACCCCTCCCCGGCCTGCCTCCAACGCCAGTCAACGGCAACGGCTGCTTCATCCCCCATGTACCTGGCCGAGATGGTGAGCAATGGTGTGCCGGTGCCACCTTTGAGCCTGACGCGCTGGCCGCTGCCGACACGCAGGCACAACACGCCCTGAACATGCAGCGTCTGCGTCAGTTGTTGCCAATGGAAGCGTTCGATCTACCCGACACACTGGACCGTGGACCGGTGGCCCAGTGGACGTCGACCCGTTGTGTGACCCACGATCGCCTTCCCTTGGTGGGCCCTGTGGATACCGCTGCCGGCCCGGGGCTGTGGTTGTGCGTTGGCATGGGTGCCAGGGGTTTGAGTCTGTCGGCCCTGTGTGCCGAACTGTTGGCTGCACGCCTGGGCGCGGAACCGCTGCCCGTGGAGTTCAGCCTGTCACGCAGCCTGGATGTGAACCGCGTTCGCCGCAAGCAGGCGTTGGCGCAGGGCGATTGAGCCTGGCGTCAGACCTTGTGCAACAGGCCCAGCACCTGGGGTGGGTTGAAGGGAATTTCCAGCAAGCCGATGCAACCCATTTTTTCGGCCTTCTCCATCGCCGGCCAGCTCGGATGCTCCGTGGCGACGATGATCGCCTGGGTCGGCTCCATCATGCCCTGAAAGGTCTGCACCAGGGCCCAGGGATCGGCGTCGGTCAGCTCAAGGCTGACAATTGCCACGTCGTAGTGGCGCCGCGACACCGCGGAGCTGGCCTGCTCAGCCGTATCGGCCTCGTCCACATCGGTCAAGCCCGCCAGCGACAGCCGGGCCCGCAAATACATGCGTTCCTCCAGCCTGAGTCCCACCAGCAGCGTCACCCGCATACCGGGAGGCGCATCGTCAGCCATGATGTCGAAGCCGGTGTCCACGTCAACGTAACCCTGGGTGGCAAACAGGCCATCGAGCACCTGTACCATGACATTCCAGTCAACCGGACGCGGGAATGAACGCCAGGCGTGCTCATGCGTCTTGGCGCCAACGCAGATGATCTTGGCGTGGGGGTTGAAGGTGGGAGATGCCAGCTCGACCTCGGCCTCGTGGCAATCCATATCAATCAGCGACACGTGGGGCGGGGCCGGCGCGTCGGGCGTCCACAGGCAATACTCCGGTGTCTGGTGCACCGACAGGCGAAACAGCGTATTGAGTGAATGCCGCTCAATCGCGCTGAAGCCGACGACCTTGACCCAGATGGTGGATGACATGCTGGAACCTATTGCATGGCTGCCACAGGACGCTTGGCTCGTACATAGCCGTCCTGTGGCTGGTAGTTCTTGCCATCGGCATAGCGCCACTGCGCCATGGTGCCCTTTTGTCCCCGCAGGTCCAGCTTGCCCACGTATGCACCCATCGTGGACTGCTGGTCCAGCGCCCGGAATTCGGCCAGACCAAACGGGGTGACAAACTTCAGGCCCCGCATGGCTGCAACCAGTTTTTCATTGTCGGTACTCTTGGCCTTGGCAATGGCTGCAAAGATGGCTTGCATCGTGGCGTAACCCACGACCGAACCCACCTTGGGGTTCTCGTTGTACTTCTTGAAGTAGTTGGCGGCAAAGGAGGCGTGCTCCGGCGTGTCGATCTGGTCCCAGGGGTAGCCGGTCACGATCCAGCCCTTGGGCGTTTCGTCCTTGAGCACATCCAGATACTCCGGTTCACCGGAAAGCATGGACACCACCGGCGTCTTGGGGAACACATTGCGCTGGTTGCCCTCACGCACCAGTTTGGCCAGGTCTGCACCAAAGGTGACATTGAATATGGCGTCGGGCTTGGCCTGGGTCACGGCCCGCAAGGTGCTGCCGGCGTCGAGCTTGCCTAAAGCGGGCCACTGCTCGGCCACGAACTCCACGTCGGGCCGGCGTGCCTTGAGCAGCTCCTTGAAACTGGCCACGGCGCTCTGGCCATATTCGTAGTTGGGGGCAATGGTGGCCCAGCGCTTGGCGGGCAGCTTGGCCGCCTCTTCCACCAGCATGGCCGCCTGCATATACGTGCTGGGACGCAGGCGGAAGGTGTAGCGGTTGCCCTTGTCCCATACGATGGCATCGCTCAAAGGCTCACTGGCCACGAACAGACGCTTGTTCTTCAGTGCGTGGTCGGCCAATGCAAGGCCCACGTTCGACAAAAAACCGCCTGCCAGCACGTCCACGTGCTCATTGGACGTCAGCTCAATGGCGTGGCGTAGCGCTTCTTCGGGCCTGCCCGCGTCGTCCCGCGCAATGACTTCCACCTTGCGCCCCAACAGGCCGCCCTTGGCGTTGATTTCTTCCACGGCCAACTGCCAGCCCTGTTTGTAGGGCGTGGTGAACTGCGGCATATTGGAATAGCTATTGATTTCACCAATCTTGATCGGTTTGCCCTGGGCCCATGCGCCAAGGGATACAGCCAGCAAACAGGTGGGCAACAGTCGCTTCATATTTTCTCCAGAGTCTTGAACTCTAGCAGCGTTTACCCCGAATGGTCGCCCCTAGCGTTCTTTCGTGTAGGGCCGCCCCAGGGCTTGCGGTGCCACCGCCTTGCCGATGAAACCCGCCAGCAGCACCACCGTCAACACGTACGGCAGGGCCTGGATGACCTGCACGGGCACCTCACCAACCAGCGGCAAATGCGCGCCTTGCAGACGGATGGCCGCAGCATCCAGAAACCCGAACAGCAGACAGGCCCACAGTGCACCCACCGGATACCAGCGGCCAAAGATCAGCGCTGCCAGCGCCATGAAGCCACGTCCGGCCGTCATATTGGGGGAAAAACTGGCGCTTTGGGCCAGCACCAGGTAGCTGCCCGCCAGGCCGCACAGCAGGCCATTGATGGTCAGCGCGGTGTAGCGCAGGCGGGTGACCGACACACCAGCCGCATCCACCATCTGCGGGTTCTCGCCCACGGCACGCAGACGCAGGCCAAAGCGGGTTCGGAACAGCAACCACCAGGTCGCAGGAACCAGGGCCAACGCCAGGTACACCAGGGCGTTGTGCCCCAGCAGCCCCTCCCCCAGTAGCGCACCGACCCACGGCACTCCGGCGAGCCCCGCCGTCAATTGCGCAAACAACGGCTGGATGCGGACCCCCGCGGTTACGGGCGGTGTTTGCCCGCCCTGCGCAAACCAGGCGATGCCCAATACAACCGTCAATCCCGAAGCGATGATGTTGATGGCCACGCCCGACACCACCTGGTCCCCCTGGTGGCTGACACAGGCCAGGCCGTGCATCCATGACAACGACACCGCGATACCGATGGCCGCGAGCATGGCAAGCAGGGTCGAGCCGGACGCGGCACCGGCCGCCCCCGCGGCAAACGCGGCAAACAGCATCTTGCCCTCCAGGCCAATGTCCACGACGCCGGAGCGCTCGGAAAACAGCCCCGCCAGGGCGCAGAAGATCAGGGGTGTAGCCAGGCGCAGCGTGGACGCCAGCATGGATCCCAACAAGGCTTCATCCATGGGCTGCTCCCGGTTGTTTGCGCTGCGGCAACAGGCGCTGCAGTGTGGCCAGCGCCCAGGCCAGCATGGGTGCAATGACGTATGCCATGGCGCCCGAAAACAGCACAATGAAACCTTGCAGCATGACCACCATGTCGCGACTGAATCCCCGCACCTCAAACGCCACCTCGGCCCCACCCTGGAACAGGGCGCCAAACAGGATGCTGGCCAGCACAATGCCCACCGGGTGGTTGCGCCCCATCAGAGCCACGGCGATGCCGGTAAAGCCCGCACCGCTGACAAACTCCAGCAGCAGCTTGCCGTGCACACCGGCAATTTCATTCATGCCGACCATACCGGCCAGCGCACCCGAGATGGCCATGGCGACCATGATCTGGCGCTGCGGACGGATGCCGGCATATTCCGCCGCTCCGGGGCTGGAGCCGACCGCACGCAAGTGGTAGCCGCCACGGGTACGCCACAGAAACAGGTACACACCCACTGCGGCCAAGCCGGCCAACACCAGGCTCAGGTTCAACGGCGACGCCGGCCACTCCACACCGATCCAGGCCAGCGCCTCATGCACGCCCGGGAGTTTGGCCGAATCGGCAAACGCCACGCTCTCCACCGACATGGTCCCTGCCGGGCGCAGGTGGTTCACCAGCAAATACACAAGCAGGGTGCTGGCGATGAAATTGAACATGATGGTGGTGATGACCACATGGCTGCCCCGATAAGCCTGCAGGTAGGCTGGGACCGATGCCCAGGCCATGCCAAACAGCGCGCCGGCCACCACCATCAGCGGCAGCATGATCCAGGCCGGCAAAAAGGCGGACCACCACAGCGCTACTAGCCCAGTACCCAGCCCGCCGAGTATGGCCTGCCCTTCCCCGCCAATATTGAACAAACCGCCATGGAAGGCCACGGCCACGGCCAAGCCGGTAAAAACAAAAGTCGTTGCGTAATACAGCGTGTAGCTGAAACCCCGCGCCGTGCCAAACGCGCCGTGTACCAGCACCGTGATGACTTCCACCGGGTTTTGTCCCACCAGGGCGACGACGCCTGCCGCCGCCAGCAAGGCCACGGCCAGGCACACCACCGGGAGCAGCAACAGGTCGGCCCAGCGCGGCAGGGTATGGGATGCTGCGCTCATGCTGGCTCTCCCACCATCAACAGACCCAATTTGGCCTCGGTGCATGCGTCAATGGCCAGCTCGCCGGTAACCCGGCCCTGGTTCATGACCACGACACGGTTGGACAGCGCCAGAATTTCATCCAGCTCGCTGGACACCACCAGCACGGCGCAACCAGCATCGCGCATGGCGCGCAACTGGCTGTAGATGAATTCGATGGCGCCAATGTCCACCCCGCGGGTCGGCTGCCCCACCAGCAGCACCTTGGGTGCCTGGCCCAGTTCGCGGGCCAAGACCAGCTTCTGCTGGTTGCCACCGGAGAAACTCCGACTGAGCAGCTCCGGGTCACGCGGGCGCACGTCAAAACGCTCCATCATCGTGCTCGTTGCCGCACGCATGTGATCGTGGTTCATCCAGCCGCCGCTGGCGTACTGCGGGAACCCGTCATACCCCAGCACGGCGGACTCCCAGGCCACAAAGTCCATCACCATGGCGCGGGCATGGCGGTCTTCCGGCACATGGGCCAGGCCCAGTGCACGAGCCGTTTGCGGATCGAGCCAGGCACCGGCTTCAAAGACTTGACCACTGAGTTCCAGGTGGCCCCGGGTCGGTTGCAGCAGCCCCGACAACACATCCAGCAGCTCACTCTGTCCGTTGCCCGATACGCCGGCCACACCGACAATTTCGCCACTGCGCAGCGTCAGATTCAGATCGTGCAGACGCACCACGTTCAGCGCATCCCGCGCCTCGATGCCGCTGGCCTGCAACAACACTGCACCCGGTGTCACCGTGTCTTCCTGCACCTGCCCCATGTGCAACTTGCGTCCCACCATGGCCTCGGCCAGGCCTTCGATGGAGGCCTGCGCAATCGGCATCTCGTGCACGACACGGCCGGCACGCATGATGGTCACGTGGTCGCACAGGCGCATCACTTCCTTGAGCTTGTGGGTGATCAGGATGATGGTGGTTCCCTGCTGGCGCAGCACCCGCAGCACATCAAACAGTTGTTCCGTTTCCTGCGGCGTCAGCACCGCGGTCGGCTCATCCAGGATCAGGACCCTGGCCCCCCGGTACAGGGTTTTCAGGATTTCCAGCCGCTGGCGGTCACCGACGGGCAAGTCGGCGACCAGCGCGTCCAGTTCCACGTGCAGGCCGGTAGACTGCATCAGTGCACTGAGCTTGCTGCGCACCTGGACGTCGGCCTGGCGCAGCAGCCAATGGGGCTCGGCCCCCAGCATCACATTTTCCAGCGCGGTCAGCGTCTCCACCAGCATGAAGTGCTGGTGCACCATGCCGATGCCCAGTGCTATGGCGTCGTCTGCATTGCGAATCGTGGCGGCTTGGCCAAAGACCTCAAGGGCACCGCTGTCAGCCTCGTAGAAGCCGTACAGCACCGACATCAGCGTGCTTTTGCCCGCCCCGTTTTCACCGACCAACCCGTGCACCGTGCCGACCTGTACACACAGGTTCACGTCCGCATTGGCGGCAACCGCCCCAAACTGCTTGTGAATACCGGTCATGCGGACCGCTGGGGCCGCAGTCACGGCGGGGCCTGCCATCAGTATTTGCAGGCGTTGTCTGCCATGTAGTCAGCCGCCTTGATCTTGCCACTGACGATGTCGGCCTTGATGGCGTCCACCTTCTTCTTCATGTCGGCACTGACCAGTTTGGCGTTGTTGTCATCCAGCGCGTAGTCCACGCCGCCTTCTTTCAGGCCCAGCACCGAGAGGCCGGCCTTGTGGCCCTTGACGACGTTGTACACGGCAAGATCCACGCGCTTGACCATGGAGGTGAGCATGGTGCCCGGTTGCAGGTGGTTCTGGTTGCTGTCCACACCAATGGCGAGCTTGCCACTATCCTTGGCGGCCTGGTAGACGCCCATGCCGGTGCCGCCGGCAGCGGCGAACACCACGTCGGCCCCCTTGGCGAACTGGGCCTTGGCCAGCTCACCGCCGCGCGCCGGGTCACTCCAGGCGGCGCCGGTGGTTCCGGTCATGTTGGCAAACACCTCGGCCTTGGGATTTGCGTACTTGGCACCCTGTTCGTAGCCGCACTGGAACTTGCGAATCAGCGGAATGTCCATGCCGCCGACAAAACCGACCTTGCCGGTCTTGCTGGCCATGGCCGCCATGGCACCGACCAGAAAACTGCCTTCATGTTCCTTGAACACCACGGACTGCACATTGGGCTGGTTCACCACCATGTCGATGATGGCAAATTGCAGCTTGGGGAATTCCTTGGCGATCTTCTCGATGCTGGAGGCCTGGCCAAAGCCGATGCCGATGATGGGACTGGCACCACGCTCGGCCATGCGGCGGATGGCCTGCTCGCGCTGCGACTCATTGGAAATTTCAAACTCCAGATAGGGCTTGCCGCTTTCCTTCTTCCACTGTTCCATGCCGCGGTAGGCGGCTTCATTGAAAGACTTGTCAAACTTGCCGCCCATATCGAACACGATGGCAGGCTCAGCTGCGACTTGAAAACTGGCGGCCAAGGCCGCACTCCACAAGCCCAGGCGAACAACATTCTTGAAATTCATAGCGAACCTTTGTTGTTTGACGAACATATAAAGATAGCAAAGAACGCACAAGCGTAGCGACCTGCCGCACATTCCATTACACAATGTGCATCCCACCATCTGCACGGGAGACTTCATGATACTGGTAGCTGGTTCCGCCAACCTGGACTTCGTCGTTCGGGCCCACCACATTCCCGGCCCGGGTGAAACGGTGCTGGGGCGTGCATTCGAAACTTTTCCCGGCGGCAAGGGTGCCAACCAAGCCATCGCCTGTGCACGCGCCGGTGGCGCTGCGACGGGCATGCTCGCCGCCATGGGTGATGATGCATTTGCCGTGCCACTGGAAAAGTCCCTGCGCGACGCCCAGGTGCAACTGCATCTGGTACGGTCCACCGACCAGCCGACTGGAATCGCCTTCATCTGCGTCTCGGAAGATGCCGAAAACGCCATCACCGTTGCACCCGGCGCCAATCTGAGCCTGCGAGCCGAGCACCTGCCCAGCCTGGACGGCGTCAGCCACCTGCTGATGCAACTGGAAATTCCGCTGGGCACCGTCACCGCCTACGCACGAGTTGCACGGCAACAGGGCGTCAAGGTGGTGCTGAATGCGGCGCCGGTTCAGGCGCTGCCCGCCGAACTGCTGAAGCAGATCGATATTCTGGTGGTCAACGAAGGTGAACTGGCGTCGCTCACTGGCCACGCCGGCAGTGTGGCCGAGTGTCTGGAGCGCATCCAGGTGTCCATCGTCGTCGTAACGCTGGGTGCTCGCGGATGCTGCGCGCGCAACAACGGCACCTTTGTGGTGCAACCGGCATTTCCAATAACACCAGTGGACACCACGGCGGCAGGCGACACCTTTTGCGGCAGCCTCGTTGCCGCGTTGAGCCAAGGTGCAGACCTGACGCGCGCACTGGCACAGGCCAGCGCCGCAGGTGCCTTGGCCTGCACCCGCATGGGGGCACAATCCAGCATTCCGCACGCGACCGAGGTCAGCCAGTTCCTGGCACAACAGGCCGCACCCGCCCTGTCTGCCTTCACCTCCTTGCGCGTCTACTGTGGCCTGCCGACCTGAACCCACTCCGACACCGACCCCATGCACCAACAAGCTCTCCGCAAAGTCATTTACGACACCGACCCCGGTGTGGACGACGCCATGGCCCTGTACTTTGCGCTGGCCCACCCTGGCATCGATGTGGTGGGCATCACAACGACCTTTGGCAATGTGTCGGTCGAGCAGGCGGCCACCAATGCCATGTACCTGACGGCCATTGCCAACCGGAAGATCACCGTGACCAAGGGCGTGAAGGCTCCCTGGGTCAAGCCCGGCGAAGCGCCGCCAGACTTCATCCACGGCGCCGACGGGCTGGGCAACCTGGCGCACCGCGTTGCCACCCACAGCCGGCTCGACCCACGGCCATCGGCCCAATTCATCGTCGACATGGCACGCGCCCACCCCGGAGAGATCACGCTGGTGGCGGTCGGCCCACTGGGCAATCTGAGCCTGGCACTGAAGCTGGAGCCCGAGTTGCCCCGGCTGCTGCGTGAAGTCATCATCATGGGCGGCACGGTCAACGAGCCCGGCAATGTGTCGCCGGTGGCCGAAGCCAATATCTGGAACGACCCGCACGCCGCCGACCATGTCTTCATGGCCGACTGGAAGCTGACCATGGTGGGCCTGGACGTGACGCACCGTGTGGTGACCGAGCTGGCACTGTTCAAGAAAATCGCCGATCACCACCGCCATGTGGCCACCGACACCCTGCACCATGCGGTGGCGTTCTACTCCACGTTCTACAGCGGCCTGCACAAGCACCTGTCCTTTGGCCCCGGCTGCTTTGCCCACGATTTGCTGGCCTTTATCTACCTGGTCCAACCCAATTTGTTCACACTGGAGAGCGGTGCCATCCGCGTCGCCACCGAAGGCATTGCGCAGGGGCAGACCATGCTGAACCGCCGCGCCTACATCGACTACCCGCAGGAAGGCTGGGGCCGGCATCTGCCGGCAACCAACGTCTGCATGCAGGTGGATGCTCCCGGTTGCCTGGCCCTGTTTGAAGAAACCCTGATGTCCAACTGGCTGAGCCACTGAGAGCGAAGCATGAGCCTGCAACGGTATTCCAATTCGGACGCGCGGGTCGTCATCGGCAATTTTCCGTGGTACGAGATGGTCTGGCGCTCCCTGCGCGGCGACTTCAAACCCAAGGCCGAACCGCTGGGCGGCTACGAGGCGTTCGCCCGCGCGTGGAGCCAACCGGTGGACCATGCGCGCATCGCACAGCACCAGGTGCAGCCCGTCATCACCTGGCTGGGCCATGTTTCCATGCTGCTGCAGGTGGGCGATCTCAACATCCTGCTGGACCCCACACTAGCCCCCTGTGCAGGACCGTATGGCCGCATGGGCGCGCCGCGGCGCGTGCCGGCACCGCTGACACCCGAGGAACTGCCGCCCATCGATGTGGTGCTGATCTCGCACAACCACTACGACCACCTCTGTGATGCCACCATAGGCCGCCTGATTGCCAGCGGCCAGAAACCCCGCTTCTTTGTGCCGCAGGGCCTGAAGGCCTGGTTTGAAGACCGCAGCATTCTGGACGTGACTGAGATGGCCTGGTGGGATGGCGTCGCATTAACCGATGACCTGCGCCTGCATTTCACACCCGCCCAGCACTGGAGCCGGCGCACGCCGTGGGACACCAACGCATCCCTGTGGGGCGGCTATCTGCTGGAGTGGCAGCGCCCACAGGCCAACGCCTGGCGCTTTCTGTTCCCTGGCGACACCGGTTATAGCAACGACTTCAAGGCCATTCGCCAGCGGCTGGGTACGGTGGATTTTGTGGCACTGCCCATTGGTGCCTACCTGCCACGCGACTTCATGCGCGCCATGCACGTCAATCCGGCCGACGCCGTGCAAATGCTGCAGGACCTGGGCGCCAAACAGGCCATGGGTGTCCACTGGGGCACCTTCATGCTCACACAAGAAGCGTTTGACCAGCCGCCAAAAGACTTGGCCATCGCCCTGCGCGAGCAAAGTCTGTCGCTGGATAGCGTCTGGCTGATGCGCCACGGGGAAACCCGGGCGATTCCGCTGAACTAACGGGATGCCCTTGCTTCCAAGCCTTCTTTATTCAATTAGAGAATATGGAAATAGCAAAAAAATAGTTTTCAATCTAAAGCTAGGCGCCTACAGTCCCACCCATGCATGAATTGGCGTTTGTCTTTGCGGGGTTTTTTGTGGGTCTGGTGGTCGGCCTCACGGGTGTGGGCGGCGGCTCGCTGATGACGCCCATCCTGATTTTCTTCTTTGGCGTCAAACCGCACCTGGCCGTGGGTACTGACCTGCTGTTTGCGGCGTTCACCAAGATGGGCGGCACGCTCAAGCTGGCGCGGGCCAGGGTGATCGACTGGCCTGTGGTGCTCAACCTGTCGGCCGGCAGCATTCCGGCGGCACTGATCACACTCTACATCCTGCACGTGGTGGGCCCGGCCAGCGCCGCCATGCAAAGCGTCATGACCAACACCCTGGGCGGCGCACTGCTGCTCACGGCTGCAGCCACGCTGTACAAGGTGGTGCGGGGCAAGGCCGCGCCGACCCGGCTGGCCCACGGGCAGGAAGCTACCGCCGCCCGCCCACGCCACTGGGGTCTGCCCCTGCTGTTTGGCGCCGTCATTGGCACGCTGGTAACGCTGACGTCCGTGGGTGCCGGCGCCATTGGCGTCACGGTGCTGATGATTCTGTACCCCCTGCTGCCCTTGCCGCGCATCGTCGCAGCCGACATTGCCTACGCCGTACCGCTGACGCTGGTGGCCGGCGTCGGGCATGCCTCGCTGGGTTCGGTGGACTGGCCCATGTTGCTGAGCCTGCTGGCGGGCTCGCTGCCCGGTATCTGGGTGGGCTCCCACCTGATGGGCAAAACCCCCGAACGCGTTATCCGCTCCCTGCTCTCCTTCCTGCTGGCCTATGCCGGACTCAAGCTTATAGCCCTGTAAACCATGTACCAATACACCGAATTTGACCACCAGTTCGTAAAAAACCGCGCCGCCCAGTACCGCGACCAGCTCGAACGCAACCTGGCTGGCACGCTGGGTGACGCCGAGTTCCGCCCGCTGCGCCTGCAAAACGGCTGGTACATCCAGCGTTATGCACCCATGCTGCGGGTGTCTGTGCCGTACGGTGAGCTGTCGAGCCCGCAGCTGCGCGTGCTGGCCAAAATCGCCCGCGAGTACGACCAGCCCGCCGCCGAACTGTTCGAGCAGGCGCAGCACACCCAGGACCAGTTGAGCGCACTCAAGGCCCCCCGCCTCAAGCATGGCTACGGGCACTTCACCACCCGCCTCAACGTGCAGTACAACTGGATTCCGCTGACCAAATCGGCCGACGTGATGGACCTGCTGGCCAGCGCCAACATGCACGGCATCCAGACCAGCGGCAACTGCATCCGCAACATTGCCAGCGACGCATTGGCCGGCATTGCCGTGGACGAGGTGGCGGACCCGCGTCCGTTCTGCGAAATCATTCGCCAATGGGGCACGCTGCACCCCGAATTTGCCTTTCTGCCGCGCAAGTTCAAGATTTCCGTCACCGGTGGCGCGGAAGACCGCGCCGCCATTGCCTGGTACGACGTCGGCCTGCAACTGGTGCGCTCGGAGCAGGGCGAACTGGGCTTCAAGGTGCGCGTCGGTGGCGGCATGGGCCGCACGCCGCTCATCAGCACGGTGGTGCGCGAGTTCCTGCCCTGGAACCAGATCCTGAACTACCTGGAAGCGGTGATTCGCGTCTACAACGGCTATGGTCGGCGCGACAACGTCTGGAAAGCCCGCATCAAGATCCTGGTGAAGGCCGAAGGCCAACGCTACATCGACCAGGTGGAAGCCGAGTACCAGCAGATCCTGGAACTCGATGGCGCGCCGCACACCATCACCCAGGCCGAGTTCGACCGCGTGAGCGCCTGTTTCGTGCCGCCCGTGTTGAACGCCGCATCCGCCACGGTTGCGCCCCTCACCGCCGCCGAAGCGCCTGAATACGCCCGCTGGCTGGCACGCAACGTGACGGCGCACCGCGACCCCACCCTGCGCGCCGTGACGCTGTCGTTCAAGCGCCTGGGCTATGCGCCCGGCGACGCCACCGACGACCAGCTCGACGCCGCCGCTGACCTGGCCGACCAGTTCTCCGCCGGCGAAGCCCGCGTGACGCACGAGCAGAACCTGCTGCTGCCCTGGGTGCGTGCCGACCAGCTGCCCGCCCTGTGGCGCGCCGCCCGCGCGCTGGGCCTGGCCCGGGCCAACATCGGTTTGCTGACGGACATGATTTCCTGCCCCGGCGGCGACTTCTGCTCGCTGGCCAATGCGCGCTCCATCCCGATTGCCGCCGCCATCACCGAGCGCTACCAGGATATGGACGAGCTGTTTGACCTGGGCGATATCGACCTGCACATCAGCGGCTGCATCAACTCCTGCGGCCACCACCACAGCGGCCACATCGGCATCCTGGGCGTGGACAAGGACGGCCGCGAGTGGTACCAGGTGTCGCTGGGCGGCTCCGACGGCTCCACCCTGAGCGGTCCGGCCACCCCCGGCAAGGTGCTGGGCCCCTCGTTTGGCGCCGCCGAAATTCCAGGCGTGGTCGAGGCGATTTTGGATACCTACCGGGCCCAGCGCATCGGCAAGGAATACTTCATCGATACCCTCAAACGGGTCGGCCACGAGCCCTTCAAGGCCGCTGCCAACGCCGCGCGCATCCCCAACCTGTCGCAAGGCGAGGACGTGCTGCACAACCCGCCCGGCTACGCCCGCGACACCCAGGAAGCCTAAGCACCACTACGGAACTCTTACTATGAAATTGATAGCTACTTCCGCACATTCCACGGGGGCCGACGGCCAAAAAATCGTTGCATTGGCCAACGATGCCGACCCCCGCGCGCTGGCGCTCGACGGCGTGGAACGCATCGACCTGAGCTTTCCCAAGTTCACCGATGGCCGCGCCTACAGCCAGGCCTTCCTGCTGCGCCGCCGCCTGGGCTTCAAGGGCGAGTTGCGCGCCACCGGCGACGTGCTCATCGACCAGCTGGTGCACATGCAGCGCACCGGCTTTGACGCCGCCGTGCTGCGTGAAGACCAGAACCTGGCCTATGCGCAGGCGCAATTCGAGCGATTCAGCCGCTTCTACCAGGGCGACGCCGTGACGGTGCCACCAGCCTTTGCCCAGACGGAGGCAGCATGAGCGCCATTGACCTGCACGCCCGTCCCTCCAGCGACTACATCATCAAGCTGGCCGAAGCCCGCGCCGTCCTGTCCCAGGCGGCCGCGCAATTCGCCAACCCGGTGGAAGGTGGCGCGCCTGAAGTCACCCAGGCATCCAGCCTGGGAGCCGAAGACGTAGTCATCAGCCATCTCATCAACAGCATGGCGCTGGACATTGGCATCTTCGTGCTGGAGACCGGTCGCCTGCACCCACAGACCCTGGCCCTGCTAGAGCAGTTCAAGGCCAGCTCGCGTGCTCCGGTCACCGTCTACACACCCGTCAATGAGTCCGTGGTTCAGTTCGTGGCCCGCGAGGGCAAGGACGCCATGTACAAGAGCATCGCCCTGCGCAAGGAATGCTGCGGCATCCGCAAGATGGAGCCGCTGGCCCGCGCACTGGACGGCAAGAAGGCGTGGATCACCGGCCTGCGCCGTGAGCAAAGCGGCGCCCGCGCCGATGTGCCGCTGGTCGACACCTCCGAACCGCGCACCAAGCTCAACCCGCTGGCCAACTGGACCTGGGGCGATGTCTGGCACTACATCGCCGAAAACGGTGTGGCCTACAACCCCCTGCACGACGCATTTTTTCCCAGCATCGGCTGCGAGCCCTGCACCCGTGCCATCAGCCTGGGCGAGGATTTCCGCTCCGGCCGCTGGTGGTGGGAAGACGAGGCCGCCAAGGAATGCGGCCTGCACGTCAAGCACGACAACGAAGAAGCGGATTCCGCCCCTGTATCCTCCCTGCTCTCCAGCCGAGCCCCCGCATGAACGCCATGACCGAACCCACCCACTTTGAGCGCCTCTCCAACCAGCACCTCGACGCGCTGGAAGAGGAAACGATCTTCATCCTGCGCGAGGTCGCGGCCGCTTTTGAGCGCCCGGCCCTGCTGTTTTCCGGCGGCAAGGACTCGCTTGTCATGCTCAAGTGCGCCGAAAAGGCCTTTGTGGACTCGCAGGGCCCCTCCGGTAGCCGTGGCCACATTCCCTACCCGCTGCTGATGATCGACACCGGCCACAACTTCCATGAGGTGACGGACTTCCGGGATTTGCGCGCCAAGGAACTGGGCGCCGAACTCATCGTGCGCAGCGTGGAAGATTCCATGGCCCGCGGCACCGTGCGCCTGGCGCACCCGGGCGAGAGCCGCAACGTGCACCAGTCGGTCACGCTGCTGGAAGCCATCGAGGAATTCCGCTTTGACGCGCTCATTGGCGGCGCCCGCCGCGACGAGGAAAAGGCCCGCGCCAAGGAACGCATCTTCTCCCACCGCGACAGTTTCGGCCAGTGGCAACCCAAGGCCCAGCGTCCCGAGCTGTGGACCCTGTTCAACACCCGACTGCAACCTGGCGAACACTTCCGTGTGTTCCCCATCAGCAACTGGACCGAACTGGACGTGTGGCAGTACATCGAGCGCGAGAAGATCGCCCTGCCAAGCCTCTACTACACCCACAAGCGTGACGTGGTCGAGCGCAAGGGCCTGCTGGTTCCCGTGACCGAACTGACGCCGCCCAGGGACGGCGAAACGATTGAGAGCCGCGATGTGCGCTTCCGCACCGTGGGTGACATCACCTGCACCTGCCCGGTGGAAAGCCTGGCTGCCACCGCCGCCGACATCGTCATCGAAACCCTGCAGGCCGACGTGAGTGAGCGCGGTGCCACCCGCATGGACGACAAAACATCTGAGGCTTCCATGGAGAAGCGTAAAAAGGACGGGTATTTCTGATGAATGCTACAACTTCTATAGCTGCTAACGCCGATTCCACGAGGACTAGCGACGCAATTGACACATCATCGGCGCTGCGCTTCATCACCTGCGGCAGCGTCGATGACGGCAAGAGCACGCTGATCGGCCGCCTGCTGGTGGACAGCCGCTCGGTGCTGCAAGACCAGTTGGCCAATGTCTCCAAGAGCGGCGAGGCCGACCTGGCGCTGTTCACCGATGGACTCTCCGCCGAGCGCGAGCAGGGCATCACCATCGACGTGGCCTACCGCTACTTCGCCACCCCAACCCGCAAGTTCATCATCGGCGACGCCCCGGGCCACGTGCAGTACACCCGCAACATGGTCACCGCCGCCAGCAGCGCCCACGCCGCCGTGGTGCTGGTGGACGCCACCAAGCTCAAATGGAATGTGGACGGCCTGGTGGAACTGCTGCCCCAGACCCGCCGCCACAGCCTGCTGGTGAACCTGCTTCGCGTGCCCTCAATCATCTTCGCCGTCAACAAGCTCGACGCCCTGGGCGACGACGCCACCGCCGCCTTCAACAAGATCCGCGCCGCGCTGCAAGCCTTTGCCGAGCACGCCAACATCGCCGTGACGGCCACCATCCCGATGTCGGCGCTCAAGGGTGACAACGTGGTCACGGCCACCGAGGGCTGGTGCGGCTACACCGGCCCCAGCCTGCTCGCCCTGCTGGAGCAGTTGCCGGTGACGGCAGTCGAGACCGGCGTGCCTTTCTCCTTCCCCGTGCAGTGGGTGGAGAAATTCCACTCGTCCAGCGACACCTCACAGGGCCGCCGTGTGTTCTGGGGCCGCGTCGCCACCGGGCGTGTGCAGCCCGGCGATACGATTGCCATCCATCCCAGCGGCCAGACCGCCAAAATCGCCCAGGTGCTGAACCACGCCCGCGTGGCCAGGAACGTGGCTGCCGGTCACAGTGCCGGCATCGTGCTGGACCGCGAAGTGGATGTCTCCCGCGGCGACTGGCTGCTGGCGCAGGCACCTGCGGCTGCTGCCAGTGACGATGAGTTCGCTGACACCCCCGCGCCCAAGGCATTCCTGGCCCCAACCCGCGACATCAAGACCACCGTGGCCTGGATGGATGACGAGCCGCTGGTGGCTGGTCGCGTCTACCTGGCGCTGCACGGCCACCGCTGGATCAAGGCCAAGGTCAAGCGCATCGTGCACAGCCTGGACGTGAACACCCTGGAAGAGCACGACGCCGAGAGAATCGAGCCCAATGCCATCGGCCACATCGAACTGGCCCTGCAGGAGCCCATTGCGGCCCTGCCCTACAGCCAGTCCCGAGTGCTGGGCGCCCTGATTCTGGTTGACACCGCCAGCCACAAGACCTCGGGCGCATTGCTGTTAAATTGACTTGCAGCAAGTAACGACGCTCTAATGACCCTGCTGGCGTACCCCTGAGACAGGTCCGCTCAGCAATTGCCAATAAAATCAGGGTATTGTTCATACACCCCCGTCCTAGAAAACAAAATGACCCATACCGTCACCGAAGCTTGCATCAAGTGCAAGTACACCGATTGCGTTGATGTTTGCCCCGTGGACTGCTTCCGCGAAGGCCCGAACTTTCTGACGATTGACCCCGATGAGTGCATCGATTGCGCCGTCTGCATCCCCGAGTGCCCGGTCAATGCCATTTACGCCGAAGAAGATGTTCCAGCAGACCAGCGCCATATGACCCAGCTAAATGCCGAGCTGGCCAAGCTACCCACCTGGAAGAGCATTACCAAGCGCAAGGCCGAGCTGCCCGAAGCCGAAGAGTGGAAAGACAAGACCGGCAAGCTGCAGTACCTGATCCGCTAAAGCACCGCAACACAGTGACCATCGAAACCGATGCGGTCATCGTAGGCGCAGGCCCGGTGGGCCTGTTCCAGGTGTTTGAACTGGGCCTGCTGGAAGTCAAGGCCCACGTCATCGACTCCCTGCCGCATCCTGGCGGCCAGTGCGTGGAGTTGTACCCCGACAAGCCGATTTACGACATTCCCGCCGTACCGGTCTGCACCGGCCAGGAACTCACCGACCGGCTGCTGCAACAGATAGCGCCCTTCGGCGCCACCTTCCATTACGGCCAGGAAGTCACCACCGTCGAGAAGCAGCCCGATGGCCGCTTTCTGGTGGAAACCAGCCAGGCTACCAGTTTCCTGACCAAGACCCTCTTCATTGCCGCCGGTGTTGGCGCCTTTCAACCCCGCACACTGAAGGTCGAGGGGTTGGACAAGTTTGACGGCAGCCAACTGGCCTACCACGTCAAGAATCCGGCGGACTACGCGGGCAAGAACATTGTCATCGTGGGTGGCGGCGATTCGGCGCTGGACTGGGCGCTGAATTTTTGCGCGGGCAATGCCGATGGCAATCCGCACAAAGCCGAGAGCGTGATCCTGATCCACCGCCGCGATGGTTTCAAGGCGGCCCCTGCCAACGTGGCCAAGATGCGTGCGCTGTGTGACGCGCTGGAGATGCAATTCCTGGTCGGACAGGTCACCGGCTTTGAAGAGTCCAACGGCCGCCTCAGCGACATCAAGGTCACAGGCTCGGACGGTCTGACGCGCCTGGTGCCACTGGACATGCTGCTGGTGTTCTTTGGCCTGTCGCCCAAGCTCGGACCCATTGCCAATTGGGGCCTGGAGATTGAACGCAAGCAACTGGCGGTCAACACCGAGACGTTTTCCACCAGCGTGCCGGGTATTTTTGCCGTGGGCGACATCAACATCTACCCCGGCAAAAAGAAGCTCATCCTCAGCGGCTTCCACGAATGCGCCCTGGCCGCCTTTGGCGCCATGCCCTTCATCTTTCCCGAGAAGAAAGTGTTTCTGCAGTACACCACCACCAGCCCCAAACTGCACAAGGTGCTGGGCGTGGAGTCGCCGGTCTTCGATTGAGCCGGGAATTTTTCAAAAATCTTTGGCCTTCTTGAAAAAGTGAAAAATTCCACGCTATAATTTGAGGCTCAATTCCTCAATAGCTCAGTTGGTAGAGCGCCGGACTGTTAATCCGTAGGTCCCTGGTTCGAGCCCAGGTTGAGGAGCCAAAAAAAGGTAAAAAACCCACTGTCGAAAGATGGTGGGTTTTTTCTTTTTCGGCCTGTCTTCATTCGTCTGCCATCGGCAGCCCATCCACAGTGATACCGAAGGCCATCCATGCACACCAACGACACCACCGTTTCCGCCCTCATGCGGGCCAGCACCGAGCAGATCGCCGCACTGCGTCACGACGCTAATGAAAGCCACATCGCAGAGCACATCCGGGGCATGGTGTCCGTGACCATGGGCAACCTGGCCACTGACGCGACCCACACTTTGCGAGCGGATGCCGAACGTTGGCAAAAGTGGGCGCTGGACCTAGCGGACGGTTTGACGTTACCAGTTGCGGGCCAGCCGACCTGAACGAAATTTTGGCAACGCGCGCGGGTTGCAGGTCGCCACTGGCATGTAGTTCCAGGCACTCAATGTTGAACCTTGCGAAAGGCCTCAATGCCGCCCGCCTTGGCAACCTCCGCCAGTCCATTCAACACCTTGGGTGCCCAATTGGCGGCAATGTGCTCGGCCACCAGTGCGCGGGTCATGCGCTCGGGCTTCTGGCTGGCTTCGCATTCACGCGCCATGCGGTCAGCCTCCAGCAGCATGGCGTGCGAAAGCTGTATCACGGCCTTGAACTGCTCCGTTTTGTAGGCTTCTTCTACGACCTGTTTGAACAGCCCAAATGCGCGCGCTTCGATGGCCTCCAGTTTGTCTGCCTCAAGGTCGCCCTGCGTTAATTTTTCCGTCGTCATCTTCCTGGCTCTCCATGCGATTGATTGGCATGGATTTTCGTTGAAGACGGCCAGACAAAAAAATCCCCCAAAGCCGGTGAGGGCTGGGGGATAAAGCAAGGCCGCCGTTACGAGCCTGCGAGTATTCACGACCCTCAGTCGCAACCATGTTAAGCAACATTGATGCCAGACCAAAATCCCTGCCCAGGAGACAGCAAAATCCGCGCAAAGTCTGTGTTTGCCACACATCTCCGCCATAAAAGCACTTTTCCCCAGATTCGGTAAAATACGCGATGCCTTTCAAACGGAGCCCCTGCATGCACATCACCGCCACGCACACCACAAACCAATTTGGTGCATTCTTGGTGTCGGCTGGTGTTTAAGGCTTCTCCGTTGGCCAGAGACATTCTGAATTCCCTTCTCCCCAGTCTTGCAACCGTGGCGCTCGCCACTGTTGCTGCCAGGTTTCCGTACTTACCCCATCGCTTGCCATGAAAGACCACTACGCAGCCTTAGGCCTTGGCAGTGCGGCCAGTCTGGCCGATATCAAGAAGGCGTTTCGCCAACAGGCATCCCTCTTCCACCCTGACCGCAACCCGGACCCCCATGCACCTGCGCGCTTTCGCGCTGTGCAGGAAGCCTACGACGTGCTGTCGGACGACACAAAACGCCAGGCCTACGACGACAACCGCCGCCGCAACCTGCTGGACAGTCCGATCGATACCGCCCGGGAGATCTGGCAGGCCTACTTTGAACCGCTGCGACGCCCGCCCACACCATAAGAACTGACAAACCCCATGAGCATCTCCACCTTCTTTCTTGAACTGCGCTCAGCCTACCAGGCTGAGCTCGATGACCTGACCTCCGATTCCGAAGGCAAGGATGTGCTGCGCAAGCGACTGACCGAAAAACGCAAGGAGCTGGGCTTCTTGCTGCAGATGATGGAACTCAACCCCGAGATGGTGGCCGTGGTGCTGCACCAGGCCTTTCGTTTCACCCGCCCGGCCGTGATGGACCATGTGCTGGCGCAGGACGCTGACGACTTGCCCGAGTGGGACAGCATCAGCGCAGACATCGAGATTGCCGCCTGGGCGCGCGACATGGTGAAAACCATCTTGAATGAAGCCAAGGGCGCCTGGTTCATGACCATTGCCGCGGCCCTCGAATACATGCACCACAAGCCGCTGACTGCTGCCGAACGCGCGCAACTGGCCAGCGTTGAAGAGGAGGAAAAAGACCAGGACGAGGTGCGCAACGAACGCCACGACGATAACCACACCGAAGACCATGACGAGGACGAGGCAGACGCCCGAGCCCGCGAAGAAGCCGGCGCCGACTGGATGGTCGAGCAAGGCTTTGACCGCAAGGAATGACACCATGAACAGCCTTGCCTTGATCAAAAAAACCCAAAGCCTGATTGCCGCAGGCGACATCGTCGGCGCCGAATCCGCGCTGGTGGAGCTGGCCGATACCGAAGGCGACGGCGCCCTGATGGTGGTGCTGGAGCAGTTGCCGCCCAAGGACATCCTGGCGGTGATCCGCGAATACGACAACTCCCGCGAATCCGTCATCAACCTGCTGGTAACGCCCGAGATGTTTGCCCGCGCTGTGGTCATCGAGAAGCAATACAAGGACCTGACCCGCACCCATTTGCGCGGCATGATGAACTCCGTCATCTTCCGCGACGACGCCAACCCGGTCGAGTTCCTGACCGCCATTGGCGACCTGGAGGGCGGCAGCGAAGCCATGGCCGACTACTTCACCGAAAAATGGAGCCGCATCGAGGCCTTTGCCCGCAGCGGAACCTTTGACGCAGTCGAAGACGACGGCGAGATGCTGTCTGAATCCGCATTGCTGGCTTCGGCCTATGTGCCGCCGAAGCTGGAACTCGATGAGGTGGCCGACCAGGACTGGATGCAAATGGCCTGGCTGTTACGCTACGAGTGCCCGGACCTGTTCATGGAAACCGTCATGGTCCTGCGCGCCAAGGCACGCGCCCATGATCTAGGCTTGGACGAAGAGGAAGAGACAGAGGTCGAGGAAGACGACGGCAAAGTGGAAACCGGCGACACCGACCGCGGCAAGGCCACCCCCGCTGCGCGGGACGATGACGAGGAATCCGCCATCTAGCCGATGAAGCCCACTTCGCCACCCCACTCCGTTTCGCTGTTTGATGCCCGCCCCTTCTTCGAAAAGGCGCTAGCGTATGGCGTGCAGCACGGCATTCTGAACCAAGCCAAGCTGGACACCATCTGCAATGATGCCCCCAAGGGCATGGTGCAGATTGCCCGCTACTTTGGCAGCGAATTCCTGCGCCCCGAACTGGAAAAGGCCCGCGACCGCATGGTCAATCTGGTGAGCCTGTATCTGGAGCAAAGCACGGGTGGCGACCTGCGTCAGGCCGCGGAGTCCCTGCGTGACCACTCCTTCCTGTCGCGCTCCAAGGGTGGCTCCGACATGCTCAAGGCCCTGATCGCCATGCCACAAAACAGCCACTTTGGCATGCATGAGGGCGGTGGTTTTACAGACGAACAGATCCCGCTGCTAGCCAAATGGACGCTGCGCACCCTGCCCGAATACCAGGCCGAGCTGGCCCAGCGCCAGCAGGTGGCCGTGCTAGTGGATGCAGCCGTGTGGCTGGCGGACACACTGGGTCTGGATGCCGCCGACCTGGATGAGGCCGGCAAGGACGCCGAGGCCGTGGTGCGCACATCCCTGCTGGCCCATGCGACCCGACGCACCGAAATGCCCAACTGGGTGGCCTTCGAGAAGATGGTGGAGGCACTGCGCAAGAAATACGCGCCACTGGACCCCGCCAACAACGCCTTCACACTGCCGCTCCCCAAAGACCTGCCGCAGCGTTTCAAGCCGGTGGTGGAAAGCGTGCGCCAGTCGGTTCTGACCGATCTACCAAAAATACTCGACACATCCCTGCCGGTGCGCAAGCTGTTTGACCGCACACCCGCTTTTCTGGGCCGCTATTTCTGGGTGGAAGATGCGTTGAGCGAGGTAGACCACTTCGACCGCAGCGCATCCGCCACCTGGAACAAGGCGACCGCCGGGCATGACGATGACAGCTCCCTGCTGACCCTGTTCCTGTGCCTGTCCGCCGGCAACACGGCCAAGACTGTGCTGACGGAGAAAACCGCTGCCACCCTGCTGCGCAAGATCCGCAAGTCGGGGCTGGATGCCAGCCTGGCACGGCAATTCATTCTCCACCACGCCCCCCAGCAACACCAGGCCGACTACCTGCATTTATGGGATGCCTTCGTAGACGAGGCCGAATCCACACTGCTCAGTGATCACGGCTACGCACAGCAGGACGCACTGGCACTGCTGCGACGCGAGTGCAACATCGGCCCCTGAGTCGCTTTTTCGCACCAAATTGCAGGGTCACCGCGATTCCGCTACAGTGCACAAAACCAGTTTTCAGAGGGAGTTGCCGTGAATACCAAGCCACAAGAACCGGCCGCCAAGCCTGCCATCGAGCAGGAACGCTACATGCCCGGAGACCCGATTCCGGTGCCCCACGCCGAGGAAGCCAATAGCGAATCCGCATGGGCATTGTTCTCCGACGTGCAGCATCAACCCGAAACCGATTTTCTGGACACGGTGCCGTCCTCCATCCTGGAGGAACAGGCCCTCAACACACCTCCCGTGCCCGCCAAACCCAGCGCTGGCTAAGCGCTTCACACCATTCAACTTGCTCCTACCTATGACATTGAACCGATCCCTCCTCGCAGCCGCCACACTTGCCCTTGCACTCATGGGCGGTTGTTCACAACAAGACGCGGCACAGGCCAGCAAGCAGGAAGTTTCCATCCAGGCCGTTACTTCCGGGACCAAGGGGTTCACCGTGGGTGCCTTGATGAGCGCCAATACCGTTTACGTGTTTTTCGACCCCCAGTGCCCGCACTGCGGCCACCTCTGGCAGGCATCCACGCCGCTGTACAAAAAGGTCAAGTTCCAATGGATTCCGGTGGCATGGATCAACGCCTCCAGCCTGACCCAGGGTGCAGCGCTGCTGGGCGCGGCCGACCCGCTCGCCCTGATGAACGAGCATGAAGCCTCCCTTCTGGACGGTCGGGGTGGCATTTCGGCATCGGCCAGTGTTCCGTCGGAGGTCGAGCAAGCCATCAAGGCCAATACCAAACTGCTCAACAGCTTTGGCGCCGAGTCGGTTCCGTTCGTGGTGGTCAAGAGCGCCCGCACCGGCCAGACCATCGGCCGTGATGGCGCCATGAGCACGGCCGAGCTGGCCGATCTGGTTGGGGTCGACGCGACGCCCTGACCGGCTCCATGCCGACCATGGAGACCATTGCGGCGGCGCTGTTCGCGCTGGCGCTGCTGCACACCTTTTGCACCAAGCTGTTTGAGCAACTGGCGCACCGCAGCCCCCGGCATGCGGGGCTGTTCCACCTGCTGGGTGAGGTGGAAGTGGTGTTTGGCTTCTGGGCCTTTGTGCTCATCGTCGCCATGGCGCTGGTCACGGGTGGCCAGCAGGCCATTGCCTACGCGGAGTCACTGCAATACACCGAACCGTTATTCGTGTTCGTCATCATGGTGGTGGCGGCATCGAAACCCGTCTTGCTCACGATCGAGAGCCTGGTCACCACGCTGGCTCGCGTGGCTCCGGTGCGCCGTGCGGTGGCACAGGTGTGGTTGTGCCTGGCGCTGGTGCCCCTGATCGGCTCGTTCATTACCGAGCCGGCTGCCATGACCCTGGCGGCGCTGCTGCTCGCGCCTCTGGTGTTCCGCTCCGGCATACCCGAATGGCTGAAATATGCGGCACTGGGTGTGCTGTTCGTCAACGTATCAATTGGCGGCACCCTGACCTCGTTCGCCGCGCCCCCTGTGCTGATGGTGGCCACTGCCTGGGGTTGGGACAGTGCCTTCATGGCCAGCACCTACGGCTGGCGCGCGGCCATGGCCGTGGTACTCAACGCCAGCGTTGTGACCTTTCTCTTGCGCCAACATCTACCGGACGCCAGCACCGCGCAGCAAGCGTCAACCGAGCCGGCGGTGCCGCTGATTGTGCGGGCCATTCACCTGGTGTTTTTGGCCGGTGTGGTTGTTTTCGCCCACCATCCGGTCATCTTCCTCGGCCTGTTTCTGTTCTTCCTCGGTTTTACCCAGGCCTACGCCCACTACCAGAACCCGCTGATCCTGAAGGAGGGGCTGCTGGTCGGCTTCTTCCTGGCTGGACTAGTGGTGCTAGGTGGCATGCAGCAGTGGTGGCTGCAGCCCATTGTCAGCAGCCTCCAGCCCACGGCCCTGTTCTTTGGCGCGCTGGGTCTGACGGCTATTACCGACAACGCGGCACTGACCTATTTGGGCTCCCTGATTGCGGGCATGACGGACCCCGCGAAATACGCACTGGTGGCGGGCGCCGTGGCCGGTGGCGGCCTGACGGTGATTGCCAACGCGCCGAACCCGGCCGGTGTGGCGCTGCTGCGCCGGGGGTTCAATGACGCCTCCATCGGCGCCGGTGGTTTGCTGCTGGGCGCGCTGGCACCCACGGCCATCGCCGCACTGGCGTTTCTGCTTTAGGGCCGGTGTTGGCCCCACGCATTACAGCTTCTGGCTCAGGGCCTTTTCAATGGCGGAGACCAGCTTGGCGCTGTCAGGCTCCACATCGCTGGGGTAGTTGGCCTGCACCTTGCCTCGCCGATCCACCAGGTATTTGTTGAAATTCCACTTGGGCTCGGTGTGCGTGGCCTTGAAGAATTCGGCGTACAGGGCATTGCGGTTGTCACCACGCACGTCCGACTTGGCGAACATGGGGAACTTCACACCATAGGTGTTGAAGCAGAAGTCGGCAATGTCCTTGGAGGAACCCGGCTCCTGCTTGCCGAATTCATTGGACGGAAAGCCCAGCACCACCAAGCCCTTGGCCTGGTACTTGGCGTACAGGGCCTCCAGGCCTTCGTACTGGGGCGTAAAGCCGCAGTAGCTGGCGGTGTTGACCACCAGCAGCACCTTGCCGGCATACTGGCACAGGTTCTGTGGCGCGTCGTCCTGCAGCCGCGGAAACTGGTGCTGCAGGATGGCTGGACAGGCCGCTGCCGGAGCAGCCGCCTGCGCCGGCGTAGGGGTGCTGGATTGGGCAAACACAGCGGGAGTGCCGGCCAAAGCCAGCGCAGTGCCCAACAACAGGGAAAAATGGCGTGGTGGTTTCATGCGGTCATTATGGAAGCCCTGCAAAGCCCCTACCCCACCCAGCGTCTTGCGTTGTGCCAGAGCTGCATCCACGGGCTGTGCGCATTGGCGTCCAGGCCGTTCCAGCTCATCTGGATGTTGCGGAACACGCGCTCGGGGTGCGGCATCATGGCGGTGAAGCGGCCATCCGCCGTGGTCACGGCCGTCAGGCCGCCCGGGCTGCCGTTCGGGTTGAACGGATAGGCCTCGGTCGCGGCGCCGGCGTTGTCGGTGAAACGCATGGCTGCAATCGCCTTGTCCGCATTGCCGCGGTATTTGAAGTTGGCAAAGCCCTCACCATGCGCCACGGCAATCGGCAGGCGCATGCCGGCCAGATCCTTGAAGAACAGGGACGGCGAATCCAGCACCTCGACCATGCTCAAACGCGCCTCAAAGCGCTCGCTCTGGTTGGTCGTGAAGCGCGGCCAGTCCTGCGCGCCGGGGATGATGTCGGCCAGCTCGGCAAACATCTGGCAGCCATTGCAGACGCCCAGGCCAAAGGTGTCCTGGCGGGCAAAGAAGGCCTTGAACTGCTCGGCTAGTGCCGCATTGAAGGTGATGGAGCGCGCCCAACCAATGCCGGCGCCCAGCGTGTCGCCATAGCTGAAGCCGCCACAGGCGACAACGCCCTTGAAGTCCGCTAGTCTTGCGCGGCCGCTCTGCAGATCGGTCATGTGCACGTCGAAGGCCTCAAAACCAGCCTCGGTGAAGGCGTAGGCCATTTCCACATGGGAGTTGACGCCCTGCTCGCGCAGAACGGCCACCTTGGGGCGGGCTGTCAGGATGGCAGGCGCTCCGTTTTTAGTAGCAGCTTGCGCAGATTCCACGAGGGCTAGCGCCCGATTCGGCATATGGACATGGAGCCCGGGGTCGCCCGCCGCTCCGGCCGCCGCGTGCTCGGCATCGGCGCAGGCGGGGTTGTCGCGCTGCTGGCAGATCTTCCAGCTCACGCTGTCCCAGACCTGGTGCAGGTCGTTCAACGAGGCCTTGAAAATGGACTTGGCATCGCGCCAGACCTGCAGCTCGCCCTTGCCGGCGTCGATCTTGGAGGATTCGGGTCGGGTCTTGCCGATGAAGTGGCTGTGCTGGGACAGGCCGTGCGCGCGCAGCACCTGCATCACATCGCCGCGCTCCATGGTGCGCACCTGCAACACCACGCCCAGCTCCTCGCTGAACAAGGCCTTGAGGGTGAGTTCATCGCGGCGTCCGCTGATCTGGCCCGCCCAGTTCTTGGCGTCGCCCGCGTCCATGCGGCTGTCGGAGATGCCATCGCCCTCGGTGACCAGCATGTCCACGTTCAGCGCCACGCCGACACGGCCGGCAAAGGCCATTTCGGCCACGGCGGCCAGCAGGCCGCCGTCGCTGCGGTCGTGGTAGGCCAGGATCATGCCCTTGCCACGCAGGTAGTTGACCGCCTCCACCAGATTGACCAGGTCCTTTGGGTCGTCCAGGTCCGGTACGGCGTCACCCACCTGGTCCAGCGTCTGCGCCAGGATGCTGGTAGCCATGCGGTTCTTGCCGTGGCCCAAGTCGACCAACACCAGGGTGGTGTCTTGTTCGTTGTCCAATTGGGGGGTCAGCGTGCCGCGCACATCCTGCAGCGTGGCAAAGGCGCTGACGATGAGGGACACGGGGGATGTGACCTTCTTTTCCTGGCCGGCATCCTTCCCGCTACCGGAGGGGCTCGTCCATACGGTGCGCATGGACAGCGAATCCTTGCCGACGGGAATGGACACGCCCAGCGCCGGGCACAGTTCCAGCCCCACGGCCTTGACAGTCGCGTACAACGCCGCGTCTTCACCGGGTTCACCACAGGCGGCCATCCAGTTGGCAGACAGCTTGACGCGGCTCAGTTCAATGGGAGCAGCCAACAGGTTCGTGATCGCCTCGGCCACCGCCATGCGTCCAGAGGCCGGCGCATCCAGCGCGGCCAGCGGTGTGCGTTCGCCCATGGACATGGCCTCGCCAGCAAAACCCTTGAAGTCGGCCAGCGTCACGGCACAGTCCGCCACCGGCACCTGCCAGGGGCCGACCATCTGGTCGCGGTGCGTCAGGCCACCGACGGTGCGGTCGCCAATGGTGATCAGGAAGCGCTTGGAGGCCACGGTCGGGTGGGCCAGCACGTCGATAACGGCCTTTTGGATGTCCACTCCGGTCAGGTCCAAAGGTTTGAACTCGCGCGCCACGGTCTTCACATCGCGGTGCATTTTGGGCGGCTTGCCCAGTAGCACGTTCATCGGCATATCGACGGGGGACTCGGCGCCCTCGTCCACCAGTTGCAACTGGCGCTCTTCGGTCGCCACGCCAATCACGGCAAACGGGCAGCGCTCGCGCTCGCACAGCGCCTGGAACTGCTCCAGCGACTCGGGCGCGATGGCCAGCACATAGCGTTCCTGGCTCTCGTTGCACCAGATTTCCTTGGGCGCCATGCCGGACTCTTCCAGCTTCACAGCGCGCAGATCGAACCGCGCACCGCGACCGGCGTCGTTGGTCAGCTCGGGGAAGGCATTGGACAGGCCTCCGGCCCCCACGTCGTGGATGGCCAGAATGGGGTTCTTGTCACCCTGCACCCAGCACTGGTTGATGACCTCTTGCGCCCGGCGCTCGATCTCAGGGTTGCCGCGCTGCACCGAGTCAAAGTCCAGGTGCGCCGCATTGGCACCCGTAGCCATGGAGCTGGCCGCGCTGCCGCCCATGCCGATGCGCATGCCAGGGCCGCCGAGCTGGATCAGCAGGCTGCCGGCGGGGAATTCAATCTTGTGGGTTTGCGTGGAGTCGATGACGCCCAGGCCGCCGGCAATCATGATGGGCTTGTGGTAGCCGCGCTGCACGGTGTCCACGCTGCTCTCCACGCTTTGCTCGTACTCGCGGAAATAGCCCAGCAGGTTGGGTCGACCAAATTCGTTGTTGAACGCGGCGCCGCCCAGCGGGCCTTCGACCATGATCTGCAACGGGCTGGCAATGTGCTCCGGCTTGCCAAAGTCCCCGCCCCAGAGCTTGGACACGGTAAAGCCAGTCAGACCGGCCTTGGGCTTGGAGCCACGACCGGTGGCGCCCTCGTCACGGATCTCGCCACCCGCGCCGGTGGAGGCGCCAGGGAACGGGCTGATCGCCGTGGGGTGGTTGTGGGTTTCCACCTTCATCAGGATGTGGTTCGTATTGCTATGTTTTTCATAGCTTGCTGCGCCGATTCCACGAGGGCTGGAGGCCGATTTGGCTACAAACCGTTCCACCACCACGCCTTCCATGACCGAAGCGTTGTCCGAGTACGCCACCAGCATGTGCTGCGGGTGGGTCTGGTGCGTGTAGCGGATCATGCCAAACATGCTCTGGTCCTGCGCCACGCCATCGATGGTGAAATGGGCGTTGAAGATCTTGTGGCGGCAGTGCTCGCTGTTGGCCTGGGCAAACATCATCAGCTCCACGTCGGTGGGGTTGCGGCCCAGCGTCGTGAAGGCATTGACCAGGTAGTCGATCTCGTCGACCGCCAGGGCCAGGCCCCAGTCGCGATTGGCGTTTTCCAGGGCGGCCTTGCCGCCACCCAACACATCCACATGGTCCATGGGCGCGGCTTGCAGGGCGCTGAACAGGCCCAGGGCCTGGGCGCGCTCGAGCATGGCGCTCTCGGTCATGCGGTCGTGCAACAGGGCTGCGACCTGCTCCAGTTGTTCGGCGCTCAGCGCGGTCTTGCTCAGCAGACCATTCTTCAGCGTCAGGCGGTACTCCACCAGGCGTTCGATGCGGTGCACGGCCAAGCCGCAGTTATGGGCGATGTCGGTGGCCTTGGAGGCCCAGGGCGACACGGTGCCCAGACGGGGCGACACCACGATCAGCGGGCCCTCAGAAGGGCCGGTGTACGGGTCACCATAGGTCAGAAGGGCCGCCAGTTGGGCGCTGAGCGCCGCATCGGGGGCTCTGTCGCTGGCCACCAGGTGGACAAAACGCGCCGAAATGGACGCGATTTTGTCGTGGACACCCTGCAGGGCGGGCAGGAGTTGTTGAACGCGGAAGCTGCTCAGGGCATTGCTGCCCTCGAAAGTGGAGATATGCAGGGTCACGGAGGCGGCCTAAGGGTTTTGCGAAGGGAGGAGACTCATCACCAGAGCGGGCGCTGAATGGGCCCGCTCCAACTGGGGTGAATTTTACCTGTCCGCGACGGTCGCCTTTCTGGCAGCACAATGGCTACGGCTGGCGCACAAGGCCAGCGCGTAACCAAAGGAGTAGCGCCATGGCGACAGGTACGGTTCGGCTTCATCGGGTGCTGCGCACCCAGCCGGAGAAGGTCTATCGGGCATTTCTGGATGCCGAGGCAATGGCCAAGTGGCTGCCGCCTTACGGCTTCACCTGCAAGGTTGGGCATCTGGATGCCCGGGTCGGGGGCAGTTTCAGGATGTCGTTCCAGAACTTTTCGACCGGCCACGGCCATTCGTTCGGCGGTGAGTACCTGGAGCTGGTTCCCAACGAACTGCTGCGCTACACCGACCGCTTTGACGACCCCAATCTTCCCGGTGAACTGCAGGTCATGGTCGTGCTGAAGCCGGTGGCGTGCGGCACCGACCTGAGTGTCGTCCAAGAAGGCATCCCCGAGGCCATTCCGGTGGAAATGTGCTATCTCGGCTGGCAGGAGTCGCTCGCACAACTTGCCAACCTGGTCGAGCCGAATATTCCGGGCTGATCCACTGAACCGTTGAATGGCGCGGTTCAGCGCTCCACAATCGCCACCACACCCTGGCCGCCTGCCGCGCAGATCGAGATCAGGCCACGGCCCGAGCCCTTCTGCGCCAGCATCTTGGCCAGTGTGGCCACAAGACGGCCACCGGTGGCGGCAAACGGGTGGCCGGCGGCCAGCGAGCTGCCGTTGACGTTGAGCTTCTTCATATCGATCTTGCCCAGCGGCTTGTCCAAACCGAGCTGCTGCTTGCAGAACACCTTGTCCTGCCAAGCGGCCAAGGTGCACAGCACCTGGGCGGCAAAGGCCTCGTGGATTTCGTAGTAGTCAAAGTCCTGCAGCGTCAGGCCGGCGCGCGCCAGCATGCGCGGCACGGCGTAGGCCGGTGCCATCAGCAGGCCCTCCTTCTTGTCGAAGAAATCGACGGCGGCCACTTCGCTGAACGTGATGTAAGCCAGCACCGGCAGGTTGTGGGCGGCCGCCCATTCCTCGCTGGCCAGCAGCACGGCAGAGGCACCGTCGGTCAGTGGCGTGGAATTGCCCGCGGTCAGCGTGCCCTGGCCGGGAGCGACCTTCTTGTCGAATACGGGCTTCAGGGAGCGCAGTTTCTCGATGCTCAGGTCGGCGCGCAGGTTGTTGTCTTGGGTGACGCCCTTGAACGGCGTCATCAGGTCGGTGAAGAAGCCGCTGTCATAGGCCTTGGCCAGGTTCTGGTGGCTCCTGAGTGCCAGTTCGTCCTGGGCCTCACGGGCAATGCCCCATTCGCGTGCCATTTGCTCGGCGTGTTCGCCCATGGAAAGACCAGTGCGCGGCTCGCCGTTGCGCGGCAGCGCCGGCTGCACCAGCATCGCCGGGCGAATGCGCGCGGCCACAGCCAGGCGCTGAGCGGCGGTCTTGGCGCGCGACAGGTCCAACAGAATCTTGCGCAGCTTCTCGTTCAAGGCGATCGGCGCGTCGGACGTGGTGTCCACACCACCGGCAATGCCGCATTCGATATGACCCAGCGCGATCTTGTTGGCCACCACCATGGCGGCTTCCAAACCTGTGCCACAAGCCTGCTGCAGATCAAACGCGGGCGTTTCGCGGGCCAGTGTGGTGGACAGCACCGATTCGCGCACCAGGTTGAAATCCCGCGAGTGCTTCATGACCGCACCACCCACCACGTCGCCCATGCGCTCGCCATGCAGGTTGAAGCGGTCCACCAGGCCTTGCAGCGTGGCGGTCAGCATCTCCTGGTTGGAGGCTTGGGAGTAGACGGTGTTGGAACGGGCGAAGGGAATGCGGTTGCCGCCCAGAATGGCGACGCGACGGATGGTGTTCATGGTGGTTTCCGATCAGAAAAATGGGAGGTCGTTGGGGCTCAGTAGCTGAACTGGCCGCGCAGATGCGGCCGCTGGCCCTTGGCATCGCGCACTTCAAACAGTGCGCCATTCTCAGTGCGAGCACTCCACAGGGACGCACGGCCCGGCAGATACAGCGGTGTCTTGAACTCCACCGCCAGCCGCGCCTGCTTCACCGGTTTGGTGGGCAGCAGGTAGGACAGTGCCCGGGCATTGGTCCACATGCCGTGGGCAATGGCGCGCTTGAAGCCAAACAGCCGAGCCGACAGGGCCGACATGTGGATGGGATTGCGGTCACCCGAAACGGCGCCATAGCGGCGGCCGATATCGGCGCTCGCCGAAAACTCGGTCTGGCAGGACAGCGGCGCATCCGCCTGAATCTGGCTGCCATAGGGTGCACCCGAGGTTTCCTTGACGCCCACGCGCAACAGGCTCTGCGTGGCGCTCCACACCAGTTCATCACCGCGCAGAATGCGCAGGTCCAGCGTGAAGCCCTGACCCTTTTCATGGGCGAACAGGCTGCCGGTTGCCATTTCGACCCGCACCACATCGTCGGCAAACAGCGGCTGGTGCTGCTCGATGGTGTTAGCCAGGTGCACCGTGCCCATGGCGGGCCAGGGGCATGCGTCCGAGCAGATATAGGCCGTGACCAAGGGAAAGGTCAGTAACTGCGGGTAGATCAGCGGCACGCCTTGCCCGACGTGGAAACCGCACAGGGCCGAGTACTGGCCGATGTGTTGTGCGTTCAGCTGCACGCGGGGCAGAACCAGCTCTGCGGGTGGCAGCGTCATGACCAGGCCGGGGCGCTTGGATCCCGTGCCCAGGGCACGGAAGAAAGTTGCCGCCAGGCTGGGCGTTTCGGTGACTTCAATGGCTGGCATGTTCAGGCTCCAATCAGGCTTTGGCCGCAGACGCGCACCACGTTGCCGGTCAGACCGCTGGCCGCTGGCGAGGCAAACCAGGCAATGGTCTCGGCCACATCCACCGGCTGGCCGCCCTGCCCCATGGAATTCATGCGCCGACCGGCCTCGCGGATCGCGAAGGGCACGGCAGCGGTCATCTGGGTTTCGATAAAGCCCGGTGCCACCGCATTGATGGTGATGCCCTGCTCAGCCAGCACCGGTGCCATGCTTTGCACCATGCCGATGACGCCGGCCTTGGACAGTGCGTAGTTGGTCTGGCCCAGGTTGCCGGCAATGCCGGAGATGGACGACACGCAGACGATGCGCGCACCGGCCTTGAGCGCACCCGAGGCCACCAGTGCGTCGTTGATGCGCTCCTGCGTGGACAGGTTGACGTTGACCACCGCCTGCCACAGGAGGTCCTTCATGTTCGCAATGGTCTTGTCGCGGGTGATGCCGGCGTTGTGCACCACGACGTCCCAGCCACCATCCGCCAGCGCGGCATCAACCAGTGTCTGCGGCGCCTCGGCTGAACCAATGTCCAGCGCCAAGGCCTTGCCACCCAGGCGATTTGCAATCTCGTCCAGACCGGGCTGGGCCTGCGGCACATCCAGGCAAATGACCTGGGCTCCGTCGCGGGCCATGACTTCAGCAATGGAGGCACCAATGCCGCGCGAGGCACCCGTCACCAAGACTTTTTTACCTGCCAGCGGTTGGGACCAGTCGACAACCGATGCAACAGGCCCCACCGGAGCGCGCAGACGCACCACCTGGGCCGATACGTAGGCCGAGCGCGGCGACAGCAGGAAGCGCAGCGTACCGTCCAGCTGGTCTTCGGCGCCTTCGGCCACATAGACCAGCTGCACGGTGATGGCGCGCTTGAGTTCCTTGGCAAGTGATCGGGTCAGGCCTTCCAGTGCGCGCTGGATGGTGGCCTGGCGCGGCGCAGTGCAGGCCTCGGGCGGGCGACCCAGCACAACCACGCGGCCGCAGGGCAGGATGGAACGGGCTGCGTCGTGGAAGAAGTGGTAGATCGCATCCGCCTGGGCACTGTCATCCATGCCGGTGGCATCGAACACCAGGGCCTTGACCTTCTCGCCCGGCTTGCCATCGGTGCCCCAACGCCCGGTCATCATGCCCAGTGGGTTGGCAATGCCCATCCACTGGGGCACATTCTGGTGCGCCACGGTTTGCGCGCTGATGGACTTGAAGACAGCAGCCAGTGCATTCAGCAGCCGGGGGTTGGGGCCTGCACCCACCAGCACACTGCCCCGGATGACGGGCTGGCCCGCCTGATAACGCTCCAGCGGCAGCGGTTGTGGCAGTCCCAGCATGGCGGCAACACGGGAGCCCATGGGTGAATTGGCAAAACCCAGATACGAATCGGTCATGGAAATCTCCTTTGGGTGCGATGTTACCGACCAAGTAGTCATTTACCCTAGAGAACACTGCCTAACCACGGCTGTAGCGGGCCAGAGAAACCGTGCAAGCGCGGCGTGATTCTTCCTCTGGGATAATTGACGGATGACAATTACCTACAAAGACGCCGAGGGCATTCAAGGCATGCGGGTGGCCGGACGGCTGACCTCTGAAGTTCTGGACTACCTGACACCGTTCGTCAAGCCAGGGGTCACCACCAATGAACTGGACAAGCTGGCCCATGACTACATCGTGAATGTGCAGGGCGGCATCCCCGCGCCACTGAACTACACCGGTGGCGGCAACACGCCCTACCCCAAGTCGGTGTGCACCTCGATCAACCACCAAGTCTGCCACGGTATTCCCAACGACAAGCCGCTCAAAAAGGGCGACATCGTCAACATCGACGTCACCGTCATCAAGGACGGCTGGCACGGCGACTCCAGCCGGATGTACATCGTCGGTGAAGCGTCCATTGCAGCAAAACGCCTGTGCGCCATCACCTATGAAGCCATGTGGCACGGCATCCGACTAGTCAAGCCGGGCATCCACCTGGGCGATATCGGCCACGCCATCCAGCAATTTGCCGAAAGCAAGGGATTCAGCGTAGTGCGCGAGTTTTGCGGGCACGGCATTGGCCGGGGCTTCCACGAGGAGCCCCAGGTGCTGCACTACGGCCGCCCCGGCACGCTGGAAAAGCTGGTGGAAGGCATGACCTTTACCATCGAGCCCATGATCAATGCGGGCAAGAAAGAGATCAAGGAAGGTCCAGAGAAGGATGGCTGGTCCATCGTGACCAAGGACCACTCGCTATCGGCCCAGTGGGAACACACGATTCTGGTCACGCGCACCGGCTATGAGGTGCTGACGGTGTCTGCCGGCACGCCCCCCATCCCCACGTTTGTGCCTGCACAAACCCCGGCCCGATAGCCCCGTTCCCGCGCGGCACCCACCCGTGGCTGATTTGCAAGCAATCCGCACCGATTACCGCACGCAGAAGGCCGCACTGCTGCAAACCATCGGGTTGACCGGCGCCACGGGACCCAACATCCACAAGACACTGGGTAGCCTGGCGCAACTGGCCGACAGCGCGCTCAAACGCCTGTGGGACCATGCGGGCCTGCAGTCCCCCTTTGCCCTGCTGGCGGTTGGTGGCTATGGCCGTGGCGAACTGTTTCCCTTCTCCGACGTGGATGTGCTGGTGCTATTGCCAGATGGTTACGACCCGGAACATGATGCCGCGCTGAAGGCCCGCATCGAAGCCTTTATTGGCAGTTGCTGGGATGCCGGTCTGGAAATCGGCTCCAGCGTGCGTACGCTGGCAAACTGCCTGGCTGAAGCCGCCAGGGATGTGACCATACAGACCGCTTTGCTGGAATGCCGGGCCATCACCGGCAACACCGATCTGGTTGCACAATTCCAAGCCGCGTTCTTTGCCGCCATCGACCCGCAGGCCTTTTTTGTGGCCAAGACGCTGGAGCTGCGCCAGCGCCACACCAAATACGAGAACACGCCCTACTCCCTGGAGCCCAACTGCAAGGAGTCCCCCGGTGGCCTGCGCGACCTGCAGATCATCCTGTGGGTGGCCAAGGCGGCGGGCTACGGCAACAACTGGAGCGACCTTGCCGCCAACGGTCTGGCCACACCCTTTGAGGTGCAACAGATCCGGCGCAACGAATCCCTGTTGACACGCGTGCGGGCCCGCCTGCACCTGATTGCCAACCGGCGTGAAGACCGCCTGATCTTCGACATGCAGAACGCCGTGGCCGAGTCCTTCGGCTTTGGCCATGGCAAGCTCGCTTCCAAGGGGCGAGCCGTGGTGCGCGCCAGCGAAGCCCTGATGAAGCGCTATTACTGGGCGGCCAAGGCGGTGGCGCAGCTCAACCAGATTCTGCTGCTCAATATCGAGGAGCGCCTCAATCCGTCCACCCACGCGCCGCGCCGCATCAATGACCGGTTCAACGACAAGGCCGGCATGATCGACGTCGTCAGTGACGACCTCTACCAGCGCGAGCCGCACGCCATCCTGGAGACCTTCCTGATCTACCAGACCACGGTGGGCCTGAAGGGACTCTCGGCGCGGACCCTGCGTGCCCTGTATAACGCCCGCGACCAGATGGATGCCGGCTTTCGCAGCGACCCGGTGAACCGCGAGACCTTCAACAAGATCTTGATGGAGCCCCAGGGCATCACCCATGCCATGCGGCTGATGAACCAGACCTCGGTACTGGGGCGCTACCTGTGGGTGTTTCGCCGCATCGTGGGGCAGATGCAGCACGACCTGTTCCATGTCTATACGGTGGACCAGCACATCCTGATGGTGCTGCGCAATATGCGCCGCTTCTTCATCGTGGAGCACGCACACGAATACCCGTTCTGCTCACAACTGGCCAGTGGCTGGGACAAGCCCTGGCTGCTGTACGTGGCGGCCCTGTTCCATGACATTGCCAAGGGGCGCGGCGGCGATCACTCGGACCTGGGCTCGGTCGAGGTGCGGCGCTTCTGCAAGCAGCATGGCTTTGCGGCAGAAGATACGCAGCTCATCGAATTTGCGGTGCGTGAGCACCTGTCCATGAGCCAGATTGCGCAGAAGTCGGACCTGAGCGACCCCAAGACCATTGCCGACTTTGCCAGGCGGGTGGGCAATGAGCGCCAGCTCACCGCCCTGTACCTGCTGACGGTGGCCGACATCCGCGGCACCTCGCCCAAGGTCTGGAACGCCTGGAAAGGCAAGCTGCTCGAAGACCTGTACCGCCTGACCAGCCGCGCACTGGGTGGCCATGCCCCGGACCCGGACGCCGAGGTCGAAGCCCGCAAGCGCGAGGCCCTGGTGCTGGTCAACATGCACTCCCTGCCGTTTGAGGCCCAGAAGCCCCTGTGGGACACACTGGACGTGGGCTATTTCATGCGCCATGATGCCGCCGACATCGCCTGGCACACGCGCCAGCTCTCGCGCCTGGTGGGCTCCAGCAAGGCCATCGTACGGGCACGGCGCTCCCCGGCCGGCGAAGGCCTGCAGGTGCTGGTCTACACCCCCGACCAGAGCGACCTGTTTGCCCGCATCTGCGGCTACTTTGACCAGCGCAGCTTCAGCATTCTGGATGCGCGCATCCACACGGCCAAGAACGGCTACGCGCTGGATACGTTTCAGGTGATCACTTCTGCAGCGCCCGACGAGTACCGTGAAATCACCAGCATGCTGGAGAACAGCCTGGCCAAGGTCATCACCGATGCCGGCCCCTTGCCCACACCGAGCCGCGGTCGTGTGTCGCGCCGGGTCAGGAGCTTTCCGATTGCACCGCGGGTCACCCTGACGCCAGACGAGAAAGGCCAGCGCTGGCTGCTCAATATCTCGGCCAGCGACCGGGTCGGCCTGCTCTACAGCGTGGCCCTGGTGCTGGCCCGCCACCACCTGAACCTGCAACTGGCCAAGGTCGCGACCCTGGGTGAACGGGTGGAAGACACCTTCCTGATCGACGGCCCCGAGCTGCAAAACAACAGGAAGCAGATCGAAATCGAAACCGAACTGCTGGAAGCCCTGGCTGCATAAAGCGCCCGTAAAATCAGGGAACTGGTCGAACTGACGCAGCGTCAATGGTGCTATTTATTTTATAGCACCTCGACCATGCAGTACGAGGGCTACGGGCTATTTTTATTAAAAACGATTCCATGCGCGTCATCTTTCACGAAGCATTTCACGAATCCAACTACTCAGGCGATGAGTACGACAACGGCGCCGCTGAAGGCCGGTTGGTGAACCTGATGGACGCGTTGCGCAACGAGGGGCACTACGAGGTGGACTCACCCGCAGCAGCTACCCGGGCCGATCTGCTGCGCGGACACACAGAAGCCCATGTGACCGCGATAGAGCACAACAAGCCGCGTCTGTTTGCCATGGCGGCGCTTGCAGCCGGTGGGGCAATGATGGCCTCCGACCGTGCCTTGCAAGGCGAGCCGTCATTCGCCTGTGTACGCCCGCCGGGTCACCACGCCAGCCGTTCCCAGGCATGGGGCCACTGCACCTTTAGCAATGTGGCTCTGGCCTTGCTGCGACTGCGCGAAGCCGGACAAATTCGCTCAGCCTTTGTGGTGGACTTTGACCAGCACACAGGTGACGGCACCAAAGACGTATTGCGCGGCTGGCCCGATGCCACGGTTTACAACACCTACGGCGACACCGCCGCCGAGTTGTTGCGCAACCTCGAAGAATGCCTGCGGGCGGCCCCGCAGGTGGACATCCTGGCAGTCTCTGCGGGGTTTGATGCCTATATTCACGATCTGGGCGGCAAACTCTCCACCGAAGACTACTTCACCATCGGCCGCCTGTTGCAAGGCTACGCCATTCGTCTGGGTCACCAGCGGCGTTTCGCTGTGCTGGAAGGTGGCTATTACCTGCCGGACCTGGGCAAGAACGCCCTCGCCTTTTGCCGCGGCTTTGAATGACTGCCCCATGAAACCCACACCCACATTCACCGAAAACAAGCTCGGCTCGCTGGAAGGCTACGACCGCATTGACATTGACCTGCCCGATGCGCGCATTGGCAGCATCCGCTGCCGCCTGCGCGGCGAAAAGGCGGTGGTCTACTCGATACAGATATTCCCGGAATTCCAGCGCAATGGCTATGGCGCCGCCGCCATCGACATGCTCAAGGCCCGTTACCAGGTCCTGGTGGCTGACCGCGTGCGATTCACCGCCCGCGAATTTTGGGAGAAGATGGGATTCACCGAGAACTCCGACGGCAATTGGGAATACCGCCAGAGCCGTTAGACGGTCTACATCCGCAGTTGCGCCATGATCTCACGCCCGATGGCGGTCAGAGGCACGGTTCGTTCAACTCCCCCGCGCTTGATGGCCTCCTTGGGCATGCCAAACACCACACAACTCTCCTCGTCCTGAGCCAGAGTGCGCGCGCCGGCTGTTCGCATCTCCATCAAGCCGGCGGCCCCGTCATCCCCCATGCCGGTCATGATGACACCCAGTGCGTTGGCGCCAGCGCACTTGGCTACGGAGCGAAACAGCACATCCACCGAGGGCCGGTGCCGGTTGACCAATGGCCCATCCATCACTTCGACGTAGTACTGCGCACCGGTGCGACGTAACAGCATGTGTTTGCCTCCGGGTGCAATCAATGCGCGCCCCGGCACCACACGGTCGTTGCTTTGAGCCTCACGCACTTCAATCTGGCACAGGCCATTGAGCCGGTTGGCAAACTCGGCCGTAAACTTCTCCGGCATGTGCTGAACGATCACTATGCCGGGCGTGACCCGCGGCAAGCTGGTCAACACCACTTCCAGCGCCTGCGTGCCTCCGGTTGAAGTGCCTAGCGCCACGACCCGCTCGGTGGTCTGGATCATGGCGCTATGGCGGTCCGCAGCGGACATGATGACGTCAGCCGTATTCTTCTCCCGCACCACGGGGGGTTGAAAACGCTTGACATTGGCTTTGGCGGCTGCCTTGACAGCGGTTACCAGATCGTCTGACGCGTCGACCAGAAATTGCTTCAACCCAAGCGTCGGCTTGGTAATGATGGCCACCGCTCCGGCGGCGAGCGCCTCAATGGACGTCTTGGCGCCTGCAGCCGCGAGCGTGGAGCAAATCACTACCGGAGTGGGCCGCTCGGCCATGATCTTCTTCAGGAACGTGATGCCGTCCATCCGCGGCATCTCCACATCCAGCACGATCACATCCGGCCACTGCACCTTCATGCGTGCCATGGCCAGAATGGGATCGGCGCAGGCGGCTATGACTTCAATATCCGGGTCCTCACCCAGCAACTCGGTCACCACCTGACGGACCACGGCAGAATCATCCACCACCATCACTTTGATGCGTGTCATAGCAAATCTCCTTCTTGCTCAGCCTCGCGCGAACTCGGCGGAACCTGGTGACACCAAACATCACCGTTGCTGACATCAAAAATAATTTGCCGGTGTCCAATGCCGAACAGACTCTCGGACACAATGGGCACGCCAGCACGACCCAACAACTCCAGCGCCGCCTCACCATTGCGCTGCCCCACACCCTGGTCGCGTGCGTGGAAATGGTCTGGAAACATGTTGCCACCACCAAAAATCTTGGCTTGGCATTGGGATGGCGCAATGCCTTTCTGCCGCAGCTCCGCCAGCATCAGTTCCAGCGCTTCATCGCCATAGCGTGCATCGAGTTCGCCCACGTAATCGGTGGCTCCACGGGTGGGCAGCAGAAAGTGTGACATGGCACCCACACGCTGGATCGGGTGCCACAGCGTGATCGACACACACGAGCCCAGCATGGTGCGCACTTGGTAGTCCGCGTCAGCCACAAAGAACTCACCCGGCTGCAGGAAAATATCAATCAAACCTTCCAGTCGGTGCATATCAAACTGCTTTGCGGTAAATCGAAGGGGTAATGGCCTGCACACCATCACAGATATTGTTCAGACTCTCTGAATGGCCAACGCAAAAGTAGCCGCCGGGTTTTAGCGTGGAGACCAAACGGCTGACTACCTCGCGCTTGGTGTCGTCACTGAAATAGATCATCACATTGCGCAAAAAAATCATATCGAACTGCCCCACACTGGGCAGCGGCTGGTTGAGGTTCAGGTACCTGAAGACAACCCGGTTGCGCAGACTGCCCTCGATCAACAGCATGCCTTCGTACTCGCCGCTGCCCTTGAGGCAAAAGCGTCGCAAATATGCCGGTGGAATATGGCGCGCCCGATCCATGGTGTAGAGCGCCTGCGTAGCGCGCTCGAGCACCCGGGTACTGATGTCGGTGCCCAGGACCTCCCACGGCTTCGATTCCATGCAGTCCGCCAGCACCATGGCCATGCTGTAGGCCTCTTCACCGCTGGAGCTGGCGGCACTCCATATGCGGTAGGGCTGCGCCCTATTGCGCACCACCAGCGCTTGCTCCCGCAAGAAGTCGAAATGCTTGATTTCCCGGAAGAAATAGGTTTCGTTGGTGGTCAGCAAATCCACCGCGATTTGCACCTCGGCAGAATGTTCACGGTCTGCCAGCAAATTGAAATACTGACCAAAGTTGTCCAGACCATGGTGCGCCAGGCGTTTGCCCAGACGCCCCATGACCAACGCCTTTTTCTGCGCTGACATGGTGATGCCAGCCTCGTCAAATATGAATCGTTGAAACTGGGCTAGTTCTTTGTCAGTAATGGGGCGCATCGGTCCGGCTATTCGATGACAGTCGAGACCTCGGCCGACGCGGCGAGCCGCCCCATGACGCCAATCTCTTCTGTCGACAAAACCTGGTTGACATTGAGCAGGATGACAAACTTTCCGTTGACTTTGGCTATGCCTTCGATGAAGTCTGGCCGAATCTTGGCGCCAAAGCTCGGTGCCGGCTCAATCTCGGAGGATGGAATCTCTAAAACGGCCTGGACCGAGTCGACCACCACCCCCATGTTCTGGCTTTCACCTTCGGTTCCTGTCGGCACCTCCACAATGACGATACAGGTGCTTTTCACGACCGGCGTGGCAGGCTTTCCAAAACGGGCAGACAGGTCCATCACTGGAACTACCGCGCCACGCAGGTTAATGACGCCGCGAATGCACTCGGGCATCATCGGCACTTCCGTAGGGTTGGAGTACCAGATGATTTCCTTGATGCACAGAATGCTGATCGAAAACATCTCGCCACCGAGCATGAATGTCAGATATTGCATTTGCTCGGCAACCTCTTGCACCGCCGCCGCCCTGGCGAGCGGTTTGCTCTCGGTATTAACCAATGCATTCATGACATGTCCCTTTAGAACTTGGTGAATTGCGATTCGTCAATATCGCCGCCTGAGGCATGCACCACGCCGGCATTGGCTCTCGGTGCGTTGTGTTTGGGAACTCCGGCCTTCGCCGATGCCACGCTCTTGCGTGCATTGGACACGACTGCCCGGCCTCCACTGGATCCTTCCAGCTTGAAGAACGCCATGGTTTGCTGCAACTGCTCTGCCTGGCTACTCATTTCTTCGGACGTGGCGGCCAGTTCCTCTGAACTGGAGGCATTCTGCTGCGTCGTGGTGTTCAACTGGCTCACAGCCGAGTTGATCTGACCCGCACCCGACGACTGCTCGCTGGAGGCGGCTGCAATTTCTTGCACCAGATCGGCTGTCTTGCGAATGGTTGGGACCATCTGCTCCAGCAACTTGCCCGCTTTTTCGGCCAGCTCTACGCTGCTGGTAGCCACTTCACCAATTTCCTGGGCGGCAACCTGGCTGCGTTCGGCCAGTTTGCGCACCTCGGCGGCCACAACTGCGAATCCCTTGCCATGCTCACCAGCGCGTGCGGCTTCGATGGCGGCATTGAGCGCCAACAGATTGGTCTGCGCCGCGATATCGTCAATGATGCCGATCTTGGTAGCGATCTGCTTCATGGCCGAGACCGTCGCATTAACCGACTCTCCACCATCCGCCGCGTCCTTGGCGGCTTTGCTCGCCATACCTTCGGTCACTTTGGCGTTTTCGGTATTTTGGGCAATGCTGGATGTCATCTGCTCGATCGATGCACTGGTCTCTTCCACACCGGCTGCCTGTTCGCTGGCAGCTTGTGACAACTGCTGCGCCGTCGCACTGACCTCTTCGGATGCACTGGCCAGTGCCTGAGCACCGGTGTTGACGTCAGTCACCACTTGCACCAGCTTCTTCAGCATGTTGTTGGAGGCTGACTTCAACTCATCCCATGTGCCTTCATAGCTGCGCTTCATGGACTGTGTCAGATCGCCACTCTCCATGGCGCTCAGCACGGTCTGCAGTTCCTGCACCGGAGTGCTCACCGCCACCATCACCGAGTTCAGACCATCAGCCAGCTTGCGGTAGTCGCCCTGGTGCTTGGCGCCATCAATGCGCATATCCAGACGGCCATCTACCGTGGCTTCAGCCAGCGAGTTCGCATCGGTCACCAGTGCATTGACTGCCTTGATGACATCAATCAGGCTCTTGGCCATGACATCGTTTTCCGAGCGGATCTTCACATCGGCGGACAAGTCTCCCATGGAGATCATCTTGGCTGCGTGAGCCTGCAGATTGGTCGCCTCAATGCAGGCGTTGAGGTTGCCCTTGATGACGTTGTACTGGCCTTTGTAGATGGCCGTAATGGGCGGGGGAATGTCACCCTTGGCAATACGGTCCACATATTCGGCAGTCACATTGAGCGGATTGACGATATTGGTCACTGTCTCGTTAACACCCTTGACCAGTTGGTTCCAACCACCCACAAACAGTTCAGCATTGGCGCGCTTGTCAAGTTCACCGTCAGCGGCGCCCTTGATGATGATGTCGGTCTGCGCCAACAGATCGTTCATCATCTTGACCATGTTGTTGAGGTTGCCCTTGATGACGTTGTACTGGCCCTTGTACTCAGCCGTAATAACCGGCGGAATGATGCCCTTGGCCACTTTGTCCACGTAATCGGCCGTCACGTTCATCGGATCGACGATATTGGTGATGGCCTGGTTCACACCGGTTACCAGTTTGTTCCAGCCACCGACAAACATTTCGGCGTTGGCGCGCTTGTCGAGTTCGCCGTCGGCGGCACCCTTGATGATGATGTCGGTCTGCGCCAGCAGATCGCTCATCATCTTGACCACGTTGTTGAGGTTGCTCTTGATGACATTGAAGTCACCGTTGTAGTTGTCGGTAATGATCGGTGGGATCACGCCCTTGGAAATGTCATCTACATACTTGGCCGTCACGTTCAGTGGGCCAATCACGGCGTCCAGCGTGTTATTCACGCCAGCCACAATCTTCTGGAAGTCACCCTGGTGCTTGGCCGCGTTTGCGCGGGTTTCCAGCTTGCCTTCCACCGCGGCCTTGGCCAGCATGTTGGCATCGGCCACCAGTGCATTGACGGAGTCCACGCAGGTGTTGAGGTTGTTCTTCAGGGTGTTGAAGTCGCCGTTGTAGGTGTCGGTGATCTTTGGTGGGATATCTCCCTTGGAGATGCGGTCCACATAACCGGCAGCCACATTCAGTGGGCCAATCACGGCGTCCAGCGTGTTATTCACGCCAGCCACAATCTTCTGGAAGTCACCCTGGTGCTTGGCCGCATCCGCGCGTGTCTCCAGCTTGCCGGCAACTGCCGCCTGGGACAACATGTTGGCATCAGCGATCATGGCCTGGACAGCGGCTTGCATCGCTCGCACAGATGTAGCGAGTTCCCCAATCTCATCCTTGCTGTCGATATCCAGCTTGAAGCCGAAGTCACCAGCCGCCATTTTGTTGGCACCTTCGACCATCTTGGCGGTGGGATTGGTGATGGAACGGGTGATGAACCAACCAAACAAGACCGTCAGCAATGCAGCAACGGCGCCGAGGATCACGATGAGCCGCTCGGTTGACACGGCGAGCTCTTCCGCATCTTTGCCAGATTTCGCCACCATGTCCTCTTGCAACTTGGCCAATTCACTGGTCGTTTCCAGGTAGGCCGATTGCGTTTTGCGCAGATCTCCAGCCAGAAACGCAGCGAAATCGGCTTGCCTGGCGTCGGACTTGATCATCTCAATCGCCTTGTCCTGGTTCAGCACGTAGGCCGCGCGCGCAGTCTGCAGTTGCTTCAGAATCTCTTTACCTTTATCGGAAGTGACGATCTTCTCCAGCTTATCCAGCCGCTCGGTGATACGCTTGCGCTGTTCCGGAATCGCATCAAGTGCCTTCGCCCGCTCTGCGCCCGTCATGATGAAACTATTGCGCAGTTGACGGGCAATCACATTGATAGCGTCCTGAATATCATTGGCCATAACGGTTTTGGGAAACTTGTCCATGGCCATGTTATTGATCTCGGCATTCAGCGTCCCAAGCCGTGTATAGCTGACCACTGAAATGACAACGAGCAGCACCAGTGTGATAGCAAAGCCTATCCCCAATCTGACGCCGATTTTTAGGTTACTTAACATGGAATGACTCCTGACGAATGAAACTGTAATGACTGATAGAAACTCGCACATGCCTGCCACGCAAAACGGCCTGGCGGAGCGGATGGTGGCGGATGCTCGCGCCACGTCGTAGGCGCAGCATTCCAATCGCTAGTTGTGATATTTCCTAGAGGTTGTATGCTCATGATGGCAATGCCTCCATCTGTCGCTCGGCATTTCCTGCCAATTTGCCTTGACTGCTGACACAACGACGGACCAAAGCAGGCACATCAAGAATCAGCGCCACGTCGCCGCTACCCAGAATGGTGGAACCGCTGATGCACACCACATGGTTAAACATACTTCCCAAGGGCTTGATGACGGTCTGGAACTCGCCCAGCAAGGTATCGACCACCAATCCCGCCTTCTGTCCTGCGTATTTGAGGACCACAATGTTTTCACCCTTGGCTGGCGGCGCCGCTTTGATGGAAAACAGTTCGCGCAACCGGATGAAGGGCAATACCTGACCGCGCAAATTGGTGTAATCGTGACCCGGCTCTGCGGTGTAGGCCACGCACTCCTCGATCATGTCCAGAGGAATGGCAAATACCTGCTTGCCGACTTCGACAAGGAAGCCATCGATGATCGCCAGTGTGAGCGGAAGCCGCACTGTGACAGTGGTCCCAACGCCCTCCTGGCTAGCTAGCCCTACCGTGCCACGCAAGGCCGTGATGTTGCGCTTGACCACATCCAGCCCCACTCCGCGCCCTGACAGATTGGTGATCTGTTCAGCGGTGGAAAAACCCGGCTCGAATATCAAACCGTACACCTCCGAGTCGCTGAGATGCTGCCCCGGCTCAACCAATCCCCGTTCGATGGCCTTTGCCAGAATACGGTCCCGCTTCAAGCCGCCACCGTCATCCTGCACGGTGATAACGATGGCACCGGAGTCGTGGAAGGCATTCAGTTTGACAACGCCCTGTGCCGGCTTGCCCCGGGCTATGCGCAGCTCCGCACTTTCAATTCCATGGTCCATGGAATTGCGCACCAGGTGCATCAGCGGGTCACCAATTTTTTCGACGACCGTCTTGTCCAGTTCGGTTTCTTCACCATCAATGACGAGTGCGATGTCTTTGCCCAGGTCGCGCGATACGTCATGCACCACGCGCTGAAACCGGCTGAAGGTTGCGCCGATCTTGACCATGCGCAACTGCAGGGCACTGTCACGGACCTCTTCCACCAGGATAGAAAGCTTGGAGGTCGCCTCTTCCAGCTCGATGACTTTCGCACGATGGGCAATCATGTTCACGCTGGCCCCGGCTATGATCAACTCACCAACCAGGTTGATCAAGTGGTCGAGCTTGTCCGCGTCCACACGTACGGAGCGGCTCTCCTGGGCCTGAACTTCTTTCACCTGCTTTTGCTTTTGCAGGGCTGCATCCACCACTTCCGATGGAACCGCCTGTTGCTCAACCAGAATGGCTCCGATTTGACGGGTAGGAACAGAATCCGCCTGGATGTTCAATGCGGCCGTCAGTTCCTGGCGTGTCAGTGCACCGCAGCGCACCATCAACTCACCGATCCGTTCGGCAACTTCCGGAGACTCCTTGATCAGGCGGATGTACTCTTCAACCCGACTGTTGGGCGGGACAATGTGCAATGTGCAGTCGTCCCGAACGAACTCAAATGCGCGTTCGATACTGACCTTGTCAGCCGTTGTATCAAATTCCAGTTCAAACGAGAGGTAGCAGGCCTCCGGGTCCATGTTGGACGCATCAGGTAGTTTGTCGGGCAGGGTCAGTATGTCAACGATGTGCCCCATCGTATTCAGATAACGCAAAAAGGATAAAGGATCCATCCCCAGTCGCAAAACCTCCGGGCTAAATTGCAGCGAAATGTGCCAGTAGTCAGACCCGGAACCCTTTCCCGCTATGCGTTGCGTAGCGTCGATTTCAGGCTCCGAAACCAATGCTCCCTTGACAGATGTTGGAGTTCCCAGCACCGCATGCAATTTGACCAGTAGCGGTGCACCTGCCTCGGTGGATGCTGCATCCGCCTGCGTCTGCCCGGTCTCCACACCGTCGATCAGGGACTTGATGTGATCGCAGCACAGAAGCAACGTGGCAATCAGGTCGTCACCGATAGTGAGTGTGCCGGCACGCACACGGTCCAACACGTTCTCCACGACATGGGTAAACGCGACCACATGGTCAAGACTGAACAGCCCGGATGAGCCTTTGATCGTATGGGCAGCACGAAAAATGGAATTGATGAGCTCGGTCTTCTCATCGGCCTCTTCCAGTGACAAAAGGGAGCTTTCCATGTCTTCGAGCAACTCGCGGCTCTCGGCAATAAAAATCAGCAGGGCTTGGTCGAGGTTCATGACAGACTTCTTCGCTTCAATGGGTCAATGTTCTATGCAACCAGTTCACGCTTTTCCAGGTGTTGGCGTCGACTCAATCACCAGATGATCACCAAAGAAGGCCGCAACGTTGAGCAATTCAAAGACTTCCAGAACAGCCGGGCTGTGCCCGACGAGGTTGAACTCAGCCCCCACGGCTTTTGCCGTGCGCTTGGCCAACATCAACAGTTGCATTCCACAGGTATCAAATTCGGTCACACCGGTGAGATTGACCACCATCTGGATGCCGTTTTGCAGCGGGTCAATCAGCGTGTGCTTGAGTTCATCCGCGCGGTAGATGCTCAGCTCACCTTGAATAGCAAGGTCGATTTGACTCAGAGGGGTTTCGTTTGGCATGGGTTGCTCCGTGGGGTATGGTCTCAAGGCAGACAAAGCTTCTGCACCGCACCCAGCATCTGCTCCGGCTTGAATGGTTTGACCACCCATGCGCGGGCACCAGCGGATTGCCCTTCACGCTTCTTGGACTCATCCGACTCGGTGGTGAGCATGATGATGGGCGTGAAACGGTAGGCAGGCATCTGCTTGACATGCTTGACAAACGTAATGCCATCCATGATGGGCATGTTGACATCGCTAATGATCAGATTCATCTTCTGACCAGTCAGTTTGTTGATGGCGTCTTGGCCATTGATGGCCTCGACGACGTCGTACCCAGCCCCCCGTAACGCAATACCGACCACCGTTCGGATCGATGCCGAGTCGTCCACAATCATGATGGTTTTTGCCATATTCTTTCTCTCTTCGATCTAATGATTCATTGACCCTGGATATAACTCGCAACCTGCGCGTCGGCAAAGGGAATGTGATTGAGCGTCCAGTTCATCAGGAGAGCACTCACCACATCCGGTTTCGCTTCATTTCGACCAATTGACTGGCTGACAGAATTCAACGCGGCCAGCATCTTGTTGTGAGACTCCACATGTTCGGCATAGCCGGGAAAGCCCACCTTACGCATCAACGATTCTTCATCCGCAAAGTGCTCACGCACGTGCTGGTAGAGCCTGATGGCAGCGAGCCGCAACTCAGCCTGATCCTTTGCGTCGTGCATGGCGTTGGCCAATTCAAACATGCGTTGATGTTGCTGATCAATCAGCTCGTCGCCAACGCGATAGCCGTCTTTCCATTCGAGTTTCATTGTGGTACTGCCTGACTTGTGTGGGCTCAGAAAAAGGTGATTTCTTCGTCGTCCTGTTTGCTGACTTTTCCGCCCTCGTGGACGATGTGCTGATCCTTCATCACATAAGTCTTCTTGAGTTCTTCCAGAAATTCCTGTGCGTCCAAGGGCGAAATTTCTGCCCCCTGTTCAAGTTGCTGCAGGCGAGCGTCCAGGAAGGTCGGCCAATGTTCGATGTTGGCCTTGACCAGACTGAGTGTCTGGCTGACGCGGTCCTGGAATTGCAACTGCACCAAGGCCTGCCCCACTTCAGCCTGGATTGCAATGCTTTCGTTCTTGAGAAGAGCACTGGACTGCTCAAGGCCACCCGCGATATCCTTAATTTCGCTAAGAATATGGCCAATGGTCGCTTCGGTTTTTTGCACCCGTGCCTCGCGCTGCTCAACCGAATCACGCACCGTGTCGCAGGCACCGGCAATCGCTGCGCTAATGACCTCAACCTTGGCGGCAATATTGCGCCCGGTATCACCCGACTGATTCGCCAGCATCCGGAATTCCTTGGCGACCACGGCAAATCCGCGTCCCAGATCCCCGGCCCGCGCGGCTTCTATGGCGGCATTCAAAGACAACAGATTGGATTGCTGCGCAATCTTGGCGACATCGTGTGCCATGCTTTGCAGTTCAGCGGTGAACCGGTCCAGCCCCTGTACCTTGTCCAGCATGGCGGACATGTTACCCATTGCTGCTTTTTGTGCCGCGACAATGTCCCTGAGTTCTCCCTCGGCCCGCTCAAATACCGCAATTAGACTCTTGTCACTCCCATTGCTCGTATCCAACGCGGAATGCATATTGGCCGTCTGCAGCGTCTCCGCCAAGGTGTCGACGATGCCAGCAAAGCGCAGTGACAACTCCGAAATAGCCGTCTCCATTTGTGCGCGCGAGGACTCGATGTGCCCACTCCAAACAGGCGCTACCTCAACGCCAAAGCGATGCTGCTCCATCACCAGTTGCTGCACCGTCTGTTGGAGTGCGGCATCCCGAGCAGCCACCACCTTGCCCGTCCAGACCCCCACCACCAAGAGTGCAATGGCTCCGACTATCGCCTCAATATGCCCATCCCCAACGATCAGCATGACCACTGCGCCGGCTATCGCAAGTGCAACGGGATAGATAACCGACTTTGAACTATTCATAGCTTTCATTGCGCATCTCCTTGTAAGCCCATTGAGCTTGCAGATGGTCTTGTGTCAAACGCCACCATGCGATCAATCAAGGGAATGAGGTCGACAAAAAAATCGGACTTGCCTACATAGCCATAGGCACCCAGATCTCGCGCAGCTGCGCGATACGACTCGCTGTCATGCATGGAGAGAAAGATGACGTTGGGTGGCTTTTCGAAACGGTTCAGACTTTCGGCGACTTCCAGCCCATTCATTTCGGGCATCACAATATCGAGCAACACCAGGTCTGGATTCACTTCATGCGCAAGTGAAAGTGCGGTGCGGCCGTCGTGTGCCTCGCCAACAACCTCCACATCGGGTTGCATGACCAGAAAATTCCGAACCGCTGCCAGGAAAGTTCGGTTGTCGTCGACGAGCATGATACGAATCGTCATGAGACCGTTCCCCCTACCACGGTACGTCGAATCGAGGGGGTCAATGGAGCCCGGTTACACGGGCTAATCAATATACAGACCATGGCTCAGACTGTAAGACGCGGCCAGCATTTGTTGAATCAGGCCAATACCTGAGCCAAGGGGGTGAAATACCTGAGCCACATGGCTACCGCACCAGAACAGTTGTTGCGACTAAGAACTTATCCGTAAATAATGTTTTCGCCTGACTTTATCTTTCGGAACGCCATGATGGACGCCGCCAAGTGGTTGAGCGCCAGGAAGCTGCGATCAAGCTTCTCGTATCGCACCAGTAGCTTGCGAA
>Ga0265332_10000131_pt1 | contig 62488 bp, 85 predicted proteins | sample 41926metaG_FD_202084 | JGI IMG/M metagenome (GOLD analysis project Ga0265332, IMG submission 202084) | Rhizosphere microbial communities from Carex aquatilis grown in University of Washington, Seatle, WA, United States - 4-19-26 metaG | ecosystem: Host-associated > Plants > Roots > Rhizosphere...
CCGCTGCCGACCGACCGTGCGATCCGGCACCAGACGTCCTTCGACCTCCCATCGGCGCAATGTCGTTATCGACACGCCGAGGGCTTTTGCTGCATCACCAATGGCTACAAACCTTTCCATAATGGATAGTATAAGTTAGGTTTGGATACATTGCAAACCAACTGTGTCACACCCTTGCAAGCCTCGCGAGCGTGGACAATTTCAGGGATCTCAGATCCTGCGAGCCAATCGTCAAATTCCATCGGGGCTGAACCCGCGACATTGTCGACATAGCCGCGATACTGGCATGAAATATAGGTTTCAATTGCTGCATTCATGTGCAAACTCCTGGTGGCTGGATTGCAAGTGCCCCATGGCATCGCGCAAGCCAGCATTGAAGAAATGGTGAGTTCCTAGCTGTTAGCTGGAAACGCTTGACTAAAGTTCTGCTTGCGAAGCCCGCGCTCATGCGCCCGGTCAATCGCGTTTTCGATTTGCTTGGCGGTGCAAACAAGGGTGACCGTGTAGGCCCCCCTCTTGCCGATGAGCGTTATCTCCTTGGAGTCGGAAGAGACCCCAGTGACACGCATTCCCGTGTTGCGTTTGAAATCGTTGAACATCAACGTACCGAGCTCTAGTCCTTCGGTCGGTTTCAAACGCAGGAGCGCAACACGTTCAGCCTGAAATTTCGTCTGGGCCGATAGGTATTGGCGTGCGTAGTACACGTCCAAACCAAAGGTCCCGCCCTCGGTGCGCGCGGCGCCGACTGCGGCTTGCTCCGGCGTCACGCCAAGCGTCGCCGCACAATGAGCGCGCACTTCGTCGGTGTAGAAGAGCTTTGCGTCCAGCGCAAGTTGGACAGCACGAATGATGGTCGCCTGACGATCGGTTGGCACAAATGCTTCCGTCTCGTTCTGGTCCCATTCCTGATAAACGCTGCTTTGAGGGGCAACGTATTGGGTGGTGGTAGTCATGGAATTGATTTCCTGAATGACTAGGCTCAATGCCAATGGGCAAAGAAGCCCAGTCGGGTTGAGTGAAAGGTAGCTAAGCCAAAGCAGATCGATGGCACTGCTCGTAGGCAGTTCCATTCCACCTTTGGAGGTTCGCTGGGCTCGCATTTGACTGCGTACGCCGCGCCTCCTTCAAGGCATCGGCATCATCGACGGCTCCGATCATGATCCAGCCGTATGTACCCCTGCAGCGGTAGCTCAGCAAGCCGGGAGCCGCGAGAGGTCGGTCTGTGTTTGCGACTGCCATACCGCTAATGAGGCCGAACAATGAAGTCGCCTTGCGTAGAGATGTAGCCCCGGTGACGCTTCGATTGTGAGCGCACGGAGAACCCGTACCCGTTCTTGTCGATGCGCGGCGTCAGAGTTCGAACTTCGATCCCATACTTTTCTGGGTTTTCGTAGTCGCAGAAGTAGCGTTCAGCGCCTGGTGGAGTCACTTTGGGCATGAACAAAACGTGAGTTTTGGACATTGATTTGTGCTTTCAAAAAATAGAGAGCACAGGCCACGGGGGCTATGTGCCCGTCCGGGTGGTTGTAAATGCTGGAAACGCCAGCTCGATCATTGAAGACCTCGAAATTCTACCCCTAAAAACAAAAAAGCCCCGCGATGTCAAAGACATGCGGGGCTAGTTCGTTTGGTAGATGTGGCCGGGGGGCTCTCAGGATGGGTGGCGGTCCCATTCGTAGCTTGTGCTGGCAAACCGGGCCAGTGAATCGCCCAAAGATGGGTTTGAATCCTGATCCTCTTTGTCCCAACGATTCCACGCATCCCGAATGGTGGCGAGCATGACTTTGGCGTCGGAGCGCATCTGCTCGAAAGCCTTGACGTGCTCAAGGATCAAGCCTGGATTCCCCGCCAGTGACTGGGTAATGGAATCCAGTGGTGCATCCAGGTAGGTCAACTGCAGACTTTCCTGTCCGTATTTGAGCGCCAACGCGATTTGCTCCAACGTTTCGGGGACCGCAGTCTGATACGAGGATGAATCTGCGAGTTCCGCTTCGGTCAGCACAACCCAGGCCCCGTTGGGAAAGCAAACGTCCCAATGGTCGCTGTGGTTGTGCCCGCAAATGTGGCCCCAAGTGAGCGCCGGCGTAGAACGCTCAGCGCCGCTGTGGTCAGTGTCGATCTCGCCCATGAGTGTCTGAACGCGCATGCCAGGGAAAAACTGTGTTTTCATGTTGTGTGAATCCAAAAGTTGGAAGACGCATGTCAAACGGGCAAAAATGCCCGTTTGTCTCGTGCGGCCTATTTAGGTGAGTGAGGTAGCCTGAGCGAACTTGATGAAGTTTCCGTTCGCGAACCCCATGTAGACGTACTTGACACCGTCCAGCAGCGCATCTTTGTAATGGCGATGATGGAAACTGTGCGGGTAGTAGTGAATCAGTTGCGCATCCGGTGCGGCACCGATGTGCAGCTTGAAAGCCAGCTCGAATTTCTCGTCAATTGGCGGGGATTCATTCCAATCTACTTCGGCAGGGTTGAGGCCGATGGAACGTATTCCTTGATGGACCATTTCCTTCTGCGTCTGGTAGTCCTCGAAAGCCTCCTGAGTCATCGAAATGGTGATTCGATGGGCAGGAAGTCGCGTACCGTCCGCAAGAGCCTTTTGATTGACTACGTAATCAAATGCCTTACTTCCGGTCGTCATTGACCACCTCCATTGGCCTGTTGCAAAGCTGACGCTGCAACTACAGCCTTTGCGGCCCACTCAAGACGCGCGTAGTCGGTTTGAATTTTCGTGTCGGTGGCGATGTCTGCCGTGTTCTTGTCGATCACCAGGTCGAACTCAATGTCGTCGGAACCTGCTTGCTTAAAGCAGTAGCCCCATTCGACCATACCGTCTGCACAGGAGCAAACGTAGGTCTCGTAGACCAAGGTAGGCGCATGGCCTACAGCTGCGAGGGTAGTCATATTGTGTGCTTTCAAAAGCTTGGAGAGCACAGGCCCAGGGGGCAGAGAGTGCCCATCCGGGTTGTTGTAAATTTGCTGGAGACGCCAGCTCGATCCCTAAGAGATGCGAGGATTATCTACGAAAACAGGTGGCTTGTCCGTGAAAAGTCGGTTGACGATGGCCGAAATAGATGCACTATGGGACAGCAATGGATGCCAGAGCAATCTTGATCGACGAGGAGGAAAAGCCTCTGGTGGTCAGGAATCGCCAGGCCTTGGCGCGCAATTCGACTGTCATGACTTTTCCAGAAAAGCGTTGCGCGGCGGCAATTGCGCGAATCTCCTCGTCTTCAGCTACCTCCAGGGCGGCACGAGCGCATTCCAAGTCAATTCCCTTCCTGCTTAGCTCTTGAGCAATCCGCCGATTACCGTGAGCGCGGGATCGCATCCGGACGCGAGATGCCGCAAATCGCGCGTCAGACTGTAGCCCATAGCTCTGGCAAAACACCATACACGCACTGATTTCCTCTTCACTGTATTCCTTGGCGCGTAGTTTTAGGGTTAGCTCGCTGGCCGACCATTCGCGACGGCCCAAAAGCCAGCAAGCATATTGTTTGGCGGATCGTTTCGTACTCTTGCGGGGCACGTCTGCATGAAGAACTACTGCCGGCAGGGCTTGTGTTTGCATAATTTGAAGCGCTATCTAAGCGAAGGAATCGATTGTGCTGAAGGATGCTGAATACACCTTCGCAACCAAGAACGAATTACGGCCCAGCAATTCGAGATTGCTGGGCCGTATTCTTGATACTAACTTCGATGGTGCCGGTAGAGCCCGGCTATTGCGATGTCACCGTGCTCACCATTCTGCAATGCGCCCATTCACTAACGAGAACATCGTCTCGCGTGAAGCTTTGAGGGCATCAAAATTGGAGTCACGGCGCGCTTCGACATTGCACCAGGCTAAGCCATCGTCGATCTGGACCGGCTTCAAGGAGAGTGCCGGATAGCTCTTGCCAGCGCGGTCGCCCGTCATGTAGCGAGATGGCCCTTTGCAATCCATGCGACGGTCAAATCGATAGCCATACTGCCGAATCGTGTCTTCGAAGACCTCCAAGGAAACCCTTCGTTGACCAACGCTGAGCCGATAGGCGATCTCATCCTGGATGTCACTTGCCAGCGGTTTGAGCTGCGCACCGGATAGTTCGTCCGGGACTTGCGTTCGATCACCAAACACACTTGCAACAACGCAACGTGCCCGAGCAATCAGGGGAGTAGGCCCACAATCGTAATCGCGTTCGCAGTCATCGGCGCCGGAGCGTCTGCAGATCCAGCCGGACGAGTAATCATCTTTCTCCGTGGCCAACTGGAACCGAAGTTCGATGTCGTAGGCTTGCGACGGATTGGTCGTTGGCTCGTAGGTCGCGGGAATGCTGCCAGCGTCGGATGCGATCAGCAGTTGCACCGTACCCGCAGTCGTGGATATGGAGACGTCCACATGCATGATTTTTGCAAGCAACCAGTTCAAAGCGATGTTGGAGGCGGTTGCTACATTGATGGAAACAAGATTTGAGTTCATCTGAATAAACGAATGGCGTCTGATGAACACCCTGCCGCAGAGGCAAAAAGCGTTGTCCCAGACGAGAGGTAGAAGAAATTGCCCACCCCCGCATTTAGGCGAAAGCCAATCGGGATGGAATGAAGTTGCTGGATGCGCCAGCTCGATCTTGGAAGATGCGTGCAGTATAGGCCACGCCGACGCTGAAACAAGCAAAAAACACTGTTTTGGTTTGTCGTTGTGCTAGCATTCTTGCACTCCGATTCAGGTCGTATTCGAGCTGGCGATTACCAGCATATTCACAACAACTGCCCAGGGCGAACCAGCCTCGGGGCTGGTTTCCATCTTCCTTGGGCCATTTAAGGAAGTTGTGAACTACTCGGGGCTAAAGCGCCCGAGCTTCGGGTGACTGCTTTGGAGCCACCTTCTTTTTTGACAAGCAACCCTTGGCGCACACTGTTTTCACAGTGCGTGTCTTACAGGGGTTCGCGCTTGCCCGTGGTTGGAGCACGTTCTTGTGCACCCCAGCCAACTCTGTCCCAGAGTGAAGAATCAGATTGATTGCTCGTTTACGGATAACGATGGCCGCATTATGGTCGGCGTTATCCAGGTGCCCGCATGAGAGGCACTCGAAGTCAGCTTGGGTCCTCCTGTTTCCAGGGTGAATGTGGCCGCAACAGGCACATTCCTGACTTGTGTGGTGAGGCGATACCTTGAAGAGGGGCTTGCCGGCCTTCTCCATCTTGTACTTCAGCAACACCTCGAAGCGCCCCAGTGCGATGCCCAGCATCGCCTTGTTGAGCGCCGATTTGGCTGAAGCACCGTTCTTCATCCAGCGCCCATGCTCATCCTGCTTGGCCTTGGCGCGGCGGGTCATGTTCTTGAGCTGAAGGTTCTCGATCACCACGACCCGTGAGTTGTCCACCAGAGCTCGGGTGGTCTGGTGCCAGAAGTTCTCGCGCACATTTGCGTTCTGCTCATGGATGCGGGCAATCGTCTGGATGGTCTTCCTGCGCTGGTTGGAGCCTTTTGCCTGGCGGGCCATCTTGCGCTGAAAGCGTCGCAGTTTGCATTCTCGCTCTGCGGCCTTGCGGATTTCGCTCTTGGTCATGGCGTAGACCGCGTTATGGGTGTGCAGTGGCTTGGCCACGCCGCGATCCACCGGCGTGATCATCTCCTGCAGCTCAGATGGGGCAAAGCGCCTGATGTGTTCAAGATGGTCATCTGACCCTATCGCCTCCACCAGATTGCCATCTTCATAGCTGAAGGACACATACCAGCGGTGGGCTGTCTTGCGGATCCAGACCGAGTTTGGATTCTGCTTGGGGATGCGGCTTTTGTTCCACTTGATCCTGAGCGTGCCGATGGGGTTGGCCTGCGTGCCGATGGTCAATAGGCACATCGAGTTCTCCCAACGGATACGGAACAACTCCTTGGTCAACCAGATGTAGTTGCCGATGGCTTTGGTCTTTCGCTTCGGTCGCCCTCCAAGCCCCTTGAAGAATCGGCTGTAGGTGTTGGCCCAGATGGCTGCAGCATTGCGAAGAATCTGTGAAGGGCAATCCGACAGCCAGGGCGTGAGTTGAGGATCCTTGAACTGGCTGGCAGTCTTGTTGACTTCTGGGTAAGTGCCAATCGGTAGATACTTGGCAGCGAATTTCCGCAAGTACCGGTCCTCATCGCATTTGGCGTTGTAGATCACGCGCGCACATCCAATCCACTGGCTGAGCGTTTGAGCCATGTAGGGCTCTGGATTGAAGTGTGTGCGGATGCCTGTTAGCATGCGATCATATTACATGTAAATCTAGTCTATGCAAGTCGATTTCGAATGGCGCAGAGGTAGAACAACGGTATTCAAGTGCTTTTACCATCTAGTCTTGACGCCAAAATACCGTCGAAATGTGTTCACCCAGGCCATGCTCGAAGGGCTGGAGCCGGTGATGCGCGAGACCTGTGAGCAAATGGGAGGGGAGTTGTTGGAGTTTGGAGCCGAGCAGGACCACCTGCATCTGATGCTGTCCATTCCACCGGCCAAGGCGATCTCCAACTTTGTTGGTAAGTTGAAGGGGAAGTCGTCCTACTACCTGCGTAAGCACCACTGGGAGGATGTCAAGAGCAAGCTCTGGGGTGAGCACTTTTGGTCGCCGTCATACTGCATCGCGTCTTGTGGCGGCGCTCCGCTGGAGATTGTGAAAGCTTATGTTCAGAACCAGAGCAACCCATCGTCATGATGCGCTGCGGCATGCTTGACTCGGAGCTAAAGCACCCGAGGTTGTGCAGGCGTTTGGCTCAAAAAAAATACCAGGTATGGAAGGAGAGACGAAGAATCAGCGGACGATCTGGCTCAAGTGCATGAATTGCGCCACTTACTCGATGGCACAGTCACATTTACTCAGATAGGATCGAAGGGGTAAATGTGTGAAATGCAGGAGTAGTAAATGATCGCATTGATGCGACGCTATGGAAACCTTGAGGCGGCCTACCTGTTCAGCGTAGTGACATCGCTCGGGGTGATCGAGGTAGATGCAAATTCAGTAAAAGATGCAAGGGATCTTGCCCAACGTTTGGGCTATCAAGTTGAATACATTTCGCGCAGCGATAGCCCAGAGGGGGGCAATCGTGAGGAGTGCGCGGCCTAGCCCGTTGGCAAAAATGGGTTGGAGCGTGTTGGGGAGTATTCATCGCGAAATGGGAAATGGGTATCGTCAATCCGCCCCCGAATAAGCCGGGCCTCGCTTAGCTATTGCGTAAGCGGCCGTTCCGGGGCACTTTCCGACAATGATCTCGTATGCAAACAGGCCATGGAGTTCTTCATATGTATCACGCTGGATTGATTGAACGAGCGCTCTACTATCCGCTGTTTCAACTTTCGCGGCTCTTGAAAGTCGGGGAGCACTCGATCCGCCAAAGGAATCGATACGCTGCGGATTTCGAGCAGGCATTGCGCTTTGACGCAGTCGAAGCGGGGATGCTGCCTCTAACTAAAGCAATCTATGAATCCGGTGGCGAGCCCCTTTATTCCTGCGAGGGGCATCCAGAATTCGACACGCGCAAATCATGGCACCCGGCGTACCTCGTATTTTGGACGCAGCCGGAGTCAAGGCAACTGTGGCTAGAAGCAGTCAATGAGGCGGTCCAAGGCTGCGCACTTTGTTGGGAATCGGAAATGCGGAACTCCGCGACCGAAAGGGATCTTGCCAGTCGTTACAACGGCAAAGAAGGGACCTACTGGAACTTGACGGCACCGATCGTCAGCCCCCTTTGCGAATCGGGAGTCCCTTATTTAAGGGATCTTCTTGATGAAGATTTGGCAACAATGGCTTACTCAATTAGGAAGGCTTTTTTCGTAGGTAGCAGGAACGACCATCCGCCTATGAAGATTGAGAGATCAGTGCCTGGCAGCCTGAAGAAGCTGCAGGCAATGGATTAAAAAGCTATTGCTTAATGTGGCCAGCGGCCGACGGATGAAACGGTCGCAACAATGTGCGCCCATCGATATTGCCAGGACGTTGTTGCACTCCCTTCTTGGTCTTGCGAGCCTTCAGCAGAGCCTCAAGCGAGGCAATTGCAGAATCGATGCAATCATCTATCGGGTGGTTGAACTTCGGTTGGAAACTGACATTTGGCGATTGCATTTTCACACTCCTTTGGAAGTTGCGGGCGTTTAGGCGGTCACATGGGCGCGTTGATCAAGCGCCTGGTGGTGGTTCGTTGTCGGCGAACTGGGGCGAGTTGCCCCTGCGAGCGAGTCCGCTACACCGACATGGCGCACGCAGATGCCAACTGCGTGCTTGCGAATCAGCTTGTTCAAATTACCCAGCAACTGCTCCACCTCGTTGCTGGTGGGTTGGACAGTTTCCATCTTCGAAAAATTGAAGGTTTTCATGATCGTTTTCCTTTGGTGAAGTTGAGGTACTAGCTCTGCCAAGCAGCCTTCCAGATGGCTGAAAACCTGCTTGGGAGAACCCCGCCCGAAGGGCGGGATCGGACGGCTGCAAGCGACCCTTTCAGGTCGGTCCGCAACTTTCCCCAAATGCGCCGGCAGGCAACACCCAGGGGTCCATGAAAATTGATGCTGTGTACTCATTGCTGAGTGCCAGCGGTGCCCACTCATGCGCAGTGGGATGGCAAACGCCTCGATCAGCCTGCTCATCGACGGTGCGTGTCCGATGAATAGTTGTGCCAAATTCGCGTTCGTAGTCACCGATTTGCTTGAAGCCAGCTGGTTCGATTTCGCGAATGGTGGCCCACTGATTCGAGCTGCCGAAAATACATTTCATGCAACTTGTCCTCCCGAACCCGGCGTAGTAGGCAGGATGTGGTGCAATGCGGTGCTTCTTAATCAGAGCCCACACTTGAGCTTCTGGCCAGCTGTGCACGGGACGCCAATGGTCGATCCAACGCGGGACTCGGCCGTTACGAAGGTCCGAACGATCGGGTTCGAACGGTTTGTAGTTCGCACGATTTGTACTCTCCTCTGCTCGTTCGCCAGTTATGACCAGTGTCTTGCCGCAGGAAAAGCGTGGGTCGTTGACAAGCAGTCTTGCCATCACGTCGATTTTCAAATGTCCGCTGCACCATCGCAACGAAAGGTTGGATGTCACTTGCGGAAACTTGCGACGCGTACTGTCTTTGGAGCGCTCACCACCCATGGAGACGACGGTGCCATCGCCGCGGGTAAATGTCACTGGCGCAGTGCCACAGTTTTCACGCAACATCTCGCGCTCGAAGCCGCCTTGTCGCCATGAGAAGAGTAGGCGTATGCCTATTGCTTCAGCCAATTTGGTCATGTAACTGGAGGTCACAGGCCAGTCCATCAAGCGGCTACCTTCGCGGCCGTCGATTTCATGGTGATGCAGTTCGATCTTCTCGCGCGGCACACCCAGTTCGAGTAGGAACAGGAGGCAGGCCATCGAATCCTTGCCAGCGCTATGCGCCACCAGAATTCGGTCGTAGTTATGGAGGTCGGGGATAAATTGAGCCGTCCTGTCCCAGTGGAACTGGGGGAGTTCAATCTGCCCACCTTGCGAGGGCTGATGGCTAGTCAGGCCCTCGAAAATGTCGAGGTCCTTGCCCATTTAGACTGGTCGCGCAATACCCGCTTGCAACAGGATGTGGCAAAGCTCCGAGGAGTCTGCGCCATCCGGCAATTGGACGTTCTGAATGACTGTCTCGGTGAGGGACTGAGCGAACATCGCCACGCTGGCGCCGCGCTTCAAGATCCAGGTGATCCCACCTTTGGTCTGATTGATAAAGCACCGCCAGCCCTTGGCCTCGAACGGTGCAGTGTTGTGATTCGCGTTGAAAGAGGCTGTCTCCAGGCGAACAAAGTTAACCGAACTGTTGTTGGGTGTCATGGTTTTCTTTCGAAAAACCGAAGCACCATTGCCCTTCCGGGAATGGGACCCCGGTGGGATTGTTGAAATGTGCTGCTGGGCAGCTCCACTACTCGATATCGAGTCAGTGCGTGGATGTTATCGCAGTTCAGAAACTACTGCAATATTTTGCTTCTAACTAAAAAAACATTCGCCAAAACACGGAAATTCAGACACGAGATATTAAAAGTCCAGTACCATAAAGGCACTTTGTCCTCGGACGGTACTGGTGGTGTTAACCACATTTAAACAATGCGTAGATTCTTCGGGATCAACGCCCCGTAAAGTCGGGATTGTCGTTTTTTTGTATTGGGTGTGTGCTTGCACATGCTCGCAGTGGAAACACTGTTTGCATAGGCCTGCGTTTTCGGATGCAGGTCGAACCATCGCGAGATGGTTTGTGGAATTTGGTGTGCAGCGTCACCTTTTAAAGTGACACGGAATTTACAACTCTTGAGTTCCAAAGGTACAAATTCCTAGAGTTGCCTCTGGCAGCTCTTCGGACTGTGGGCCTTCCTAGCCGGGTTGTTTATTCTGGTGACCATCCTCTCTTTGAGGAGCTGGTGCGTATCGTCCTTTGATGGTTCTCTACTGAGAGGCATGAAAGGGCGGTATGCCCGACTTCAGATAGGAGAGTGCCCATGGTCCAACGAAATGCCGTAATCGTAGAGGTTCCCTTGGCGCCTACAGTTTTGAAAGCTGCTGGTGTGCCATTGGAAGATGCGCTTTGGTTGAATCGCCTTCCTTCGGGTAGGGCGAGATTCCAGGCTTTGCGTTCTACGCGTGGGGAAGAAATTCTCGCGCGTGTACGAAGCTTTGCGCATCAGCTGACCTCGCAGTCCGTCGTTCATTTGACGACGGCGTAGGTGGGAACGACGTTAAGGTAAAAAGGGCTCGCTTAGGCGGGCCTTTTTTTTTGCCATTGCATCGCAGGGGCCGCAACTTCTTGAAGTTTCCCGCTTGGGAACATCACTCGTAATGGCTCAAATACCTATCAATTGCCATAGCCCCCTCAACCTTGAGCGCAGCGTCTGGTGCCAATGCGATTTGCGATGCCAAATCAAGACCAAGCGTTGTTACCGAAAGAAAAGTGCCCTGCGCACAGTGAATCCAGATCTGGAACATCCCTTTCATACCTACTGTTGACGGAGGTGTATCTACCCAGTGCACGATCAGGTCAGCCGGTCGTTGCGGCCCTGCAATCGCTCCCCCAACCGCCAGCAATTCCGCGAATCGTTCAAGGAGCTGAGTACGGCTCTCTTCATCTCGCCACAGTGGATTTACGAGCGCAGCGGGCAAGGTGGCGACCTCCTGCATGACAACATCATTCCAATCATCGGCGCTTGGCGGTGGAGCCAGCACAGCATTGTCGGTAAACCAAACCAGGACGGCCGAGTTGGGCTCTAAAGTTTCTTCAAACTCCATTGAGCCAGTACGAAGAAGCCAAGCCCAGTAGTGGACGATTTCAAGTAGAACAGGAGGTATTTGACGCATGAAGGGCATGATGCGCGGGGCGTTTTATCGCGTCAACCCGAGCGAAGATCAGAAAACCCAATTTGAGACGCCATGAGATGTCATGAGACGTCATGGGCTCTCAAAAATACTTCACGTTTGTTGTAGCTACGCAACCAACATCTGTCTCTGATTGACATCCCCCCGGCCATGAACGACCGGGATTCCTACGGCGCTACGCATGAGAAACCTCGTGCCTAGTCGAGGTGGGTTCCTGCATCAAGGAATCTTCGGGGTTCAGCCCGGAGATGAGGTCAACGAGTGAGAATCCAACGAAGCGGAAACCCGTCAACGCCATGGGGAAAGCCAAACACACTTTCTGTCTGTGGTTGGGGTAGTTGCGCGAGGTTTTCTCCCAAATTAACGTGGGGTATCTTGCTTTCCAGGGACAATGTGCAAATTCCCTTCCAATGGCCGTAGTTCACGTACAGCTCGATATCTTGCAAATACAACGATCGAAGTTCAAGCCATAGGTCCCCTTTGGCCTGCGGCGTTGCAGTGAGCCATTGTTGGTCAATCTCAACCAGCCGCCGTGCAGCAAGAGTCATTTCGCAGCATTCCCAGGGGCAGTCATTGATGAGAAGCACCCACACACTCCGCCCCGCATCCCGCTTTCGGGTGCTGCGGCCCTTGATCGTCACGGTGCTCTCAAAGAGTGCATTGGGTTGGTCAAATAGTGCGTACCACGATTTCCCGAAGTAGCGGGGTGGCGCGAAAGGCAATGGTTCCTTACCCTGGAGCAGCCTGGTGAATAGTGACGAGGAACGGCCATCAAGTCCTCCAGAGATGAGCAGATCCCGGAATCCGCCCCAACGAAACATGTGCGTCAACACATCTTCGGGACTTGCGGAGGCAGTATTGAACATCGCGCTATAGCGTCGCAGGTCATCATCGCTCATCAACTTGACCCGAGCCTCTGCGTTCGAATTGATGATGGAGTTATAGCGTTCTACAGCACCGTCCCAATTAGCGATCTCGTCCGCGGAGTAAGGGGAGGGGGTGGACGAAGAGGAAATCTCGCCAAGGTTGGTGGGTTCAATAATCGCGGTCAGCATGTTTGTGTCCATTTCTATCGATGATACTGGTTAGGTTCAACTTCAGATCGTTTCTATTTCCACGAAAGCCAAAAAGCGAAAAGCCAGCCTTTTGGGGCTGGCTTTTCTATGACGCGGGTCAATCGGAGGGTATCCGAGCGCCGAACGCGATGTACGCTTGCTGAACGATCCACAGTGGACCGACTCCAACGAAGCACACGCCTGCCGACATCACAACCAGATTCACGATCTGTTTGAAGTTGATGTCACCAAAAGCGAGGAGATTCAAGCCGACACCTGCAGCAAGGCCCATTGCAAAGACCACGAGGGCCAATCGACGAAGGTTCCATTGGAGGATGGCATTACTTGAAGGGAAGATGCTGTTTTTCATAGCGAGGTCTTTCATAAATGGCAAAGCCCCGGGAGCGCATGACTCTCGGGGCTTCGTCGTTGCTGCCTATTTCAGTGCATGAACACTGGTTTTTGGCCCATCACCTTTTCCATGCGAATCCGGCGCAAATGGCGGAGCATGAATTTGGCGTCGGCAGCGGCTTCGCTGCCTTTGTCAAAGGTCTTTGAGACGTTTTGAATCGCCTCAATCTTCTTGTCTAGTTCTTCGCCGGTGAGGGCTTCGACCTGTCCGAAGAAATTGCGTTGAAAGGCTTTGTCCAGCATGTTGGTCTCCTAACGTAAATTAGTGAACCGAACGGTCGGACTGGGAGCAAGCGCGCATCAGCAAGGCTTTCGTGGAGGTGGAGACACCGTCCTTGTTGGCCAAGTCAATAACGCGGCTACGCAGACCCTCACGGGCCCAAATCTTTGCGACTTTTGTCAATGTATCCATCGACTCATCTCGCAAAAGCACTGGTGCAGCAATAAAGCTGTTGATTGTCTGAGCGGGGAAACGCGCGACGTTGTCAATGAGGGTCTTCATGGTGAGCTCCAAAAAAATTTGGACGGATCACTCCCTTGAACGGGATGTGAGGCCCGTCCGGGTTGATAAACATTGCTGCTGGGCAGCTCCACTGCTCATTGCTGAGAAAGTGAGGAAATAGTACTGCGATTTATGAATTGCGGAGGGTCGTGTGCAGAAAAAACAGTGTTTGGATCAAAAATATTTGAAAAATCAGCATCCCATCTGGAATAAGTGCGTTTTTTGGGGCACTTGAGTGATGGTCGGGTGTGTGGGTTATTCGGTTGGGCAGTGATACTTCACCGCACCCAAACTTCAAAGATGGAACTCCGCGTTATGAAACGCACCAACCAATCACATGACCCGGACAGGGTAAGAGTCCTGATAGCTGGAATCACGCATGTGGCTTCGGCGGTGCGTCACGACCCAGAGCCCTTCCAGTCTGATCTGCGCATGGCCAAGACGCGCTTCGGTGGAGCATTGTGTCTCTGCCAGGAGAAGCCTTTGCAGATGGTGATTCGCGAGCGCAACTCCAAGCTGTGGATGGCTTGCTGGCCTGACAAGGCAAATCTCCACGCGCTCGATTGCCCGTTCTACGGTGCGCCCAATGAAGGGGGCAGTCACAAGTATGTCGCCGGCGCCATCACGGAAGATGGCCCCAATACAAACATCCAGTTGCACCACCCGCTGTTGCAGGAGACCCCCCGAAGCCGACCAGCGAATCACGCATCTCCTGCGCGGGCAAGCGGGCTCTCAAAGCTGCACCTGTGGGGTCTACTTCACCACCTGTGGGAAAGCGGTGGTCTAAACCGCTGGAACCCGGGTTGGAAGCGAGATTGGGGACTCGTGCGCTACATGGTGCGGCGTGCCGCACAGAGTACCTATGTTGATGGTCAACCATTGCTGACAAATCTGTACGTTCCACCTAGCTGGAACAAAGAGCGTAAAGCGGAAATTCAAGCTCACTGGAATGAATTCACGGCGCCACTGTACCGACAACACCGGTCAACTGACATGGTGGCTTCCGGGATCGTGATCGGACTGGTGCGAGCCCTGGAAGTGACAGAAGGCGGATTCTCCATTCGACTCAAGAATCACGCGGAAGTGTTCTACGTCAGTAAGCAAGTGGCGGACCGTCTGGCCAGCTACTGCCGCAAGGGGTGGTCACTTTTGCGGAGCGCGCACAACATGCTGCCAAGTGGCAAGCAGCCACACGTCGTGGCGGCTCTACGCATCCAGGCAAAGGCGAGCAAATCATTTGTGGTCGTTGAGGGCGTGCTCATGCGCGTCTCTCCATCCTACATCCCCGTATCCAGTAGCTTCGAAGAGGTCCTTGCGGAAAGCCTAGTCGCTGAAGATCGGCGGTTTGTCCGGCCCCTTCACTATGACATCCAGAGCCTGGATCTGGCCCATTTTGTGGTCACCGATTGTGCAGGAACAAATCCCAAAGACACTACCGCCACACGGTTTGCACTGTATGTCTATGGCGCAGCGATCGCACCAACGTATCAACGAACCCTGGAAGCGGCAGACCGCACTGAGGCACAAAAACTCGGGTTTGGATTTTGGAAGTGGAATGTCAACGAATCCGATACGGTACCGCCACTTCCACCTGTATACGCCCCAACACTCTCATCAACCAACTCACCAACCCAACCTTCATAGGAGATAACCGTGACAGCACCCCAACCTAATTTGCAGGCCGACTACCAGGTCCATGATTCCGAATTCCAGACTGCCGAAAGCGGCCAAACCGAGGCGCATGAACTGACCCAGGTGGAAACCAATCCAGCTTTTGCGCCAGAACAGCGAGCGTCCGCACTGTCATTGGTTAAAAGCGCTGTGACGGCACTCATACCCACTGGGTTTGGTCCGACAGATCGGGATGCTGAACGAGATTCCGAGGCGCCCAAGGATTTGCCCGGTTCTCCTGCATTGATCGTTCCTGTGGTGGGGGAAGCGCCAAGCCTCGTACTCGCGGAACCAGAGACGGAACGAACAGATGTGCGTTCCCGGCAATTGGCGCAAGGCCAAGCGGATTCGTCGCCCCACGCCTCCGGAAACACAGTGCTACCCGCTGGCTGGACCTTCCGCGGGGAGATCGTTGGCTCAGAGGACATGAAGTTCAACTGCTCACTGATTGCCAGTGTGGAAAACACCAACCCAGAGGCCTTCATCGTTTTGGGCACGGAGGCAAAGTCTGAGGGCGTCATCAAGGGCAAGAACATCGTCATGAAGGGGGCTCATCGCGGCGAGGTGGACGGCTCTGGCGGCCAGGTCGTCATTGAGGCCTCGTCGAAGATCGTTGGAGAAGTCTCCTACACATCGATTCAGATGAACGGGGGCAATCACGACCTCAAACTGCAATATGTCTCCGAATAATCTGGCAATGAATGCGCCGGCAACTGACATGAAGGGTTGCTGCCCCGCAGTCAATCACTATGGAACTACAAAGTCGGATCGCTCAAAACCGCGAGCACACCAAGGCGCTGCTGACCAGGAGACTGTTGCAATCGCATCGTCAGCACAAGGCCCTAGCGGACAAAGTCATTGCACAAAGGCGGGCCATACGGCTGCTGAGGAACACAGCCATTGCTGTACCAACGGCACTGGCAATGATGTGGTTTGCAATGACCTTACTGGGTCTGGGAATCACTCGATTGGATGCAAATCCGCGAGCTGCAGTGACTCGTGCGCCACAACCTGTGCCAGCGACAACCGCTGCGCCCGAGACACCAAGCAACGGCAGTTCGGCTGTGGCCGAAGGTCCGCCGGTTGTCGCCGGTGAGCAGTCGTCACTGCGATTCGAGATCAATCTGAGCGCCCCGAAGACTCAATCAACCCCTGAAATCTAACCCTCACTTCAAAATTGGAGAACACCATGAACGCACCCCAACCCGAAACATTGCAGTCCCAACTGGTAACAGTTGCTCGCCTTGATACCGTCGACACTTTCATTGCAGAACGTGCCAAGTTCAAGGGTGACTTTGAAGCTGATCCGACGCACAGCGCCGGCATCAAAATTGATGGGAGCCTCGAAGGTTCCATCGTCATCCCGTCTGGTGGCGTGGTCCACATTGGTCCAACCGGGCGCGTGAGTGGAACTGCCATCGAGGCCGACTACGTCTACATCGAAGGCTTCTGCGACAGCAAGATTACCGGCCGCCTGGGTGTCGAAGTTACCGGCAGCGCAACTGTCCGCGGCGCCATCGACTACCAAGGTTCCTACAACCAACACAATGGAGCCAAGGTCCGCGGCAACATCAGCTATACCGGGCCAGAAGAGGCTTAAGGCCTTCCGTTGACGCGGCAGGCTGCCAGGGCGTGGCGAAAGGTCGCCAGCTACTTCGCGGCTTGCTTGCGAACCCGACTGGCTAGCGCGTCCGAACGTTCGTCCCGAACCGGTTTCTCTCTCTATTCCGTGAAGGTGGTTTGAAAATGCAATTCAAGACCCTGGCATTGTTGTTGGTCGCAGCAGGAATTTCGGTTCATGCAAGTGCTCAGTCAAAGAATGGAACGGTTCGCATGTCGGTGCCCACCACCGACTATGTGTACCAATATGTTCCACCCCAGCCGCGCCCGACCAACACAGACGTGGCCACCAATTACACGGGCGCCAGCAACCGTATCGACCCGCAAGATATGGCTGCCCACCAGCCAGTGGACCGTCAAGTCCAGGGCAGGGCAGTAACACCGGTGCTGACCCATCGAGTGGCTGCGTCGCCTGCAGATGGCCAATTCGTCCACACGGGCTACGTTCCGTGTGCGATGGGGGCTGGCGTCCTGATTGAGGCCGACCACTACGCAGCAGGGCTGTTCAAAATGCAGCATGGTCAGTCGACATACATGATGCACCAGGTAACAACCAGTTCAGGTGCGGTGCGTCTAGAAGACGATGACCAAAGCATTGTGTGGTTGCAGTTGGCCAATAAGTCGATGCTGCTTGACCATGCAGCAGGAACTCGACTCTCCGACGACTGTGCAAATGGTGAGCAGGTCGTCCAGGCCCAGATCCTGCGCTCGAACCCTTCCATGGGCCTTCTGAATGGGCTTCAATAGCGTTCAATCGCCGGGCATCCAGATCAAGGGCTTCCCCATCAGCCGCCGCGACCTGCTGCGGGTTGGCGGTGCTTCGGCGCTTCCGCTATTGGTAGGGCGGCCGGCTTGGGCGCAGGAGGCCCCGGAACGCGCAAATGACTTCTGGCTACGACCCCGAAGGATTCGCCTCAAACATGCTTCGGGCGAAAAAATCGATGCGCTGTATTGGAGCGACGGTGAAGTTGTTGAGGAGGGCTATTTCGCCATCTCCCACTTCATGCGTGACAGGGTGGTCAACAAGGGTGTGTACATGCACCACACCCTGCTCGACATACTCTATGGCGTAACGGGATGGTTGGACTACTACGGGGTGGCAACCGACATCGTATTTAACTCCGGCTATCGCGACTACCTGCGAAATCTTCGGATTGAAGGGGCGGTGAAGGATAGCTTGCACACCAGAGGTGAGGCGAGTGACATCGCAATCCCGGGCATCAACACCCTGCAGATCGCTAAATTCGGTATGTGGCTGGGCGGGGGTGGGGTAGGGTGGTACCCATCCAAAGGGTTCATTCACATGGATCGTGGTCGCGTGCGAAGCTGGCGCGGCTAGGTCGATGCATACCGGTTGAACCGAAAGGCGCGGCGCAAGTAGTTCAAGGTCGCTGAAAGTCCGACATCTGGAACAAGCACAAGCCAAGCGAACCCTATTCCGAGCAGGGTGCCGGCGAGGTCGCATGCGACTTGCTCCCATTGCATATAGCCGCGTGGCAAGCTGATGAATCCAATGCTGCGAAAAGCTTGATCGATTTCGAGCAAAGTCGTTATGAGCAAATAGCCTAGTGCCCAAACCAGAGTTCCGAGTATGGCGAAAGGAGCAGGACTTTCAGCCACGATAGTGCCTTTGCAGCGCTGCTTCATCATGGGGATCGGTAGTCTTTGGAAGATCTCTATCAGAGTCTGCAACGCGAGCACGTCAACTATCGCCAGAGACACAGCCACTCCACCCAATACATGCTCTACCGCGGCCCTACCTCCAGTCCCAAAAAGTTGGGGCAAGATGCCATCAAAAAGTGCATTGTTGAAAAATCGCGAATAGATTGCGAGGAGCCCCGACAGGACTGAGACGACGGCAAGGTTGATGATTCTCATGGCGGCGCTAATTTGATAAGTCTGATTCCTCAGTGTATTCGCGGAATCGAAAATGTGAACTAGCCACCTTTGCCAATGACGCGAATCACGGGTGATTCCAGCACCTTGCCACTGGTAGGTGTCACATCAAGCCGGCGAGCAAGTAGCCGGCGAGGCCAAATCGATAAAAACCAAATTTGGCCGTATACTTACTGCATCTTCTTTCGAGATCGAGCTGACGTTTCAGCAACATTTACAACCCATAGGGGCACTACTGCCCTTGTGGCAGGTGTCCCGTTTCAAGGACAACCAAAATGGATTCTTCAATTCTCAGCTTCCCCGACCGTGGGCCGTGGGGCGACTCAAAATGGCGAGGCAATGCAAGTGGCCACGTCTATAAAAGCATTTTCGAGCAACTCAAACCGCAGGTGTTCATCGATCCGATGGTTGGTTCGGGCACGTCGATCCAGGTCGCCAGGGAAATGAATATCGAAGCGTTTGGCCTGGACTTACACTCCGGATTCAACGCCTTGCGCATGGACATCTTGACGAAAGTCGGAAAGCAGGCGGATCTTGTCTTTTCTCACCCCCCATACGGGGGAATGATCAAGTACAGCGGACCTGGTGGCATGTGGGGTGTTGAAGCACACCCGGACGACTTGAGCCATTGTGTGGATGACTTCGACTTCCACGAAAAAATGCATCGCGTACTCATGAACCAGCGCAGGGCAACCAAGGCTGGTGGCTACTACGCTACTTTGATTGGTGATTGGCGTCGCAACGGACAATATTGCTCATACCAAGCGGATATGGTCAGCCGCATGCCAAGCGACGAGCTGGCTGCAGTGTTGATCAAACAGCAACACAACTGTGTCTCTGATGCACGCAAGTACAGTCGACTGACCCTGCCCCGGATAGTGCATGAGTACGTAATCCTCTGGAAGAAGAAGTCGGCCCCCGTGCTGGTTTTCATGTCCAAAATGATCAGCGAACAGGCGCAACGCATGGCAGGCACTTGGCGCAACCTCGTGCACATGGTGCTGTTGGCGCTCGGCGGCCATTCATCACTGGACCGCATCTACGCGGCGGTGTCACAACAGGCTCCAGAAAAGTTGGCAAACAACGACAACTGGAAAGCCAAGATTCGTCAGGTTTTGAACCAGCATCCACAGATGTTCACCTCGCAAGAGCGTGGCGTCTGGGCGATTGCTGCTTAGCCTGCATCATCGACAACCAATCCTGACGGGCGATACAAACCCGACTGGGTTGGTTGCCCGTCTCATCTTCAGAAAGTAGATACATGAAAAACTTTGTAACGCATGTATATGCGACTGTTCGCGTTAAAGTCCTTGGCACAAACTTCAGCAACGACCCACAGTTGATTGCAGAATTGGTCACCCAGGCCGTATGCGCGCGGCCATCGAATTGGATGACACCTGTTCATGGTGTAGTCCAAGTTGAAGGCCATGGGTCTTTCGACATCGAGGCAGTCGCGTTCGCGGAAGGTGTCTCGGGTGCCCTGGTCGATGAACTCGACCCGGTAACTGGCAATGTTGTTGTGGAGCACGAGTTTGATGAAACTGGCGCGCCACGGAAGCCTAAGGGTGATATCAAAGCAGGCCTCGCTGAAGTCATCAGCGCGCTTGAACGACACCCCGATGTTGCGAGCGGCAATTCCAAAGTGCACTTCGCGTTCCAGCGGCTCAAAGGACTTGCAGCTAGTCTGTAGCCCTCAAGTCCAGATAGCATAAGCACATCTATTTCACCCCATGGGATCATTGCCATGGGGCAGTGGTTCCATTCCAAACAAACATTGGAATCACACATGAAAAAGTTTAATTTTTTGAGTCAAACGACTTGCGTTGACGACTTGCTGCGTACATGTGCAGCAATACTGCATTTACTGCCTGCCGACCAGCAGCAGGAGTTGGCATCCCGACTGGAAGTGTTCGAAACGCATGCTGTGCCGGATGCCTGGGCATTTCACCACCTGGACAAGCGTCTAACCACGACGGAAATGCGCTGGGTTCTTTGCGAATTGGTCGATGGCTTCGAAACGAGCGAAGCTAGCCAAATGACGGTCAAGATGTCAACCGAGTATGTTTTCAGTAACCGTGGCGAGTGCGTGAAGGTCCGCTATGGAGTACCTACATCGGAAGGCGCGCAGTGCAGTACCGCACTCATGTTTATTGCGCGGCCATTGATAATGGACCGCATAGATTCGTTGCCTAAAGATGGGGTTCATCCAACATCAGAGATGGTGTTACGAGATCTTGTCTGGAATGAGGCTAAGGACAAGGCCAATGGATTCCTTGAAGTTGACTGGGAGCATGTCTACAACCAAGCAGGGGAAATTCTGCCGGGTGTGAAGCCATTCATCTCTCGCACGACTGCTGATGCACAGGAACCAAACCAACCTGATCCTGCTGACACCCAGCTCGATCTGCGCTGGAATCTGCTTTTGCAATGTGGCTTCACGTCACAAGATGACTTCCCGAATGGGAATATTCGTCTCTTTAATCCTGATGGACTGGACTGCGGACGATGGGAATCCAAGTCAAAATGCGTTGAGTCTGCTTGGAACGAAGCGCTTCTCAAAGCCAGGGGCATTCGGCGACTTGGTCTGAATGAAACCACGTCGATGTCACTCGAACAACAGACCCTGTTTTTGCAGGAAGTGTTAATCGGCAAGTCAATCCGCGACCTGATCAGAAGTGACATGCCACATTTCTTGGACATGGAACTGGAGAATGAAATTCTCGATATGCCGGTTGTAAGCGGATGCGGCAGCGACTGCGCTGAAGCATTGGTTCTCGGGCATCAACTTGCCATCAAGTGCCAGGACGTGAAAGACAAAATTGCAGCAGCTGTGGCCGAGCAACTCCGAGTGTTTTACTTCGGTTAATCAACGAATGCCCCCGGGTGCCAGAAATGGTGCTTCGGGGGCTTTCGCATTTATGGCTTTTGGCAAATTGGAAAATTGCCTTTAGGGAGCGGATAGGAAGGTATACTTCACGTGTCTTTTTAGATCGAGCTGGCGTTTCCAGCAATTCTACAAACCCGGATGGGCACGGCGCCCTCGGGGCAGTGCTATCCAATTTCATTGGAAATACACATGGCAAACAATTACTACGACATGACCGGGGTTCTGGTCGTCCAAACTATTACCCCTATCATCGAAGCACTCTTCGGGGCGCTCAACATGGATGCAACTGAACCTGGTGAAGGGTCCGGCGAGTGCTACATTGCCAATATGGCTGAGGACACGGATGCCACTTGGGCGCCCATCCTTGAAGAATTGACGGAATTGGTTCGCGGTTGGGGGCTTCACACCGATGGCGACGAAGACCTGACCATGGCAACTTGCCTGGTGAAGGTGGGCGAGAAATTCAAGCTCGATCCCAATACAACCGGCAAGGATTTGGCGAAGATCATCGAATCCAACGATTTCGAAAATGATGCCGATCTGAGTGTGTTGTTCGCATTGGCGACCCTCTTTGACGATGGCCACGGTCTGACCGCGATTCGTACTGAAGGATGCTGGCGCTGCGACAGGCCACGCCTGTTCAATTTCGGAGGTGAAGGCCTCTACATTTCAAAGAATGTCCAGGCAGGAGCATCGTCAACTCAGGTTGTGACGCTCGGTGAAAAGTTGGATGAGGCCATCTCTGCCGGAAACAACGCTCTGGCCGCAACAACGTTGGTCAAGCGAATTGAGTCCATTTTGGATGGCATCGATTCCAGTGTGCGCGACACTCTCCGCAAAGACATTGGTGCTCAACTGCTCGCGGTTGGATCAGCTGTCTAACTCACTTCAAACATTGCCCCCGTGTGCCAAAAATGGTGCTTCGGGGGCTTTGTCGTTTGTCAACATTGGCTTTTGCGGTTATCCACAAAATCTGGGGACAAACTAGCGTTGCACTATCTTTTTTGATATTGCAGTGCAATACAGGATTGGGCTATCGACGAGGCGACCTGGGGCGCGTAAATATTAAGCAGTTTTCAAGGAAACTAGCCACGCGGTGCAGAAGGCAGATGCGGATCACAAAATAGGGTTGACAAGGCCTCAACACCATGCTCAGCGTTCTCGGGGAACATGAATTTGAGCGCGTCGATGCTGCCATGGCTGTATCGAGGATCCACCGAAAACACCGGGGTCAAGTGTATTGAGTTAGTCGATGGTTCGAACGCGATCATCAGATAGCGGCCATCGGGTGTTTGAAGGAACCACAGTGCCCCATTTTCGGGATAGCCAATGGAGCGTTCGGAAAGAATTGTGGGATTGCCATGACTCTTTCTGAATTCAAAAACCAAAGCCCGTACTCCATCACGAACAGCATTCCAGCCTTTGTCCCAAATGGCCACGCCTGCGCTGATCAAGACGAACCGCGACGCAAAGCTCAGCGCCTGGGCTTCATAAATGCCCCAGTGAAGCTTGTCGTGGATGAGTGCATCCGCGCTCGCATTGGTTCCGCCATAAATAGAGGTCAGAGAGCTTTGGGATACATGGTTCCCGAAGCTAGATGCGTGTGTTTTTTTCAAAATGACGGTGGGTCGTTTCACTCTACGGCCCTCAGTTTAGCCAGAGACTTGTGTTGGAGGCGGTGAGCCGCCTTCGCAGCTTCTTCAAATCCACCGGTAATGGCGGCTAAAAAGACCTGGTGCTCATTGGCCTGATGTGTGGATTGCGCCTTCTGCGCGATCGAGTCGGTCAGTAGCTGTACTTCGAGATTCAACCAGGTGTTGTATGCCTTGTTGAATTGGCCCGCGGTAGAGATGTCGGCAATGTCGTAGCCAACTGCCTTGAACCGAGGTCCGAAGTATGCAATGCCACGGACCGAAAAAACGATTGGCTCACTATCGAGCCGCACAAACTCGTCCGGACTATCGTCAAACGCGAAGGTCTCTTCGTCATGAAGATCAAAGTTCAAGTTGTCCATAGTTTTTTGATTCAATGCTTTGGAGGTTATCAGCAATATTCATTTGCACAACCAAAAACATAGCAGCTAAAATGGAGGCTCCTTCGACACATTGTGTCCCAAGACGAGCTGGCGTTCCAGCATGTGCACAGAAACAAATTCGGTCTTTTGGCTGAATCGGGATGTAACACGCCCTCACAGGAGAATCAAAAATGAGCGTTAACTCGTGGCATTTTTGGATCGGGATAGTCTGTTTGGTCTATCTCTTCTTCCCAGGTACGGATACGCCTTCACAAGGTAACTCTGGACCAATGGATTGTGATCGTTCGGCAACGAATGATCCTCTCGACGCAGAAGCAGGTGACTTGCTTGATCGTGACCAGCAGCTCTACGGAACTGATGGACTCGACGGGTTTGATCGTCCTCACCACATCGTTGCAGATGACGAGCCTGGGCATCGCCCAGTCTAGAAGTCAGCACGTGTACCAATCGGGGCATTCCGCCTCAAGTCGTGTGAAAGCACGGCATCCACCCGCAGGGACAAACGCTCCCTGTGGGGACGAACGTCTCTGCAACTTCAAAACTGGAGAAAGCCATGAAATCGTTCGTTCGCTATTTTGGTGTTGACACCCCCGTGGTTGCCGCATCGTTATTTGCTTTGGTCGCCATGATTCTGTTGTCGCTTGCAAAGCCGGCTGCAGCTCAGAGCGCAAACGTCTATGCCTACGGGCAGCAGACTCAGTCTGTTCAGTACGGAATGGTTCTGGGCACCCGCGAGGTGACCGTGAACAATGCCAACAGTCAGACAGCGACAGTGGGGACGTCGGTCGGTGCCATCTTCGGTGGTGCTATCGGCGCAAAGTTGGGTGAGAACGCCGGCTGGCAAGGCCAGGCAGCTCTTGCCTCCATCGGTGCTGCATTGGGTGGATTGGGCGGAAATCGCGTTGCCGAGTCGTCAACGACTCAGCGCGCGGTGGAAGTTCTGGTTCAGCTGCGCAGCAATTACAGTCAAGGTCAGGTCATCGCTGTCGTACAGCCCCTCCCGGGGCCTAACCTGCAGGTTGGCCAGCCCGTGGCAGTTTTGGGAAATGGCGCGCAAACACGCATCATCCCCATGCAAATGGAACCCGTTGGTAATGTTCAGCAGCCTGCTCCTCAGCAGCAGCCGTCCTACTACCAACAACAGCGGTCTACTGCGACCGCATTCAACAATGGCTTTCCGAACTGAGAAAGTCTTCCAGCACCGAAAGGCAGTTGGTTCACACAACGCAAACCCTCGTGCACTTCGTGTACGGGGGTTTTGTCATTTCTGCGCTTGGTATTGATGGAGGGATACAGGTGCTTCTTTGAACCAGGGTGTATCGACTCCATTGGCGGGGAAGCCGCCCAGCTGACACAATCGAAAAATAATATCCCCGCCACTGTCAGCGACGGGGATATGTTGCTTGTGTGCCAGGAAGGGGAATTTCTCGGGCGGCAACTTCGCTTCCCAGGGACGGTATCAAGTACCCGGTTGTTTGCAGGTGACATCACCGTAGTAGACGCTGCAGTTGTAGAACTTGCCGCGGTACTTGGTGTTGTATGTGGTTGCAAGGGCGCCCTTCTCGATACCTGAGACAAGCACTTCATTGTTGCTGGCGCCGAAGTATTTGGCCGTCTTTTCCACCACGACCTCATCGGTTACGGCTAGATTCATCGCTCCGGAAATCATGGGTGCACAGCCGGTAGAGAGGATTGCGCTTGCCATCGCGGCGGTGAGGATACTCAGGGGCTTCAGGGTTTTCAGCATTTTGGGAATTCCTTGGTTAGGTTAGCGGTTGGTAGGACTGTCTGTTTGTGTTGTGGTGGTACTGTCTATCAGCGTCGGGAGACGGTGACTTGGCAATGGACAGTTGGTCCAAGGTTTCGGCCACGCAACCATACCAACCACATTCAAGCTCGGGCACCGCGTTCCCGTCGTTTCACGGTGAATGTCCTCCCCTTATTTATGCACGATCAAGTGCGTGTATAAATCAAATCGCCAATTGCCCGGTGCTACCGCTTGCGCTGTAGAGATCAATTTCGAGTGGGGTTTTGAAACCCTTGATGAGGCGAATCGTCGTGTCCATAGATTTGCCCCCGCGCTTCTCAAATACACATGATGTGTTGCTGGCGCGAACCAGCCGCTCAATTGTTTCTGTGGTTAGGCGTTCATGTGGCTCGCCAAAATAGCGCATCGGAATGTAGAGATTGAGCGCCCAGTCGTGCAGGCGCCAGCTGGTGTGCCGGCCCAGCCAGTGGTTAATCGACCAGGCCTTTTCGCATTTACGGTGGATGGTGTTCAGGCGCTTGCCAACAACATCCTGGGGGGCGTGGTCAACGCCAAAGAAGCACCAGGTTGGATTGCTCTGTAACCGCTGAAACTCCTTGACCGCAACCGCACTGAATTTCGCGGGAAACCCGAGATCCTGCAATTCCACGGTCAGCTGCTCTGGTGCCGTCGTCCAGCGTTCAGGATTCGGGTCAGACCATGCGGCATAGCGCATGCCACACAGCAGAACCCGCCCGCGCACGCCAACCCAGTCGTCGCGCCAGAGCGCTTGGTGTCGCTTGGAGATTTTTGAGATCTCCTTGAGGCTCGTGCTATTGATGATGGACAGGTAGATATCGGGGTGTTGTGTCTTGAACTTCTCAGCCTCAAAGAAGTGCATGAGGGATGGGAAGCCGACACGCTCAGCCGTCTTGGGTTGGCTGATGTAGGCCGGAAAAGAAAGACTTGGGAGTGGGATGGGTTTGCTGCTCACGCTTCAACTGTACCGATCCGTTTGAATTCCAATAATGCGCAAGTGCCCAAAAAACAGTGTTTGAGTTGATAAGGAGTGCGAATATCCGCTCAAAATCCAGGCTGAGCCCCTTGCAATGGTGAAAAAATGGAAGTGCGCGGTCTGGTGTCCACGATGCGCTCCGACGGCTCACGCACAGTCTTGGCGGCCTGAGTCCCCTTCGGCGCCCACATCGGCGGGCGTCAGGTAGGGGCGCGGGCCGAAGAACTCGATTGAGAACTGCTCACCTTCGGTATCAACGATGTCGAATTCGTCGCGGCCTTCCACAAATTCCAGTGCTGGTCGTTGAAGTCGGCTGCGTCGTCTCCGCCGCACCAACCCAGGAGGTAAACGCCATCGGCCAGCTCTGTACATTCCACTTCGTAGCCATCGATCCGGGCAAAGTCAAACGCGCGGATCAAGGCGAACAGTGTGGTCTTGGGGTGTGCCCCGATGACCACCGTGGATGGCGTGCCGGTAGCGTCAGCACCTTCCTTGGAGGATTCCAACACACCGAGAAGGCGCAACTGGCGCGCGATGTCCTGGTGGGCATACACGGTTTGCTGGTCCAGGTCGTTGCCATGCAACGCGGCTTTTTCGACCTCCGCCTGGTTCAGGCTGCTGAAAATGCCGTTGGCCATCGACTCGAAGGAGGCACCATTGGAATTGGCCATAAGCGACACAACGCACCCGACCCAGCCTATAATCCACCCATCCATATCGGATCGAGCTGGCGCTTCCAGCATTTAATCAACAACCCGGATGGGCACAACGCCCTCTGTGGCCTGTGCTCTCCTTTTGAAAGCATAGGAAAATGCAAAACACACCAAGCGAAGACATTGATGTCATTGAACGCGATATGCTGGATTCGGAGCACGCAGCTAAGTTTGAGAAACCTTGGCTTACTCAAGAAGCAGATGGAATCATCTGCCAGTTTGACACGGAAGACGTCGCATGCGAGTTTCAGCGGACTTGGAGACAGCAACACGGGCTTGTCGCAATGACAGGGGAACCAGTCGGCACGGAGCAGCCTCGCGGCTAAGGACGGAGAATGAAGATTCTCCAATCAACTTGGAACTCCTTTATGAGCCAATTCGGCGAGTACGAAGCCCGCCAACGACTTCGCAATTACCGATTGGAGCGCCGGCAAGCGTTCGTAACATCGAAACGCTGTCCATTGGCTTTGGCCATTGACATCGCGTTGATTGAGTCGCCGCCACTCAAGAGTCGAAAGAAGTACAAAGAAGTCATTCGCTCGCTTGTTTCTGCCCACCGAGAGCATCGCCTGCGAATTGAGTCGTTTTTGCTGCCCGGGCAACCGCGTACGAGGTTGCCCGGATAGGAGAGGAAAATGCTCAAAAGCGACTTAACGGTCTTGAGGCGGTACGGTGTTACCGAGGAGCGGATGCCCTGGGCACTCTTCGAACTCGGCCGCGGCCGTAGCAATCAGCTGCTCGTATCGCGATGGCTGCGATCGGCCAGTAGCCATAAACCCGGACGGGCACCAGTTGCCCACGGGGGCGGTGCTCTCCATCAGGAGAAAACCATGAACATTCCAGACACCAAAGCCGTCGACAAAACGATGGCCGTCACTCTGCGTTGTCGAGACATCGATTTCAGCGGCGTGACGCGCGCCCAAGCTGTCGACTACATCAAATCCCAGTGTGTTGACATGCCGGACGCCCAAGTGGACGTATTGACCTCCTCCTTGCTCTTCAGGGCGAGGAGGAGGTCAATACGCTTCGAACTTCTAGATTGCCGGGAAATCGACCGATAGCCCGCAACGCCCCCCGGTTAAAACCAAAAAATGCAGTCAGTTGCCATTCTCAGCGAAATTCTTCCGCTACAATTTCCGCATTACCTCGTGTGATCGAGCTGCCGAGCAGCAAGTAGACAACCCCAACAGGGATATTCCCTGCGTGGAGTATCCCTGGACAACAGGAGATACCTATGAATAAGACCCCGTTCGACTCCTGCGGCCACATGGCCTTAGGAGATCGCCATGGGACGGTTTGACACAAAGCCAGTGCAGATCTTTATTGACGTTCCGGGTTACGACGTGGAACGAGCAGCAAAGACATATCGCGAAATGAGCGCACGCCGTACGCTCAGGGCGAAACAGAAGTCAAATCCGACAAAGCCCGCACAAGGGCCCATGTCAAACCCACCATCGCAAACCACCACTGAAGTTCCGACCGTTCTTGGCCCAGATAGCACCGACAAGGTGGCATCCGACGGTGTAGAGGCGGATCCGAACTTCCATATGGAGTTGTGATGAATACCGCATGGCCAGCAAACAAGCTGGCATTGTTTTTTCTCTCCATCATGGACAACATCCGTCGTGCAAATGATCGCGCGCGCCGCTTCAGCGGCATGACTACACCGCCCGCGGAGTCCATGACCCCAAACAGGATGCCGGAACTTCCGGCGAAAGGACCAATGACCCCCTTTAACATTCGCACAGTCACACCGACGCCACTCAACTTCATCTGCGTGCAACCCACGCAGGATCAGGCAGTTGATGTGAGCCACGTAGCACGACACATCCAGTTTTGGAATCCAGTTTCACTGGACGAAGAAGCCTTTGGTGTGATGGTGACGCGGCGCGTTGGTGCCAATGCACTCAACCTATTGCCCCACGAGTCGGCCAGGCTTTTGGACCTGCTTTTGGCCGCAAAGGAGTTTCTCGGTCAGTGCGAGACGGAACCCAAACAGTTCATCGTCATTGCCATCTCAAGCGACTCTCGTGATCAAAGGCCGCGAACAATTTGGCTCGAAATGAGCATGGTGGCCGGGACCTACCGGATCACACTCACCGACATGTAGAAGACCTCAACCTCTATCGCCGCTTCGCCGCGAGATGGAGGCTCCATCAAACCTAGCCCTGGGCACTACTCCGCTCAGCGGCGTGGTGTCTGGGGCATCCCATTCAGGAATCCCATGGCAAATCAGCCTCAAGTGAAAACGTCCGCCAATGCAACTCGCGCCGGCTGGGCTCAGCGGGCTTTAGCCGCCTACATTCTCACCACCGGTGTGGAGAAGGAAAGTGCGGTTGCAGACCTCATCTCCAACATTCAACATCTTTGTCAGCAAGACCCAAGCTTTGGTGACTTCGAAGAAGAAGTCGCTCGCTCCGGTCGAAACTTCGCTCGCGACAGCGACGACGATTTGGTCCGTGAGTTCAATTGCGAGCAAATCGGGACGGTTATTGTTGTGAACATGAATGGCGGTCTGATCAACGAAGTTCGTGCATCTGAACCGATTCGTGTCATCTTCCTGGATGAAGACACGGAAGGCGGGGACGAAGAACGCATCTACACCGTCAGCGGTGAGGAGGTGTATGTAACTGAATACCTCGTCCTTCCTGGGGACGTCGACCCGAACTCTGTGGCCAATGTCGCCAAGGAGATCGACGACGCCGACTGTCTCTAGTCCGAACCGTCTTTCATCAACATCCGACCCTTCAAGGTCGGTGCTCCCTGCTCTTGTAGCAGGGGCTTTTACAAATGGCCTTCGCTTTGAAGGCCATTTGTAAAAGGGCTCCCTGGAGCCGCATGCATCTTGCTCTTAGGAGTGAACGAGCTGACGTTTCAGCATTTATGACAACAACCCGCGCGGGGAACAAGTTTCCCGCCAGGGAAGCATGTATCTGCGCTTTTTTTAAGGTGCAAATGATGAAAGTTCAGATAGAGCCAGTGGAGGACTTGCGTTCTGGATGGCTGCCCGGACTGGAGCCTCCACACGCGTTTGCACATCACGTGCAGACGATTTCGCAGCCTCAGCCGCAAAGCACGACAAAGAACGGTGGGGTTGGGAAGACAACACGCCGCGTTGTCGGAACACGAGTCAACCAGATTGGGGGTGTGCCTTTCGAAGGAAGGGCTTGGCCTCATTTCGAACCGGCACGGTACGCGCCAAGCGCATCTGTTGGGGAGAGGATCGATCGCAACATAGGAGCGGTAAAACGGCTGGCTGACCTCCGGAGTAATCCGATGGCAGCGACAGACGAAGACCGCCACATCTTGCTCTCGTTCAGTGGGTGGGGTGGTGCCGGCCGCATGTTTGAGCCATTGCCCGGGAACAGCCTTGAGCCAAAGCGTCATGCTCTGGCTTCCTTGGTCCCGCAACAGGTGATGGCGGACGCAAGAAAAGGAGTGGGACGTTCCAACCACACGAACCACGAAGTGGCTGAAGCGATTTGGAAGGTAGTGCGTCAACTGGGGTTTACCGGTGGACGAATCATCGACCCAGTCGCTGGAAACGGGCATCTGATCGCGGCGATTCCACCCGACATTGCGCTCAACAGCGACATTACCGGTGTCGAAGCGGATCTGCTCAAGGCGGACCTGTTGCGCCAGACATTTATGGGGCTGGGCGTCAAAACGGCAACCAAACTGGCGGACTTGCATGCCTTTGGGAAAGGTCACTTTGATCTGGCGGTGGCACATGTTCCTTCCGGTGGTGAAACACCGGAGGAAGGTAGCAAGGCGGGATATGCCAAGTGGGACGCGGTGAATTACCACGTTGCAAAGGCAGTTGACTTCCTTCGGCCAGACGGAATCGCAGTGCTGATAGTACCGGCCTCAACAATGGATGAGCCGGTTCAGCGCCACAGAGACTGGATCAACGCCCATGCCAATTTGGTGTCAGCGATCCGGTTGCCGGCGGCGGCAGTGAGCCGATGCAATTGCGAAGACCATGCCAAGGATGTATTGATCCTGGTCAAGCGAAGAGTCCCGCTCTATCCTGCCGATTCGCAATGGGCCACCATAGGTCAGGCACCTTTGTCGATCATGAGTCCAGGGCAGATGTTGGAACATCAGGTGCAGGTCGGGCGACAACGCAAGTGGGTTGATAGACCACGGCCCATTAACCAATGGTACGTGGTCAATCCTCACCAGGTGATTGGCGAACTGACTTTGGAAAGCGGTGTGTATGCAAAGCACCCGTGGTCAATAGCCTTCCCGGAAGGTCGCAAAGCAATGACCGGCAGGATTGATGCTCTCATTGATGCCTTACCGGTCGACCTGTACCAGTCTGCGAAGGTTGCGGCGAAGCCGGTACGAAGCCTTTTGTTGACAGAAGTGCCTGCCTGCCGATTGGTCAAAGCTGGCGCCTTTGTTGTGAACGATGGGCGAATTTGCGTCTCCCGTGATGAGAGGGTCTGGATCGACGTGGAGGATGCCTACACCGGGCGTGCCCGCGGTCGTGTTGAGGGACTTATCAAATTGCGTGACTGTGCGTTGAGGCTTTTCGGCTCGCCGGGAGACGCCAAAGACGACTTGACGGTCGACAGTAGCTTGGATCAGGCCTACGAATCGTTCGTCAAGCAGTTTGGATCTGTGTCTTGTGCGGCCAATGAACGGCTGTTCAAGTCAGACCCTGACTGGGAGTTGCTTCGCTCACTGGAAGCGTACAACGCAGCGACAGACCAATACGACAGGTCATTCACTCATCCGCTCGCTCAAAGGGTGGATGGAACAGTGCAGTGAGTTTGTCCAAAAAGCATTGAAAGCCCCGGGTCACCGGGGCTTTTTTTGTTTGCGCCGCCGTTTTCTTCGTGACGGCTCCCAAAAAACACAGAAATCAGCATACGGCACGGACCAAGTGCCTGTTTTTCCCCACTTATTCGGTAACGGCATTTGGAGTCACCGATACAGTAAACGCAAGAAATTCGGACTAACTTTGCACGGGAGTTGCCTTCATGGCCAGTTCACACAGTTACATGGAGCGGGATGCGGCACGAGCTGAGTTGGCGCACGGATGCCTGATTGTCACAGGCCCTGAGTCCGCTTCTGTCGATCTTGACGCAATGTCGGAAGCCGTCGGCCTTCAGTCAGGATGGATTTGCAGTCCCAGTCACGCTGCGAGACTCGGCGCGCTGGCGGTCTGTGGAACGCCGAATGCGCTGTGGGGAATGGAAGTCAGTGGATTGAAGGCTGGACAACAGGTCCAAAAGAACATTGAGAGCGCACGCGAGATGGGCATGGGCGAGGATGAACTCGCCTGGCTCGACGGCTACCACCGCACGGACGAATCTAACACCCTGTTTTCATACCTGACTGGGTGCAATGTCCTGAATGGGCAGAAACAGTGCTTTCCCGAGGACGAGTTCGGCTTTGTCAGTTGTGTGGCACTTCTGGAATCAGTCACGGCACTGCAGAACTCTTGGGCCCAGATTGGGGAACTCAATGAGCAGTGGAGCGTGCTTGTTGCCGCCTGGGACGCTTTGGAGGCCCTTTTGAATGCTGAGAACAGCGAGTGGCGCCGCACGCGGAATCAGGAACTGCCGCGTTTGCGCGCTTCGATACGCAGACTCATCCGGAGCACTGGGTATGAGCCAGCCGTGGATCCACTGGAATCGCTTAAGGGGCGTTTGACGGGAATCGAACACTGCAACCAGGCTGGCCAGAATGTCTATTGGGTGGCGATTGACGGAAGAAAGCACGTCTGGATTGACCGACAGAATTTTGCCACTTCAATGGAGGTCGGCATGTCAATTACGTACCGACGCAAACCCAACGCATTGCCGGTCGGCAGCCGGACGAGTGCCAATGACGTCCACCATACCATTGAAGTCGTCACCGTGACACAGAGCAACCAAATGGGGGCACTGCAATGAGCGAGCCTTACCGAGTTGAGTATTTGCGTGGCTGTCTCGTTGTTTGGGGACATGGACTGCCCTTCGAGAGTCTGGCTGACTTCTTCCAAATCTACGCGATGGATCCTTCCCAAATCAGGGTGAGTTCCCGCCATGCTCGGCGCATTGGGGCCAGCATGGTGTGCGGAACCAGAGAAGGGCTTCAAAGGTTCGAGCGCAGTGGCGAAAAGGCCGCCGAATGGGTGCAAGAAGACATTGATCGGGCCTTTGACTGCGGACTGGGGCCGCAAGCCATGGAATGGTTGAACAGTTACAACCGAACCGATGCAACCGACGCCATGTTCAGCTACCTGACAGGCTGCCCGGTACTTCATGGCGTGTCGCCAGAAGCGCCCGTGAGTGATGATGGGTTTGCCTCGTGCGTGCGTATGGTGGAGACCGTCCCCAGTCTCTCTGATCATTTGTACCTGATGGCCGAAGTGAGCCCGCAGTGGGAGGTTTTGGTCGGGGCCTGGGACCCATTGGTGGCCTTGATGAACGCAGAGACGCCTGACTGGAGAGCGCATTCATTTGCCAAGCTGCCCAGGACGGAAAAGGTCCTGAGAAATCTCATCCGCGCGACAGGTGCCGTTCCGCCCCCCAGTACGGACGAAGTCTTTAGTGGTGTGGTCAATCGAATTGAGGCCCATGGTCATCTGGCGGGGCTGGTGGCGATCACCATTGATGCCAAACGTTACTACCTGCTCAATGATGGTGCGTCAAACATGGTCATTGACGTCGGATCGAAGGTTGAATTTGCGACGATGGAGGCAACGATTACCACTCCGTGCAATGAGATTGAGACGGTTGCCTGCGCTCACATTGTTACGGTCGATGGTCACGTCTTTGAATAGGGAAACAACACATGTCTCAACATACGTTCAATGCACTCGATGGGAAGGTCTTGCTGACAGGGTATGACCGCAACTGCGGGGAGTTCTACTACAGCATCTATGCGGGGCAGGCGGCCGATAGCCCTTTGCACAGCAGTGTGTCGGATGAGGGGCTCAACGCAAGGGACCTGAAGCGCATCCAAGCCAGGGTCGTCGACCTGATGCCGGGGGCCCCGGAGTCGATGTGGTCGAGCGTCATGGACGACGCAATGAATGACGTGGGCAATCGCATCGTCCATTGGACGTCGGATGGAAAGATCAAGTTCGATAGTGAAGCCTTGATCGCAACAACAGCCTAAGCAACTCTACTTTTGAAATCAACCAGGAAGGTACGTAAACCATGAAGATCGCAACCATCGCTGTCATTTTGGTGGCATCGCTCGGCGGAGCCGCTCAGGCCCAAGTCACGGCCGGCGACAAAGCGGCAATCCTCAAAGCCGACAAAGTAAAGATCCATGCAGATGAGCTGGCGGTTGTGGCGCTGAATGACAAGTTTCATGCCCATGTCAAGGCGCGCGACGAGAAGGCCATTGAGACCGACAAGGTGCAATTGAAGCTGATCCTTGATCGCATGCGCGCAAATGCAAAGCAGCTCTCCGCTGACGAGCGTTTGATTGTGGTCAAGTAGTCTGGAACGGGTGGTTTGGGCCAAACACTTCGGTGATCAGTGCTTCTTGGCGCGGCCCAAAAATTCGCGTACGTTCACGCTTTGTCGTACAGTGAGAGAAAGTTTGACCGGGAGGATCAAAAAGGTGCATGAATCACCCGAAGCGGCTTTCAGCTGCGTTGCCACGATTGGCCTGGCCAACGTCGAAGTTGACGTGGTCCAACAAATCGCGCAATGGGTTTGGTATGGAGAGGGAGCCCCTGATCTCGGAGGGATACGGGGGCCATTCCGCGAAGATGTACTGGAGTTGCTGGAACGACTATTGCAGTATCAAGTGGTGACCCCTGAACGCAGGCTGGAGCTGCAAAATATTCTCAAGCAGGAATGTCTGAACCTGACCTTTGACACCAAGGCCTTCCAACTAGGGTACCGCAGGGTTCTGCCCCAATTGCAGACCATTCACGCGCAGGCAATGATGGGCCGCATCAACTCACACATCGGCGCCAGGCCACCGGCGCGGTAGGCCTATATATTTCTGAGTTTTCGCAAAGTCGTCAGCGACGGCTCTGTGAAAACCCATCCTCGCGAGCGAGGGTGGGTTTGAAAGCAGATCAAGGCCGTGGTCGATCTTGCTCCCGTTTTTTTGCGATAACGAGCCAGAGGTAGAGCCCCGCCAAAACGACTGCCCACCAAATGATGAGGGCAATGGTCACGCGTAGGCTGCCGGATGGTTCGGTTCGCAGGTTGAAATAGTCGCCGATTTGAGTGGCGACAAGATTCAACAGTACGGCAAATGCCACAAATTTGAAAAAGTATTTCAGCATGATGACTCCAGAAGAGAACGGCGCCCTGAGGTTGCCGCGGGTGGGTTAAATTGGCGCGCAAGAACATGCGCGTCTGTGAAGCTGGACGTGGCGTCCAAAAGGTATCGCCACCCGAACGGGCAGCAATGGTGCACAAAGGCCAATCCTCAGAGAGAGGTGGCCATGCAATCAGAATCGAAATTCTGACCAGGACATGAAACGTGACCGAGGTGAATACGCGGACAGTGAATGAAAGTAGACAAGCGAAATTGACGGTACCGAAATGCCGGGCAACTCATGAAATACAGTGCTTAGCGTAAGCTCGATCACCACAGTGGGTAATGGCGCGATTTTAGCAATCTAGTTGAACAAAAATGGCCGTTACGTACCAGAATATTTTCTGGTGCGCCATGGGGAGTTCGAGGTGTTGTCGCTAGTCGGTTACTTTGGTAGTGTGCGTACAGTCTTGTTGGTTAAACTGTGCGTTTTCCACTACTGTAAATCGATATGAACCGTATTGAATTGATTGAAGCCATCGCCAAAAAAGCTGACACGACAAAGGCAGATGCCGGACGAATGTTGGATGCCATGATTGACACTATTCAGACAGCTGTCAAAAAAGGTGACTCGGTGTCCTTGGTTGGTTTTGGCACCTTCAAGGCAACCAAACGTGCGGCGCGCAATGGACGCAACCCCAGCACCGGCGCAGCCCTGAAGATCGCCGCCGTGACATTGCCCAAGTTCACGGCCGGCGCCAAGTTCAAGGCCGCAGTGGATCCTAAGGCTGCAGCTCGTAAAGCCAAGGCAAAGGCGAGCTAAGGCTGAACTCCGGGGCGCGACTTGCTCGCCTCCCAGGGTCTTCGTAACTTGCGCAATCCGGCGCCCTTTTTCACAGCGTCCAATGAACCCGCAAGACCTCAAAAAATTGGTTTGAGACCCCGATGCCCTTTGGTAAGCACAAAGGCATGGCCATTTCTGACTTTCCCGGCAATTACCTCGCTTGGTTCGCCCGCGAAGGATTCCCAAAAGGGGAGATTGAAAGGCGGAGACCCGGCTGGTTGGCGCGTGGGGATCACTGCGCCACTGCCGTGGCTTTCATTGCGCTTGGCGCCAGGTGCAATTGCAGCCGAAATAGCAGCGTTCGCTCGTCCTTGATTCCGGTTCGCAGGCATATGCGCGATGGCGGCTCGCCACTGTTGATCCACCGCACGATGGCAGTATTTCGGATCGTCCCTGGGCCCACGTGGTTGGGTACATCGACGCCGGCGTGTGCACAGGCCAGTGCCACGTATTTAGCAACCAGCCGAAACAGCGTTTCGCGCTGCATGGCACCCCGTTTTTCCGACACGAACACCACATCGGTATCGCGCCGCATGACGTTGCGGTACACAAGCCATCGGTGCAGCGCGGGTCCGGTTGGACCGCGGGTTGAAATCTCGCGCCGCTGAGCGCCGCGGGGGCCGTCGATGCGCAGGATGAACTGGCCCGGGTCCTGAAAATCCTTGCGGATGTCGCCCAGTTCGAGTTCGCGCAGTTCACCCGATGTCATACCTGTGTCCATCAGCATCAAGAGGATCGCGATGTCGCGTTTCTCATAGGGCGTGGGGTCTTGCGGAAACACCTGGGGGATACACGAAAAGACCTTCGGCGGCAGGACCTGGGCGCTGCGCTCGGTGGGGGAAGGCGCTTCGCCGATGGCTGCGTCCGACACCGGGTTGGACGTGCAGAACCCAAAATTCACGGCGTGCTGGTAGATCTCCTTGAGCACCCGCCCGTAGCGCTGGCGCGTGATGGGCGAAGTGGGCGCCGATTTGGACTTGCGCTTGCTCGACGGGCTGGGCCCCACACGCAGATAGCGAAACATCTCCTGGGTTGCCGCCGTTGTGTAGAGAAAGGGGTCTACGCTGTCGCGCTGCTCGCCCAGCCAGTCGCACCAGCTCTTCCAGATGTAGCGGTAGGGTTCGGCCGCTTCGCGGCTCAGCCGGTCGTAGCTGGCGTGCTCGCGAACACTCAGCCAGTCCTCGAACAGTTCGCTGGGCGTGAGGCGTCGGTCATCGGGGTTCAGTAGATGGGCCACAGTATGGGGGTCGCGTCGGGTTGGGCAGGAAAGGGCTTCAGGCGGGAACGATGCTGAAAACCGCCTGCAACTCTTCGAAGGGGCTGCGCTCGTCGTGATCGCTGTCATCGGGCAACACCGTAACGGCCTGCATGGCCGCCACCAGTTGGGTGCCAGTTGCCTCGTTGTCGTGGTGCAACTGGGCGGTTTCGCGTGAAATCACGGCGCCGGCGCCGAGTTCGGTCAGAGCACGGTTGTCGGGCTGGGCGGCGATGGCCATGCCTCGCTCGCCACAGTGGCGGTGCAGGCTGCTGGCCAGCGCGGCCAGATGGCTTGCCTTGGTGAGTGCCTGGGTGAGCGAGCCGTGCAAGAAGCCCAGCGCGTCCAGGCTGACGGCATCACGGGTCAGCAGGTTGGCCAGCGCCTGGCGAAAGGTCAGCACGGCATCCTGATTGGCCTCGATGGCGGTCACGGCCGTCGTGTAGACGTCGAGCAAGACGGCGTTGGGCTGGGCGCTGGCCCATGCCTGCAGGGTGGGGGTGTCGGTCCAATCCAGATCGGCACGCACCGTGGATGCCTGCGCCGCGTCCATGCCGGCGCGCAGCATGGCTTGCATGAACGGCCGTGGCTCGGCTGCGGCGGGCAGGGCGGCCTGGTAGGTGATGGTCCAGCCCCCGGCTGTGGCTGCGTCGGTGGTAGCGGTCATGGTGTGAAAGGCCCGGTGGGCATGGTTGTCATGGATGGGGCAGGGTGGGGCGCGATGCTCCGAGGGGTCCTGCAGATGCTAACGGATGTGGCGCTGATCACGTTCACTGCGCTAGCCTTTTTCCTTGCGCGAAGCGTCCAGCCACGACATTTCGAGGGCGTTGCGGGTGGCCAGGGCGCGCGCCACGGTGTTGTCGGGGTCGGATCGGTCGATAGGCCCCGCGTGGTCGATGTCGTAGATGCCGGGCATCTCCAGGTCCGGGTCGTCGCCGCTGGGGGCGTCGGGGTGGTGGCGGGGGATGGTGCCGACGCGGCGCAGCAGGCCGTGGTGCTCGGCGGTCAGCAGGGCGCGCTCCAGCTGAAAAGGCGTGTAGCGCGACAGGGCGGGGATGAAGGCCAGGTCGGCGCGGCAGCAGGCGCCACAGTCGGAGATGACCTGGGTGACGGCGGCGTAGAGACAGGGGAAGGTCTGGTCCCTTTTCTGGTAGTCGATCTTGAAGGGTTTATGGGCGCGCGGGCCGTGCTCGGTGAGGGCGGCATGTCGAAAGCTGGTGGTGGTGCGCACGATGACCACGTCGCCCAGCGCAGTGGTGCCCAGTGGGTATTGATCCTGGCGGCGGACTTCCGTGGACGTGGATTGTGATTGCACGAGGTGCGGCCCTGCGGGCGAAGCGATTGCGTGTTTCATGGCGGTGTAGACCCATTCAAGGGCGCGGGCGGTAAATGCTGATGGGCTCCCCGCCCGGAAACCCGGCTGAGAACAGCGCAATTGCCAGCTACAAAAACAGCGCTACACGTAACTTACAACACAGCCACACCCATGTCAAGTGGCAAGCTCGAACTACCGTGGCTCCTGACCCCCCTCCTGATAAACCTCCCATCACCCTCACGCACACCTCTCAATAAGGGGGAAGGTCGCCCAGGAGGAGGGCCAAAGTCGGCACTTTAAAGCGTCGACGGTGGTTGGCTGTGTTGTAAGTTGCGTGTAGCGGGTGGGGTGTAGCCTGCCTTGCCCGAAAATAATCGCTCCGGCGGGCGCGCAATTGCAGGAGCAAAATAACGTGGCGCTTTACCGATGGCGGAAGCAGCTAGGTCCGTCAGTAAGATTCGTGGGAAAACCGGCCACTTCTTTTGTAAGAATTGGCTGCGTGTTCGCACGGTGGCTTTGGGGCTGTTCACGCCCCTGTCAATTCGAGAACCGTATGACCCCACCCCTGCAAGCGGGATCTAGCCAGCGTCCTGCCACACCAAACCGGCGCAGTGCCTCATACCGAAAACAGTGTTTAAGCTGCTCGGTGACATCCGAACAACTGCACAAATTTCAAAATCTTGATGCCGATGCGTTTTGAGAAGTGACCCATGGGACGACGCGGCGAATATGTGAGACAAAACAGGGCTGACTCAGCACGGGTGCGAAAACGCCGCGGCTTTCCACCCACGTGCCTACTCGATGGGCGCCAAGTCTCACGGCACAATTTCCGTCAAGCGCAGGACGTCCTTAAATTTCTCGAACAATTGGTCTTCTGAATAGGTCGCACCGGGCTTCAGTGCGAAATTCTTCAAAACAAAAAGGAATGCTGATCGCATGTATTGCACATCGACCTGCGGGGCGATCAATCGCTTCCCAGTCAATACGTAGTAGGCATCGACGCCACCATGTTGGAGCTTCACCAGGTAGTCAACCCTTGGGGCGAACTGTTCTTGCGTGAGGCGCAAACGGTCACGCTCGTCGCGAAGGCGTGTACCGAAAACGGGGGCATCCAGAGAAACGTTCATCGGCTTGGCTTGGTTGGACATGGTACCTCACGGTACTTTAGCCGACTGGCATGCTCGCCGACACAACAGACCACCGCAGTCGACAAAAAAAGCCGCCTGATCGCGTGACCAGGCGGCTGGAACCCACCATCGACCTCAACATAACAATGGCGGCCATCCCACGGCCAGGGAACGAACGCGTGGGTGGGGGCGACGCAAATCAAATCACCCGTTGCCACTCTACGGGAAAGTGCGCGCGCCAAATCCATCCGGCGCAAGTATTTGCACACCCAACGGGCTAAGTGGGCGTTTTGGGGCATTTGACCGTTATCGAGTAGCCAAGGGTCGTGCAAAGATAGCCCATCGACCAGCAAGAATCATCGAAGGCGTTGCGCGCCGGCCGCTGCGACCACACATACCCGAATGTGCATTCGCCGTTGGCAGCTACCTTTGGGGCCTCAATATCAAAACAGAACCATGAACATTATCCGCACAACTCTGTTTACGGCCACCGCAGTCATCCTCATTTCAGGACTGATGGCCGTCGCAGCCCACGCAACCCCCAGCACGCACATCTCGTTCACCACCGACACGGACGAACAACCCGTGCATCGCCTCTATTTGGTCCTGAACGAGGCCTCCAATTTGATCGTCCTGCAGGAGGATGAGCTCGACCAGGCTCCAACGCTGCGCCGCATGGGCAATGCCCGCACAGTCCTCTATAAAGGCCACTCCCGGGATGTGGAGGCCACCGTCATCACCCACGGCAAGTATTCCATCATCCTGGATCGCTACATGCCATCAGACGACGCCGACGACTAAATCAGCGCGCCCGATTGGCCGGTTAGAAACCAACAATCTGCACATATGAATTTTGGGTATCCGTAATCCGTTGTTGATTTCATGACTTACGGGCACCTTGTTTATTTAATGCAAAACCGCATTTTATTGTTGGCAAGCAAGCATTGAACATCTACAATAAAACCGTATTACATTGTTTATTTTGAAAGTTGCATATGCCCAAAGTCAACTCCTCTGCTGTCGAAATAGAGACGCGCCTATCAGGCAGCCAGGAATGGGCCTTGGATTGGCTTCGGAAAAATGGCCCGGCATCTAACCGGCAATTTAAGGCCACTGGCGTGAACATCGCGGCGAAGACGATGCAGTCTTTGGTAAATCGTGGGCTTGCGTACTGGGATGGTGCCGGTCGAGTCGTTGTGCGAACTGAGGCTTTAGGGGAATCTCAATGAAATCTAACGAGTTGGTGCTTTCAGATGGGTTTCACGCCCCTACTGTGAGAGCGATGCTTGACCTACTTACCGTAGATTCTGGCGACAACGGATTTTCTTACAACGTAGCCAATGACTATGGTGTTGTCCGATTGCAGTGGTGGTCTGGCAAAGGCGACCCATTTGAGCGGTTTGCCGGAGAGCCACTGACTTCCACGTATGGAACCAAGGATGGTGGGACAGAGGTTCGCCAAAACGGTCGGTATCGCCTGAACAACAAGGCGGTGGCCGCTTTGATGCGTGAGTTGAAATCTCGACAAAAACACAAATCGAAGCTCGCTCAGAAATCTGCGAAACAATAACTTGGCAATCACGGGGATGGCTATACCTGATATAGAGTCTGGTGCTTGTCACACACAAGCCAAAGATGCTATGCCCGCGAACATACTGAACCTGCCACGCCTGGTCGTCACCCAGGTCGAAGAAACAGACCACGACTACCACATCAAGGCCCAGGCATCGACTGACCCTACGGCCTGCCCAGAGTGCCGCCACACCGGCCTGGTAGGCTTTGGCCGCAATGAGCAGCTCATCAAGGACCTGCCGATGCACGGCAAGCGGGTCGGCATCTACTTCGACACCCGGGCGGTTGATCTCCGAGTGTGCGGCGCCCAGAATGCTGCCCCATCGGTGAGGGGCCGCACCATGCGCCAACCAGCACACCAAGACTCCAAGTAGAGTGAAAAGTCCATGAGTACCAAAGACCGAGGCATCATCGTCCTGGCCATCCTTGCCATGATGGCCGCCTTCTATTTCACGCCCCACCTTGCCGCGTACCGAATGCGCGCCGCCGCGCAGGCAAACGACAGCGTAACGTTAGCCTCAGTCATCGACTTCCCGTCGTTGCGGGAGAGTGTCAAGGCCGGGATCACAGCCAAAATACAGACCGAGATGGCCAACCACAACACCCAGCAGGCGACAGCATGGGCCAACATAGGAGCAGGCCCACTGTCTGACATGGTCAACCCAATGGTTGACGCCTTGGTCACCCCACAGGCAATCGGAAGTTTCATGAAAGGGGAGACCCCCGGAAAAGATCAGTCGGGCTCCAGTGAAGAGCCTGGGTATGAAACCAACTATGCGTACGAAGACGTCAACCAATTTGTCGTCCATGTTCGCCGCAAGACGGCCAAGGACGGTGCCATTGGACTGGTCTTCCTGCGTTCGGGACTGGTTTCGTGGAAGCTCAGCCGACTTCGCCTGTCCCTGTAATGCAAGTCCAAAACAATGTTGTGAGCAAGTTTGCTCGTAGCTTCAAACGACTGATCCGCGCTGATAAGAAGTTCGCGTTTGCACTGGCCCTGCTGTTGCTGCTCGCAGCCTTGATGCCATTGTTGAATTGGTACGTCGGGAGAATTCAGCTGCAAGCACAGGCCCTGGCCACAGTCGCTAGCGCAACCATACCCACGGCGGTTGTAGCTACCCCACCCAAGCCCAACGAGCCACGGCAACCCCGTGCATTGAGCAAGGAAGAGGCTCCTGATACCAGCGCTATGCCCGCGCTCCTGGCAGCCACCATGTTCACCGTCTTCTACGAGAAACAATCCAACCTGATGCCGCATGTATGCGAGGCGAATGGCGTACCAATGAGCAAGTATTCAACTGCGATCACAAAGGCATATGCAAAGGCCGTCGCCGCCGCAAACGGTATCCTGGGCTCCAAATCCGTCTATTTCGAGACTTACCTGACCATGGGTGGAAGAGAGGCCGGGATCACCCGCGTCGAGCAGGAGCTCGATCAGAAGGCCAAATCCCTTGCCAAGAGCCGTGCCGACATCTGCCGGGGATACGAAGCCTCGCCGGAGAAGGCCATCGCGGAAACGCACTATTCGGTTGTACAACCGCAGTCCTTCAAGATATTGAGCGCCGCAGCAAGCCCCTAGCCCTGAAAAGTCTTACTGTCACTGGAAGCATAACTGTTCCGTTTAAGACGGCTGATGCTTCGTTTCCTGCTTCACCGAGGCTGGTTTCGCCGCCGGCTTGCGCCGACGGCCAGAGCCTTCCTCCACAGGCTGCAACGACCTGACCGGCCGCCGTTTTGGGGTCCGGCTGCAGGCCCTGCGCATCGCGCAGGCTCTGAGCCAGGATGTTCCTTGCTGCATTCTCCTCACGCTCATGCACCGCGCCACAGCGCGCACACCTTCTTGAAGGTGGGAGGCTGTACCTTGGGGCCTTTGCGCTTGCCGCTCAGACTCGCAAACCAGTTCTTGTAGGCCTGGCCCAGGTTGATGATGGCCGATTCGGGGGCGCATTTGCTGACTTCCAGCATCCAGGGGAACTGGTCGCGCTTGATGCCGTTGAGCTGGCGGCGCAGGGCCATCTCACCGGGCTTGGGGTTGGCCGGGTCTTGCTGGTGGAGTTGGTACTGCTGCTGCCACTGGCCCAGGGCCCAGTTCCAGGCGAAGCGGGCCACGCCGCAGGCCCGGGCGAAGTGCATCGCCTGGGCTTGCGTGGGGTTGAGCCGTATCTTGTGGGTCCTGAGCATGGTTGATCTCAGGTTCTCACAGGTCCGGCGGTTGTCAAGGGCCAAAGCGGCACGAGATGGAGGCAAGGTTATGCTTCCTCTGTCGGAAGGGTTATGGTTCCGAGCACACTTACGCTCCCGTTTTTTTGTTTTACGCACGCAAACCGCACAGCTCATCGGCTAGAATTCCACAACCAACTGGCTTTTGCCGTTGTTCGAGCTGACGAATCAGCACACATTTTCATTAACCCGACCGGGCGTCCTTGCCCGCTGGGCATGGTCTATCGGTCATTCACTGAAACACCATGCCTGAATCACAAAACGAAAAGCGCATCTCCCTGTATTCCCGCCACGCCGGTGCCAACAAGGAGTACCACGTGTACCTCATGCCAAAAGACGGCCTTTGGGTCGTGAATTTTGCCTATGGAAAATCCGGGCAGGCCCTCAAGCCTGGCACCAAAACGGCAACTCCATTGCCTTACGAGAAGGCGCTGAAGAAATTCAACGCCCTGGTCGAGGAAAAGAAGAACGGTGACAGCCACTACCAGGAAGGCGTCGCCGGAACGGTCTACCAGGACCAGGTCAACACCAAAACACTGTTTGGCGTCTTTCCCCAGCAACCGAGCCCCATCACTCGCGCAGAGTTGGAGCTGCTCATGGATGAACCAAACTGGGGCATGCAGGAGAAAGCCAATGGGGAAAATCGCACACTCAAGTGTGCGGCTGGTCTCATCACCGCAGGAAACAAGAAGGGATTTCAGACTCCGGTGCCTGCATCCTGGCTGGACCAGTTCGCCGTCATCGGCAACTTCCTGGCCAATGGTGAGCACGTTGGCGACAAGTTCTATGCATTCGACCTTCTGGAGCTCAATGGTACCGACCTTCGAGCATTGGGACAACGCCAACGCTACACGCAACTGGCCCAGCTCCATGCCACCTTCAAGGATCGCGTTCCCAGCTTCGAGCTGCTGACATGCCACTACGACACCGTTGCCAAGCGCAGCTTGCTCCAACGGGTTGAGGCGACAAGCGGCGAAGGTGTTGTCGCCAAGGATGGCACTGCCGCCTGGGAAGATGGCCGCAACAAGAACACGCTGAAGTTTGTCTTCCGCGACGTGGTCACCTGCATCGTTCTGGGTGCAAACGCCCAGCGCTCGGTGCGAATCGGTCTGCTGGACCGCCAAGGATGTTTGATTCCTTGCGGCAACGTCACCATCCCATCGAACAAGGCAGTCCCTGATATCGACGCACTGGTGGACGTGAAGTACCTGTACTACACAAGCGGTGCGGCCTTCGAGCAGCCGGTCTACGACCCCGACAACAAGGGGCCTCGGACCGACGTCGAGCGCCATGAGTGCACTGTCGACCAGATCCTGCGTTTCAAGCCGGCCGAACAGCCCGCCACCTGCTAGTCCCGTACTAGCAAGCCATCTCAGCAATAAGCGAATCCCTGCAGCCACCCGGCTGCGGTGGATTCCCAAAGCATCAATAGCCAGTTGGTGCTTTGGGAATCCGTTCGTCTTATCGAAATTGATTCAAATATCTGAAAACCAAAACACAAAACCCGAAAGGAATGGCTAAAATGACGACGCACTGCAGGCATTACGCCTCTTGTCGAGCTGACGAATCAGCAAACATCAACCACCCTGATCGGGCATTCGTGCCCACAGGGCATGCGTGTTCGGTTTTCAACTGAAAACACCATGACAATCAAAATTGACCAAGTCGAATCGCACGCGGATGCCCAGCAACTCCTGCAGCGCGTTACGCAAATGCAGTCGACTGGCGCTACTCTGGCAGTACGCCGGCCAGCGACGACATACGCCGACTTGCTGACACGGCTGGACAAAATGACCGCGCAAGACCTGACGGCCCCGGTGAGCGCAGAAGTTGCCTTCCAGGGTTCCTACTTGACGCCACCGGCCTGTACGCTGACCCAAATTGGCTTGCACGTTGGGGAAGCGGCGTCGCAAAACCGCACAGTGTTGCACCTGACAACAACTGGCCTGGCAATCCCGCGCCACGACGCGCTTGCCATTTACACCTGCCAAATCATGGGCTTTGCACTGACTGAGGAAGACAGCAAGTGGAGATATTCCACCAACGGGTCCGACTCATCTACTGACGGTGACTTCCCAGACAAGGAGTCCGCTGCAGTGGCGGCCGTTCGGGCCTACTTCACTTTCAGCGACTGGAAGATTGAAGTGGCACACGGCGACACCATCATGGGATACTTCGAATGGGCATTGCGCGAAGCGATGCTGACTACGAAGGCGGAGGCCCTGTGCGCTTGAACAACACACTCACTCCACCCAACCAGGTTGGGCCAGTCGCCAGTCTGGCCGGTGCCTACGTCGCCAGCCTCATGCGACGCAACAAAGTGACCATTCGCGCCCTTGCGAACCGGATGAACATCACCAAAAAGCGAATCCGCGAGGTCGTCAAGCAGGGGGTCAGTGGACCATGCATGTGCAACGACTGGTTCGAAGCGATCACCAAGACCGGGCTTTTCCCAGAGCCCAAAGGCCCACCAGCGACGAAGGCTGACATGGCACGCATTAAGGTGTTCTCTGGCTACGTTTGCCTCGACGGCGTACGTGTCCAGGTGGACTTCCAAGCACCAGCCAATGCGACCAAAGAGCAGCTCGATTCTGCTTTCCTGGACGTATTGGCCCAAAAGGCCGAAATCGACTATCTGGAAATCGGCGAGATCTGATTAGAGCCATGTTTACCAATCACAAACACAGTGACAACTTCATGCTCGCCGTCATCCGAGACGGTGTACAGAAGAACTACATCCTTCACAAATCCTGCGTCGTATTGGCAATGGATGCTGCTTGGCTCACCAATCCTGACGGGGAGAGCCAGGCAGGGAACTATCTCGCGACGCGCGAAACCAGCGACGTGCCATTCGGGCCACTGGGATACGGATGCGTGCTGGTCTCGTTTGACGACAAGACGGTGCTCAGCTACCAGATCTACAAGGACATCTCCTACTTCACACTCAGTGATGTGGGACACATGGGAGGAGCCGCACCTGCTTGGATGGACTGGTCTCGTGTCATTGACGATGCCTTTGACAAGGAGTGCATTTCCAGCGCGATCTACGGGGCGAGCCAATCCAGTGGCCAATTACGACTGGCTTTGCCGCAGGTCGTGCGCGAGCGAAAGGCGCTCACATTGCGGTTCGTCTCGCGTGAAAAGCCTGTCCCGTACAACACCGTTGGCGTTGCATTCAGTCCGAAGGGCTGGGTCATTCGTCATCAGAATGTTCGCAACGAGGGCCCAGCCCAAGGGAACATCGTCACACGCCTGGTGAACAACCTGCGTCGACTCCGTGCCAGCATGGCCCCCGAGTCCGTGTGGGCCGGCTTCACGGCATTTCAATAGAACCCAAAAGGCTCACTGCGAAAGCAGTGAGCCTTTTGTTTTTGAGCTTCACAAAACCAAATCCAATATGCATCCAAACAAAATAAATACGAAGAATGTGGGCGTGCCCTACTTACATTTTCGAATACAAGTGCTATTATTTTTGAACGGTTCAGCCAAAGGGGACCGTACCAGCTGTGGTTTACAGCATGAATGAAGAACGCGGCGGCGGTCATACGCCCACGCGAGCATCAAACGAAGAGTCAAAGAACACGCAAATACGCAGTTCGTCCGGATACGTTCCGTGACGTCCATTTGAAGCACACAAAAGCCAAACGATTTACCAACATTTCAACGTAGGAGAAAGCACCATGACCGAAACCACCAACCCCCAGGCCACCATCACCCCCGAGGAGCAAGCCGCCCATATTCAAAAGCTGGTTAACTTCGATAAGGAAATCAGCACGATCAACCCGAAAACATTGCTCGAATCCATCGAGCACGTCAAGGGCGGACTCATTCGGATCGGCATTGACCACCTGCGTGTCATGCCCGACTTCAATGTCCGTATTCGTGACGCGGCCTACTACGAACACATCCAGTCGCTCAAGCAATCCATTCTCGAAGAGGGCTTCTACGAAGACAAGCCGCTGGCAGGGGTTGCCAGTTACGAAGGGAAAGAGCCGGTCATCTTTGTGACTGACGGTGACTGCCGTCTGCAGGCTGTCAAACTGGCCATTGCTGAAGGTGCGCCGATTCAATCGGTCCCTGTGGTGCTCAAAGATCGTACAACCACGATCGAAGATCTCACAATCGCACTAGTCCGCTCGAACGGAGGCAAGCGGTTCACACCCTTGGAGCTATCAGTCGTGGCACGCCGGCTCCAGAAGTTCGCGTGGACCGAAAAGACCATCGCAGCGAAGCTCGGATTCAGCGAGGAGTACGTCAAACAATTGCTGACCGCGAGCGGCGCGCCGGTTGTCATCCGCCAAATGATTGCCGAAGGCGAAGTCCCGCTAGCGGTTGCCGTGCAGAGCATCCGCACGCACGGTCCGGAAGAGGCAAAGCAAGTTCTGCAAACGGCGGTGGCGCAAGCGAAAGAGCGCGGCGAGACGAAGATTACGCGGAAAGACCTGCCGGAACAGATTTACAAAAAAACCATTACCAAGAACGCCCCCAAGCTGGTTGGCATCATCGAGAAGATTCACGCGGAGCCGCTGTTCAAGCAGTTGCCCGAAGAGCTAAAGCTCGAAATCAGCGAATTTCTGGCATCAATGGCTGTGGCCAAGGCCGCCGGCGCAAAGCAGGATGAGCAGGCTTGCGCAACTGGCACCGGCAATGGCGGCGAAACGACCGATGCTTCGACTGAGCACTGCGGCGCGACCCCCGAACAGATGAATGCCACAGAGGCGACAGAATCTGCTACCTGATAGAACCACCTCAACCGAATTACCAAAGTCGGCCCAAGGGGACAACTTCCCTTGGGCCGATTCAATTGGACGGCCGAAAAACTGGGATAGATGGAAAAGAACCAAAAAGCGGCTGTAGAATGTCGCCATTGCACCCTTATGAGGGTCATCGAGCTGACGCATCAGCAACCCATCAACCCTACCGGGACCAGTACCCGGAATGGGCTCTGGCTCGGTCTTTTGAGACCAACCCATGGAATATCTGAAACCTGGACTCGCTTTCACGAGCAAGTCAAACTTTCTCAGCATCTGGCGCTACGAGACGGAGAGAAAACGCGAGTCCGCTCTGGCTGACATCCTGCGGGCAGGGCACGCACGCTCCATTGAGCGGTGTGAAGTCAAATCGATACCGTGGAAAACACCCAATCGGGCGGAAATCAACACGGGCTGCAAGACGTTTGACGAGCAATGCCAGGGGGTCATGACCGGAAATGTCATTGCCAACACTTTTCTGTCTCTGTTCATCAGGCCCCGCGCTGAGCGCAAATGCAATGGCTTTGACTTCGCCTATGGCGAACTGCAAACGGCCGACCTGAAGCCATTTGCACAGCCAAATTTGTGCGCCAGGAACGTGCTCAGCTACATCAGCACACTGCCGCGCGCAGAGACGGATCAGCTGCTACTGACACTGGTTTTTCATTACGCACGGGACCGCTTCGGGCGCAAAAAAATGGTCGTCCACGGAGCCATCATCACCGACACATTACTCAAAGTCGTCAAACGCTTTGATCGTTGGGAATTGGGTCTTACGGAAAGAACCCAATCCATGCGCGTGATGGACACCGTCACTCCCTACCTCACGGACGAATGTGCGGTCAATCGCCAGCCGGTCGCCCTTCACTAACTCAACAAAGGCATCGCCTTACCTCACCTGCAAAGCAGGGAGGTTTTCAGAATCGCCCCTAAGGCCATTGTGAAAACTTCACCTGAAGTAACAGTGTTCCCGACCAATGTGTCGAACCGAGCTGACGAATCAGCATCAACAACAACCCATTGAGCACTGCCGATCAGCTGTGCCCAACGGAGATCTTCGAAAGAAAAGACTATGCCTGTGATAAACAAAAAGGTTTCCAAGGGGAACCAAGACGCCCGCTACACGGAAACCATCAAAACCAAAGGTATCTGCATTCGAATTGACATTCGCAGCGACTTTTACGCATTCCAGTCGTGGGCACATTGTTCAGTTTGCAGCGAAAAGGACCTCCAATGGAACATCCTTGTCGACATTCACTACGGAATCATGAAAACCAAGGTTGGTAGCTATTCCAAAGGGCCAACCGAAGCGGATTTCAAGGCTGACCGCGATGAACTGGTTCGCCAGGCAAGCGAGATCCTGAACATCGACTTCGCCTAAGCCGCGGCAGTCGTTCATCCCATCAAGAGCCGCCCACACCGGGCTGCCCATCAATCACTCAAGGAATCAACCCCATGAATCACACCAACACACACGCCCTGGGCGTCGTAACGGCCCTGGCTTCGGTCAACGGCCACGTCAGCATTGAAGGCGGGGTGGCATCGCTGCCCGATGGAACTTCGATCCCCCTGGTCGAGCCGAAAAGTCAACGGTACCTGGTTGAGGTCTGCCGTACAGCCTACGGCAACATCACTATGCCTGTGACCTCGCTCAGTGGGCGCGAGGCGGCTGAGATTGCATTGGACTACGCCGGCAACGAGTCGTTTTCCGAGCACAGTGCGGACTATTCGGTGCTGAGCGTGGTCAATGCACAGACTCACCAAGCCGTTGAGTATGAGGACCCTGAACCGGTTCCGACACGCGCCTTCATTGTCCTTCCATCGGCTGACGGCGCTCCCTTTTACCTTCATGCCTTCGGGCCCGAAGGGATGGCTCACACCGACGCCCTTGTTCTGGTCAACACGACCATTGCACAAGTCAATGCTGAGGATGCGACCAGCTCGGAAGCCGGCGGCGGATGCAATGATGGCAAGGTAGTCGAGGACGTTCTCAAGGAGCGCCTGACCGCCTGCGGATTTGCCTTCCTCAAAGGTGAAACGTCCATTCCGTGGGACAGCTACTGAGGTGATCGGCCCTGACTTCGGTAATGCCAAGTGCAATGCCGGGGGCAGGACCGAGTTGACGATCACAGCACCCACAACTCACTCGTCCGGGCGCGATCTTCCCATAGGGGAGGGCGCTTGGACATTCAAGAAAACAATATGAATGCAAAGAAACTCGCGGAACGATTGAAGGCCTCTGGCATCACCGTTCAAAAGATTGATGAGCCGTGCTACGAAGAGGATGGGGCCATCACCATTTCCGGCAAAGTCCATGTGCAGGTACCCCTTGAAGGAGACGATCCGAATGTGGTTCGGGATACTACGTCGGGAGTCATGATCTTCTACAACCCGCGATCAGACTTCAATGAGCTGCTGGCAGACATTCGCAAGGCGATTGCCGCAGAACAACTTGAAGTTGAATCCACTCAACCTGCGCAGCGGCTTTAGAAGCGCGTAGAACCCACACTCAACACACCCGGCACGTTCGCCTATCCGAAAGGAACCGCCGACAAACATCATCAACCTAGGCCAAAACGGCCAGCTGCCCCCACAACTGGGGGCGGTTTTCAAAGTCGCCTCTAGTCGGAGATTTTGAAAACCGCGCTAAAATCCATCAATCAGTTGACCTCGTGTCAAAGAGCGAGCTGCCGAGCAGCATTTATTTCACACCCACTGGGGCACATTGCCCTTGTGGCATGTGCTTCTATCTTCAAAGAAAGTATGCACATGAACTTGATTCTCACAGTTCCACTCAACATCAAAACCAAGACTGGTCGGACACTGGAGCTCATGCCCGTTGTCATGTCGGGGATGCCCTCGTCGCGAAGCGATATCTTCGTTCAATTCCTGAAAACAGGAAGCCCCCGCATCGAGATTGATGACGCCACGGTCAACAACATCCAGGCCTACATGCGCAAGCACAAGAGTGAAGCCGTAACTGAAGACGGCAACGTTGCCTGGACAATTGCCGGCCTAACACTCGTCGAGTGCGATCCAGACGTTGCTAACTCGATGTTCGACCAGCAGGAGTCCGACCAATGACCACCTGGATGATTGATCTTCTCGACCGTGTCGGTCAGCGCGTTCTGCCAACCGCGCCCAGTCCACAGGATCTGCGCTTTCGCAAAGTGGAAGGCGACACGCTTGGTGAAGCACTTGATCGCGCCCAAATGGAGGCAAACGCAATCAAAAAGTTGCGGTCCATCCACAACGGTGATTCCGTGATCATGAGCGATACGGAGTTGGATTGGCTCATCGACCAGGATGTGTACCCCACCTACGTGGTATCCATTCCCAACCCGAACCGCTGTGGGTTACTGGATGCCTTTCTCGTCGCAAGCAAAAGCCATCCAACGATGAAGGCTTACGCCGCAAAGGTGATGGCCGAGTACGAGGCGCAGCCGGCAATTCGCCAGCACCGTCAACAGCAGGGCAAAGCGCTCGCCGCGGCTGCCTGATTCCCCATTTACTCACTTCAAAAAGCTCATCCGCTTTCCAGACCCGCCAGGCGGTTTGGTTTTCAAAGCGTCCTTTACAAAGGCTGCTTTGAAAACCATCATAGAAGTGCAATCCTGCCAGAAGACAAAATAGGTCCAAATGAAACCCAAAACACACTTTTTGGGAAATGCCAGCCAAACAAACGTAATGAATCGGCACACGTATGGAAGTAGAACGACTATACTGTTTGCGTTGTTGACCTCCGGTCACACGCGAGCTGACGGATCAGCATGTTTAGCAACCAACACGGGCTCCAGCTTGCCCGATTGGACTTTTTAAAAACCATGCCGTTGGAATGAAGCGTCGTTTTAGCAACTACTCGCCAAATTCCGATTGTGTAACAAGCGATTGCGGCTAATCTGCCGCAAACCATCAAAACGAAATTGGGTCAATGAAACCATGACTACTACTATCAACACAGAGGCAGCGACACTTGCTCTGGAAGCCCAGGTACAAACGGCCTTGGAATTCCAGGCTGAGTTTGTCGGGGCGAATCACTCCAAATTACTGAGCGGCATGGCCGTTGAGCGAGATGGGAACGCGTGGCTTGTCGCAATTGATGACATTCGCATCATCCCTCACTTCAATGTCCGGGTGAAGAATGCCGCCTACTTTGCGCACATCGACAAGCTGACGCAAAGCATCATTGAAAACGGCTTCTACAAAGACAAGCCGGTCGCCGGCTATCTTGCCCAGGAAGGCAAGAAGCTAGTGATCTATTGCACGGACGGACATTGCCGTCTCGAAGCAACACGCAAGGCAATCGCCTTGGGCACTCCCATTCGGGAACTCCCGGTGATCCTCAAGGAGAAATCAACCACGGTCGAGGATCTGACTGTTGCGCTGGTTCGGTCAAACGACGGCCTGAAGCTCTCGCCGCTCGAACTGGCCATCGCCTGCAAACGTCTTGGAGACTATGGCTGGTCATACCAAACCATTGCGACGAAGATCGGTATCACTGAGGAATACGTTGGGCAGCTGATGACCTTGGCTGGCGCACCCAAATCGATCCGCGAAATGATTGAGGCAGGTGAGGCCACGGCAGGAGTAGCGCTGACCGCGTTGCGTGACCATGGCAGCGATGCCGCCAAGGTCATGACCAAGGCTCTTGAGGATGCCAAGGCAAAGGGCAAGAGCAAGCTGACTGCAAAGTTCTTGCCGAGCGCAGTTCTCAAGCGTGCGCAGACCAAATCCGCGCCCGTGATGTTCAGCGCCATCGAGAAGATCAAAGAAGACAAGGGCTTCCGAAGCCTTTCCAAGGATGTCCAGTCACTCGTTCAAGAGATCCTGGACCAAATCGCCAAGGCCAAAAGTGATGCTGCTGCCAGAACAGAATCCGCGGCCAACGCGACGGAAGACGCGACAGAGTAGGTGCCAGCATTTATGGAGACACCTAGTGTTTCCTTTCGGCGGCACCCCATTGAGCGCCGTCCCGTAGACCGCACCTGTTTTTGACCAACGGTCACGACGTGCTAACACATCAACAATCACTCCAACCCAAATGGGCTCCAATTCGCCCAATGGGTGTGTGGGGCCTCCTATTCGAGATCACCCATGACAAAGCTCAACACAACAACCAACCACTTGGCTGTTCGCATCAAAGCGCGCAATCCTAAAACGGTTCCATTCTTCGGACACTTCAAGACCACCTACCCTGAGATCGGTGAGGTGAATCTGGCATTTACGGCCGACGTCTATGCCTACGTTGGATCCCCCCTTTGCCTCCACCTCTGGAGCCAAAAGAGCGAGGAGGGCGGAGCATACTTCGAGCCGTTCACCGATCTGACCAAGAACATTCGGCCAAACGAATGTGAGAACGGCGAAATCATCGTGAAGGCCTACGAGGAAAATGAGCCGCTGCGCAAACCGCTTCTGGACCTCGGATACTTTGAGGACACCGGAAAGCGAATTCCCGGTGGCTTCGTTGAATTCGAGATCTGGCGCGTCACGCAGAAGTTCGAGGAGGCCTTCTCGACCGTCCATCCCAGCCTCGAAGAGGCGATGAAGAAACGCAACTGAAACGGTCCCAACTGGAACCAAAACAGCGCTTGCCGTGACAACGGTCGGCCGGTCCAGTGATGGATCCGAATCGAAATTGAAATTGGACTCCACTGCCCGTACGGCGGTGGCTTCCCAAAGGAATGGCTCCTTTGGGAAGCTAAAAAGCGAATAGAATCTAAAAATACCGACGCAAGTCGTTACGAGCTGCCGCGCAGCACATTTCATCAACCCAAGCGGGGCCCGTGCCCCGATGGGTGCCGGGTTCCTTTCTTGAAAGAATCCCATGAAAAGTAATCAGATTTTCCGTATCAGCGGAAAAGGTGGCGTGTTGTGTTCAATCCTGGCAAACGCTGGGAAGAATGCAACTACGCTTCGTCCACTGGCCCAGCTGGTTCAGCGCCTTGAAACCGCGCGCAAGAATGCCAAGTTCTGCCAAGCCATGTCAGATCAGTACATTGATGCTGAGATTGCTGTGACGTTTGAATCGGGAAACACGGTTCCAAAAAGGTTCAGACGCGTCCTGATTGATCTCTCATCTGGTCGCGAACCTCATCTTGTTTTCACTAACACGCCCGACGGCAATGAAACCGTCAGCGTTCCGTTTACCACAGCGGTATGCGATGACTGGATCAAACCGAGGGCAAATGCCGGCTGCCTCGACTGTGGCGGGAAATACACCTGCCCAGTTTGCGAATCAGTCAAAGAACCTCTTGCTGCCTAACCGGCAGCAAACATTCATTCAACATAGGCAGGGTCTTTCAATACCGAGATCCCTGCCTGCACTTCATCAGAAAAAATGAACAAAAATCAGTTCCTTGCCACCCTCAAAGCCGCCAACGCAGTCATCGTCAACGGAAGTCCCGTGCTTCGGGAATGGGAAGTCTCCGACATAAACGGCAGTGGTGACAACCAGGTAGCACAATTTCGCTGGTATGAAGCCGGGACACCGTTTGGCATCACCCTGACAGAAGAAGGAATTTCGTCTGGACGGTTCGCCGAAGGGGGCTGGTTCATCTGCAGTGATCACGACGGGGACCAAGCAACGATCCAACTCTTCCGCATGGAGGCCTTGGCTCCAGTGGCCAAACGCGACTCGACTGGCTCCACAAGCATTCCGCAAGGACGCCGTCGTCACAAGGACGCAAGCCAGGATCAGCTGGTGCTCATGGACCGCAACGTGCCTGAGACAAGCCAAGAAGCCGAGTTCATAAATGCAACTCTTCAAGGGGCCAGTCCCACGGTCGCAATGTCGATTGCGACCTACTTCACGGTACCGCAGCACATCGCAAACGATGGTGAGGATGCCATCGCCCGGTACGTTCTTCAGGTACTGGTGTTTGCGGCGTCCAAGAGCAACTGCCTGCGCTTTCACGTCCAGCTAGGACAAGCCAACCTCCAATAGGAACCGTTGGGCGAATACCCACAGTTTCCAAACATCGCACAACTAAACCCCCGCTTCATTGCCATTCAGGCATAGAGCGGGGGTTTTGCCTTTTGGATTTTAGGAAAATGGCCAATTGCAAATAGCCCTCCTAAACTGCTATCATTACCACATTCACTCGAATTTCGAGTAGTCGAGCTGCCGAGCAGCACTTTCATATCAATCCGACCGGGATCCATTCCCGACGGGATGGCCTTGGTCAACCTAAGAGCCATAAATGGAAACACTTGAACTTGAAAACCAACTGAAATCCAAGGAATTCTGTATTCAGGATTCGGCGAGCATGACGACCCTGCCCACAGACCATAAGTTGTCTGGCGTGGGTGCAAAACATCTTGCCGCTATCCTGGCATCGCGCTTCCGTGATACGGGAACCAAAGAGTTTTGCGGCATTGAAGGCTGCGATGAAAATTCTGTGATGGTCGATATCCGTGACTGGTACGCCGGCCGCGCCGATAAAACCATCGCACGCATCGTCGAGTTGGCCCTGTACTTCACCGAAGTGCACCCACTCGTTCACCTGGCAACATCACGCCTAAACGAGCGGCTTGAGTTTGCGCGGAAGACCGAGTTTCTCATCATGGGGCCCGATGAGGCGTTTGCGGTGGTTCTGGAGCGAGAAAACGAGCCGGACAGCCAAATGATTGCGGCGTTTATGACCGACGATAAGGGCGTTCCCCGGACATTGGACGGGATTGGCCATTGGGGTCTGAACTATCACGCGACCCCGCGGGACATCGCTTCACTCAATGAGACATCCGCCAAACGGGCGATTGAAGAATCAACGTTCTCTCTCCTGCAGGAGATGGCCAGAGAAAAATCCAGTGCCGTGCGCATCGCAAGGCTCAAGGAAACACTCGACCTGCTGGGCAAATTTGAAGCGCCTCCAGAACGGACATCTACCGGCGCCATCGTTAAACGATGGTTCATCGAGAACGGAAGCGGTGGGTCCATCAACAAACTGACGCCGCATGAAAAGGGCTGGATCACCTACCCAACCTCCCAAGATGCGTGGTATTTCAGTGTTGTGATCAATCCTCGCACTCGCGAGATCATGACCTACGCCGAAGGCGACGTATCCCACGTCACTTGCGAAGACCAACGCCAATTCGTTGGTGAACTGAAAAGCATGGCGGAGTTCTATGGTCCAAGCCGGAAATCATCGGCGCGGGCGTATGACCTCGGTGGGGGTGTTACCCGCTTCTACGACAACCTGTTCTTTCTGTCCGGCAGACTGGGGATCTTCCCCTTTGCAAATGACGATATGGTCGAAGCAGGCGAGGAGAAGGCACCCCTCTTTGGCGCCTTTCATTTGGATCACCCGATCTTTGCAGCGATGGCTGGTTACCCTGAAATCGACTTCCAGGTACCAGCAGATGCATTCGAGCTCGATCACCTGAGTCCGCTTGCATTTGAAGCCTATACCTGCAGCGCCCTCATCCATGCTGACGGCATCGATGTCACCGTGCGTTTTGCTAGTGGCAAAGAAGTCTCTGGCCTCTATGAGGCCAAGGAAATGGAGGCCGTCTGATGAAGAAGATGGTTTTTGCCAAATGGGCTGATGACAAGCGCGCTTTTCCCAGTACGCGCCAGGTCATTGCAACCATTCTGCGAGGCTGCAAAGCCAAGCAGAAAGTTGACCCCCGCTACCATGTCCAGCGAGCAACTGCTGGGCACTACAAGGTTAGCCACGGCAACGTGGTGAGCTTGGACATCTGGGTCACAAACACCCAGCCAATCACTTAACTGAGTACGACGAAGGCCACGCCCGCATGGGTGTGGCCTTTTTCGTTTTTGGTTCCTAAACTGCTAGAATCCACCCACTGCACCCGACAAGGGGACATCGAGCTGACGAATCAGCATCTTCATTAACCCGCGGGTTTCCACATCCGCCAGGGTGTGCACCGCAAACTAAGTTTTACGAGCATGAACAATCAATCAAACGCACTGGTCCGTTTCGTCCTGATGTCGGCCACTCAGCTTGCCTCCAACAACGGCAAAGGCTTTTGGAATGACAGCGACGGATGGGGCGACTACCAGTGCGCAAAGAAGTACACGACTGAGGACCTGATGACCTGCACTGCTGACATACAGGCCGAGCCGAACTGCCAGTGGATCACCTTGGCACCCGATATCGCTGCTGCTGCAAAAGGTGAAATCCCTTACCGGATTGTCCTGAAAGCAGAAGAGGTCGATCAGGTTTTGACTGTCTACGACTGTGACGCGAAGGATGACGACGCGGCCATAGCCCGGGCAAATGCCAAATATCCCAACTGTGACCTCTACTTTGTGGAGCCTTTCAACCGGGCCGAACTGAGCTACGTTGCCTATTCTGCAATTGAAGCACATCTCAACGAAGGCGCCGGCTTCTGGAACAACGAGGATGGCTGGACAGGTCGCGAGTTGGCGACGCGGTTTTCCGAGTATGAAAGGCAAACGTTCAATTTGCCGGTTTCCCCAAATGGGGACGCCCAGTGGATCGTGTCTGACTATTTGAACGTCACAATCGCCGCTACCAATACTGTTGTCACGCCACAAAAATCAAGTGCTCCAACCATTCGGTACAGTGTGGATGGTGGCGAAACCTACAACCTGGCACCAGAGGGCGTGCGCCTTCAATATACGGATGTCCCAGTCCCAGGAGAAGACGAGAATGGGGAGTTCTATTTGAACGCAACGCACGAAGGCTTGATCATGGACGTCTACGTTTCTCGGGAGAGCCACTTGGATCACAATATTGGCACCTCAAGCGAACTGTTGAACGATATCGCCGGTCGGCTTGTTGACGCGAATGCCTGAAATTGGGCATTTCACCCCATGGTTAAGCGAGGGACTCGCGCGGCTCGTTTGGTCGTGATTTAGGCGGCCGCATCATTTTGTTTTCATTTATGCCCAAGACAACTCGCGGTTGTCTTGGGCATTTTTGTTTTCTGGTTTTGGCCCGCATCCATAATCGCGGTGAAACCGGCCGATATGGCGAGGCGCGTCCATTTTTGATCATTTAATGTGCAACACCGATCTCCAAGAGAGAACGCTGCTGCACACCCAATTGCTTCCAGCCTAGTTCATGCCATTGCCTGTGGTAAACGAGAACGTGCGGTTCGTGAACACGGTTCCGTTGTTTGTGCCGCTAAAGGTGACGGTGTACTGCGTCAGACGTTCCAGTGGGGCGTCAGGTGCAACGTAGGCGGTACTGGTAGTGAAATAGCCGAAACCATTTGGATCATTCGACGCCGAGATTACCGGACGCAGCACGATAGGTGCCCCGGTTGAAGTCTTCACCATCGACACACTGGTAATAAACAAAGCATTTCCACTGTGAGCCCGGAATAGAACAGGTGTGCCAATTGGATTCGCAGCAAGGTCACGGCCGGGCACAGGATTCGGTGATTCGCCGCGTAGTTGGTAGTTGACACCAGAAGTCCCGTCGCAAGGATAGGTCGCGACAACATTGCCGGCCATCTCCTGCTTGCCTGCGGCTGTTAGATAACCTGGGTTGGCACCAAAGTACGGGACGCCAGGAACATTGGAATCAAGTGAAGCGACCCCAATGTCCCTATACCCACCAAAGAGCACGTTCAAGTGGTACGGAGCACTCAATAACGTGTGGATTGCATCCAGTCCAGACCCTGAAGCCAGAACCTCTGAAACAGTCCCTGAATAGCCAATTGCGCGATCTTGAGGATTTACACCTGTAAATCCAGGCAAACCTTGAACTTCAGTATGCGACGCTACCCCGTTCAACTTCATGTAGTTAGCGTGCGCCATTGACATGGCATCCAGCGTCGTACTCTGTGCCAGCAAGCCGAACCCACAGCGGCTGCGCTCGGCGTTTAAAAGTGAAAATGCCGCTGCCGCTTCACCACTATATGTTGCCGTTGGCACACTGGTGACCAGAGTACTGGCATCAATGATTGGCTGCGTAGGCGTCGTAGACGGTGCAATGTTTGTTGCTGGCACAGAACCCCCGCCGCCGCCGCATGCCACCAGGGCGGCCGCAAGCAGTGTGCTGATACCGAATTGTGTAAATTGACGATTAGCTGATTGAAAGCGCATTTGTGAAAACTCCTTGTGTGTTGAATCTAAGTTACCACACGTTTTCACTTCGTCAAGGCCATAAAAATGACATTTTTGGCTTTATTGAATTTCAAGTGGATGTGTGAGGACTCACAGGTAGGCGACATATGTTAGGTGTGGCGCGACCTCCACAAATCCCGGGGCGATTCAGTGGCGGGAGCAGGCTGTCGGACGAGCAGAGTTGACTTCCCCAAATGCAAAAAGTCACTAAATATGTGCGACAGAACATGCATTTAAAACCTAAAAAGCAAAATTCTTGTGTATTGTGCGCTAAGTGATTTCTTAAATCTAATTGGATGGAGTGGAACTATGGGATCAATGTTTTAGCTTCCTAGTCCGGACAGACGGCAGGGGTTATGCAGGGTGACTTTGACAATTGTCGTAGCGTTTCTGTGTAGTGTTGCGGTCGCGCAAGATAGAGGTTCTACCAGCCCTAGTCTGAACACTGCGCCCCACATCAATACCACTCAATCGGAGCCGACTCACTCTATTGGCCAGGGTTCAGCTGCGAATCAGTCTGATTCAGTACGCCATCCCGGTGGAGCACCAGCAGTGTGTCCGAACGGCGCCCTCAATCCCCCAGTGTGCAATTTGAAATGCGCCAATGGAGCGAGTGACTACCCAGACTGCACTGCGCCGACCTGCGCCAACGGGGCATCGAACTACCCAACTTGTACCTTCCCGCCATCGACCTGCGCCAACGGGGCATCGAACTACCCAACTTGTACCTTCCCGCCATCGACCTGCGCCAACGGGGCATCGAACTACCCAACTTGTACCTTCCCGCCATCGACCTGCGCCAACGGGGCATCGAACTACCCAACTTGTACCTTCCCGCCACCGACCTGCGCCAACGGGGCATCGAACTACCCAACTTGTACCTTCCCGCCACCGACCTGCGGAACAGGTACTGGCTGCGAAGGAACAAACATGGTCTCTCGCGACAGTTGCAGCGGCTCGATTGTTTCTGTTGACTGGAACTCATTGGCCTGCGGATACATAGCTCCGCCCGTAGTGACTACCCAAAATGAAACCATGGTTGGGGGCTGCCCAGCAGGGTTTACTGGCCAGATCAGCTACGCCAGGACTGTCACCATCACGAATGGTGTCCCTGATAACCCTGGATGGAATCAGACTTCAAATACTTGTGTGCCAGAAGCGCCGGCGTGTGCACCGGGGCATTACCCGGGGGGTACCTACTCTTATTGCATCGACGAATGGACCATCGGAGTTTTCGATAGCTGCACTGGTGAAATGTTTAACAGCTATGGCGATGACTATACTTGCACTGTCAACCACGGTAACTGCGTCTTTGGGGTCGACCCCCTGACTGGGACTTGCCCTTTGTACTAAAGTAACGACTGACCAGCACCAAGAAGGGCCCAGAATTCGGAGGCCCTTTTCAAAGATCTCTGGCGCCACTGCCAGTCGTAAGCGTGCGGCTGAAAGCACCCCATTGCCGGTGCCGCTGATGGTTACCGGGTACTGCGTATTCGGTGCCAACGGCGCATCCGGCGCAATATAGGCTTAGCCGGTAGTGGACCAGCCGTTCTTATAGACCTATCCAAAGCTATCCGTTGCTGACTAAACATCAGCACGGAACGTCATGGAGAGTCACGCCAGCCGAACAGTTGTGCTGACGATTCGCATCACGTTTCTCACCGTGAATGGCCGGATAGCACCCAATGCCCGCATTTCTGTCAGACAGAGGTGCGGGCTTTCCTTTTGGGAAGCCCGACCGGCCATGCGCTGCAAGCGCTGCTTTGAGACTTGTCCTCACCTTGGCCCACTGTGACCATACATGCTTCGCATCATTCCTTGCAGGTAGATGGAAGGTGACATGGCCACCGTCACGGGCAGGCACTACTGCCACCCGTTTGGGAACTCGCTCGGACAAGCCCAATCCTCTTCGGGCTATGGCCAGGGCCGCACCCATGTGAACCGATATACCATTGCTTTGTGCGTGGTTCACCGCACCGATCACCGACGTATACGCCGGATTGACTTCAACCACACCAACGCCGACCCGGTAGGCAGCAGCCTTGATGCTGGAGACAAATTTGTTGCAGGCAAAACTGGACAGCATGCGGGCATACCGCGGATCAGTTCGTTCCAGTTCAGCCTTCTTTTTTGCAAAGTCCAGCTTCTCCACCGCGATGGGCTTGCCTGCTCCTTCGGCGATGGAAACTATCTGGGCCGCAGCATCGCCAATCAGTGCCTTGGCCTGATTCGTAGTTTTGCCGTTGGTCACCAGATCAATACGCTGGACTTTGACCAGGTTGCCAAAGCGGTCTGTCTCCGATATTGCTACGTGGTCACCCCGGCATTGATGTCCACTCCGATGGCGCCCAAGGTTCTTTTGGTTTTGAGCTCAACAGCAGGTGCCTCACAGCTCACAAACACGCGCCATCCTTTGGCATCGCGCACGAAGCGGTAGGACAGGGCCGTGCCGGTATATTTGAACGTGGCTTTGCCGGTCTTCGTGACAGTTGCAATGCGTTCACTGCTGGCCAGTGCTGCCATGATTGCCTTGTGCCCATAGGCAAAGCGCACACCATGGATGGTGATGTACTTGCCGTGTGAACCGCCCAAAGCATCAGGCAGACGTAACTTCAGGTCCAGCGTTCCATCATCGTTCACACTGGCCTGACAGCTCTGGTTACCCGCCAATTCATCCTTGCTTCCCAGTACAAAGATCTGACTGGAGCGAGCAGTCTGCCAGTCGGCTTTCCAGGCGTCGTAGTCTGCGTAGCCGTTTGCATCCAGTTCAAACTGGGCCCTAAACAGTGTTTTGGATCCAAAGCACAGACGCACAGCGCCTGTGCGGTGGTCGCTTTGCATTTGTGCATGTTTGCGCTCCAGGATGGCTAGCCGGCGTTTCTTCTGGTGCAGCTTGGCGGCCTGGCTGGGACGTAGGGCGAGTTTGGCAATAACCTTGGTGGCCTTGTTGATCCGGGCATTCAGGTCTGCAATCAATTCCGGTCGACGAGCCTTGATGGAGTCCATCTTGCCTTGCAGGCTAACGCGCATCGCGTTGAACTGGCGGGCTGTGATTGCGAATTGTGGCTGAAATGCGCGCTTGAGGTCATTGACCGTACCACCGGCCTGCATGGCAGCAAAGAGGCTGCGCTCGGCTCGGCCGTACAGAGCGGCGTATGAATCGAGTGCTGCGATCTGTGCAGCATCGAGCACCGGGCGGCTCTGGTAGGTAAAGATGGCTCGCGCGTCCTGCGCTTTGCTGATCA
>Ga0265332_10000134_pt1 | contig 61247 bp, 58 predicted proteins | sample 41926metaG_FD_202084 | JGI IMG/M metagenome (GOLD analysis project Ga0265332, IMG submission 202084) | Rhizosphere microbial communities from Carex aquatilis grown in University of Washington, Seatle, WA, United States - 4-19-26 metaG | ecosystem: Host-associated > Plants > Roots > Rhizosphere...
CCGCCGAACTTGGCCGCCAACACGGTGGTGATGGCCGCTGTCAGCGTGGTTTTGCCATGGTCAACGTGACCAATGGTGCCCACATTGACGTGGGGCTTGGTACGCGTGAATTTTTCTTTTCCCATTTCAGACTCCGAAAAGTAATGGATTCAAATCAACAACAATCACAGCGCCACCAACACATCACCAGCAGCGCGCAAATTTGGTGCCCTTTGCGGGAATCGGACCCGCGACCTCTCCCTTACCAAGGGAGTGCTCTACCACTGAGCCAAAAGGGCAAAATCTTTACAACCTATCGCAACAAACCTGCTGTGGAGCGGGGTAGGAGAATCGAACTCCTCGCTTTAGCTTGGAAGGCTAAGGTATTACCACTATACGAACCCCGCACAGACTTCCTTAGGAATATTCCTTACATACCCAACAACTGGCTTGTCACTGGTGGAGAGGGCTGGATTCGAACCAGCGTACTCGTAAGAGGGCAGATTTACAGTCTGCTGCCATTAACCACTCGGCCACCTCTCCTTCGGTGAACCCCGGATTATGCCACGAAGTATTGGCATTGTCATGTCGGAGCCAGAAGATTTTCACTTTTTTTGGTATTCGTCCGGTTTCTTATGGGTTGCGGGAAGGCTCGGCGTGTTGGTCACGCCAGGCCCGCGCCTGTGAAAAGTGGCCGCAGCCGATGAAGGGCTGCGGCGGACGCAAGGCCGACAGCGGTGACGGGTGATTGGCAGTCAGCACCAGGTGGCGCCTGGCATCGATCAGCGCGCGCTTGCTCTGCGCGTGCGCGCCCCAGAGCATGAACACAGCGGGCTGCGCCTCCTGCGAGACCTGGCGGATCACGGCGTCGGTCAGCAGCTCCCAGCCCTTGCCGGAATGGCTGGCCGGTTGCCCCTCTTCGACGGTGAGGCAGGTGTTGAGCAGCAGCACGCCTTTTTGCGCCCACTTCACCAGGCTGCCGCCGGGCTGCGGAAACGGCGGCGGTGGCGTGCCCAGATCGCGCTGCAACTCCTTGAAGATATTGCGCAGCGACGGTGGCAGCGCCACACCCGGCGCCACAGAGAAGGCCAGCCCCTCGGCCTGGCCGTGCCCGTGGTACGGGTCCTGACCCAGGATCACGACCCGCACCGATTCTGGCGGCGTGAGCTGCAAGGCCCGCAGCGGCAGCGGCGGAAAAATGGTGGCGCCGTCCTGCAGCCGTTGCTGCAGAAAGGCCAGCAAGCCCTGCCCCGCCGTGGACTGAAAAAAGTGGTCCACCAGAGGACGCCAACCGTCCGCCACCGGCCAGTCCGCCGGTTGGGCCGATTGCAATTGGTCCGCGCCTGACATGTCCACCCCCCTCAACCGAACAGCGCTGCCAGTGCCTCGCCCGGGTCAGGCGCACGTATGAACGCCTCGCCGACCAGGAAGGCATTGACGCCGGCGGCACCCATGCGCAGCACGTCGTCCCGCGTCAGGATGCCGCTCTCGGTCACCAGCAGGCGGTCGGCCGGCACCTGGGCATTGAGCGAGAGCGTGGTGTCCAGCGTGACCTCAAAGGTCTTCAAGTTGCGGTTGTTGATGCCGATCAGCGGCGTCTTCAGCTTGAGGGCCCGCTCCAGCTCGGCACCGTCATGCACCTCCACCAGCACCGCCATGTCCAGGCTGCGCGCAATGGCTTCCAGGTCCTTCATCTGCGCGTCATCCAGGCAGGCGGCGATCAGCAGGATGCAGTCCGCACCCATGGCACGGGACTCGTAGATCTGGTACGGATCGATCATGAAATCCTTGCGCAGCACCGGCAACTGGCAACTGGCGCGCGCCTGCTTCAGGTAATCCACCTGTCCCTGGAAGAACTGCACATCGGTCAACACCGACAGGCAGGCCGCGCCGTGTTCGGCATAGCTTTGGGCGATGTCGGCCGGAATGAAGTCTTCGCGCAGCACGCCCTTGCTCGGGCTGGCCTTCTTGATCTCGGCGATCACGGCCGGTTTGCCGGCTGCGATCTTGGCCTTCAGTGCGCCGACAAAGTCACGCGTCAGCACGCGGCTTTCGGCATCAGCCCGCACCACCGCCAACGACTTGCGCTTGGAGGCGGCAGCCACTTCCTCACGTTTGACCGCAATGATCTTGTCCAGAATATCGCTCATGCTGTTGACCCCTTTGTGGCGAGTTCGCCCGATAGTTTGATGAGCGCGTCCAGCTTGGCCCGGGCCGCGCCCGACTCAATCGCCTGGCGCGCCAGGGCAATGCCTTCGGCCATACTGGGCGCCACGTTCGCCGCGTACAACGCCACACCGGCGTTGAGCACCACGATGTCCTTGGCCGGGCCACTCTGGTTGTTCAACACGCCCAGCAGCATGGCCTTGGAATCCTCCGGCGTCTCCACCTTGAGCGCTCGGTTGCTGGCCATGACCATGCCGAAGTCCTCGGGGTGGATTTCGTATTCGGTGATGACGCCGTCCTTCAGCTCACCCACCAGCGTGGAGGCGCCCAGCGACACCTCGTCCATGCCGTCGCGCCCGTACACCACCAGCGCGTGCTCGGCGCCCAGGCGCTGCATCACGCGTACCTGGATGCCCACCAGATCGGCATGGAACACACCCATCAGGATATTGGGCGCGCTGGCTGGGTTGGTCAGCGGGCCCAACAGATTGAAGATGGTCTTGATGCCCATCTCGCGGCGCACCGGCGCCACGTTCTTCATCGCCGGATGGTGGTTCGGCGCAAACATGAAGCCAACGCCCTGCTCGGCAATGCACTGCGCAATCGCGGCCGGCGACAGGTTCAGCTGGATGCCCAGCGACTCCACGACATCGGCGCTACCGCTCTTGCTGCTGACGCCGCGCCCACCGTGCTTGCTGACCTTGGCGCCGGCAGCAGCCGCGACAAACATCGAGCAGGTGGAGATATTGAAGGTGTGCGAACCGTCGCCACCGGTGCCGACGATGTCCACCAGGTGCGTGCGGTCGGCCACCTCGACCTTGGTCGAAAACTCGCGCATGACCTGCGCGGCGGCGGTGATCTCTCCAATGGTTTCCTTCTTGACGCGCAGGCCGGTGGTGATGGCCGCCATCATGACCGGCGACATCTCGCCCGACATGATCTGGCGCATCAGGTGCAGCATTTCGTCGTGGAAGATTTCTCGGTGTTCGATGGTGCGCTGCAGGGCTTCCTGCGGGGTGATCTGTCCCAAGGGAGTAGGCATAGTGTTTCCTTTGTTATGCGGTGGGCGACTGCGTCATCGCCAGTTTGATTCCGAATCCGACGAACATCGCGCCGGCCACACGGTCCAGCCAGTGCATGCTCTTCTGCACGACGCTGGCGCGGCTGGCCAGCCACGCGGCGGCCAGCGCCCAGCCCAGGTTCACCCACAGGCCGTTGAAGTTGAACAGCAGGCCCAGCAGCAAAAAGGCCAGCGGCTTGTGCTCCACCGTGGGGGCAATGAACTGCGGCACAAAGGCCAGGAAGAACAGTGCCACCTTGGGGTTCAGCGCATTCGTCCAGAAGCCGCGCAGAAAAATCGATTGATAGCCAATCTGGCCTCCAGCCCTCGTGGAGTCTGCCTGATTAGCTTCCAATCTGATAGCGGCATCGCTCCTGGACAGCAGCATGCGGCAACCCACGTAGACCAGGTAGGCGGCGCCCAGCCACTTCAGCACGGTAAACGCCGTGGCGGACGCAGCCATCAGCGCACTGACGCCCACGGCGGCGGCGAAGATGTGCACAAAGCAGCCGGCCGTGATGCCCAGTGCCGCGACCATGCCGGCGCGCGCACCACCGCGCAGGGCGTTGGCGACGATGTACAGCACGTCCGGACCGGGCGTGAGGTTGAGCAGCAGTCCCGCCGCCACGAACAACACCAATTGGTCCATCGGCATGCTGCGTCTCCTCAGACCGGGGTGGAGAGAAACTGCCGGATCGCAGCGACGGCGCGGTCAATGCCCGTCGCATCCACGTCCAGGTGCGTCACAAACCGCAGGCGGTACAGGCCGGTGGCCCGAATGCCCTGCTCCGCCAGATGGGCCAGCAGCGCGGCCGAGCGGTCACGCGCCGCGCCGACGAGATCGACGAACACGATATTGGTCTGCGGCGGCTCCACCACCAGACCGTCCAGCCCGGCCAGGCCGTCGGCCAGACGTTGGGCCAGCGCGTGGTCCTGCGCCAGGCGCGTCACGTTGTGGTCCAGCGCGTAGGACGCCGCGGCCGCCAGCATGCCGGACTGGCGCATGCCGCCGCCGGCCATCTTGCGGACGCGCAGTGCGCGGGCAATGAACTCCCGGCTGCCGCACAAGGCAGAGCCGATGGGTGCGCCCAGCCCCTTGCTGAAGCACACCGACACGCTGTCAAAGCACTGCGCGATGCGCCTGGCTTCTGCGAGGACGTCACCCCCACGCTCGCCACTGCGTGTGCTTCGCTGCCCCCCGAGGGGGCCGTCGCCGACTTGGGGCGGCCCGGCGTCGGCGGTCACATCCGCTCCTGTCAGCGCGGCCTGCGCCGTGGCGGCATTGAACAGGCGTGCGCCGTCCAGGTGGCGGCTCAGGCCCCGGGCGCTAGCCAGTTCCGTAGCCGCCTGCACATAGGCAAACGGCAGCAGCTTGCCGCCCAGCGTGTTCTCCAGCGCCAGCATCCGGGTGCGGGCAAAGTGGGCGTCGTCGGGCTTGATCGCGGCCTCAATGTCCGCAAGTAGCAGCGTGCCGTCGGCCTGGTGCGCCAGTGGCTGCGGCTGCACGCTGCCAAACACCGCGCCGCCACCGCCTTCCCAGCGGTAGCAGTGCGCCATCTGGCCGACGATGTACTCGTCGCCGCGCTGGCAGTGGGCCAGCAGGGCGCACAGATTGCTCTGCGTGCCGGTCGGCACGAACAGCGCCGCCTCGAAACCCAGCATCTGCGCGATCTTCTCCTGCAAGGCGTTGACGCTGGGGTCATCGGCGAACACGTCGTCGCCCAGGGGTGCAGCCAGCATGGCAGCGCGCATGGCAGGCGTGGGTTGGGTCACGGTGTCGCTGCGCAAATCAATCACGGCGGCCTGCGCCGAACGCTTATCGGTCATATTGGCCTCCAGCCCTCGTGGAAACTGCGTGAATAGCTACCATTTTCATAGCAACTCCGGTGTCGGTCAGCGCAGGAAGTTCTGCAGCATGGCGTGGCCGTGCTCGGTCAGGATGGATTCCGGGTGGAATTGCACGCCTTCCATGCGCACAGCATCCGCCAGCCCCTTGTGGCGCACGCCCATGATCTCGCCGTCATCGGTCCAGGCGGTGATCGCCAGTTCCTGCGGGCACGTAGCGCGCTCAATCGCCAGCGAGTGGTAGCGGTTCACCGTGAACTGCTTGGGCAGTCCGGCAAAGACGCCTTCCTGCGTGGTGGTGATGACGCTGGTTTTGCCGTGCATCAGTTGCTGCGCCCGGATGATGGTGCCGCCCAGCGCCGCACCAATGCTCTGGTGGCCCAGACACACGCCCAGGATGGGCAGCTTGCCCATGAAATGCTGAATGGCAGCCACCGAGATGCCGGCCTCCGCTGGCGAGCAGGGACCGGGCGACACCACCAGCCGGTCCGGATTGCGCTGCGCAATGCCTTCCACCGTGATTTCGTCGTTGCGGAACACCTCGACCTCGGCACCCAGTTCACCAAAGTACTGGACGATGTTGTAGGTGAAGCTGTCGTAGTTATCGATCATGAGCAGTTTCATAGTGATGCGGCCTCCACGCTTGTCACGTTGTGTACTACGCTGCCTCCCAAGGAGGCGTTCGCGCCTTGGGACGGCCCGGCGGCGCTCAACCCTCCCTCGCGTAGGCGCGCAAACTCACGGTGCTCGTACGCGATGCACACCTCCATCATGCTGCGGTAGATGGCCTCGATGACGGCCGGCTCGCCGCCTTCGGCCACGGCGTGCGCGCGCACCCGGTCGACTATGGCCTGGATGCGGGCCTCGTCGCGCACCAGGTTCACGTCCTGCTTGATGCGGGCGGCCTGCGTCATGTAGCTGGCGCGCTGCACCAGCAGCGGCACCAGCACATCGTCCAACGCGTCGACGCAACGGCGCACCTCAGGCATCGTGGTGCAGTGCTGCACCGCTTGGATGGTTTTCGGGTTCATTCCAGTCCCTCCTCGACCAGTTCGGCCGCGCGCAACAAGGCGCGCGCCTTGGCCTCGGTTTCCTTCCACTCCAGCTCGGGCACGCTGTCGGCCACGACGCCGGCCGCCGCCTGCACATACAGGGTCTGGTTCTTGATGATGCCGGTACGGATGGCGATGGCCACATCCATGTCACCAGCGTAGCTCAGGTAACCGCAGGCGCCGCCGTAAATGCCGCGCTTGGTAGGCTCCAACTGGTCGATCAGCTCCATGGCGTGCACCTTGGGCGCGCCGGTCAGCGTGCCTGCCGGGAACGTCGCCTTCAGGACGTCCATGCTGGTCATGCCGTCCAGCAGCGTACCCTCGACATTGCTGACGATGTGCATGACGTGGCTGTAGCGCTCCACGCAGAAGGCGTCCGACACCTTGACGCTGCCAATCTTGGCAATGCGGCCGATGTCGTTGCGCGCCAGGTCGATCAGCATCACATGCTCGGCGCGCTCCTTGGGATCGTTGATCAGTTCCACTTCGGCGGCCTTGTCGGCTTCGACGGTGGCGCCACGCGGACGGGTGCCAGCGAGAGGCCGGATCGTGACCTTGGTGGAGGTTGCGTCGCCCGTGGTGACTTGCTCTTGCCGGACCAGAATTTCGGGCGACGCGCCGACCACATGGAAGTCACCAAAGTGGTAGTAGTACATGTACGGGCTCGGGTTCAGCGAACGCAGCGCGCGGTACAGCGACAGCGGCGACTCGGTGTAGCGCTTCTTGATACGCTGGCCGACCTGCACCTGCATGAAGTCGCCGCCGGCGATCAGCTCCTTGGCGCGGACCACCGCGGCCAGGTAATCGGCCTTGGCGAAGTCACGCTGGGCCGGGTGGCCGGTCGTCGGCTTGACGGCGGGAATGCTGACCGCCTGGGCCAGCCGCTCTTTGAGTTCACGCAGGCGGCGCTTGCCACGGGAATAGGCCTCGGGCTGGCCCGGGTCGGCGTAGACGATCAGGTACAGCTTGCCCGACAGGTTGTCGATGACCGCCAGTTCCTCGCACTGCAACAGCAGGATGTCGGGGCAGCCCAATTCATCGGGAGGGCAGCTGGCTTCGAGCTTCTTCTCGATGTAGCGCACCGCGTCGTAGCCAAAGTAGCCGGCCAGGCCGCCGCAGAAGCGCGGCAGCCCCGGGCGTAGCGCCACCTTGAAGCGCTTCTGGTAGCTGGCGATGAAGTCCAGCGGATTGCCGCTGGCGCTCTCCACGACCACGCCATCGGTCACAACCTCGGTGCGGGCTTCCTTGCCAAAGCCGCTGGCGCGCACCAGGGTGCGGGCCGGCAGGCCGATGAAGCTGTAGCGGCCAAAGCGCTCACCGCCGACGACGGATTCGAGCAGGAAGCTGTATTTGCCACTGTCGGGGTCGGTGGTGGCCACGTCGCTGGGCACATGGGCCAGCTTCAGGTACAGGGATAGTGGCGTTTCCAGATCCGCAAAGGCCTGGGCCATCAGCGGAATCCGGTTGAAACCCTGGGTCGCCAGGGCCTGGAATTCGGGTTCGGAAATCACGGGTTGTGTACCTCTCATTGCAGCGCGGCACCGGGTGCCGCCAGCGCCCCTGGTGTCAGAAGGAGGAGCGCTTCATTCAAACCGAATCCCCCAAGAGCATCCAAGATGCATGCCGGGGGAAGACTGGGTGCGCGCAAGATGTCGGAGTGGGGGTCCGTGCCGCTTGATCGCGCAGAACCCTTGGGGCACCGCGCAGTTTAGCCCTGGAAATCAGGCTTCGGACGCAGTGGCGGATTCAGGCATGACGGGCCGCGACCGCCAGGGCCAAGCTCCCCGGTCGCTACAACCCGTAATGAAGATGCGGTGAATGAACATGCGCCCAGTGTAGCAAACCAGGGGAGCTGCCTCTACACGCGCTCCGCGAAAACCCTAGGTTTGCACATGAGATGAACAGCGCAGAATGGGCCCATGCAAAAAACGAACGATAGTTCACTTTTTCAGGACACCCACCCCATGCGCTACATGAAACCCTTGCTGGCCAGCACACTGGCCCTCCTGCTGGGCGCTTCCGCCCTGGCCAACACCATCGACATTGCCGGCGTCAAGATCGAAGACAGTGCCACCGTGGCCGGCACCAAGCTGCAACTCAACGGCGCCGGCATCCGCTACAAGGGCCCGTTCAAGGTCTATGTCGCCGAGCTGTACACCAGCAAGAAGATCGCCTCGCTGGAAGAACTGGTCGCAGCACCCGGCCCCAAGCGCATGACGCTGGTCATGACGCGCGATATCGAGGCCGGCCCCTTCGGCAAGCTGCTGACGCGCGGCATGGAGGACAACAACCCCAGGGCCGAAATGTCCAAGCTGGTTCCGGGCCTGATGAAGATGAGTGAGCTGTTCACCGTCCACAAGAACTTTGTGCCGGGCGATGTCATCGTCATGGACTGGCTGCCGGGCACCGGTCTGGTGGTGACCGTCAAGGGCAAGGTACAGCCGGAGATCTTCAAGGAGCCGGAATTCTTCAAGGCCCTGATGGGTATCTGGCTGGGCCCCTCACCCGCCTACTGGAAGCTCAAGGACAACCTGCTCGGTGACATGTCCTGAACGGGGCCGCGCCTCCGCAAAAACCCTGAGCCCTAAGGATGGCGCAAGCGTGGACAATCGGTCGCATTCATAATGCGAACGACCGTTCACTTTTGGAAACACCACACCATGCGCCACTTCCAGATTCTTCTGCTGCTTGCCGCCCTGCTGTTCACCGCCGGGGCGGGTGCTGCCACCGTCATCAACGGCGTCAAGGTCGAGGACAGTGTCAGCGTTGGCGGCACGCCGCTGCAACTCAATGGCGCCGGCACGCGCTACAAGGCGATTTTCAAGGTGTATGTGGCCAGTCTCCACACCACAAAAAAGGTGGCATCCCTCGATGAGCTGATAGCCGCACCCGGTCCCAAGCGCCTGACCATGACCTTTCTGCGCGAGATTGAAGCCGGCCCCTTCGGCAAGTTGCTTACGCGCGGCGTGGAGGACAACAACAGCAAGGTCGAAATGTCCAAGCTGGTTCCCGGTCTGATCCGCATGGGCGACATCTTCACCGTCAACAAGATGTTGGTGCCGGGCGACGTCATCACCCTCGACTGGATACCTGGCACCGGCATGGTTGTGACCGCCAAGGGCAAGGTGCAGGGCGAGCCCTTCAAGGAACCCGAGTTTTACAAGGCCATCATGTCCATCTGGTTTGGCAATGTGCCGGCGGACCACTCCCTCAAGGACGCCATGCTGGGCGCCAAATAGCCCGTCGCCAACCCCGCCCGCCAACCTGTGGCCTCAGGCGGCCAGAGCGACCCGCATCGCGTCAATCACGCCCTTGTAGTCGGGTTTGCCGAAGATGGCACTGCCGGCGACGAAGGTGTCGGCCCCGGCATCGGCCACACGGCGGATGTTGTCCACCTTGATGCCGCCGTCCACCTCCAGGCGAATGTCCTTGCCGCAGGCGTCGATGCGCTTCTTCACATCCTCGATCTTGCGCAGCGCCGAGTCGATGAAACTCTGGCCGCCAAAACCGGGGTTGACGCTCATGATCAGGATCAGATCAATATCCTCAATCACCCAGTCCAGCACGTCCAGCGGCTCCGCCGGATTGAACACCAGCCCGGCCTTGACACCCTTGGACTTGATAGCCTGGATGCTGCGGTGCACGTGACCGGACGCATCGGGGTGGAAGCTGATGTAGTCGGCCCCGGCATCGGCAAAGGCCGCGGCCAGTGCGTCCACCGGGGAGATCATCAGGTGCACGTCAATCGGCACGGCCACGCCGGCCGGCGTCTTGGCGTAGGGTTTCAAGGCCTGACAGACCATGGGGCCAAAGGTCAGGTTGGGCACGTAGTGGTTGTCCATCACGTCAAAATGGATCCAGTCGGATCCGGCGGCAATGACGTTTTTGACCTCTTCACCCAAGCGGGCAAAGTCGGCAGAGAGGATGGAGGGGGCAATTCGGTAAGTCATTCCCGCAGTTTAATGTCCCCACGGGTTTGCGGATAGCATTGCCTTTATGGCCAAGTACCAAATTTCTGTCGAAGTCTCTCCCCAGTTCCTGCCCGAGCAGTCCGCCCCGGACGAGGGCCTGTACGTGTTTGCCTACACCATCACCATCACCAATACCGGCGACGTGCCGGCCCAGGTGATCTCGCGTACCTGGAACATCAACGACGCCAACGGCCACACCGAAAAGGTCAAGGGCCTGGGCGTGGTCGGGCAGCAGCCCCTGCTCAAGCCCGGCCAGTCGTTCGAGTACACCAGTGGCACGCGCCTGCTCACCCCCACCGGCACCATGCACGGCAGCTTCTTCTGCGTCGCTGAGGATGGCGAAAAGTTCGACGCCGACGTGCCCATGTTTGTGCTGGATGCACTCAGCGGCGAGTCCGGCATCGGCGGCACACGCACCCTGCATTGATGCACGCTGCCGTAACGCCCTACGCCAGCCCCACCATGGGGCCCGAACTGGTCGCGCTGCTGGATGCCGTGGACCCCGATGCCGACCTGGTGCACCGCCACCTGTGGCTGATTGCGCTGTTCAACTGGATTCGCGGCGCCGAGGGCTCTGCCGAGTCGGCGGCGACGCGGGTCGGCCTGTTTCTGGACGCGGTGGACGCCCGGCCCCACATGGATGTGCGCCTGCAGGTCTGGTGGCGCACCCTGATCGACACGGTGGACGGCACCACGCTGCTGTCCGACTACGGTTTCGCCTCTCGCAACGCATTCGTCAGCGAACTGGTGGAGCGCCTGCACCACAAGCTGCTGCCCACCTCGCCGGAAACCACCGACGCCTCGGAGCTGTTCGCGCTGGTCATGCCGGCGTCGCTGGACGCACCCTGGCTGGCTGGCCTGCCGGAAACCACGCTGCAACGCCTGGCGCGTCTGCTCAGCGCCCCGGCGACGGGGGTCAACGCCCAGGCCTGCCCCAGCCTGACACACTGGCAAAACACGCTGCTGGAGGCCATCACCTTCTGCACCAGCCAGGTCCGCGCCGCCGGGTTTTCGCCTGAAATTCGCCTGCGCATGCGCGCACCCGCCCACGTGGCCAGCCCCTTCCACGCGCTGGCCGCAGGCGTCGACGCGCTGCGCGACGCCTGGCTGGCCGAACAAAACGGCAGCGGCACGCGAGCCCAGGTGGAGCAGGCCAGCCAGAATTTCCGTCAGCAGCTCGATGCCTGCCGCCACGCGGCGGCCACCGCCTACACGCACCTGGATACGCACGGCATTTCGGTGGACCTGGTGTTTCGCCTGCGCCAGTTGCGCGAGCGCGTGCTGCGCATCCGTGCCCTGCTGGACTGCCTGCTGGGCGAACCGACCCACGTGCACAGCGCGCAACTGCTGTCGCACCTGGCCAGCGTGGGCCAGTACCAGCGCAGCCTGCGTGCGCTCTGGGCTAACAGCACCTCGCTGCTGGCGGCCAAGGTGGCCGAGCGCAGCGCCGAGACCGGCGAGCACTACATCACCCGCAACCAGGATGAATACCGCGACATGCTGCGCAGCGCGGCCGGTGGTGGCGCGCTGACGGCGGTCACCACGTTTCTGAAGTTCGCGCTGATGGCCGTGGGCCTTTCGGCCTTCTGGTACGGCTTCTGGTCCGGCGTGGCCTATGCGGCCAGCTTTGTCGTCATCCAGTTGCTGCACTTCACGCTGGCCACCAAGCAACCCGCCATGACGGCACCGGCCATGGCCGCCAAGCTGCGCGACATGTCGGACGCGGCGGCGGTCAACGACTTTGTCGACGAAATCACGCACCTGGTGCGCTCGCAGGTGGCGGCCGTGCTGGGCAACGTGGTCGTGGTGTTTCCGGCGGCCGTCTTGCTGTCGCTGGTCATCACCCTGCTGACCGGGCGGCCAATGATTGACGCCAAGGAAGCCGACCACGTGTTCCATTCGCTGACATTGATGGGCCCGTCTCTGCTGTTTGCTGCCTTCACCGGCGTGCTGCTGTTTGCCTCCAGCATCATTGCCGGCTGGGTCGAGAACTGGTTTGTGCTGCACCGGCTGGACTCGGCGCTGCGCTACAACCCGCGCATCACCCACCACCTGGGGGTGGAACGCGCCGCACGTTGGGCGCACTTTTTGCGGCAGAACCTTTCCGGCTTTGCATCCAACATCTCGCTGGGCTTCATGCTGGGCCTGCTGCCGGCCATCTTCGCCTTCCTCGGCCTGGGGCTGGAGGTGCGCCACGTCACGCTGTCCACCGGCCAGTTGGGTGCCGCCTGCGCCAGTCTGGGCTGGGAGGTTGTGCGCAGCCCGGCCCTGTGGTGGGCGCTGGCCTGCATTCCCTTCATTGGTGTGTTGAACCTGGCGGTCAGCTTTTACCTGGCGTTTCGGGTCGCGCTGCGCGCCCACAGCGTCTCGGCTTCGGCGCGCGTGCGCATCCGCCATGCCCTGCTGCGCCGCCTGCGCCAGTCACCCAAGCAATTCGTGTGGCCCAACCGCGAGGATGTATCAGATGGGCGAGTTTGAACTGATTGCCCGCTACTTCACCCGCCCCACGCCGAAAGCAGTGCTGGGCGTGGGCGATGACTGCGCACTGCTGCAACCCAGCAGCGGCATGCAGATGGCGATCTCCACCGACATGCTGGTGGCCGGCCGCCACTTCTTCCCCGACGTCTACCCGCGCCTGCTCGGCCACAAGGCACTGGCCGTGAACCTGAGCGACCTGGCCGCCTGCGGTGCGCGCCCGGTGGCCTTCACGCTGGCGCTGGCGCTGCCCGAGGCCAATGAGCCCTGGCTGGCAGCCTTTGCCGATGGCCTGCTGGCGCTGGCCGACGCCCATGGCTGCGAGTTGATTGGTGGCGACACCACCCGCGGGCCGCTGAACATCTGCATCACGGTCTTTGGCGAGGTGCCCGCCGGCGTGCGAAACGCCGGCATGGTGCCCACGCAGGCCCTGCTGCGCAGTGGTGCGCAGGCCGGCGACGACGTGTATGTCAGCGGCACGCTGGGCGATGCCCGCCTGGCGCTTGAGGCCCTGCAGGGCCGCATCCGCCTGCCCGCCGACGTGCTGGCCACGGCACGCCAGCGGCTGGAATGCCCGACACCGCGCGTGGACTTGGGTCTGGCGCTGCGCGGCACGGCCAGCGCGGCGGCCGACATCAGCGACGGGCTGCTCGGCGACCTCGGCCACATCCTGCAGCGCTCCGGCGTGGGGGCCACGCTGGACACCGACATCGCTATCAATTTACTAGCTGCTCACGCATATTCCACGAGGGCTAGCACCCCATTTGGCACTGAACCATGGCACCCGCTGGCACTGCAGTGCGTGCTCAGCGGCGGTGACGACTACGAACTGGTCTTCACCGCCCCGCCTGCGCAACGCGCCGCCGTGCAGGCCGCCAGTTGGGCCAGCGCCACCCCGGTCACGCGCATCGGCCGCATCGACGCCGAACCGGGCCTGCGCCTGGTGGATGCGCAGGGCCGGCCGGTGGCCAATACCTTTCACTCCTTTGACCATTTCGCACCATGAGCCGACTGGGACTGACCCGCGACAAGATTTACAAGACCGTGGCCCGCCAACTGCACGGCGTGGTGCCGTGCTGGGTCTGCGGCCAGCCGGTGGCGCCACTTGAGGCCACGCTGGAGCACATCCGCCCCTTGAGCGAAGGCGGCAACAGCCACCTGGAAAACCTGGCCATCAGCCACGCCACCTGCAACCGGCAGCGCCACACCCCTTCCTGAACCGGAGCAAACCCATGACCGACACTCGCACACCCCCGCCCGACAGCGTCTTTCGCATCAGCCGAACGGTCGACGCACCGCTGGATCGGGTGTGGCAGGCCTACACCGACCAGGACGCGCTGATGGCCTGGTTCGGTCCACAGGGATTCTCCATGCCGCACAGCCGCTACGACTTCCGCCCGGGTGGCGAATTCCACCACTGCCTGCGCACGCCCACCGGTTTCGAGATGTGGGGCAAATGGGTGTTTGTCGCCATTGAGCCGCCACGCAAGCTGTCCATGATCGTCAGCTTTTCGGACGCCAGCGGCGGCCTGACGCGCCACCCCATGTCGGCGGCCTGGCCGCTCAAGACCCTGTCGACCACCACCTTTGAAGACCTGGCGGGCAAGACCCATGTCAGCATCGAGTGGGCGCCCTATGAGTCGGACGCGGACGGGATTGCCGCCTTCCGCGCCGGCCACGCCTCCATGGCCCAGGGCTGCAACGGCACCTTCCAGCAACTGGAGGCCTACTTGGCCCAGATGCCGCGCCCATGATGGAACCCTACCCCGGCCCCGCCACCGTGTTCCCCGAAGACCCTGGGCAGCCGCCGCCCGTGGCGCGCCCCAGCGTGCGTTTCCTGCTGGCGCACCCGGCGCACTGGCTGGCACTGGGCTTTGGCTCGGGCCTCTCCAGGATTGCGCCCGGCACCGCCGGAACGCTGTGGGCCTGGATCGCCTTCATCGCACTGGCCCCGTGGATGAACGATGCCCGCTGGGCGCTGCTGATTGCGGTCTCGCTGCCCGTAGGCTGGTGGGCCTGCAGCGTGACCGCGCGCGACATGGGCGTGCTCGACCCCGGCAGCGTGGTCTGGGACGAGGTCGCGGCCTTCTGGCTGGTGCTGTGGCTGGTCATGCCCACCGGACTGGTCGGCCAGGTGCTGGCCTTTGGCCTGTTCCGCTTCTTTGACGCCGTCAAACCCGGGCCCGTCGGCTGGGCCGACGCGCTGTACCACGACCTCGACCCCGCCAGCGACCGCACCGCCTGGCGCAAGGCCGGCTTTGGCATCATGCTGGACGACCTGGTGGCCGCCGGCTGCACCGTGCTGGTGGTGGCGCTGTGGAGATTTTTCGTATGAATCAGGTCCCCGAATCGCTATCAAATTCAGAGCTCCCTACGCAGCATTGGCGAGGGCTAGCAGCCGATTTACTCTTGAAGCAGGGCTGGAAACTGGCCACCGCCGAGAGCTGCACCGGCGGCCTGATCGCCGCCATCTGCACCGACCTGGCTGGATCGAGCGACTGGTTCGAGCGCGGCTTCGTCACCTACTCCAACGCCGCCAAGACCGAACTGCTGGGCGTGGACGCCGCGCTGATCGCGCGCGATGGCGCCGTGAGTGAGTCCGTGGTGCGCGCCATGGCTGAGGGCGCGCTGGCCCATTCGCTGGCCCAGGTGGCCGTGGCCGTGACCGGTGTGGCCGGGCCGACTGGCGGCAGCGCAGCCAAGCCGGTAGGAACGGTCTGGCTGGGCTGGGCCACACCGGCCGGTGTGGTCAGCGAACTACGGCGTTTTCCCGGCGACCGAGCCCAGGTGCGCGAGGCCACCGTGCGGCACGCCCTGCGCCGCTTGGTCGGGTTGCTGCAGACCCAGGTCGCTTAGTACCTGCTGCAGCGCCGGTGCCGGCCCCGGGCCAGGCGCTGGACCGCACCGACGTCAAACCGACGTTAAAAAGTCTCCCAGTCGTCATCACCACTGGCGGGCGCTGGCTTGCTTTGCGTCTTGGGTGCCGCGGGTTTGGGGGCGCTGGCGTTGCCCAGCGCGCGCCGCTCCGGGCCCTTGAACGGTGTGGCGGGTGGCGTGGGTGCGCGCACCGCGGCCTTGGGCAGGCCGCTGACCGGCGCCCGGGTGGCCTGCTGACCGCCCAGCTTGAAGAAGGCCACGGCCTGCACCAGCTCGTGGGCCTGGCCCTTGAGGCTGCTGGCCGCGGCCGCCATCTGCTCGACCAGCGCGGCATTCTGCTGCGTGGCCTGGTCCATTTGCGTGACAGCCTCGCCGACCTGGTTCACGCCGGCGGACTGCTCGTTGCTGGCGGCGCTGATCTCGCCCATGATGTCGGTCACACGGCGGATGCTGGAGACCACTTCGCTCATGGTGATGCCGGCCTGGTCGACCAGCGTGGTGCCCTGCTCGACGCGCTCGACACTGGCGTTGATCAGGTTCTTGATTTCCTTAGCTGCCTCGGCACTGCGGCCGGCCAGGCTGCGCACTTCGGACGCCACCACGGCAAAGCCGCGGCCCTGTTCGCCGGCGCGCGCCGCTTCCACGGCGGCATTCAGGGCCAGGATATTGGTCTGGAACGCAATGCCGTCGATGACACTGATGATGTCGGAAATCTTGCGGCTGGAGTCGTTGATGTCCTTCATGGTCTCAACCACCTGGCCCACCACCTCGCCGCCCCGGACTGCCACGGTAGAGGCACTCTGGGCCAACTGGTTGGCCTGGCGGGCGTTGTCGGCATTCTGCTTGACGGTGGAGCCCAGTTCCTCCATGGAGGCGGCGGTCTCTTCCAGCGCGCTGGCCTGCTGCTCGGTGCGGGCCGATAAATCGTTGTTGCCCTGGGCGATCTCGGCACTGGCCGTGGCCACGCCTTCCGAGCCCTGGCGCACGGTGGTGACGACCTGGGCCAGATTACCCTGCATGGTCACCAGGCTGGCCATCAGGCTGTTGGTATCGCCGGCTGCCACGGCGACGGTGTGGCTGAAATCGCCTTGCGCCACGGCCCGCGCCAAACCGGCGGCGTCACTGGGCTCACCGCCCAGTTCCCTGAGCAGGCTGCGCGTGATCAGGGTCCCGATCACCGCGGCCAGCGCCAGTGCCAGCACCCCCAGGCTGAGCATGATGGTGCGTGCCTGGCCATAGGTGGCGGTGCCCATCTTGGCGGTCACGTCCAGGGCCTCGGTCTGGAAGGCGATCATGGCCGTGATGGCGGTTTTGTAGTTGCCCAGCACGGGACGCAACTGACTGTTGAGATAGGTCCTGGCCTCATCCGGCTTGTCGGCCGTGATGAGGGCCGTCAGCGCCTCCTGCCCGGCGCGGTACTTCGCGCGCTGGTCCTTGATGGCCTGCAACAACTCCTTGCCCTTGGGCAGGACCACCACGCGGTCCAGGAACTCCAGGTTCTTGTCGACGATTTCCTTTGCCTGTCCTATCGCGTCGAGTCGCTTCTGGCGGTCAGCCGCATCCTGCGCCAGCATCATGTCGCGCAGCGCAATGGCCACCACGTCGGTCTGCGCCATGGTGGCGTTGGCGGCGCTGATTTTGGGGATGCGGTCATCGACGAAGCTCGTCAGCCCGTCCTCGATGCGGCTCATGGAATACAGGCCGACCAGCACGATCACCAACAACAACGCGCACACCACGCCAAAACCCAGCGTCAGCCGCGTACGGACTTTCCAAGCAGAACTCACCATGTTTTTCTCCAACAACAAATCCGTTTAATGACCCCACTGTAGCGCCAAGCGCTCAGGCGCCATGGCACTTCTTGTATTTCTTGCCGCTGCCGCAATAACAGGGGTCGTTGCGCCCGGGCACGTCGGCGCGGCGCAAGGTCTCGACACGCGGGCCGATGCCACGCCAGATCTCGCGCAGGTCGTAGACCGACCAGACCGCATCGGCGAAGGCGTCCAGCCGGGCGCGGCTCATGGAGGGTGGGCCGCCTTCGCTGAAGGGTGACAGTTCGGGCTCGCCCTCGTCATCTTCGGTCAGCGCCACGATGGCCTGCAACGCCACGTCGTGCCATTTGGCGGCCTTCTTGTCGCTGGGCTCCGTCCACTCGTCGGGCCAGGCTTCCACCGCAAACATGAAGCCCAGCGCAAACACCTGGCCGAAGGCGGGCAGCGCCTCGTCAGGCAGCTCGGCGCGCTCGGCCTCAGACAACTCGGCCATGGCACCCCGCACATCCATGACCTCGGGGTGGTAGGCATGGGCCTCGTCCAAGGATTCGATCGGCGTGTCCAGCGCGGTCAGGATCTCGGCCCAGCGCTGGTCCCAGATCTGCAGGAAGCGTGCACGTTGCGCGGCGTCGGCAAAGGAGCCGCCGGCATCGTCCGCGGTGCCCTCGCTCGCCACGACCTGGGGGGCGGAGTCGTCACCGACGGCCAGCAGCACGTCCAGGTATTCGCTCTGGGGAATCGGCCGGCGGCAGCAGATCAGCGCGGCCATGAAGCCCTCGCAGAATTCCCACTGCGGGGTCTCGTCGTAGCGGGTGCGGAGGTCGTCCAGGATGGCGTCGATCTCGTCGAACTGTTCGGGGGTGACGCCCTCGGTGGTGGAAGGGGATGTGGTCATAGTAATGCTACCTATTTAATAGCTGCTTGCGCAGTAGTGGCGAGGGCTAGCAGCCGTTTTGCCATGCAGAGCACTGCCTGGTCCTTGCTCAGCAACAGGCAGCGGTGGGCGACTGCCAGGTCGATGAACTTCTGGTCGTCGGCGTCCTTGCAGGTGACCGGCGCCTTGGCGGCAACGGGTTGCAACTGGGCATGGGCATCAAACCGAGCCAGCACGCTTGCCGCTTGCAGTTCGTAGTAGTGCAGGCGTTTGACGATCTGCGGGTACGCCAGCACGCGCTCCAGCTCGTCGCGCATGGGTTGCGTGGCCAGCCAGCGCAGCGTGCCGTTGCGCAGTCCGTGCAGCAGGGGTTGGGCTGCTGGGTCGTTGAAGACAAAGGCGTCGAGGACGATGTTGGTGTCCAGCACCACGTCCCGGCGACCTGCGGTCGCGCCCGAAAAAATGGGGTCAGAGCACACGTCCGCTACGCTGCCGGTGATCCGACCCCATTTTTTCGGGCCGTTCCCTTGACCATGTCGAAGCGGAACATACGGCACTCAATGGGGCCGTTCCACATCGGCACGCGGCGCGATTCCTTCAGGCGCATCTTGCTGGGCAGCTTCAGGTCGGGCGTGAGAATCCAGGCGGTCCAGCCGGAGAAGTTTTTCTTCCAGTGCGTGGCGAGCTGGCTGAAGAACTCACCGCCGTCTTCGGTCTGCGCCACGTCGCGGGCGCCAAAGCGGGCCTGCGCGCCGTCACCAGCCACGCCACCCACCTCAATGCGCTCGCCATAGGGCGGGTTCAGCAGCAGCACGCCGGGCACATCGGTGGGCGGCATGCGCTGCAGCGCATCGCCACCGCGGAACTCGACGACATCGGCAACCCCTGCGCGCTCGGCATTGCGCTGGGCAAAGTCGACCATGCGGTGCGACACATCGCTGCCGTAGATCAGCGCGCTGTGGCCGGCCGACGGCTTGACCACGGCATCAAGGGCTTCCTGCTTGATGGCTTGCCAGACGTGGGCCTGGAACGGCAAATACTTCTCGAACGCAAAGTGGCGCAGCGAACCGGGCGCGATGTTGCAGGCAATCTGCGCGGCCTCGATGGCAATGGTGCCGCTGCCGCAGCAGGGGTCGTACAGGGGCAGCAGGTCGTCGTCACCGTCTGCCCAGCCGCTGGCGGCGATCATGGCGGCGGCCAGGGTTTCCTTCAGCGGGGCATCGCCCTTGTCCTCGCGCCAGCCGCGCTTGAACAGCGGCTCGCCCGAGGTGTCGATGTACAGCGAGCAGGTGTCGGTGGTCAGGTGGGCGTAGATGCGCACATCGGGCCACTGGGTGTTGACGTCCGGGCGCACGCCGTGGGCCTTGGCGCGAAAGCGGTCGCAGACGGCGTCCTTGATCTTCAGCGCGGCAAAGTTCAGCGAATTGAGCGGGCTGTGCTGGGCGGTGACCTCGACCTTGATGCTTTGCTTGGGCGTGAACCAGATTTCCCAGGCCACGTCGCTGGCGGCGCGGTACAGATCCTGTTCGCTGCGGTATTCCGTGTAGCCAAGCTGCACCAGCACGCGCTGCGCCAGGCGGCTGTGCAGGTTGAGCAGCATGGCCTCGCGCCAGGAGGCGCGCGCCATCACGCCGCCACGGCGTGTCAGCAGGTCCTGGCCCATCAGGCCGGTCAGGCCATGGACCTCGGCGGCCAGCAGGTCTTCCACGCCGGCGGCGCAGGGGAGGAAAATTTGGAGTGAATTCATGATTACAGCTTAATCGGTTGAGGACAGAGCTGAATGTCTGTCCCGCAAGTTCTCACAAGGCCTTCCTCAACGACGCCGGAGCAATCTTCAACCCCTCGCGGTATTTGGCCACCGTGCGGCGGGCGCATTCAATGCCCTGCTCCTTGAGCATCTCGGAAATCTGGTTGTCGGACAAGGGCTTTTTTGCGCTCTCGGACGCGATGAACTGCTTGATCAGCGCGCGCACCGCGGTGCTCGACGCATTGCCGCCGGACTCGGTGCCCAGGCCGGAGCCAAAGAAATACTTCAGCTCGAAGGTGCCAAACGGCGTGGCCATGTATTTGGCCGTGGTCACGCGGCTGATGGTGGATTCGTGCAGGCCCAGTTCGTCAGCAATCTCGCGCAGGACGAGGGGGCGCATGGCCAGCTCGCCGTGGGTGAAGAAATTCTTCTGGCGCTCGACGATGGCGGTGCTGACGCGCAGGATGGTGTCGAAGCGCTGCTGGATGTTCTTGATGAACCAGCGCGCCTCCTGCAGGCGCTGCTGCAGGCCGGCGTAGCTGGCGCTGTCCTTGCCGCCACCGCGGTGGTTGCGCAGCACATTGGCGTAGATGTCGTGCACGCGCAGCTTGGGCATCACATCGGGGTTGAGCATGACGCGGAACTGCGGGCTGGCGCCGGCTCGGGTCTTGACCGCGGGCAGCACCAGCACGTCGGGCACGACGATGTTGCGCTCCACATTCACGAAACGTCGGCCCGGCTTGGGCTCCAGACGCGCAATCAGCGCAATGGCCTCGCGCGTCTGCACGTCGGTGCCGCCGCAGCGTTGAACCAAGGTCTTGATGTCACGCCGCGCCAGCAGGTCCATGGGCTGGGAGCAGATGCGCAGGGCCACGGCCAGCAGCGCGGCGCGCGCCGGCTGCGGCGGGTCCAGGGCATCGTCCATCTCGGCGTACAGTTGCAGGCGCAGGCATTCGCCCAGGTCCCGCGCGCCGACACCGGCGGGCTCCAGGCTGTGCAGCAGCCCCAAGGCCACGGTGAAGTGGTGCACCAGCTCTTCCACCTGCTCGGCATCGTCACCGGCCAGGCCACGGGCCAGATCCTCCAGCGGGTCTTCCAGGTAGCCGTCGTCGTTGAGCGATTCAATCAGGAAGCGCAGCGCGTTGGCGTCGCTCTCGCTCAGGCGCAGGCGCAGGGCCTGGCGGTGCAGGTGCGACTGCAGCGACTCGTGCGTGCGCGCCAGCTCGGTGGCGTCGGTGTCGTCGCTATCACCCAGGTTGTTGGTCTTGGCCTTGGCCTCAAGACCCCACTCGCCGTCGTCGGGCACCAGCTCGGTCGTGCCGTCGCCATCCCAACTGGTCTCGTCGGTACCCGTCAGCGCCGTGACCTCATTGTCATTTTGGGTCTCAGCCCTCGTGGAATCTGCGTATTCAGCTACTGAATTAGGAGCAAACTCCATCTCCCGCTCGCCTTCGCTGACCGGCGTGTCGGCCTGCGCCAGGCCGAATTCCTCGCGCGGAGCCTCTTCCGGTGTCATTTCCAGGAACGGGTTTTCGTCGAGCATCTGCTCCACTTCCTGGCTCAGCTCCAGCGTGGAGAGCTGCAGCAGCCGGATGGATTGCTGCAACTGCGGCGTGAGCGCCAGATGCTGCGAGACGCGTAACGACAGGCCCTGTTTCATCTACATGCGGAAGTGCTCGCCCAGGTAGACCCGGCGCACATCGGCGTTGTTGACGATCTCGGCCGGCGTGCCCTGGGCCAGCACGGTGCCGTCGCTGATGATGTAGGCGTGGTCGCAGATGCCCAGGGTTTCGCGCACGTTGTGGTCGGTGATCAGCACGCCGATGCCGCGGCTCTTCAGGAAATTGATGATGCGCTGGATCTCGATCACGGCAATCGGGTCGATGCCGGCAAAGGGCTCGTCCAGCAGGATGAAGCGCGGCCGGGTCGCCAGCGCACGGGCAATTTCCACCCGACGCCGCTCGCCGCCGGACAGCGCCAGCGAGGGCGACTCCCGCAGGTGCTCCACGCGCAGGTCCTGCAGCAGCTCGGTCAGGCGCCGTTCGATTTCGGCATTGGAGAGCGGCTTGCCGGCCTCGTCGTGCTGCAGCTCCAGCACGGCACGCACGTTTTCCTCGACATTGAGCTTGCGAAAGATCGATGCCTCCTGCGGCAGGTAGCCCAGGCCGAGGCGCGCGCGGCGGTGGATGGGCATGTGCTCGATGGAGTGGCCGTCGATGGTGATGTCGCCGGCGCTGGCGCGCAGCAGGCCGACGATGATGTAGAACGAGGTCGTCTTGCCGGCGCCGTTGGGCCCCAGCAGCCCCACCACCTCGCCGGTGCGCACGGTCAGGGACACGTCCTTGACCACCTGGCGCTTGCCGTAGGACTTTTGCAGGTGGTGGGCTTCGAGCCGCCCGGTGTCGGTGTCCCCCGTCTCCGGCACGGCGGCCGTTGGCAATGGCGTCACTTGGGCGAGCCCCCCAGGGTGGTGGTGGCACGCAGGCTGGTTCCGGAACCTGGCGCGGCAGGCGCAACGGCCGCAGGGCTGACGGTGCCGCTCTCAGGCTTTGGCGTCAGCATGGCGCGCACCCGCTGGCCGGGCACGGGCGCCGCGCCCTTGACGGTGGTGCCGTCCACGCTGAAGGTATCGGTGAGGTTCTCGTAGACGATCAGGCCGCCCGTGATCTCATCGGCCAACGTGGCCCCACGCAGGCGGCGCAGGGTGGCCTTGCGCAGGAACTTGACGACGTCGGCGCGGCCGTCGTATTCAATCAGCTCGCTCTCGCCTTCGATGAATTCGTCCATGGCCTCACGCTTCTGGCGGAAAAAGGCCGGCTTGTCCGGCGAGCCGGTGATGATGCCGAACTGGTAACCATCGGCGTCCTGGCGCACATCGATCTGCGTCGCCCGGATGATGATGCTGCCCTTGGTTAACACCACATTGCCCGAGAAGACACTGACCTGCTTGACGTCGTCATAGCGCAGGGTGTCGGCCTCGACGTTCATGGGCTTGTTGCGGTCGGCCTTTTCCGCCTGGGCCAGGGGCGCCAGCAACGTACAGGAGAGCAGCAGGAACAGGGACGGCAGAGGATTTTTCATAAAGGCACGAAACTTGCTCAGAACGAGCGTGTGTGATTGTACTGAGCAGATGGCGCAAATTCCGGCAAAGTGGCAGCCAAGTGCACATAGTTGGCCACCCGGCGCAGCGGCCGGCGGGTGACAATGCCGGCATGACCCACCTGGTTCGCTCCGCCCCCATCCCGCAGGACAGTGAAATCCACCGCCATCTGAGCGGCGCCGACTTCGCCGACGGCCACACCGGCACGCTGCCGCCCGAAGCCGCCACGCACAGTGCCCTGGCGCTGGCCATGCACACCTTTGCCCAATCACCCGCCTGGGTGGATTGGCTGATGCGCGCGCGCAACCGCGTGGTCGGCCTGTTTGGCCTGAAGGACCTGGGCGCGCTCAGCCAGGTGGCGCCCGGCAAGCGGCCCGAGGATTACCGGGTGGGTGACCGCGTCGGCATCTTCACGCTGCGCTACCTGAGCCCCGACGAGGTCATCCTGGGCGACTCGGACAAGCACCTGGACGTGCTGGTCTCGGTGTGCAAGCGCACGCAGAGGGATGCGACCCAACTGGTGGTGTCCACTGTGGTCCATGTACACAACCGGCTGGGCCGGCTGTACATGCTGTTTGTCGGCCCGGCGCACAAGGTGATTGCGCCGGCCACGCTACGCAGCGGGCTGCAGCGGCTTGCAGGAACATCGCCAGGGTAGCTACGTTTTTGATAGCTTCCAACGCATATTCCACGAGGGCTTGCAGCACATTTGGCTTACAACCAATTCAACCCCGCGCCTCAAACCCGCTCCAGTCACCCTTGCGCAGCGCGTCCAGCAGGGTTGCGACATCCTGCCCGGCCTTCACGGCCTTGCTGACGGTTTCCACCAAGGCCGGCCATCCAATCAGGATGGCGCCCTTGAGCCGACCATCCCGGATGACCAGCTTGCGGTAGCGATACTCTTCCAGGTTCTCCTCGAACAGGATCTCATCGCCCTCCTTCCCCTCGTGGTCACCGACCGACACCAGATCCGCGCCGACCACCTTGAGCACAGTGGACAACACAGGTTCCTGGTAGGGGACGGCGTCGCCCAGCGCATTGCGGGCGGCGACCTCGGCCTGTTCCACGGCCACCGGCCACAGGCCCATGACCCGGCCCTCCCATTCCGCCACGTCGCCGGCAGCGTAGACGCCTGGCGCGCTGGTCGCCATGTGGGCATCGACCCGCACGCCCCGGTTGACGTCCAGGCCCGCCGCCTTGGCCAGTGCCGTGTTGGGAGATATGCCGGCGGCCACGACGAAGATGTCCGCGCGCAGGGGCTCGTCATCCAGCAACTGCACGGTGTACGCAGAGCCATCCCCGGGTGCCAGCTTCTGTATCTGACTGCCCAGGCGCATGTGCACGCCCAGGCTTTGCAGGTAGCCCTGCAGCAGACGGCCGCCGCGCTCGTCCAGCTGGCGGTGCAACAGCCAGGCATTGCGCTCCACCACGGTGACCCGCAATCCCAGTTTGTGCAGCGCATAAGCCGCCTCCAGCCCCAGCAGCCCGCCACCGGCGACCACTGCATGCTGGGCGCCGATTTGCTGGGCGTAGGCGCGCACACCCATGGCGTCATTGGCCGAGCGCAACACAAAGCAGCCCGCGCCGCCCCAGCCCTCCAGCGGCGGCACAAAGCTGCTGCTGCCGGTGGCCAGGATCAGGCGGTCATAGGCCAGGGTCTCGCGGTCGGCCAGATGCACCTGCCGGGCCGCCGGGTCGATGGCGCGCGCCGTGGTGTTGAGCAGCACCTCGATGGCGCGGTCGCTGTACCAGGCCTCTGGCATCAGATACAGGCCCTGCATCGCCGAGCGCCCGTAGACCAGACGGGTGATGCCCATGCGGTTGTACAGCGCATGGTTTTCCTCCGCCACGAGCTGGATGCTGCAGTCGGGATGGCGCCGGCGGACATGGTCTGCGGCCGTGACACCGGCGATGCCGTTGCCAATGATGACCACCCGTTGAATCGCGCGATCAAAATCCCGCACCGTGGCGGCGGCAGGTGGATCGGCCTTGTCCGGTACCAGCGCAATGTGGACACAGCCCTTGTGCAGGCGTGCCGAGCAGGCCATACGGGTGTTGGGCGCATGGCCCAGACGGGCCAGCGTGTTGCGTTCATCGTCCCCCATGGTGCTGAGGTATTGCGCGCCGTCCCGCACGGCAATGGGATCGGCCCCACAGACGCCCATGCGGCAGCCGGCCTCAATCTTGTCGCCGCAGCTCTCAATCAACTCCAGCAGCGACTGCCCGACCTGGGCCGGCACGGTCTTGTTCTGCGGCTGAATCACCACGGACGCCTGCGAGGCCTCGCCCACCCCCTTGAGGGCCGCGGCGGCGTGTTCGCCCAGCTTGGCCGGTTGGGTGGCCGTGCGCTGCACGGTTTGTTCGACGAAAGCATCTTCGGTCTGAAAGCCGCGCCACACCCAGGTGATGGCCAGGGCGATCACCGCCACGCGCACGCTCCACGGCGCCATCTCGGGCACCACCCAATGGCCGGAGAGCATGCTCAGACCCTTGAACCAGGTCTCGCTGGCAAACCAGTAGTAGATCGTGAACGCGGCTGCGCCAAACAGCACGGTGAGGCGGTTGTTGGGCAGCTTCAGGAAGGTGTCCAACAGATGGAAGAGCGCCAGGCTCAAGGCGCTGCTGAGCGCGAAGGTGCCATACACGCTAGCCAAATCGGCGCCCGCGGGAATCGCGAAGAACGCCAGGATGAACCCGGGCAGGATGCCGACAAACACGCGCCGGTAGCCAACATAGTGCTTGTCCGAGTCGTACTGGTCGGCCAGATAGGCCACGCCGGGGTTAAAGTCAAAACAGTTCTTGCTGCAACCCACGCAGGGGCGGCAATGGGCATTGGCAATGCGCTGGATCGGTGTCTGGCCGTAGACGCGCTGGACCGGCAACATCGGACAGATGCTGCTGCACCAGCCACTCTTGCCCTTGAAGACCAGCCCCCCCACGAACGCGCCGCCCAGGCCCGCCAGCATCAGCAGGCCGGTGGCCGGTCCGCTGGCGTCAAACAACCATTTGCGGCTGGACACCAGCGCAAAGAACAGCGCGATGCCCAGCACATAACTGTATTCGCGCGCCAGTGGCGTGTGGGTGAGACCGCGGGTGATGCCCAGCAGGCGTGGCATCTGGTTGAGTGCTGCCATGGGGCACACATTGCGCCAGAGCCCCGGTGCCAGCACAAACACCGCGGGCAGCAGGGGCACGGTCACCATCCAGAACAGCGGCAGGCCGATGTGCGGCGCGACAAAGAGCGTCACGACGATGGCGACGGCAATACCAAGGCAGGCCATGCGCAGCACCATCCACAGGGACAGCGGCAACACGGTGGGCAGTTGCAGGTAGTTGGGAAAGCGCGGTGGTGGACTGGCTGGTGGGACCGGATTGGCCACCGGTGTGATGACGATGGGCGCACTCATAGCCTGCGCCCCCGCAGGGCAAAGTCGGTCATTTCGCGCAGTCGCAGGGACAGGATGCGCCCCAGATCGAGCAGGGCGACGCGGGCGATGTCCGGGTGGCGCGCGGACAGCACCTCAAACGCGTCCGGCGTGATGCCATACAGTTCGCCCACGGAGAGCGCCTTGACCGAGGCGGAGCGGGGGTAGCCATCGAAGAAGGCCTGTTCGCCAAAGATCGACAGTGGCTCCACGAAATACACATGGTGCTCCACGCCATCGGCGTCCTTGGCAACCACTTCCAGCCGGCCACTGGCGGCCAGATAGAAGGCGCGGCTGACTTCGCCCTGGGACACCAGGGTCTCGCCCGGCCGGAACGCCCGGCGCTGGGCAACCGAGAGAAAGCAGCGCCAGTCTTCTTCATCCAGATGGGCCAGGAAGACGTTGGCCTTCGCAGCCTCCGCGGTCCCATCACTCTCAAAGAAAGCAGAAAAGTCCATGGTTCCCTCCGAGTGCGGGTTGCAGGGCGGCTGGAAGCCGAGAATACGCCGAAGATTCGGCCATGCTCCCAGCGTGGTCTCTATCCGCGCAGAACGGGCCATACTCCCGCAAATGTTTGCGCCAGCACAAATCCGGCGTCCGGCGGCCTTCTAGAATGGTTCTTCCGTGCCCCAACAGACTGCCGAGTCCGCCCGCAGCCTTGAAGGATCGCCTTCCCAAGGAAAAGCGCCATGTCTGACATCCCCCCCAGTGCCGAGCGTCGTACCAATGTCCAGCTGCGCGTCATCCTGCCGGCGGCCTTTGAGGCCCTGCGGCCGTTTTTTGAGACGGCCAACCAGTGGGAGGGGCAGTCCCACGACCATCTGGCCTACCACACGCTCAAGGAACACTTCCCCGAACTCAGCTCGCAGGACGTGTTCATTGTGGTGACCACATCGCGGCGGCTGTTTGCCAGCGGCAAGTTCCCTGCCTCGTCCTGAACGGAGAAAAAGCATGTTTGAATCCGCAGAAATCGGCCACAAGATCGACAAGGCAACCTACAAGGCGGCCATACCCGCGCTGCGCGCCGCGCTGCTGGAGGCCCAGGTCAGCCTGCAGGAGCACAAGAAGATTCCCGTGGTGGTGCTGATCAGCGGGCAGGACGGCGCCGGCAAGGGCGAAACCATCAACGTGCTGTACGAGTGGATGGACCCACGCTTCATCTCCACGCTGGCGTTCTCGCTGCCCACCGACGAGGAGCGCGAGCGCCCGCCGATGTGGCGCTACTGGCGCAGCCTGCCGCCCAAGGGGCGGGTCGGCATCTTCGCGGGCTCCTGGTATTCGGACCCGATCCGCGAGCGCATTCTGGACGAGGTGTCACTCAAGGAACTGGACGCCCAGGCCGATCAGATCAACCGCTTTGAAGCGATGCTGGTCAACGAAGGTGCGCTGGTGCTGAAGTTCTGGTTCCACCTGACCAAGGAAGGCCAGGTCAAGCGGCTCAAGGCGCTGGAAAAAGACCCGCGCACCGCCTGGCGCGTGACCCAGTGGAACTGGGACCGACTCAAAACCTACGACAAGCTGCAGGACGTGGCCGGCCACTTGCTGCGCCTGACCAATACACCGTGGGCGCCGTGGGTGGTGGTGGAGGGCACCGACGACCGCTACCGCTCGCTGACCGTGGGACAGATCCTGCTGGATGCGCTGCAAAAAAAACTGTCTACCAAGGCCGCACAAAAGTCACCTGTAGCACCCATGGTGCGCGTCAACACCGATGGCCGCACCGTGCTGTCCGAGCTGGACCTGGGCCTCAAGCTGGACGACAAGACCTACGAAGATGAACTGGCCCGCTACCAGGGCCGCCTGTCGGAGCTGCTGCGCGATCCGCGCTTCAAGGGCCGCTCTCTGGTCTGCGCGTTTGAGGGTGCCGACGCCGCCGGCAAAGGCGGCGCCATCCGCCGCATTGGCGCGGCGCTGGACGCGCGCCAGTACCAGGTGGTTCCGGTAGCCGCACCCACCGAAGAAGAGCGCGCCCAGCCCTACCTGTGGCGCTTCTGGCGCCATGTGCCGCGCCAAGGCCGCGTCGCCATCTTTGACCGCACCTGGTATGGCCGGGTGCTGGTGGAGCGAGTGGAGGGCTTCTGCACCGAGAACGACTGGCTGCGGGCCTACACCGAGATCAACGACTTCGAGCATGAGCTGGCCGAGTCCGGTGTCATGGTCGTCAAGTTCTGGCTGCAGATCAGCCAGGAAGAGCAGCTAGCGCGCTTCAAGGCACGCGAGCAGATTGCCTTCAAGCGCTTCAAGATCACGCAGGAGGACTGGCGCAACCGTGAAAAGTGGGACGCCTACCAGCAGGCCATCTGCGACATGGTGGAGCGCACCAGCACCGGCAACGCGCCGTGGACGCTGGTGGAGGCCAATGACAAGAACTACGCCCGGGTCAAGATCCTGCGCACTCTGTGCGAGCGCATCGAAGCCGAACTGGATGGCAAGGTGACCAAGGGCACTCAATCACTGACGAAGAAGGCACGCAAGGTTGCCAAAAGCGAGTTTCCGACGGCTGAAACCGAAGGGGAAGGCAGAGGCAAGCCCAAGGGCAAAGACAAGGACAAGAAGAAAAAAGCCAAGGACTAGCGCCCGGCAGAGACCACCGGCAGCCAGACGGTCACCTGCAGACCCGGCTGGGCATTGGTTACCTCCAGGCTGCCCCCATGGGCCTGCGCCACCAGTTTGCACAGGTACAGCCCCAGGCCCACCCCGCCGGCCGCGCGGCCACGTGCGGTGTCCGGGCGGTAGAACGGCTCGGCCAGATGCGGCAGCGCTGACGCCGCCACACCGGGGCCAAAGTCACGCACCGTGATGCGCACGAATGCCCCATCCGCGCCCGCGTCCGTTGCCGGCTCCAGCGTCAAGCGGGGGGGCTGGTCCGCCTCGGCACTGTGGCGCAGCGCGTTGTCCAGCAGATTGCGCAGCAACAGGCGCACACGGGTGCGGTCCAGTTGCAGGGTTGGCAGGTCGGCCGCGAGCTCCAGAACCACAGAGACGGGCTGCGCACCATCCTGGTTCAGCGAAAGGGCATCCACCACCTCATGCGCCAGTGCTGCCAAATCCACAGCCTCCAGTTGCAGGGCCGCATGGCCCTGCCCCAGACGTTCACTCTCCAGCAGGTCGGTCACCAGGTCGCGCATTTCACCCAGATCGCGCAGCAGGGCCTCGCGCCGGGGCGCGACGTCATCGGTCTCGGGCAGCAACTCGGTGTTCAGACGCGCGCGCGTCAGCGGGCTGCGCAGTTCATGACTGATGGCCAGCAGCAGGCCGCGCTTGGCGTCGAGCATCTGGTGGATGCTGCGTGCCATGGCATTGACGTCGCTGGCCAGTTGGCCCAGTTCGTCGCGGCGGCGAATCGGGATAGGTTCTTCAAAGGCACCACTGCCAAAGCGCTGCGCGCCGGCACGGATGTCATCCAGCGGCCGCAGCAGGCGGCGCACATAGCCATAGGCCAGCGCAGTGAGCGCCAGGATGCCGGCCAGCGTGAACCAGCCCACGCGGTGGGGCTGGTTCTCCCACGCAGTGACGCTGACCCCCAGATCGATGCGATGCCCATCGGCCGTGGTGCGCGACAGCAGGCGCGGCTGGTTGTCTTGCCAATCGTCGTGCTGGCTGCGGTAGCGCTGGAACATGTCGCCCTGCGGATTGCTCTGCCAGTTCACCTGCGGGCCGGAGATGCGTACGCTCACCGGCAGGCGCTGCGTCAGCGCCTGCGCCCGCTCAATGCTGGGTGGGCTGCCGATTTCCACCACCAGCCGGTCCACATAATCGGCCACCAGCGGGCGGGCCGCCTCCCGCCAACCCACGCTCAGTGCCTTCTGCATGCCGACGGTGAACGTGGCCGCCAGCGCAACGGCCAACAGCAGAAACAACGCCACCAGCCGCAGGCGCAGCGAATGCCCCAGGGCGTGGCGCGCGCGCTTGTCCCAGCGCTGACCGTGCCTACGCACGCGGCGGCTCCGCACCAGCGGCGCGCAGGCCCAGCGCGTAGCCGGCATTGCGCAGGGTCTTGATGGCATCCAGTGGTTCGAGTTTCTTGCGCAATCGGCTCACCACAATGTCCACCGCGCGGGTGTACAACTCGGCATCGTGGCCGCGCAGCTGGTTCAGGATGTCGTCCCGGTTGAAGACCCGCCCAGGCTCACGTGCCAACAGGTGCAGCAGGTCAAATTCGGTGCTGGTTAGCTCCACCGCGGCACCCAGGCATTGGACAGTGCGGGTGGTGGGGTCCACGCTCAGGCCCTCAAAATGCAGGCGCCCGTCCTGCGCGGGGACACTACCCGCTGCCACTGCGGGTTGGCGACGGCGCATCACGGTTTGCAGACGTGCCACCAGCTCGCGTGGCTCAAAAGGCTTGGGCAGGTAGTCATCGGCGCCCAGCTCCAGACCGACCACGCGATCCATGACGTCACCGCGCGCCGTCAGCATGATCAGGGGGATGTCACTCTCCTTGCGGATGGTTCGGCACAGCGCAAAGCCGTCCATCTCCGGCAGCATGACATCCAGGATGGCGGCGTCGAAGCCGCCCTGGCGCAGCAGGGCCAGCCCCGCACTGGGTCGCGTGGCATGGCTGAGCTGCATCTCAAAGCGGGCGAAGTAGGCCGTCAGCGGCTCGCCCAACTGTTCGTCGTCATCAATCAGCAGGATGCGCATCATGCGCGGATTGTCCCACCTGCATGGCGGCGAATGACCTGGCGCAGTCGCTGCTGCCGCTGTGCGGGCAGTCGGTCAAAGGTATCGGCCGCCTGCGCCACCACGCGGTCCAGATCCGTGTGGCGGTGCGCCTGCAACTGCGCCAGGTCGCGCGCGTGCTCCCGGTCAAACCGCGGGCCCCAGATCAGGGCCATCAGCTCGACTGCGGGATCGTCCGCGCCGGCCAGCAGCAGGCGTCCGTGGCTGCGCAGACTGGAGAACAGGGGGCTCATGGTTCCCATGGCCAGTCCATCCGCCTCAGCCGCGGTGCCACCAGCCATGGCGGCCCTGCATGGCCTCGCGCACCTTGGTCTGCTGGGCGGGCGTCAGGCTGTCGAAGAAATCGGCCATCGCGGCAATCACCTCGGGGCTCTTGGCATTCAGGGCAGCTGTCTTGTCGGTCACCAGCGTCTGGGCCCGGGTGCGGTCAAACTTGTCGCCGGCCACCAGGGCCTGCACCTCGGCACGGGGATTGCTGGTCTTGCCGACCAGGGCGGTGCGCTGCTCCTGCAGCTTGTCGGCCAGCACGCCCAGGCGCTGCTTTTGCTCTGCGTTGAGGTCCAGCTTGCTGGCTACGCGGTCGATCATCTTGCCTCGGAACTCGACGCGCTCCGACTCGCTCATGCCCATACCGTAATCGTAGCGGTGGTGGCTGCAGGCGGACAGGCCGCCCACCAGAATGCTGGCGCCAAACAGGCCAAACAGGGTGCGCTTGATCCAGGGTTTCATAGGTATCGTTCCTTCGAACAGGGTGTTGAACAGGACGCCATGGTGCCCCGCAAGCACTGCTACATGCTGTCGCTGGGGTATCGATTTGTTTCAATAGTTTTCAAACACCTGGCGTTACGTTGCGGCACACTGCGGCCATGCAACTGAACCGCCGCCACACCCTGGCACTGCCACTGTCCCTGCTGGCATCAGCCTGGGGCCATGCGCAGACGAACACCCCGACCGTCATCGATGAGCTGTGGACCGACACCACACGCCAGCGTACGGTGCCCGTGCGCATACGCTGGCCGGCTGCGCACCTGACTGTGCCCGCCGGTGGTCGACCCGTAGTGATTTTTTCGCACGGCCTGGGTGGCAGCCGCGAAGGCGGATCGGTCTGGGGTGAGGCTTGGGCCGCGGCCGGCTTTGTGGTGCTGCATCTGCAGCACGCCGGCAGCGACTGGGACGCCGTGCGCCACGCCGCCGGCCACCTTTCGGACCGCGGCGCCCTGCACGAGTTGGGCAATGCGGAGCAGTTGCAGGCGCGGTTGCACGACGTGGTTTTTGCACTGAATGAGATCGAACGCCGCCACCGCGGCGCCACCAGCCCGATCTGGGCCAGCGTACGCCCCCATGCCATGGGCATGAGCGGCCACTCCTTTGGAGCCCACACGACGTTGGGCATGGCGGGTCAGGCTTACCCTGGCACTGCGCCACTGGCCGAACCGCGCCTGGCGGCGTTTGCGGCCTTCTCGCCCGCACTACCCATGGCAGGTGACCCTCGACAGGCCTTTGCTGCCGTCACCCGTCCGACGCTGTGCTTGACCGGTACGCTTGATGGGGATGTGGTGGGCAATGGCTCCACGCCCGAGCGGCGGCGTGCTGTATTCGACGCCCTGCCCCCCGGCCACAAGGCCCTGCTGGTACTGCAGGACGCCGACCACATGACCTTTGGAGGCCAGAGCGGACACCCTCTTGCGGACCTGCGACGCAACCCGGCCACGCGCAAGGCCCAAGCCGCACACCATGCCGCCGTAGCGGCCATTACGACCGACTGGTGGCGCGCCCATTTGTTGGGAGATGCGACTGCGAAGTCCCGCCTGGATCACCCGAACGGGCTGAGGCCGACGGACCGGTGGCAAACCGGCTGAATGCCGGATGCTGCGGTGACCCGCGCGTTAGCGGCCGGCCTTGACCTCGGCAACCAGTGCCTCGACGACCTGAATGCCCTTGGCGGTGCCATCGGTCAGGAAACGGCCTGCCACGCCCAGAGACGGCACGCCTTCGACCCGGTAGGCATTGGTCAGTTGGGTCGCGCGCGTGGCCTTGGTCGCGACGGTGAAGGAGTTGTACTGCTCCATGAACTTGGCGCGATCCACACCTTGCGTGGCCACCCAATCCGCGGCCACCGCCGCGCTGTTGAGGTTGCGGTGCTCGTTGTGGACTGCGGCAAACACGTTGGCATGCAGTTTGTCAACGAGGTTCATGGCCTCCATCGCGTAGTACATGCGCTGCAACACCTCGAAGTTGGCCAGGAAGTGCACCGGCACGCGGCGCACAATCACGTCCTTGGGCACCTTCTTGGTCCAGGCGGCAAACGTGGGCTCAAAGGCATTGCAGTGCGGGCACATGTAGGAGAAAAACTCCACCACTTCCACCTTGCCGGCCGGCGCCTCGACCTGCGCGCGCTGTTCCAGCACCTGGTAGTCCTTGCCCGCGACGGGCTTGCCGGTCTGTGCCTGTGCCCGGGCCATCGGCGACAGCCAGGCAGACGAAGCCAGTGCGGCACCAGCGGCCACTCGGGAAAAATCACGACGTTTCATGTTCATGCAATAGCGCTCCAAAAGTGTGTTTCTGATTGGCCGATCCGGCAAAAGTTCCCGCCCCAGGGTCAGCGCTGCACGCGCACCAGCGAGGTTTCCAGCCCGGCCCTCTCCATCTTGTCCCGGTTGCGCTCGGCCTCTTCCTTGCTGTCAAAGGGGCCGGTGCGCACACGGTAGACGACGCGCCCGGACTGCTCACGCTCCGTGATCTTGGACTCAATGCCGCTCAGCGACAGCTTGGCACGCTGGCTCTCAGCATCTTCCGGCGTACGGAAGGCACCCAATTGCACATAGAAAGTGAACGGCTCGCTGGCCGCCGGTGTTCCCGACTTGGCCTTGGCCAAATCCCCCAACGGATCAGCCGACACGGCCGGCTTGAGCTCGCCCTTGGCATCAGTCTTGGTGTCCGCCTTGGCATTTGCCGCTTTGGCCGTATCAGCCGATTTCGCAGGCGCCGACTCCGACGCGGGTGCAGCGGGTGCAGCAGCCGCGGACTTGGCCGGATTCTTGCCGTACAGCGGAGCGTTGGGATCCCAGTCCTTGTTCTTCTTGGCCTCGGCTTCGTCCTGGTCGGCCGAGCGGCTCTGGCCCTTGTTCATGAAGGGCACCGGCACCTTGGTGACGTAGATGGCTACGGCCAGTGCGGCGGCCAGGCCAAACACCACCCCAATGATGAAGCCCAAGATGGTTCCGCCACGCTGCTGTTTCATGCACTTCCTTTTAATCAGTTGGGGTCAGAGCACATCGTTTCGCGAGTGGTCTGACCCACAAGTTCATTACATTTTTTGCGGAGCGCTCACGCCCAGCATTGCCAGCCCATTGTGCAACACCTGCGCCGTCGCGGCGACCAGGGCCAGACGTGCTTGTCTGACCCCCTCGTCATCCACCAGAATGCGCTCGGCATCGTAGTAGCTGTGGTAGCAGGCCGCCAGTTCACGCAGGTAAAAGGTCACGTCATGGGGAGCAAAGTCCTGCGCCGCAGCGGTCAGCATCTCGGGGTATTTGGCCAGCAGCAGCATCAGCGCCAGGGCCTGCGGGCTTTCCAGGGGCGAAAGGTCTGCCGTATGCAGGCTGGCAGCGTCGCCACCCCAGCCGGCCAGCACGGAGCAAATGCGGGCATGGGCGTACTGCACGTAGTAGACCGGGTTGTCGTTGTTCTTCTGCACCGCCAAGTCAACGTCAAAGGTGTACTCGGTATCGGCCTTGCGGCTGAGCAGGAAGAAGCGCACGGCGTCTTTGCTGGTCCATTCGATCAGGTCGCGCAGCGTCACATAGCTGCCGGCGCGCTTGCTGATCTTGACCTCTTCGCCGCCCTTGACCACGCGCACCATGGTGTGCAGCACGTAGTCGGGATAGCCCTGGGGGATGCCCACATCGGCGGCCTGCAGGCCAGCGCGCACGCGGGCGATGGTGCCGTGGTGGTCGGTGCCCTGGATGTTGACCACCTTGGTGTAGCCGCGTTCCCATTTGGCAATGTGGTAGGCCACATCCGGCACAAAGTAGGTGTAGCTGCCATCCTGCTTGCGCATGACGCGGTCCTTGTCATCGCCGTAGTCGGTGGACTTGAGCCACAGCGCGCCATCCTGTTCATAGGTCTTGCCGTTGGCAATCAGCTTGGCCACGGTCTGTTCGACGCGGCCGCTGGTGTACAGGCTCGATTCCAGGTAGTACTCATCAAACTTCAGGTTGAAGGCCTGCAGGTCCTTGTCCTGCTCGCGGCGCAGGTAGGCCACAGCGAAGTTACGGATGGACTCCAGGTCTTCCACGTCACCACTGGCGGTGAAGCTGCGGTCGTCGGCCGCAACCGTCTTCTTGGCCAGAAAGTCATCGGCGATGTCCTGGATGTAGTCGCCGTTGTAAAACGCCTTGCTCAGCGGGTTCTCGGGGTCAATGGGCCAGCAGTCGTCGCCGGGCTTGAAGCCCTTGGCACGCAACTGGGTGCTGTTGGCCAGTGTCTGGATCTGCACACCGGCATCGTTGTAATAGAACTCGCGGTGCACTCGCCAGCCTTGGGACGCAAACAGGTTGCAGATGGCGTCGCCCAGTGCCGCCTGGCGGCCATGGCCCACGTGCAGCGGGCCGGTGGGGTTGGCCGACACAAACTCAACCAGCATGCCCTGGCCATTGGAAGGCTGGTAGCCAAACTGGGCGCCCTGGGCCAGTACCTCACGCACCACCTGTTGCTTGGCAGCGGGCTTCAGGCGGATATTGATAAAGCCCGGACCGGCGATTTCCACACCTTCCACCCACATCGCAAAGGCGCTCTGGGCCAGCATTTCGGTACGCAGATTCTCGGCCAACTGGCGCGGGTTCAGTTTGAGTGGCTTGGCCAGTTGCATGGCAGCCGTGGTGGCAAAGTCCCCATGTGCGGCGACCTTGGGCGACTCGAACGCCGCCTTGGAAGCGGCGCCCGGAGAGAGTTTTTCCAGCGAAGCGGCCAGCGCTTGCAGGAGTTCGTTTTTTACAGACAGCATGGAAGGATTTTACGGGGCCGGGGCCGGGCGTCATCGGCGTTGTCATTTCCGGCGATGTATGTTTGAATCTCCAGGGGATATTTCTGCAACGGCGGCGCGAGTTGCCACACTTATTGAAAAGGACAACCCATGAAAAAACTGTTCACCTTGCTGGCCCTCGGTCTCTCCCTGTCTCTGGGTGTGGCCCACGCGGCCGATGGCAAAACGGCTCAACAATCCAAGATGGGAGCGTGCAACAAGGACGCGGGCGACAAGAAAGGCGATGAACGCAAGGCCTTCATGAAGGAATGCCTGAGCGCCAAGCCCGCAGAAGCTGCCGTAAGCCCCGCTTGCGAAAAGTCAGCGGCTGACAAGAAGCTCGCCGGTGCCGCCAAAAAGAGCCACATCAAGAAGTGCATGGCCGATGAAAAGGCCCCTGCTGCCCCGGCAGCCGCTGCGTCCAAGTAAGACCGTGCCCTGATGCCAGGTGGGCGCAATGCCCATCTGGCACGCCTCTGTCGGGTGCGGCTACCAGTGGCTCAGGACCACTCCGGCAAACACGGCAAAACCCACCCAATGGTTCAGGCGGAAGGCTTTGAAGCAGCCCTCGCGCGTGCGGTGGCGAATCAGCGCGAAGTGCCACACCACCTGCCCCGCAGCCACGGCGACGCCCAGCCACCACCAGGGTGACAACCGTTCGGGCGCAATCACCGCACTCCATACCACCAGAAACAGCACATAGAACGCCGTGACGGCGGACACGTCCCACCGGCCCAGCGTAATGGCCGAGGTCTTCATGCCGATGCGCAGGTCATCGTCGCGATCCACCATGGCGTATTCCGTGTCGTAGGCCAGCACCCAGAACAGGTTGCCCAGCATCAGCCACCAGGCCTGCACCGGGATGTCCGCACGCACCGCGGCATAAGCCATAGGGATGCCAAAGCTGAAGGCCACACCCAGAACCGCCTGCGGCATGGAGACAAAGCGCTTGGCGTAGGGATAGACCAGGGTCACGCCAAAGGCCGCAAACGACCAGCCCACCGTCAGCGTATTCGTGGTCAACACCAGCAGGAACGACGCCAACGCCAGCACCCCACCCACGGTCAGTGCCTCGCGCGACGAGAGCGCACCACTCGTCACCGGCCGCTGGGCGGTGCGCTTGACATGGCGGTCAAAGTCGCGATCCGCCACATCATTGATACAGCAGCCCGCGCTGCGCATCAGAATGGTGCCCAAGGTGAACACCAGCAGCAGATGCCAGCCCGGAAACCCGCCCGCCGCCAGCCACAACGCGCTCAGCGTGGGCCACAGCAGCAGCAGCCAACCGGCGGGCCGGTCCCAGCGAATCAGTTGCCGGTAGAGCGTGAGTTTCTCGCGCATCAGCATCCCGTTCACAGCCCCACCACCAGCCGGGTCAGCGCTGCGCCCAGCACATCCGCTGCGGCCGCGGCCATGGAGAAAAACAGATAACGGCCCACGCGCGGGGCGGGGGCCAGAATGCCGGGTTGGGCAACATTCACCATCGACTTCGGTTCCTATATAAACAAATCAGGAGAGGCGGGCCACGCCCGGCAATTCGCAGGCGTAGATGGCATTGCGCAGCGCGGCAATGGCCTCATAACGGGTAAAACTGCGCCGCCACACCAGCACCACGCGGCGCGACGGTGGCTCACCATCCGGCCCATCCTGAACCGGCAGGTATTTGACCAGGGTATCGGCTTGGCGGCGGGTCTTGGCCACCAGCGCACCAGTCGGCACACTCAAACGCGGCACCAGCGTGATGCCCATGCCGGCGGCGACCATGTGCTTGATGGTCTCCAGCGACGAGCCTTCGAAGCTCTTGCGGATGCCCTCGGTATCGCTGGAGAAGCGCGCGAACTCGGGACACACCTCCAGCACGTGGTCGCGGAAGCAATGACCCGTGCCCAGCAACAGCATGGTTTCCTTCTTCAGCTCTTCGGTCGTCACGGTGGCTTGCGACGCCAGTGCATGCTGCATGGGAACGGCCGCCAGAAACGGTTCGTCATACAGCGGCGCCGAGGCCAGGCCGGCATCGGGAAACGGCTCGGCCAGGATGGCGCAATCAATCTCGCCGGTGCGCAGCATTTCCATCAGCTTGACAGTGAAATTCTCCTGCAGCACCAGCGGCATCTGCGGCGTGCGCTTGATGACCTGGCGCACCAGATCCGGCAGCAAATAGGGGGCGATGGTGTAGATCACGCCCAGCTTGAGCGGGCCGGCCAGCGGGTCCTTGCCGCGTTTGGCAAGGTCCTTGATGTTGGCGGCCTGCTCCAGCACGCTCTGCGCCTGGCGCACGATTTCTTCGCCCAGCGGGGTAACAGTGACCTCGTTAGCGCTGCGCTCGAACAGCTTGACCTCCAGCTCTTCTTCGAGCTTCTTGACGGCGACCGACAGCGTGGGCTGCGACACATAGCAGGCCTCGGCGGCCTTGCCAAAATGCCGCTCGCGCGCCACGGCCACAATGTATTTCAGCTCGGTCAGTGTCATAGTCAGCTCCCGTGGGAATGCAGTGCCCTAGCGCCGCTGGCCGGTGCTGCCGCCCAGGCTCTGGATGAGCAACCCCACGCGCTCTTTCCACGCCCGGCGGACGTCTGACGCAGCACCGGCCATCAGCCGGAATACCACCAACCGCGGATCGTCTTCGGACCAGTAGTCGTCGCGCACCGCAATCTCCAGCTCGGCCCCGATGCCGGTCACAGAGGCACCCTTCAGGCTACCATGAAAGGTCCGGTTCGCGCCGTGCAGGATGACACGTCCGCTTTGATCCAGGTCGATCAGCCAGACAATGCGCCCCATGTCATCGAATTGCATTTCGGTGGAGGTACCCTTGAAGCCGGCGGCCTGGCGCCATTTTTCCAGTTGGGCATGGGCCCGCGCCTTGCGCTCTTCTTCGTTTTTCGGAACCGACGTATCTTCCACCGTTGCCGCCGCCAGGCTGGCTGCCTTGGCGGCCGCTGCCGCCTCGGCCTCCTCGCGCTGGCGTTGCGCCGCCAGCTCGGCGGTCAGGCGCTGCTCGATCTTGTCGATCCAGGCTCGCACGCCGTTGGCAAACTGCTGGAAGTCGGAGGCAATCGGGTCCGGCACCCGGTCCAGCCGCAATTCAGAACGCTCGCTGGGCTGCTTGCCCTGTGTCTTGCGCAGCATCTCGTCCGAGGCAACCAACACGATGCGACTCAAGCCGGTCGCCACGGGCTTGCCCTGCGGCCCGTCCTTGACCGAAATGCGTGCCACCTCGATGCGCAGGCCGGCTGCCGCCAGCTTCGTCGACAGGGCACCGGTCTGCACCTGCTCATCGCCGTCGGGCAAAGTCTGACGGGTGTACTTGCCATCCTTGGCCAGCACCAGGATCTCCTTGGCCGCATGGCGCACCTCCACGGCAAAGCCCTGGGCGACGAAGCGCAGGCCCCCGGGGATGTTGATCACCTTGGTACGCAACAAATAGGCCTGGTACTCCATGAACATATACACGGCCGTCCCCACTGCCATGGCCCCACCCAGGGTCCACCACAGCAGCGGGAAAAATCCGGACATATCCATTGCGTTCAGGCCTTTAAAAATTCTGATTTTCCACCCAGCCAGCGCGTTACATGGCGCTCGGCCAGGGTCGGGTGATTGTCCAGCAGCATAGGCGCCTCGCGCCGTGCCCAGTCCAGCAGCACAGTGTCGCGGTTCAGGTCGGCAAAACGCAGCATGGCTTCACCGGATTGACGCGAGCCGAGAAACTCCCCGGGACCACGGATCTCCAGATCGCGCCGGGCGATCTCAAACCCGTCGTTGGTCTCGGCCATGGCCTTCAGGCGCGCGCGCGCCGTCTCGCCCAGCCGCGGCGCGTCGCCGGTTGAATACAACAGCACACAGGCCGAGGCCGCAGCGCCCCGACCCACGCGGCCACGCAACTGGTGCAACTGGGACAGGCCAAAGCGCTCTGCGTGCTCGATCACCATCAGTGAGGCATTGGGCACATCGACCCCGACCTCAATCACCGTGGTACTGACCAGCACAGCCATGTGGCCGCCCTTGAAGGCGGCCATAACCGCCTTTTTCTCATCGGCCGGCATGCGCGAATGCAGCAGCCCGACTTGCACCGGCTCGCCACTGGCCAGCGTGACGCCCTGCAGCGCCGCGCACAGCGCGGCATGGGTCTCGGTGGCATTGGTCAGGTCCAGCGCCTCGCTCTCCTCAATCAGCGGGCAGACCCAGTAGATCTGGCGCCCCTGGGCGATCTGGGCGCGGATGCGTTCCACCACCTCGTCGCGCCGGGTGTCGTGGACCACCTTGGTGATGACCGGTGTGCGCCCCGGGGGCAGCTCGTCCAGCGTGGAAACGTCCAGATCGGCGTAGTAGCTCATGGCCAGCGTGCGCGGAATGGGCGTGGCCGTCATCATCAGCATGTGCGGCTCCATGCCGTCATGCTGCAGCTTGTTGCGCAGGGCCAGGCGCTGGGCCACGCCAAAGCGGTGCTGCTCGTCAATCACGGCCAGCGCCAGGTTCTTGAAATGCACCTTTTCCTGAATGACGGCGTGCGTGCCCACCACCAGTTGCGCCTCACCGCTTTCCACCATGGCCAGCGCCTCGCGGCGCTCCTTCGCCTTCTGGTTGCCGGTCAACCAGGCGGTGGTCACGCCCAGCGGCTCCAGCCAGCTCAGCAGCTTGGCAAAGTGCTGCTCGGCCAGGATTTCGGTCGGCGCCATCAGCGCGCACTGCCAGCCGGCATCAATGCAGATGGTGGCAGCCAGGGCGGCGACCACGGTCTTGCCGGAACCCACATCGCCCTGCAACAGCCGGTGCATGGGCACGGGGCGGGCCAGGTCGCGCGCGATCTCCGCACACACGCGCTGCTGGGCATTGGTGAGGCCGAATGGCAACTTGGCCAGCAGCTCGGTGTACAGCGGCAGCAGCATTGGCTGCTCCGGCTCGGTCGGCGGATTGAACGATTCGGCGGCCACCATGGCCAGCGCCGGCGCACGCAGCGCGGCGCGCTCCCGGCGCGACTGCAGTTGCGACAACTGCTGCGCCAGCAATTCCTCGGCCTTAAGCCGCTGCCACGCCGGATGGCTGTGGTCCTGCAGGGTTTCCAGCGACACATCGGGCGTGGGGTGATGCAAAAATGATAGCGCCTGACGCAGTGTCCACAAGGGCTGGTTCCCAATATGTTGGCCAATCGTATCCAGATCTCCGGGTGCAAAGGTGTCCGACAACTCCGCCCGCGCCAACCCGGCCAACACCTCGCGACGCAACACCGTTTGCGACAGCCCGGCCACCGTGGGATAGATCGGCGTCAGCGCAGTCGGCAGGTCCCCGCCTGCCGTGCGAAACGCCGGGTGCAACATGGTCCAGCCGAGGAAGCCTCCCTTGACCTCACCCCGCGCGCGGATGCGGTTGCCCACCGCCAGCGCCTTTTGCTGGGACGGATAGAAGGTGAAGAAACGCAGCGTGCAGGTGTCACTGCCGTCGTCCACGGTGACCACCAGTTGGCGGCGCGGCCGGTACGTGACCTCGCAGGCGGTGACCCGGGCCTCGATCTGGAGGGTGTCGCCCTCGCGCGCATCACGCAGCTTGCTGATGCGGGTTTCGTCCTCGTAGCGCAGCGGGAGGTGCAGGGCTAGGTCGATGTCGCGCTTGAGGCCCAGCTTCTCCAGGGCCTTTTGCGTCGGGCTTTTGGGCGTGGCGGCAGCCTTGGCGGTGGTGGGCGAGGTGGTGCTGTGCGGCATGGGACAATTCTGCCCCATGTCCACCAACGCATCGCACCCCGCCGTGGTCAACACCGTGACCACCCACCACACCCTCAGCGACTTCGATTTCGAGCTGCCCGAAGACCTGATCGCCCAGCACCCGGCGCCCGAACGCAGCGGTTCGCGCCTGCTGGACGGCACCGGCCAACCGCCGGTGGACCGCATCTTCCGCGAACTGCCCACGCTGCTGCGCGCAGGTGATCTGCTGGTGTTCAACGACACCAAGGTCGTCAACGCCCGCCTGTTTGGCGAAAAGGCCACCGGCGGCAAGGTCGAACTGCTGGTGGAACGCGTGCTCGGTGGCAACCAGGTGGCCGCCCACATGCGCGTCAGCAAGAAGCCCGAGGTCGGCGCCACGCTGAAGCTGGTCTGCGCCGCCGGCCATGCCGACGGTCTGAGCGCCACGATGCTGGGCCGCTGGCCGGATGCCGACGGGCCACTGTTCCGCTTCGTGCTGTCCAACGACGCCGGAGACGACCCATACACGCTGATGGAGCGCCACGGCCACGTGCCGCTGCCGCCCTACATCACCCACACCGACTCCGCCGAGGACGCAAAACGCTACCAGACCGTGTTTGCCAAGAACCCCGGTGCCGTGGCCGCGCCCACCGCCGCGCTGCATTTTGACGAGGCCTTGCTGGCCCGGTTCGACGCCATGGGCGTGCAGAGCGCGCATGTGACGCTGCATGTGGGCGCCGGCACCTTCCAGCCGGTCAAGACCGAGAACCTGGCCGAGCACCAGATGCACAGCGAGTGGTACGAAATACCGGCGGCCACCCAGCAGGCGATTGCCGATTGCAAGGCCCGCGGCGGGCGTATCGTGGCGGTGGGCACCACCACCGTGCGCACGCTGGAGAGCTGGGCCCACAGCGGCGTGGCCCGCGGCGACACGCGCATCTTCATCACGCCCGGCTTTGCGTTCCAGCTGGTCGACCTGCTGGTGACCAACTTCCACCTGCCCAAGTCCAGCCTGATGATGCTGGTCAGCGCCTTTGCCGGCTACGATCACATCATGGACCTGTACCGCACCGCCATTGCGCGGCACTACCGCTTCTTCAGCTATGGGGACGCCATGCTGCTGGCGCGCCAGACTGCGCCTTAAGCAAGCCGCAAGCAGCCACGGCTACCATCGACGCATGGACCCCTTTCAAAAACGGACCGCCCTGCGCATTGCGCTGGTCAGCATCGTGCTGGCATCCCTGGCCAGCCCGATTGCCTGGTGGGTGGCCCGCGAAACCGCGGAAGAGAGCGTGGTGGCGCTGGCCAAAGAAGAATCCGGCCGGCTGCTGCAGCGCTTCGACTCGGTCGAACTGAACGGACCCCAGGCCGCGCAGCATGCCATGGACGCCGCCAATGCCATCGCCGGTGGGCTGTTTGACATTGCCGAGATCTACGACACCCACGGCAACAAGCTGGCAGAGTCCATGACCACGGAAGGCGAAGCGGTGGAGACCCTGCTGCCCCACCATGGCAAGCCGACCTACATCCAAGCGTCCTACGAAAGCATCAAGCCCTCACCCACAGCCTGGTTGCTGCGCGTGTTTGTGCCGCTGCGCACATCCGCCACCGATGCCCAGGCGCCCATCACCGGCTACTTTGAGGGTGTGCGCGTGGTGCCGCAGTGGCAACAGGACCAGATCTTCAACGACTCGCTGATCATGGCGTTGATGGTGGGCCTGGCATCGCTGGCCTGTGGTGCGGTGCTGTACCCAGTGGTGGTGCATCTGTCGGCCGACAACGCCCGCAAGGCACGCGAGGTGCTGGAGTCCCACATCGCGATGATGGAGGCCCTGGGTCGCGCCATTGCCAAGCGCGACTCCGACACCGGCGCCCACAACTACCGCGTGGCCTGGATTGCCGCGCGTATCGGCGAGGAACTGGGTCTCAAGGACAGTGCCATGCAGGAGCTGATCGTTGGAAGCTTTCTGCACGACGTGGGCAAGATCGGCATCCCCGACGCCATCCTGCTCAAGCCGGGACGCCTGGACGATGCGGAAATGGCCAGCATGCGCACTCACGTGGCACAGGGCGAGAGCATTGTCGACGGCATTGGCTGGCTGGCCGGCGCCAACGCCGTGGTGGCCGCCCACCATGAAAAATGGAACGGCTCGGGCTACCCCCGGGGCCTGGCCTTGGATGCCATCCCGCTGGCGGCGCGTATCTTTGCCGTGGCCGATGTGTTTGATGCCCTGTGTTCCAAGCGCCCCTACAAGGAACCCATGGGTTTTGACGCCGCCATGGCCATTCTGCACAAGGACAGCGGCAGCCACTTCGACCCCGGCGTCATGGCCACCTTCAGCACCATCGCCCGCAAGACCTTTGACCGCCTGGCCCAGGCCAGCGAGGACGACGCCCGCACGCTGATGGAAGAGCGGGTGCGGGTGCATTTCGGCATGTAGCGGTCAGTGGGCGCGAGCCTTGCGCACTTTCATGAAGAAGTCGGTGACCTGCCACACTACAAAAAGGGTTACAACGACGATCAAGGTGCCGCTGATGGGGCGTGTGACGAAGACACTGAAATCCCCACGGCTGAGCAGCAGGGCGCGCCGGAAGTACTCCTCCAGCATGGGCCCCAGGATGAAACCCAGCATCAGCGGCGCCGCCTCCATCCCCAAACGCATGAACAGATAGCCACAGAAGCCAAAGAAGGCGGTGATATAGATGTCATCCAGGCTGTTGTTGATGCTGAAGGTTCCGATGCAGCAGAAAAACAGGATCGACGGGAACAGCACGCTGAAGGGAATCTTGAACACCGACAACCAGTAGCGCACCAGGGGCACGTTGAGAACCACCAGGAAGACGTTGCCGACCCACATGCTGGCCACCAGCCCCCAGAACAAGTCCGGGTGCGTCGCAATCATGTTCGGCCCCGGCTGGATGCCCTTGACGATGAAGGCACCCATCATCAGGGCCATGACGGCGTTCTCGGGAATGCCAATGCTCATCAGCGGGATGAAGCTGGTGCGCGCGGCGGCCTCGTCGGCGGCGGCCTGGCCGGCCACCCCTTCGATGGCGCCGTGGCCAATCTCATCCTTGTATTTGCTGAAGCGCTTGTCTGCGGCGTAGGCGGCGAACTGGGCAATCACCGGCCCACCGCCCGGCAGAACGCCCAGGAACGAGCCAATCACACTGCCGCGCAAGGCGCTGGGGATGATGCGCTTGAACTCGGGCCAGGTCGGCATGAGTTTGATCTTGCCGTTGAACGGCGTGAGCTCGCTGCCGCTGTCGAGGTTCTTCACCACCTCGGCAATACCGAAGCAGCCCAGGGCGATGCTGATCAGGCCGATGCCATCCGTCAGGAACGGCAAGTCCAGCGTGAAACGCGCAATACCGCTGTTCACATCGGTTCCCACGGAACCCAGCAACACACCGATCAAGGTCATCGCCAGGCCATTGAGCAGGCTGCCAGTGGTGACAAAGCTCACGCACACGAACCCGAACAGCATCAACGCGCAGTAATCGGCCGGCCCGAACAACAGCGCCACGTCACCCAGCGTGGGCGCCAGCGTGGCCAGCACCACAATGGCAAAGGTTCCGCCGATGAAACTGGAAACACCCGCAGTAAACAGGGCCAGCCCCGCCTTGCCTTTGAGCGTCATCTGGTAGCCATCGATGCAGGCCACGATGCTGCTGGCGTGCGGAATCTTCATGGTGATGGCGCTCACGCTGTCACCGTACTGGGCACCGTAGTAGATTCCGGCCAGCATGATCAACGAACCCGCCGTGGGAATCGAATAGGTCAGGGGCAGCAACAGGCTGATGGTCGACAGGGGGCCAAGGCCGGGAAGCAGCCCGACCAGCGTGCCCACCACGCAACCAATGGCACAGTACAACAGGTTTTGCAGCGTCAGTGCGGTCTCGAAACCAAACGCAAGGTTGTGCAGGATATCCATCAGTAGAGCGGCAGGTTAAGGCCGAGTAGATTGCGAAACATGAAGGCAATGGCAATCAGCGCGGCCGCGATCTTGAGGTTACGTGCTACCGAATACGCGGTTCCGGCGAAAGATACACAGAACACCAGAAACAGGATGCCGACAATCATGTTGACGTGCGCCGACAGAACGGCAAACCCGCACAGACCCAGCAACACGACAGTGATGTTCTTGATGCTGTAGTCCAGCGGCACCGGTTCGACGTAATAAGAACGCACGACGGTGACCAGACCAATCACAAACACCAGACCGCTCACCAGCAGGGGAAACAGGCCAGGTCCAGCCCTGCTGAACTCTCCAACCTTGTATTGGAGCGCGCCCAGGCCAAAGAGCAGGGCAATCGCCATGATGCAAAGGCCCCTGACGAAATTCAAGTTTTTCATAGACAGTGATTGACAGGACACGGACAGACGACTGAGGTGACCAAGTGTAAGTTGGATTGAACGGCACATCGAATCGGCGGCTGCCCCGTAAAATGCCCCACCCTCCGGAACACGCCATGCTGCAATTCGAACTCCTGACAACCGACCCCACCAGCCACGCCCGCCGCGGCACGCTCACACTGAACCACGGTGTGGTGCAGACCCCCATCTTCATGCCGGTGGGCACCTATGGCACGGTCAAGGGCGTGATGCCACGCAGTCTGGAAGACATGGGCGCGCAGATCATCCTGGGCAACACCTTCCACCTGTGGATGCGCCCTGGGCTGGATGTGATGGCCAGCTTTGGCGGCCTGCACGCGTTCGAGAAGTGGAACAAGCCCATCCTCACCGACTCCGGGGGCTTTCAGGTCTGGAGCCTGGGCGAGATGCGCAAGATCAGCGAGGAAGGCGTCAAGTTCGCGTCGCCTGTGAACGGCGACAAGCTGTTCCTCACGCCCGAAATCAGCATGCAGATCCAGACCGTGCTGAACAGTGACATCGTGATGCAGTTCGACGAGTGCACGCCGTATGACACCAAGGGCCACATCACCACCGAGAGCGAGGCACGCACCTCGATGGAGTTGAGCCTGCGCTGGGCCAAGCGCTGCCAGGCCGAGTTTGCGCGACTGGAGAACCCCAACGCGCTGTTCGGCATCGTGCAGGGCGGCATGTTCGAGAACCTGCGCCAGGAGTCACTGGACCAACTGGTGGAGATGGACTTCCCCGGCTACGCTGTCGGGGGGGTGAGCGTGGGCGAGCCCAAGGACGAGATGAACCGCATCATGGCGCACACGCCGCACCGCCTGCCCGCGCACAAGCCGCGCTACCTGATGGGTGTGGGCACGCCCGAGGACCTGATGCAGGGCGTGGCAGACGGCGTGGACATGTTCGACTGCGTGATGCCCACGCGCAACGCGCGCAACGGAACGCTGTTCACCCGCTATGGCGACCTGAAAATCCGCAACGCCCGACACAAGACCGACCCGCAGCCGCTGGACCCGAGCTGCACCTGCCACGCCTGCACGGGCACGTCCGGAGTATCCTGGGACCAGGGCGGGCGCGAGGGCTTTTCTAGAGCCTACCTGCACCACCTGGACCGCTGTGGCGAGATGCTGGGCCCGATGCTGGCCACCGTGCACAACCTGCACTACTACCTGAACCTGATGCGCGAAATCCGCGAGTCACTCGACGCCGGCACCTTTGCCGCCTTCCGGGCGCAGTTCAAGGCGGACCGCTCGCGCGGCATCTGACGCCGTCGTTATATACAAAATCAACCTCTAGCCCTCGTTGACACTGCGTAGGCAGCTACTGAATTGATAGCATTCGTCTAGCCGATCCAGCTCGGGTTGGCGTGCCAGTTGCGCACCCAGCCGGACAGGTCGGCCGCCGGCATGGGCCGGGCGATGCCAAAGCCCTGGGCCATTTCACAGCCCAGCTCCTGCAGCAGCGTGCCGTGCGCCGAGGTCTCCACGCCCTCGGCAATCACCTCCCGGTGGAAGGCCGCAGCCAGGCCGATCACGCCCTTGACGATGGCCAGGTCGTCGGCGTCGATCAACATGTCACGCACAAAGCTCTGGTCGATCTTGATGACCTCGGCCGGCAGATGCCGCAGGTGGGTCAGCGACGAGTAGCCGGTGCCAAAGTCGTCCAGCGCAAAACGCACGCCCAGTCGCTGACAGGCCAGGATCGACTGGAACACCTGGGCCAGGTCTTCCAACGCGCTGGTCTCCAGAATCTCCAGTTCCAGCAACTGCGGCGCCACGCCGGGATGCAGTGCCAGCAGTTCCGTCAGACGCTGGGCAAAGCCGTCCTGCTGTAACTGGCGTGCGCCGATGTTGACGCTGACGGCGATCTCCAGCCCCTGCGCCTGCCACTGCACCATCTGCTCCAGCGCACTGGCGATGACCCACTCGCCCAGCGTCACACTCAACGCATGGTTTTCGATCATGGGCAGGAAGGCGCCGGGCGCCAGCAGGCCCTGCTCGGGATGCTGCCAGCGGATCAGGGCCTCGGCACCAATCACGGCGCCGCTGCGCATATTGACCTTGGGCTGGTAGTACAGCACGAACTGGCGACGCCGCAGAGCCTGCGCAATGTGCTCCACGCTCTCGCGCTGGGTCTTGACCGCCGTGTCCTGCACGACATCAAACAGGTGGAAGCGGTTCTTGCCGGCCTGCTTGGCCACGTACATGGCCTGATCGGCGTGGCGCAGCAGCAGGTCGACCTCGGCGCCATCCCGCGGAAAGATGGTGACGCCAATGCTGGCGGAGACCTGCAGGGTATGGTCGCCGACGTCGACCGAATCGGCCGCGGCCTGCAGCAGGCGCTCCAGAACCGGCTCGGCGTCCGTCACGGCGTCCAGGTCCACCAGCACGGCCACGAATTCGTCACCGCCAATGCGCGCCAGCGTGTCTCCGTTGCGCAGGGCCCCCTTCATGCGGTGTGCCAACGCCACCAGCAGTTCGTCGCCCAGGGCATGGCCATGGGTGTCGTTGACGGTCTTGAAACCGTCCAGGTCCAGGTAGACCACGGCCACCGACAGGCCGCGGCGCTGGCTCTGCGTGAGCGCCTGTTGCATGCGGTCGGCCAGCAGCACCCGGTTGGGCAGGCTGGTCAGCGAATCGAAATGGGCAATATGCTCCAGCTGGCGCTGGTGTTCCTTCAGCGGCGTGATGTCGGTGAACAGGGCCACATAGTTGGCAGTAGCGCCGGCCGCGTCACGGACCACGCTGATGGTCAGCATTTCGGCAAACACCTCGCCATTCTTGCGGCGGTTCCAGACCTCACCGCTCCAGTAGCCGTGCTCCTCCAGCGTGCGCCTGCGGGAGGCATAAAAGTCCCGCGTGTGGTGGCCCGAGTTCAGCAGGTCGCGCGGTTCATGGCCCACGGCCTCGGCGCGGGTGTAGCCGGTGATCTCCGTGAAGGTATGGTTGACTTCCACGATCACGCCCCGGGCGTCGGCAATGATGATGCCCTCGCGCGCATGGCTGAACACGCTGGCCGCCAGTTGCAGGTTGCTATCGGCCCGGATTTTTTCGATGACCAGAGCCGCCAGGCGGGCCTCGTCCTCAATCAGCTCGATGTCGTCGGGGGAGGGCGTGCTGGGCGTGCGGTGGTAGATGGCAAATGTGCCCAGCACCGTACCCTGCGCCGAGACAATGGGTTGCGACCAGCACGAACGCAGATCGGCCTGAGCCGCCAGCTCCCGAAACGGTAGCCACCAGGGGTGGCTGGCAATGTCTTCCACCACCACCCGCTCACCGGTAAAGGCCGCCGTGCCGCACGAACCCACATCGATACCGATGGCCGCACCGTCCAGCGCCTGCGTGTAGGCCGCCGGCAGGCTGGGCGCAGCGCCGTGGTGCAGGTGCTGGCTCTCGGCGTCCAGCAGCAGGATGCTGCACAGCATGCCGGGGTCTATGGCCTCCACGTCACGTACGATGGTGTCCAGCACGCTGGCCATCGGCGACTTTTCGGCCAGCAGCTTCAGGACCCGGTTATGGTGGTGCTGGCGCTGGTCGGAGCGCTTGCGGGCCGTGATGTCGACCATGACGCCGACCAGCCCCTGTTTCTCGCCATGCAGACCGACCATGCGCCGCCCGGACAGATGCCCCCAGAACTCCGTGCCATCGGCACGCCGGTAGCGGCGCTCCACGTCGGTCAGCGGAATCTCGCCACCTAGCAGCCGAATCATCAGGTCGCGGCCGATGTCCCGCTCGTGCGCTGCAATCAGGTCCACATACTCCTTGCCCACCAGTTCGGCAATCGTCCAGTGGAACATTTCCGCGGTGCGCCGGTTCACGTGGGTCAGGCGTCCCTGCATGTTCACCAGGAAAATGGACACGCTGGAGGTGTCCAGAATCTGCTGCAACAGCAGCTCACGCGCCGCGAGATCGGCCACCGCCTGGGCCGCTGCCTGCTCGGCCAGTTCGCGCTGGGTCATGTCGGCCTCCAGCGACTGGGCAATGGCATTGAAGTGCCGGCCCAGATCGGCCAGCTCGTTGCCACTGCGCAGCGTGATGCGCGCGGAGTAGCGCCCCCGCAGCAGGTTCTGGGCATGGTGGCCCAGGCGCTGCAGCGGCACCAGCACGGCGCGCCGGTTGTAGCGGGCAAACCCGAACAGCCCCACCAGGGTCACCGCCACCAGCGCCAGCAGCACCAGCACCTGGGCGCGCAGCGCGTTGCGCAGGGCGTCGATCCGGTCGTCATTGCGGGCATCGATGGCGTCGAGAAACTTCTGGATCGGCCCCATGATGCGGGCCTTGGCGTCCACATAGCGTTCGCTGTACAGCAGGTTGTTGGCCAACCGGGGATCGGGTGCGCGGTGAAGTGTGTAGGCGCCGCTGGCATCGGCAAACAGGCCCTTCATGGCGGCAAAGGCCTGGCGCTCCAGCGCCACCAGGGCGTCGGACTGTGCCTGCGACTCATGCAGCAGCGCAAATTCCTGGTTCTGCACCCCCTCGCGCTGCATCAGGGTCTGCAGGGAAACGGCATCTTCCAACGGCACTGCGGGTGCCTTGCCCACACCGGACAGATGCCAGTGCGTGGGCGCATAGTGTTGGGGGCGTGGGCGCTGGCCGTTGCGGATGTCCAGGATATCAAAATAATGCTGCTCAAACACCGGGTCCCCGGTTGCCACATAGCTGCGCGCCATGCGGGTCAGGTCTTCGGAACTTTGCATCAGCTCCTGGGCCAGTTCGTGCGCGCGCCAGCGGTGCTGTTCGCTGGCAGTGATGCGGCCCTGGGTGTCCAGCAACGCCACGATGACGGCACCCATGGCCAGCAGCATGCACACCGACAGACCCACCATGAGCCGGCTCAACTGGCGAATCCTCATGCCGAACGCCCCACTGCCCCGCTCAACACCGTCACGCAGCACTCCCCGCAGGCGAGACAATGAACACGGTCAACACACCGGTATAGCCGTACAGCCGGCCGTGGGCAATTTCGCCGGCGGCAAAAAACCCGACCAGGGGCACATCGCCCAGCGCGCGGCGCACCAGTTGCAGCTCGGCACTGGGCCCGCCAAAGTGCGGCCCCCCGCGCCCGGTGCAGCTCACATAGACCGCGCCGGCGATGCGCCGCGCCGGGTGCGGCGCGGCTTCCAGCGTGGAGGCCCGCAGCGCATGCGCGGTTTCCAGCGCCTGCTCTTGCGGCTCCAGCTCTTCGCGGATTTCGGCGCAAATGCGGGTCAGGTCGGCGCGTGCCGCCTGCACGTTGCGCTGGCAAAACACCAGTTGCGCGCCGGCCTCGACGCGGTCCGCCACGGCAATGCCATGGCGACCGGGGTCCAGGCCGATGATGTGGCGCACCACCACGTCTTCACCAAAGTTGCCGGTCTGCCGCACCGCAGCACCCTGCCCATCGCGCGCCGGGGCCAGGCCGACCAGCGTGGCACGCACCACGTCCAGCGCCTCCTGTGGCTGTTCCAGTGAAATGGCCAGGTCGGCCAGCATCACATCCAGCGCGGGTTGTCCACCCAGCGTGACCACCAGGTTCTGTTCGGCCGCCGTCACCGTGTGCACGGTCGATACCGGTGTGCAACCCTGGGTCACGCGCGACACCAGGGCCACATCGGGACCAAAGGCCACGCCGCTCAAACCGCCACTGAACACACCGCTGGCCGCGCCATGGCCGCTGATGTTGCCATTGCCGGCGACTGCGAATTGCACGGCCTGCGAGCGGCTGCTGGACAGTCCGCCAAACAGGTAGTGGCCATCGGTACGCTGGGCCATTTCCTCGATCAGCTCGCCCAGATCGGCGGTGTTGGGGTCGGCGTGCACCAGCGCGGAATGCGCCTCAAAGCCCAGCCCCAAGGGGGCCACACCGGAGAACACGCGGTACTGGTCGCTGGGCAGCTCCAGCAGCATCACGGCCATGGCCGGCTCGTCCCAATACTCGACGTTGTTGGAGACAATGCCGACCCCGACCGTGCCGGACCAGTCGGTCACCAGCGGCAGCTCGGCCCCCAGGTGCTCCAGAATCTCCTGGGCGACATCGGCGTAGTGGTCGGTGATGTAGAGCAGCGCCAGCGTCGGTGCGCTGGCATAGCCGTGCAGCGCCATTTGCGCGCGCAACTGCGCCAGCACCAGGGCGGCCGCCATCTGCCACTGCGGGTGCGTGGCATGCGCATAGGGGAACAGCTTCATACCCGCACCTCCTGCGGTGTGAACCAACCCAGCACTACTGGCTGCGCGGGACGGTCTTGCGGGCCGCCGGTTTGGTGGCGCGCTTGACGGCACCGCCAGCGGCCTTCTTGCCTGCCGCCTTGGCCGACTTGATGGCTTCCTTGGCCATGCCGCTGGCCATGTTCTTGGTCATATCGGCCGCCGTCTTGGTGGTGGCTTCCTTGAAGGCACCGGCGGCAATCTGCTGGAACTGCTGCGTCAGCGACCCCCACAGTTGCAGCGGGTCCACCAGCGACCCCACGCCGGCGGCGGCCTTGCTGACCTTGGCACCGGCGCTGCCGGTGCCAGTGGCCACGTCCGAGATGGTCTTGGCGGTGGAGGCGGCACGCTCGGTGACGCGCTGCACGCCGGTCTGCACCGATTCGGCGGCCTTGAGCTTCAGCGCATTGGCCACATCGCCAATGTTGAAGTTCATGCCCTTGAGCGTGGCCAGCGTCATCTTCTGCACCTCCAGCGCCTGGATGGTGGCACCCAGCGCGCGGGAGTTCTGCTCCAGCCAGAAGTGCACGGCCTTCAGCTCGTCGATGCGCTTTTCCAGCTCCTCGACGTTCAGCGTGGGCGCCACCCAGTTGCCCAGGTTGGGCATTTGCGGAATGTTGCTGCTGGCGCCCTTGGCCAGGTTCTGCAAAAAGTCAAAGCCGGGGACGAACTTGCCAAAACCAGTGGTGTCTGTGTCACTCATATGCACTCCATGGGAGGTTGTCAACGCTGAACAGTCAACAGCTTACTCCAATGTGGTGCATTGGGGGAGCCCGTCAGAACATCAGGGTAAGCCCCACGTTGACGGAGCGGCCGGCACCTGGCACCGGGATGCCCCACACCGAGCCGCGCTGCCCCACATAGACGCCGCCCAGCGGTGGCGTGTAGTAGGTATCCAGCGCGTTTTCCAGGCTGATGTCAAAGCGCGCCTGCTTCCACTCGTAGCTGCTGCGCAGGTTCAGCAGGGAGTAGGCCTCGGTCTTGACTTCGTTGCGCACCCTGGACACGTCGGACTTCGCGTCCACCCACTGCGCCTCCAGCGTGTTGTTCCAACTGCCGACGCGCTGCACCAGCGCCACCCTGGCGTTCAGCGGCATGGTGTTGTAGAGCGTGTCGTCGGTCATCGCGTTCTTGCCCTTGAGCGCACTCAGCAGGCTGGTCACCGTGAAGTCGCCGTAGGCGGCGGTCTGCGCCACGGTGGCGTAGGCCGAGATATCCAGGCCATAGAGGCGTGCACCCTGGTTGGCAAAGCTCAGGTTCACAAACTTGTCGGTGCGCGCCGGGCAGACCTTGCCCACGCTGGCGCACGGGACGGCGTCGATGTAGTCCTCCACATACGTGAAATACCCCGTGGCCTGCACACCCCACTGCTGGCGCTCGGCGGCGTGCCAGTTGGCCGTGGCGCTCAGCGTGTTGGCCACCTCGGGGCGCAGGGCGATGTTGCCAACGTAGCCGTTGGCGTCACCCACCCAGTTGATCATGTTCATGACCATGGTGTTGTTGGTGGACCAGGTGTAGCGCTCGTACAGGCTGGGCGAGCGGGTCTTGCGCGCGTAGCCGGCTTCGAACCGGGTCTGTGCGTCCGGCGTGTAGCGCGCCAGCGCGCTCAGGTCCCAGTTGACGTCGGTCTTCTGGTGGTCCAGCGCGTTGAAGGCGCCGGGAACGGTGGATGGGTTGGCGGGGTCGCCATAACCCATCATGCCGGCCATGCTGTTGTAGCCCTGCACCTTGCCGGTGTCCATGTCCACGGAACTGCCGCGCACGCCGATCTGCGACAGCCACCGGGTGGACCAGCGCGCCTCCCACTCGGCAAACAGGTCCTGGCGGTCGCGCTGACCATCGCGCACATTCCAGAACGGGTTGGGCGCCATCATGCCGGCCACGGTGCTCACCGGGTCCCACCAGTCGTTCAGGCGGTAGCGCTGCCACTCGGCGCCAAGCTTCAGGCTGTCGCGCTGGGACAGCAGCACGTCGGCCTTGACCAGGGCGCCGGTGTTCTGGCCCTCGGTATCCATGGGCATGCCCAGCGAACCCACGGCACCAAGCTTGTTGTCCAGGAAGTTCATCATGTGGCGCGTGGACTCACTGTACAGGCGCGCCTCCACCGTACCCCACGCGGTCTGGCCCAGGTAGCGCAGGTTGACCTGGTCGCTGGTGTTGCGGGTCATGTCCATGCGCTGGTTGGGAAAGCCCTGGTAGGGAATGTCCTGGCGGCCCAGCTTGAGTTCCAGCAGGTGCTCGTCGTTGCGCACGGTCAGGTCCAGCGACTGGTTCCGTGACCGGAATTGCGAGGAGCCGATCTCCTTGGGCCCGGGAATGGCCACACCGGCCGGCGCGGTGATGGCGGATTTGAAGTTCTGCGCGGCCTCATAGTTGCCGGACTCGGCCGTGGCGGCGTTGTAGCGCAGGCTGAAAGCCTCGGTAGCCAGCGTGGCATTCACATGGCCGCCGCGGCCATTGCCGTTGCTGCGGTAAAAGGCACCGGCCTGGCCCTTGGTCAGCAGGCCCTCGCCGGCCTTGGCAAATTCCGGCGCCTGGGAACTGACCTGGATCGAACCGCCAATGGCGTCGCCGCCGGCGCTGACCGGCGTGATGCCGGTGAACACCTGGATGGCGCCGACCTGGCTGGGGTCGATGTACGACAGCGCCGGGTTCATGTGGTTGCCACAGGCGGAAATCAGGTCCATGCCATCGACCTTGATGCGCAGACGGTCATCGGCCAGGCCGTGGATCGTCGGCAGGCTGGAGACACCACCGGCACCGTACAGGCTCAGGCCGGGGATGTCCGACAACAGGCTGGCCGTGTCGCTGGTGGAGGCCAGCCGGCGTGCCAGGTGGGCCCGGTCGAGTGCAGTGGCGCTGGGCACGGTGCCGTCGGCACGGGCGTCGGATACCGTCACCGTGGGCAGGGTGACGGCCGCACCAACGGCGGCCAGGGCCGGTGCAGACAGGACGGAGACGAGGGGAAAGGCCATGGCAATGGACCAGGGCAGGATGCGAAGAGAGGGAGCGGACACGGGAATACCTTTACTGTTTCTGAGAACGTGAGGACGCAGCCAGACCGGCCCGAAAAGGGCCGTCAGCCAACGCCAAAAGACATCAACTCAAGAAACGGTGGGAGGTCCGCGTGGCGGTGGCACCACCGCGCAGTGAAGCGGGAAGAAAAGAGCCTGCCGGATGGCTGGCACCGCCAGTCCTCCAGCAGCCGAAAAGAGAGGGGCAGTCCGATCCGGGGGTAGTGCCAGGCGATCCGTGGCGTGCAGGCAAAACGGGCAATGCGCGAGATACGGAATGGACTCCTGCCCGGGGTCGGAGTCCACCGCGATGGTTTGCGGCCCGGTGCTGGTGCACACCTCCATGCTGCCAGCCCGATCCATGCGCACACCGGCATGCGACATCGGAACCGCAAGGGCTCCGATGAGCGCAACCAGCAGCGCCCACCACACCACCAGGGGGCGGCGCAGGCGGTGGGACAGGGTCAAGGAAGGCATGGAGGTGATCGGCAAGCCTGACGGGCGTCGCGTTGCTCAGGCGATCAGTGCTGGTGTTCGCCGTGGGCCATGGCCGCTGCTGGGGCCGCCATGGAGACGGGCACGGTGACATCGGTCTTGGTCTCCACGCCCTTGGCGTCCTTGAACACCAGCGTCAGGGCCACGGTGCTGTCCTTGGCGAGCGGCGCCTTCAGGTCCATCAGCATGACGTGGTAGCCGCCAGGCTTGAGTTCCACCGCCTTGCCGGCCGGCAGGTCCAGGCCGCCCTGCACGGCGCGCATCTTCATGACGTCGCCGTCCATCTTCATCTCATGCACCTCGGCCGTGCCGGCGGCCGGCGAGCTGATGGACACCAGCTTGGTGGATTCCTTGGCGGTGAGCTTCATGAAGGCACCGGTGGCCTTCTGGCCGGGCACGGTGGCACGGGCCCAGGCGCCCTGGATGTCCACGGTCTGCGCGGATACGGCTCCGCAGGTCAAGGCAATGAGGGCGGCAATGGCGTGTAGTTTCATGGTTTTTCCTTGGTAAAAAAATGAGAAGGGGTTGCGTGGCTGGTGGATGGAGCGGCTCACAGGTTCCACTGGATTTCCGCACTGTAACTGCGCTGGGGATAGGGGTGGAAGTTCCAGTACTGGTAGTTGTTCAGGTTGTCGATGCCAAACGATGCACTCCACCGCTTGCCCTGGACATAGCGTACCCGCAGGTCGGTGGTGAAGAACTCGCTGACACCCTGGTAGGTATAGCCATTGACGTCGGCGTTGTTGAGCGTGCGGAACTGCGCTCCGCTGTAGCGCGCGCCCAGGCTGGTGCTCCAGTGCGCGTCCCATTGGTAGCTGACCAGCGCGGTGGCGCGCCAGCGCGGGATATTGGGCTGCTGCTTGCCAATGGTGTCACCCACCACGGCGACAAAGCCGTCGTTTTCCTTGATGGTGGAGTCGGTGTAAGTGATGCTGGCGCCCAGGTCCAGACCCTGAGTCACAACGTTTTCGCCATTGAAGGCCCATTCGACACCCTGGGTCTGGATGCGGCCCACGTTCTGCACCCGGCTGATGTTCTTGTTGGCCACGGCGTCAAACGTGGTCTGGGAGTACAGCGAATCCTGCGTGGCCTCGGCAAAGAACGTCAGCCGCAAGCTGGACGAGCCGAAGTCCTTCTCGGCACTCAACTCCGTTGTCACCGATTTTTCCGGTTTGAGGTTCGGGTCGTTGATGTACTGGGAGTTGGTGGTCGACGTGGCACCATACAGCTCCGTCACGGTCGGGAAGCGTACCGCGCGGCCAACCGAGCCCTTGAGCACCGTGCTGTCATTCCACTGGTAGGACAAGGCCGCCTTGGGAGATACGTAGGTTTCGCTGCGGCTGTCATAGCGTGCATTGGCCGTGTTGCCGGGTCCAAAGGTCGTGAAGCCATCTGCCGTGGTCCAGTTCTCCGCGCGGGCACCCAGCACCGTCTTCCACAGCGGTGCAAAAGCCCAGCTGTCCTGGGCATACAGCGCGCGGGTTGCGGCATTGCCACCCACGTCATTGACCAGCGAGCCGGGCGCATCGGTGATCCAGTTGCTGGCGATGCTGGAAGTAACGGTGCGGAAGGTGTAGCGGTCCTGCTGCAAGCCGAAGTCGGCCATGTGCGCGCCCTGCGCGCCGTCGGGCCGCCAGATGCCCTTGAGCGCCAAAGTGTTCCAGCCGGTGCCGCCTGCGTCTGCAATCGTCCCTGCCCCGCCGGTTTGTGCCGTCGGCAGGAAGTTGCTGGCGCCGTTGGTGCGCTTGGTGTCGGTCCCGTAGCCGTATTGGCTGGCGGCGACCTCCCAGTCCCATACGCCCTGTGTGTGGCTCTTGACGGACACACCATGCATGGTGTGGGTCAGGTCTTCGTTGGTCAGCGTGTAGTCGGAGCCAGACAGTGCATTCATGCCGGTAAAAGCCAGGCCGTCGATGTTGATTGCGCCGCTGTACACGGGCTGACCTTTGGCATCGCGCAGGTAGGTGGTGGGGCGGCCTTCGGAGTTGTTCTTCCATAGGCCGTAGGTGTAACTGGCGCGCACCGTGGACGTCACGTCATACGCGAGCTTGATCTTGGCGTGGTCCTGGATGGTGGTGTACTCGGTGCCGGTACCCAGGTTGTACCAAGGGGCCAGCGCGTTGTTGGCATCCAGCACGGCGCCAGTCACAGGGGTGCCGGCCGTACCGGCGACACCTGCGCTCTTCAAACGGGTAGGAAAGGTCAGCGGCTGGCCGTGGCTGTTGGTGTGGTTCACGTTGACGAACCAGGACCAGTCGCCCGCCTTGCTGCCCAGCGAGGCGCTGGTCTGCCAGGCCTTGTAGGTGTCGTTGGTGTTGTACAGGCTGAAGGGCTGCGACACGGTGCCCGCCTTCACGTGAGCCTCCAGCTCCTTGGGCATGCGCGTCACGTAATCCACCACCGCACCGACCGAGTTGCCAGGGTAGGCCGCCGAGAACGGGCCGTACATCACATCCACGCGCTCGATTTCCTCCGGCGTCACCAGGCCCCAGCGTGGGGCAAAGGTGGCGCCATTGCCCAGGTAGTTGGACAGAAGAATGCCGTCGGCATACACCGCCGAGCGGGCACTATTGCCCGTGCCGGACGCGCGACTGGACAGCACGGCGTGGTTGTAGTCGCCGATGTAGCGCTTGCGCACCAGCAGGCTTGGGAAGTAGCGGATGGCATCTTCGCTATCAGTGGCATTGATGGCTTGCGCGATCTGTGCCTGCGTGATGCCCTCCATGGTGGTGGGAATCTGCGTGGGCAAGGACGTGGGCTGGCCGCTGCCGACCACGGTGACCATGCCCAGGCTCTTGGTCTGGGCATCCTGCGCAGAGGCGATCTGCACGGATTGAGGTGCCTGGGCTTGCGCGAACGCAACCAGGGGGAATGCGGCGGCTACGGCCAGCGCGATGCGATGCAATGGCATGGAACGACTTCCGAAATATCAAGAAAACAACCTGCAGCCCTCGTGGAAAGGGCGTGAGGCGCTACAAATTTGATAGTTAGTTGAGGACAGAGCTAACGGTCTGTCCCGCAAAATATCAGGAAGTCGGAGGTCCACGCGCCGGTAACGGCGCGGCGGTGCGCGCAGCACTGTGCGCGGCAGGAACGGATTGCAGCAGATAGGCCAGCAGCTGGGCTGGCTCGGCGGTCTGGCCGGCAACGGGAGGCGGCGCGGACGCGCACGCGCACAGCGGGCAATCCATGGTGCTGCTGGCCATTTCGCTGGTGCCGCCGTCATCGGCCTTGACCAGCACCTTCATGGCGCCCGAGCCGGTACACACCAGCAGGATGTCCTGCGGCTTGACGATGGGCGAGGCCACCGCCACACCCAGCGACAACACGAACCACGCCAGCACCAGGCGGGTGATGTGGGTCGCGTTACGCAGGATTTGCATGGGGTGTCCGCACACTTGTGGGCGGGTTATCCCAGCCAGGCCTTGAGCTGGGCCGGTGTGGGTTGGCCGGTGACGCGCTGCTGCTTGCCATTGCGGCCGACCAGCACGACATAGGGAGTGATGTTGTGCCATTTGGGATCGATGGCCTGGCGGATGGCGGGCTCGAAGCCGTCAAAGGCGTAGACCGTGGTCACGCCCACGTAGTGGTGGGCGTGGGCCAGGGCGCGCTCGCCGCGCACGTCCATCAGGATGGCAGCCAGCTCGACGGAATAGCCGGCGCCCTGCACCGTCTGGTTCAGCAGTTCGAACACCTCGGGGCAGGTGGAGCAAAAACTGTTAGTGAACACATAGGCTGCCGGGCGCGAACCCTTGGCCAGCAACTGCTTCCAGGTCGCGGCGTCAAAATCCACTACGTTTTTGATAGCTTCCTGCGCAGTATTGTCGAGGGCTGCAAGCCCATTTGGCATATAGAGACTGGCCGTGAGCAGGGTTGCGGCCAACAGCGCGTGGCGCCGGAATTTACCAAGGGATGTCATGGACCTGTACCTCCTTTTCGGTGCGCCAGACTACCACCAGACGCTCACCCTGTTGCGCCAGACGCGGGTGGTCGTTGTCGCCCACCGCGTGGGCCAGGGTTTTGACATGGAAGTGCTGGCCGCCGTCAGCCGACAGCCAGACCTTGAGCGTGGTGGCCATGCCATCGGTGCTGCGCCAGACCACGGCCACGCGCGCGCCAAAGGCGGCCACGTCCGCATGCTCGGCACGCTCGTCGGGCAGACGGCGCACGCTATCCGCAAGCGGACTGCCGTCGGGCTGCAGGCGACCATAACGCACGCCGGGCACACTCTGGCCACCCTCCTGACGGATACCAAACCACACGGCATGGAAACCACCGTCCTTGGCTGGCGCCAGACCCGGCCCGTGGTGGGGGCAGGCGTTGATATGCCAGTCATCAAAGCTGGCGCGCACCGGTGGGGTCGGGTGGGGTCCCAGCGTGGCAAAGGCGTGGTCGCGTACATCGGGCTCGAACACCTGGCGCCACAAAGCGTGCAGCAAACCGTCGGCGCCCAGGGCCAACGCGGTGCGGCAGCACTCGCAGGAATGGTCGGCCACCTTGGTGTCAGGGCCGAAGCTGGCGCCACCGTCGACCGAGCTGGCGGTGTAGAGTGCCGCAGCACGGTAGCTGGACTTGGTGCCCTCCCTGGGCGCGGCTTCGGCATCGCGACTGTCGATCCAGATCGCGTGCAGCATGCCCTGGGCGTCAAAACCGATGGATTCAAAGCGGTGCGTGATTTCCTGCCGGTCGGCGTGCACGGTAAAGGGCGCTGAAAAGGTCTTACCGCCATCCGTGGAACGCAGCATGCGCACCCAGCCAGTGTGGAAGACCGACAGCGGCATGGTGTAGGCAATCAGCACCGTGGCGTTGGGACCGAACAGCAGCTTGGGATGGTTCTCACCATCGGCGGACAGGGTGTCAGTGCCGGTGGCGACCACACGCGGCGTGCCCCACTGCCAGTGCGCAGCCCCCTTGGGCGCCGATGCGCTGTAGATGGTCAGCTGCTTGTCTCCATCCAGCCCCACCCACCACAGCGCCCCGTCGGGAGCAAAGGCGGCGTCGATACCCAGTTGCGGGCGCGGCTTGTGTGCCGGCTTGCCAGCGGCGGCTGGTTCTGGCGCCGCGCCGTGGCCTTCATGTGCCTGCGCTGGCGCACAGGCCAAACCCAGCGACCATAGACCGACGACCACAGCCAGCTTGATGCGTTGCAATTGCATGAAACGACTTCCGAAATATCAAGAAAACAACCTGCAGCCCTCGTGGAAAGGGCGTGAGGCGCTACAAATTTGATAGTTAGTTGAGGACAGAGCTAAAGGTCTGTCCCGCAAAATATCAGGAAGTCGGAGGTCCACGCGCCGGTAACGGCGCGGCGGTGCGCGCAGCACTGTGCACGGCAGGAACGGATTGCAGCAGATAGGCCAGCAGCTGGGCTGGCTCGGCGGTCTGGCCGGCAACGGGAGGCGGCGCGGACGCGCACGCGCACAGCGGGCAATCCATGGTGCTGCTGGCCATTTCGCT